>Ga0209515_10001484_pt1 | contig 39074 bp, 35 predicted proteins | sample Subgroupgradi54m_FD_187454 | JGI IMG/M metagenome (GOLD analysis project Ga0209515, IMG submission 187454) | Subsurface groundwater microbial communities from S. Glens Falls, New York, USA - GMW60B uncontaminated upgradient, 5.4 m (SPAdes)... ... | reverse complement strand
TTTCGATGCCGATGCTGCGCCGCACCAGGAATGCCACGAACGGCCCCAGTGTGCCGCCGATGTTCACCAGCGTGTAGTAGAACGAATAGCCGATCGACCGGACGTTTTCATTGGAAGCGCGCGCCGTGGTGCCCACGATGCATGGCTTGACGATGGCCGGGCCCAGAGCGGGAACGATGAGGATGAGCAGCACCAGCCGATCGAGCGGAATGCGATCGCGGAGCGGCGCCATCCAAGACGTCTCGAGTGAGCCGAGCAGGAAGTAACCCAACGCAAGGACGAGATACGCGAGGGCCAGTGAGCGACGGAAGCCGAAGCGGTCGGCCAGTGCCCCCCCAAAGATCGGCAAGAACCACACCACTCCGCCAAAGAACCCGATCAGGTCGCCGGCGCGCGCTTCGCTCAAGCGCAGGGTCTCGTGAAGGTAAATGGCCAGAACGGCGTAAGTCCCATAGTAGGAAAGCCGCTCGAAGAGCTCTGTCCCATTTGCTACCCAGAACGCAGGTTGGAAGCCGACGCGGATCTCTTGCAGGCGCTGCGCGAATCCCAACGAATACCTCCTACCGGCTGAATCTGCAAGCCGATGGGCGGGGGTGATTGTAGCGGAATGCCTGCCAGGCGTCGTGTTCTTTGTTCCAGCTTCCGGCTCGATTCGGCGTGTGCTAACATCGCATTTTCGGCCCCGCCGAAGCCCTAAATGCCGCGCGCCACAATGCAGGCCCTGCGTAAGATGCGCCCCGAGCGGGGCGCGCAGCTCGAAGCCGTTCCCGTTCCCGCCATCGGTCACGCGGAGGTGCTGGTCCGCGTCCGTGCGGCCTCGATATGTGGCACCGATTTGCACATCTACGCCTGGGACCCTTGGTCTGCCTCGCGCATTAAGCCGCCGGTGACCTTCGGCCACGAGTTCTGCGGCACAGTTGAGCGAGTGGGAGAAGAGGTCACCACAGTAAAGCCCGGCGACTTCGTCAGCGCAGAAATGCACCTGAATTGCGGTCACTGCCACCAGTGCCTCGTCGGCCAGTTTCATCTTTGTCAGAGCCTCCGGATTATTGGCATAGACCTGGACGGCTGCTTCGCGGAGTTTGTGCGCATCCCTGCCAGCAATATCTGGAAGGTGGACCCGGCCATTCCGGAGCACTATGCGGCCATCCTCGACCCGCTGGGCAATGCGGTGCACACGGTGTTGGCTGGCGAAATCGCCGGGCAAACGGTCGCCGTCACCGGGTGCGGGCCGATTGGTCTGATGGCCATCGCTGCGGCCAGGGCCTGCGGCTGCTCAACCGTGTTTGCCACCGAAGTGATCCCTCATCGCCGAGCGTTGGCGCTGCGCATGGGCGCCGACCAGGCGCTCAATCCTGCGGAGGCGGACGTGGTGGCGCGCGTGCGCGAGGCCACCGGCGGCGTCGGCGTGGATGTTTTGCTCGAAATGAGCGGGAATCCCTCGGCTATCCAGCAGGGCTTCCAGATGCTGCGCGCCGGCGGGCGGGCTTCGTTGCTGGGCATCCCGTCCCAGCCGGTGACGTTTGACCTGGTCAACGACGTGATCTTCAAGGGCGCCACCGTCCAGGGCATCTATGGCCGGAGGATGTTTCGGACCTGGCTGCACATGACCGCGCTGATCAAAGCCGGCCGGCTGAATTTGGAGCCACTTTTCGGTGAGCGGCTCGCGCTCGATCGGTTCGCCGACGCCTTCTCCATGATGCAGGGCGGGCTGGCGGGGAAAATTCTTTTCTATCCGAACGGCGCCCCGCGCTGAGGACTCTTGTTGGGCCCCCGCCGCGGCGGGCCGTGCCCTCTGCCGATCCGATTCCCTCCGGGGAGGTGAAAGCATGACCACCGCGACGCGTCAGCAGCTCTCCTACCTGCACGATCAGCTTGAAGACCTGAAAACGAAAGGCCTCTACTTCCGCCTGCGCGTGCTCGAAGGCGAGCAAAAGCCGGTCGCCAATTTCGACGGCAAAGAGGTCATCAACCTCAGCTCGAACAATTATCTGGGACTGACCACGCACCGCGCGCTGCGCCGGGCGGCGCTCGAAGCCGTCCGCCGGTGGGGCGTGGGAGCGGGAGCGGTGCGCACCATCGCCGGCACGATGAAGATTCACATGGAGCTCGAGGAGCAGATAGCCCGGTTCAAGCAGACCGAGGCTTGCGTGGTCTTTCAATCGGGCTTCACCGCAAACGCCGGCACGGTCGCCGCCCTCCTCGGTAAAGACGACTTGATAATCTCCGACGAGCTGAACCACGCCTCGATTATTGATGGCTGCCGACTTTCCAAGGCGGCGATCAAGGTCTTCAAGCACAAGGACCTGGCCGATTGCGAGCGCATTTGTCAGGAGACCGCCGAGTGGCCGGGGCGCAAGCTGCTGATCACCGACGGCGTGTTTTCGATGGATGGCGACATCGCGCCGCTGCCGGCGCTCTGCGACCTGGCCGAAAAATACAACTGCATCATGATGGTGGACGACGCGCACGCCTCGGGCGTGCTGGGTCGCGGAGGACGCGGCACCGTGGACCACCTTGGCTGCCACGGGCGAGTGGACATCCAGGTGGGCACGCTCAGCAAAGCCATCGGCGCCATGGGCGGGTACGTTTGCGGCTCGAGGGCACTGATCGAATTTCTCTATCACCGCGCCCGGCCGTTCCTGTTCTCCACCTCGCACCCGCCGCCGGTGACCGCCGCATGCCAGGCGGCCTTCACCCTGCTCGATTCGCCCGAGGGCGAGCGACTCATCAAGAAACTCTGGGCCAACACGAAATTTTTCAAGCGGCGCCTGAAAAAGCTCGGCTTCAACACTGGCGCAAGCGAGACGCCGATCACGCCAATCCGGGTGGGCGACGCCGCCCAGGCGTTTGAATTCTCGCGGCGACTGTACGAGGCGGGGGTGTACGCCCCCGCCGTGGGTTATCCGACTGTCCCGGAAGGCAAGGCGCGCCTGCGCGCCATGGTCAGCGCCACCCACAAACGCGCCGAGCTCGATCGCGCCGTCGGGATCCTTGCCGAGGTCGGCCGGAGCCTGGGTATCCTTTGAAGCGGTTTCCAGCGTTGTGGGCCAGTGTGCTGGCATATTCTCCCGTGTCGGCTGGTACTGGTACCTTCCCGGTATATTTTTCTCTACCCCGTTACGTTTTGCCCTTTAGGCCAACTCCTCTACTGGGCCTCTCATCTAACTAACCAGTTGTGAACAAAGGGGTTGGAGTTTGGCGAAGCATGTGCCTCGCCAAGCTCTCGGACTGCGGGAAGACTAGGATCTGAGGGGGGCCTCCCCGCCCAGTCCGGGAGCAAACCTGCAAAAGGAGGGTCGTTGACCATGAAACGATTTTGGCTGATTCTGCTCATGACCACTCTTGTGACCTGGAGTGCGTCCGCGCAATCCCCGAGCAGCAAGGCGCCCGAGGACCGACAGGACAAGAAGGCCTCCAACGAGCAATCCAGCAAGAAGGGCTCCGGGGCGAAGTCGTCCGCTGACGCCTCTGCGTCCGCTTCAGGTTCGGCTGCGGCGCAGGCAGGAGAAAACTCCGTCAGCCTTGCGAGCGGAACAACGATTGAAGCCGCGCTGTTGGGCTCGGTGGACGCGCGCAAGAACAAGGAAGGCGACCAAGTCGTGGCGCGCACGACGAAGGCCGTGAAGTCAGAGGGCAACGTGGTCATCCCCAAGGGCTCCAGACTGATTGGCCACGTCACGCAGGCGAAAGCAAGAGCCAAGGGCGAATCGGAATCCGCTCTGGGCATCCTGTTCGACCGCGCGGTGCTGAAAAATGGGCAAGAGATACCCGTCCACGTAGTGATCCAGGCGCTCGCCGCGGCCCAGACTGCTGCTTCGACTCCCCTCGGCGATGCCGACGCAATGGGCTCTGTCGCGGGCTCGGGCCGTGCCGGGGGTTCCGGCGGCGGCGTGCTCGGAGGCGTTGGGTCCACGGTTGGCGGGACCGCCGGCGCAGTGAGCAACACCGCGGGCGCAGTGGGTAACACGGCAGCAGGTGCTGTGGACGCGACAGCGAACACAGCCGCCTCAACCACCGGCGCGGTGGGGAGCCATGCGGCCGCGGCACTGACCTCTTCGAGCACCGGCGTCATCGGCCTGCAAGGGCTGGCGCTGAACTCCGAGGCGTCCAATGCGACGCAGGGCTCGTTGATCGTCTCTTCGACGAAGAACGTGCATCTCGACAGCGGCACGCGCATGCTGCTGCGAGTTGCGGCACAGTAGCCAGCCGGCAAATCTGTGTAGCACAGCGCGGCGGGATCCCTTCTCGCCGCAGGTCAATGATTTGGCCCGAGGATGCGGCGTTCGCCATGGCGGACGCCGCATCGTTCTTCCTCTCTGCCCGCTGCAGCGCCCGGCTCGCCCACACCGGGAGTACCCTGCGGGGTGTACCCTCAGAGTAATCCTCAAACAACCTGGTAACTTTTTCTGCGCCGTGATGTGCCGAGATGCGTTAGATTGGCCATGCATAAAAGATTACCGATATTCAGTCGATGACTTCTGGACCGATTCTCAAGAGCGGGCTTGCCAATTCTGCCCCGCATGGGGGGTGTGGAATGCAAGGGTCTCGCCGAATATTATTTCCCGTCTTACTGATCGCTGCTTTGGTGGCCGGTTGCAGCCACGGTTCAAGTTCCGCTCCGCCGCCGCCGAATACCGCTCCGGTCAGCTTGACAGTTACCGACGCGCCGCCCACAAACCTGTCCATCGAGGCGTTTCAGGCCCTGTTCACCGCCGCGGTCCTGAAGCCGAACAACCAGTCGCTGACCGTTAGCCCCATGCCGGTGGAGATCACGCGCCTGCAAACCACTTCGGCGTTCCTGAGCACCACGAACGTCGCGCCGGGCACCTACAGCACTATTGAAATCAGTCTGGCCAACCCGGATCTCACCTTCAAGAACGACACGGGTGCGACGATCACCGCCGCCGGCGTGACTTGCCTGACGGGAACGGTCTGCGAGATCAAACCCGCTGCGGCCGGCACGGTGACCCTCAATCTTGTGCCGCCGCTGGTCATCGTGGCCAACAATCCCACCGGCCTTCAGCTGGACATTAATCCTAACAACCTGATCAGCAGCACGCTCGCCATCGATTTCACCGCGACCTCGGCGTACAGCATTGCGCAGCTTCCGCTGCCCGGACGGCCGCCCGGCCAGCTCGACGAACTCGATGACCTGATGGGCACCGTCGCCAACAAGGACGCGACCAACAACAAGTTCACCTTGCAGACCACGCTTGGCAATTTCACGGCCAGCGTGGACGGCACCACGCAGTTCCAGGGCTTCACGAGTTGTCCGGCCACGGATTTCACCTGCGTCACGAACGGCCAGGTCGTCAAAGCGGATCTCCGCCTGCAACCCGCTGGAACCTTCCTGGCCAAGACGGTTGAGTTTGAGGACGCGGCGGCCGACGACGAGCTCGAAGGAGTCATCACTACGGTTGATTCCGCGACGCAGTTCAAGATGGTTGTGCTCAACCAACTCCGGGCGGTGGCTGGCGTGAACGTGGGAAATCCGATCACAGTGACTCTCCAGGCGGGCGCAACCTTTCCGGTGGACACCGACGGCCTTACCGTTGGCGTTACCGTGCCCGCCGGGCTGAAGGTCGCGTTCGAGGGCGCAACCGACACATCGCAGTTGATCCCCGGGCAGGAGGTCGAGATCCGGGTGCGCACGCTGGCGGTCGGGCCGCCCATCACCGTGGCCACCAATCGCGTGCGCCTGCGCTTCTCGCGCTTCACGGCCACCGTATCCGGCGCTCCGGCCGGCAGCAACTTCAATGTGGGCAGCCTGCCAAGCGTTTTCACCAGCGCCGGGATCACGCTGATCCAGGTGCAGACCTCGGCGCAGACCGTCTTTGAAGGAGTGACGGACGTCACAGGAATCGCGGATGGCCAGGTTGTCTCGCTCGATGGCCTGTTGTTCAAGGCCCCGCCGAACACCATCTTGGTGGCGGACAAGGTTCGCAAGCGCTCCTGACGAACTTGGGCCGAAGAAACTTCGGACCGGGCGAAGAGAATCCGCCCGGCCCGAATATTTTTTTGTGCAGCTGAGGCTTTGCTACGCTGCAGCTTGCACCGCCGCGGCCGGCCCGGGCGACGGCTGCAGGCGCCGATAAATTGCCAGCGTCAGCGCACCCAAGCCCCAGATCACCACCAAGAATTTCACCAAGGCCCCGACGTACGGCAGCATACACACCAACCTGAGCACTGCCAGGCCCACTGCCAGCCGGCCGACGACCGCACCGGTTCCGATCGGCGCGCCCAGCAAGCGTTCGCCGAGCCAGGTGGCCACGAAAATATGGGCTGCATAAACCGCTATGATCCAAAGGAGTACGCTTCCAATGCCCACGGCCAGGCCCACGATCGTGACGCAGGCAATGATGGCCACGACGGGTACGCCGACCAGAGTGGCGATGCCGAGCAGCGGAGCGAGCGCGTATTCGCGGCCGGAGCGCACGACGTCGGAGAAAAAGCCTGGCATCAGCAAAACGAGGATCAAGCCGAACAGGAAGGCCGCGCCCCACGCCAGGGCCTGCTTGAAGTAGTAGCCCGGCGAGGAGTACCTGGGGCGATGCACAGCGATCTTGACCTCCAGCGGGCTCGCCAGCCTAGCCTGCGGGGAGACCTCCGGCTGATGCGGGCCGCGGTAGGACGCTTTGCCGGCAATTTCCGCCGACGAGCCGATGCTGAGCCGTTCGCTGCGCAGCGCCACATTCCCGCCCACGTACCCGTTCAGCATGGTCCTGCCGATAAAGCCCAAAAAGTCCCGGCCGAGCCGGCCCTCCAGCGTGGCGTCGGCGACGAACATCATCGCTCCACCGCCCACGGATGATTTTTCCTTGAAGCCCACGTGCTCGCAGAAAGCACTGACGTTCTTGTCCACGGAGCCCCGCAGCCAGAGCGAGTTTGCAAAGACGCGAACGTTTCCGTCCACTTTTCCATCCACCTCGACGACTTTGGCAAAGGCGATGACGTCGCCGGTGACGCGCCCGTTCACCTCCACCGTCTCTCCGAAGGCAATCAAGTCGCCTTCGACTGTGCCATCGATACGCACGGTGCCGCCGCTCACGATCAAATCGTTTTTCAGGACCTCGTTCTTGGGCAGAACGTAGGTCTGGGCCTTTTTGGTTTCGGCGGCGGCGGCTGCCGGCGGAAGCGCGAGCACCGCCGCCAGGGCGGCCATCACCACGGCGATGGTCGTCCAGCGGCGCCAGCTCCGGCGCACGAGACTGACTCCCAGAATCCCCAGCGTGACCACAGCGATCCACTCGACCATGTTTGCCATCTCTCCCCATCCTTTCCAGAAAGCTCCGCGGAAGAAAAGCAGGGTCAACAGGCTGCCTTCGCCGAACCCCGCCTGACTGAGTTGCTGCCGCCAGGGCTGTACAATGCCGGTCCAAAGCGTGTAGACACCGGCGGCGGCCAGCCCGAACGAAACGATCCAAGCCCAGGGCATGGCCTCGCTCGCCGGCGGAGTCAGCAGGCGCGCCGGGACCGCTTCGTCCTCCTCCACCAGGGCCTGCGCGAGCAGGCGCGACTCGCTCTCGAGCGCGCGCAGCAGCGCGCGGCATTCGGCGCAGCCGGCGACGTGCTCCGAAAGCTCGAGCGCCCGCGGCCGCTCGAGTTGCCCCTCGAGATAGAGCAGACAGGTCATTTCATCGTAGTGGGTCACCGAGTCCCCCTCGCCGCCAGGCCCGCGGCGCCGCGCTGGCCCAGGGCCTCGCGCAGTTGGTGGCGCGCCCGCAGCAGCACCACGCCGACAAAGGCGCGGCGCACGCCCAGGGCTTCGGCGATCTCTTCGTAGCTCATGTCGGCGTAGTAGCGCAGCACCAGGGCCATGCGCGCCCGCGCCGGCATGCGGGCAAGCGCGGCGCGGAGTTCCTGGCCGGTGCGCTGCTCCACCAACTGCTGGAGCTGGTTCGGGTCGGGATGCTCGAGCGGCAAGCTATCCAATTCGCCTGTTTCCAGGTCCTGTCGCACGCGGCGCCGCCGCAGGGTGTCCCAGCAATGGTTGGCCGCGACCTTGTACAGCCAGGCGGTAAACGGCCGGCCGGAGTCGTATTGGCCGAGCTTTTCCCGCAGCTTCAAGAAAATCTCCATCGTGGCGTCCTCAGCATCCTCCCGCGAAGGCAGCGCCCGGCGGCAGAAACGGAAGATGGGCGCGGCGTATTGGCGATAGATCTCGCCCCAGGCATCGGGGTTTCCAGCCCGCGCCCGCGAGAGCGTCGCGGAAAGATCCGCAGCATTCATCCCCTCTGGCCGTTTCTGTCTCTCCGCCATGTAATACGCAGCGCGCCGCAAAAATCTTTCACCGGCTGTGAAAAAGGCAAGCCGCCTGCCCTTGGGCCGCGGGGCCGAGCCGGGGCGGCATGCACTTTAGCAAATCCCCAGGCGCGACGGGATGCGTTCCCGGCGCTTCGGCGCGCCGTGGCGGGCAGCTTCTTTTGCCGGGGCCACTGGGGTAGAGTGTGGGGTTTCGCGCCCCGCGCGAGGCTTCCGCAGCAGGCACCATGACCGCAAAACCACCACTGGTGGTGATTCTGGGCCGGCCCAACGTGGGCAAGTCCACGCTGTTCAACCGGCTGACCCGCAGCCGGCGCTCGATTGTCACCAACGAGCCCGGCATCACCCGCGACCGCATCTACGGCGCCGCGAACTGGGTGGGTCGGGCGTTTGAAGTGGTGGATACCGGCGGGATTGTGCCGGACGAGAAGGCGGCCATGCCGCGGGAAATTCTCCGGCAGGCGCAGGTAGCCATCGAGGACGCCGCGCAGCTCGTGTTGGTGGTGGATGCGCGGGCCGGGGTGACGCCGGTGGATGCGGAGCTGGCGCGGCGGCTCCGGCGGACGGGGAAGCCGCTGGTGATCGCGGCGAATAAAGTGGACACGCCGCAGCAGGAAGCGCTCGCCGCGGCGTTTTACGAGCTGGGCCATGCGGTCTATGCGGTCTCGGCCGAGCATGGCTTGGGCGTGGACGCGCTGCTCGATGAGTTGACGCGCAATTTTCCCTCCGGCGAGGCTGCCGCCGCGGAAGAGTCGGTGCAAGTCGCCATCATCGGCCGGCCCAACGTGGGCAAGTCCACGCTGCTGAACCGGCTGGTGGGGGCCGAGCGCGCGATTGTTTCGCCCGAGCCGGGCACGACGCGGGATGCGGTGGATACCTTGCTGCGCCGCGGCGAAAAAACCTACCGCTTCGTGGATACGGCCGGGATCCGCCGCAAGGGGAAAACGAAACTCGTGGCGGAAAAGCTGAGCGTGGTGATGGCGCGCAAAAACCTGGAACGCGCCGAGGTGGCGTTGCTGGTGGTGGACGCCGAGCAGGGCGTCACCTCGGGCGACGCCACGATTGCCGGATACGCGGAGAAATCGGGCCGGTCGGTGATCGTGGTGATGAACAAGTGGGACCTGGCGCTGGCGGCGGCCGGGAAGCAGGCGTCGCGAGAAGCGAAGGGCGGAAAAACCGGGGTCGACCCCGGCCGGCTGATCTACGACTACGAGCGGCTGGTGCGAGCGCGGCTGAAATTTCTCGCTTACGCCCCGATCGTCTTTCTCTCCGCGCTTACCGGCGAGCGCGTGGGTAAACTTTTCGGACTGATTGACAGCGTAGCGGAGGCGCGCCGGCGGCGGATCTCCACCGGCGAGCTGAACCGCTGGCTCGCCGAAGTGGACCTGGAGCGCGGCACATCGCCTTCGGGCCGCAAGGTGAAGATCTACTACATCACCCAGGCGGCCACGGCGCCGCCCACGTTTGTCCTGTTCACGAACCAGCCCCAGCGGCTGCACTTCAGTTACGAGCGGTTTCTGGAAAACCAGCTCCGCGAGCGCTTTGCCTTTCCGGGCACGCCGATCCGTTTTCTCCAACGGGTGAAGGAACGCCGTGCGAGGAGCAGGCAAACGGCAAAAGCTAAAAGGTAAAATGTAAGAGGTGGGGGAAGGGGGGCCCCCCGGGTGTTTTTCGTAAGAGTGGATTCTAAAGGACTTTAAGTCTAATGAATTTGTATCTATGCATTCTAAAGGAGTTGCGGGCGCGTTTTTTGTAACGACGCATTCCAAAGGACTTACGGGTTCCGGAGGCTGGCTGCTGAAGGCCTGAGGCTGGAAGTTCGTTGCGGGCGGGGACATGGGCAACTGCGCATCCTTGTCGGTCCCCCGGCCTGGCGAGGGCCGAAAAGCTGAACGCAGAGTGCGCAGAGGTGCGCCGAGAGCGCGGAGACCTCCTGGATGGACGACCGTGGAGGCACGGTCGGTCGGTGGAGACACCGGATTCGCAAGCGCAGACATAGTTCCTCGTGGAGAAATGTGGGGCGGGCCTGCCATTCGGCTCACGCTCAGGCCGGTGAGCGAAAGTCGAACCGCAAAGCTGCTCGGCCATCCCGCTAACCCATCCGGGACGCATACCCCACGGTTTGCGATTCAAGCTAGCACAAGTTGCGTTGAGCGATTGCGCGTTTGGCGCATTTTTTTCATCTTGGGGAAAGGGCATTCGAAAAGGTTGACCCGGCCGCGTTGTGCCGGCTCGCCCTGCTGCCCATCCGAAGAATCCCACCGTTGCCCGCAAACCGGGCAAGCGTAGTTCACCCGGCAACCGCATGCCTCCAAAGGGGTGAGCGCGCCCATATCTGAACAATAATATACTTGACAAATTAAGTTCCACCCCGGAATGCTCTCTCAGCTCCCTATCGTATGCGAACAAAGCTCCTAGTAATTGCTCAGGCCGATGGACTGAAAACAACGTCGATCAGAAGATGGGCGCTTGATAAGTATCGACTCGTTTCACTTTACAGTCGTCTTTTCTCCACCGGCATGAAACGAAAATGGCCGGTCCGCGCCTACATTGACCTTTACGCGGGTTCAGGATTTTCTGAAATCGAAGAGACAAACCAGCTATACTGGGGTTCGCCGTTACTGGCGCTAGGAGTTCCTGACCCGTTTGACAAGTACGTACTCTGCGAGCGAGATCCCGTTTCCCTACAAGCCCTGCGTGAGCGCCTGACCCGATTCTTTCCGAAGGCCGATGTTCGTTTCGTTTCGGGCGATTGCGATGAACGAATCGAGGAGATAGCGACCCATATCCCAAGCGAACAAGGTGTCTTGTCTTTCTGCTTTGCCGATCCTTTTGACTTGTCTATTAAGTTTTCGAGCGTTGAGCGTTTGGCCTCCCGCCGTGTGGATTTTCTGTTTGTTCTTGCGCTTCATATGGACGCAAATCGGAATGTTTCACATTACGCGAGCCCGGACAACCGAAAGATAGACGAATTTCTAGGTTTGTCGGACTGGAGAGAGAGATGGCAAGAGGCCGAGGCCAGAGGAGTTGGGTTTCCGCGTTTTCTCGCGGAAGTATTCAGCAACCAGATGGAAGACATCGGCTATTTGCGGGTGCCGTTCCACAAGATGAAGCAGGTTCGGTCGGATGTTAAGAATCTTCCTCTCTATCACCTTGCTTTATTCTCCAAACACCAGCGTGCGTTCGATTTTTGGGACCAAGTGTTGAAATACAGCACGGATCAAACATTCTTCGAGTACGACACCTAATGGGGGTGCAATGGGACGCTTTTCCCAGATCGAGTGGACAGAGGCGACCTGGAATCCGTGGCACGGCTGCCGGAAGGTGTCGCCGGGCTGCGCCCACTGCTATATGTACCGGGACAAGATTCGCTACGGACAGGACCCGAGCAAGGTAGTGCGCGGCAAGACGACTTTCGAGCTTCCCCTGAAGTGGAAAGACCCGAGGCTGATTTTCACTTGCTCCTGGTCCGATTTCTTTATCGAAGAAGCCGATGCGTGGCGTGATGCGGCCTGGGACGTTATTCGTTCCACGCCTCACCATACCTACCAAATTCTGACGAAACGACCCGAGCGTATCGTCAATCACCTGCCGAAAGTTTGGCCGCTGCCCAACGTTTGGCTGGGCGTTTCGGTTGAGAATCCGCGATTCTATTGGCGCATTGCGGTCTTGTGTGAAATCCCCGCTTTCGTAAGATTCCTTTCGCTAGAGCCACTACTGGCCGCAATGCCCGATTTGCCGCTGGATGGGATTTCTTGGGTGATTGTTGGTGGCGAGTCCGGACCGCAGTGCCGTCCAATGAAAAGCGAATGGGTTTGCGAGATCCGAGATCGGTGCCGGGACGCCGGTGTACCGTTCTTTTTCAAGCAGTGGGGCGGCAAGAGAAAACATGTAACGGGACGCAGGCTAGAAGGCCGAGTATGGGATGAGATGCCCCGCTCGCAGTGCAGCTGCGCTCTGGGGGTCTGAACGGTATCATCATTGGCGCGCATGGCCCAGACACTTGAACCGAGAACCAAAGAGACCCTCCACAAGTACCTCCGTGAGATGCGCAGCCTGGGCAACGAGGCTGCCCATCCGAGAACCCCACCGTTACCCACAAACTGGGCAAGGATCGCGCCAGCTGGCCCCCACGCTTCGAAAGTTGAGGCGTGGGGCACCCAAGTTTTTTCGCTAGCGCAATGGGTGCGGCACCCGCCCTAACTGCGCAACAAGCCGAACCAGCAGCCTAATAGTGCCCATGCGTTACCAATGGTGGATAGTTCCCAGGTTCCATCGAATCTGGACTTTTCGGCCCAACCCAAAGCACTATGACATCCGGCTTAATGTCGGGGTCAGCGATGTAAGTGGGCCTCATTTTCATACCTGTGAATTGCAGTGCCCCGCGGACTGCTTGATAGGCCGCAGGTAACTCATGGCCAAAGAATTGGCCACTCACAGAAATTTGCAAATCAAGTGCTGGTTGATCAGGTGGCGCTGGCTTAGGACCATCAACTCTCCACTTGCTTGCGGAGAACACGTCGCGGAACTGATTTGCATAGGTTGAGGTTTCTTCTCCAGCAGAAGCTAGAATAACCACATGCTGACCAGAATGTGGCGATAGCATCGCTACCATCCTAACTTTTTGCCATTCCTCTAATCTACGGCCAGTAGTCAGCGAGCCGTGTTCCTCTCGATATTCAGGAGAATTTTTATATCCTTTGTCTACGAGCCAAGCAACAGCGCCACCGCCGACAGCAAATACACCTGCGATCACTAGGACAAAAACAAGAGTGGATTCCGTTCTTAAAGCCTTATGGATAGCTTCAACAATCAGAAACATGAACCTACCTCCACGCTGGGGTGCCATTTTAGCAAAGGACTTGCGAGGTTGAGCGCAGAACTGGTCGGCTTGCAAGTATGGCCGGTCCGTGGAGACACGAGGTTCGCAAACGGCGACAGGGTTGCGGCGCTCCGCTGGCGGGAAAATGGATCGGGGGCAGCCCGCGTAAGCCTACCCCTTCCAGCCCGGCCCAAACCTGAGTTGGTTCAGCTTCCGTTGCAAACCTTTCGGCAGGGCCAACAGCAGCATTTCTACTGCCCAGAACACAACTGCTATGAACGAGAGAAACTGGTACCCGGGGCCGGGCGGGTCAGGTTGGCAGCCGGGCGGTGGCGTGGGAAACGGAAGCTGAATCATTTGGGCGCGTCCTTTGGGCGGGACGCGCCAGCTTGCCCATAACGGCGGGTTGCGACACAATGCGTCTTAGCCACGGCTGCCCGCTATGTGGGCTGCTGTGGTCAGGGGCGCGTTGGTGTACAACCACCAGCGCGTCCCGCTGCCATTACCCTACCCCCACCTATTTAGGAAAGCAATAGCCCGACAGTTTGTGGCCCGGCGCGTGGTAGAATCCGCGCCATAGGAGGGAGCCACAATGAAGAAGCGCACAGGATACTTGAAACTGCATGAGACAGTCGCGCTGAAGAAGGTTGGTCTGACCGTGTGGGCTTACAGCAAGCAAGGGAAGTATGTGGGCCGCGTAGAAATCAACCGTGCTGGTCTCGCCGCCTATACCGGGCTCAAAGGTAAGAAGCGCCTTGGCAATATGAATTGGGAGATGTTGTTTCACCGGTTGGAGAACAAGAAATAAGCGTGTGATGGAAAAACGCGGCGCGAGCGGCGCTGTAGTTCCACGGCGGGGGGAGGAAAAGTTCGAAACCTTGTAGTAAGATCAAGCAGGAGGACAGGGATGGCGATTCGAGAATTTGAAGCGCACGAATGGAAGAAGAAACCTACGAAGATTAGCTTCAGAACCAAGGAAGGCAAGAAAGTTCGGTTTACCGCAAAAAAAGAAAAGCGCGTCTCCAAACACGTAAGATTCAAGACGCGTGACCGGAAACGTGGATAAACGGCGCGTCATGCTAGTGGGGCTGGGGGCCGAGGCTACAAACCTAAATCAGTCAGAACGCTGCTCGTCCGAAAGCGACGCGTCGGGCAAACCGGCCCTTTGGTTTTTCCGGGCACGAGCCTGGAAGTTACCGGCGGTGGGCCGCGCAGGGTAAAGTGAAGCACGCGGCAATAAGCTCCACCGAACACAGAAGCAGGTCTCGGTTCTGACCCCGCTGATTGTGTTTCCCTCGGAATGGGTCAGCGTCCCTCATCCAACATCTGCTGGGCCCAGAGCTCGCGGGTGTAGGCGATACGCCGGTCGAGCATCACCGCCGCGAAATAGGCGCATCGGGCGCGCTCCCGCTCCGTCCAGTCGTGCACACCGGGAGCAACCGCAGCAGACAAGGCGCGCAAGAGGTTTAGCGCCCCGTAGTAAGCACCCACGAACCGGCAACGAGCTTTGTCTCCCTTCCGCTCCAGGCACATGTTGGCTATTTGCAGGAAGCGCTTGAATTCGTCCCCACAAGCGGTACGGTTCTTGATGCCGGTCACTTCTCTGGCTTGTGGGGAAAGTTCTATTGTGGAGTAAGAGTCAAGGAGTGCGCGGCAGTAGAATACGAAGAATTCCAAGAGGGCCGCGCTGGCGACAAGAAGAAGTGCGGCGGCCATCATCGGTCTTAGCCTGTTAAGCTTTGGGATTCCCGCCTCTCACTGCTGGTGATCTGAATGGGGACTCAATCCCCCGAGAGTCTTGTGGCTCCACTACATGGTCCAAGTTGCACCCGAGGGCCGTGAGGCTGGTTACATCTCCAGGCCGGGAACGAATGCAAGCGATTTGGAGAGGTTCGTCCCAATCGGGATTGAAGACCAGGATGCGGACGACCAGGGTGCCGTCTTCCTCTTCTTGGGCGTACACGCCCACCGAATCCCACATCTCCTCGGAGCCGTCTCGCCGAATGCACTGTGCCACGGTTACTGTGAACGAATCGCTTCCCGTATGAAATCCACATGAGCGGTCAGCCTCGCAGTTGAGTTGAAACTTTCTGGCGTCTGCCGTCTCGAATAGCCTTCGCTCGGGCTTCATTGACCTCTCCGCGGGGGGAATTACCCCTGAAACTCTCATAGATATTACGTCTTGCCGAAATGTCGCCTACAGCCTCTGAATCTGGGCGATAGTATATCTAATAGAGTTCAATGTCAATATAAGTGAAATCTCCTAGATTCTGTTATCTCTGCCCATCCCCCGGTACTGTCGGCGCCGGAGGGAATGCATGAACTCTGAAGAGCTATTTGGAAAGAGAGTGCGGGCAGCCAGGAAAGCGGCCAAGCTTACCCTGGAAAAGGCCGCCGAGCAGGTTGACATTCACGCGAATCATCTGGCTCAAATCGAGCGAGGGACGAAGCGCCCTTCATTCGAATTGATATTCGCTCTCGCCAATGTACTCGGCGTCTCCCCAGTCACGTTCTTCTTGTTCGAGCGTGACGAGACCGATGAGAAGACCTTGAGGCGGAAAATCAGCTCGTTGCTCGACAAATTCACTGCCGAACAATTGGGACAGACCTATCGCTACATGAAGTTTATGATAGGGCCATAGCCTTCAGGGGGCAACATGAACCAAGAGGGACAGAAGCCAGATACGTTCAGGCTTCTTGAACTGCTGAAGACGATCAAACCGGGAGACGCAATTGCAATCCTGGAGACCGTCAGGCGATAGTATAATGGGCAAGGAGGAGATCATGATCGTACCAGTTCCTCGGATCTGGACATCAATGCCCTGGCAGGAAATATCGGGCTACCACCCTCGTAATGTACGGCAATTTCAATCGGGCGAATTTGAGGTGGTGGAAGGACTTTTGGTGGACGACGGTCCGAAGCTTCCGTTTAGTCTAAGGAAAGAAACGATGCCATTTCGGTTCTATATTCCTCGCGAGGCAGATTTCGATAGTCTGGCCTACCGCGTTTGGCACCTGGTAGATGCGAATCAGAATCTGATGGACGTCGTACTTAGCCGCTGAGTTCCTCGGACAAGCTGTGCGTTCACACGAATGCCGCAGAAAGTGCGTTCTCCGTGCTCAGGCGATCGGTCGCCCATTTTCTGACCTACATTGAGCGTAAGTTTTCGGCAGGTTGCAGGCTTGTCAGCCCGGCGCTGGCCGGGCAGTGCGATCCAGGGTTATGATGTTTCTGCCTGGCCCCGCGGCCCGGGAGGCACAGGCAATCCTCAGGATTCCTGGGTTGACACCGCGGATCGATGAGAACATACCACTTCTAGAAATCACCGCCGAGGAATGGAACGAGGGTGCCCCACGCGTCGGTCTTACGCGTGGGGGTTTGTCTTATGCCGAGAGGATTGAAGCGCTACTACGGACGCGGCGAGCAGGGCTCCGACAACAGCGCAAGAATGACGCGAAGCGGGAACAGCAGATTCCTCGGGCCGATCAAGAGCATCGGCCCTCGGAATGACAGAGTCGGGCAATTGTTCGGCGCCAACCCGTCGCCTATACTCGTGGTCTAAGTTAGGGTGATCTGGGCAGCCCGCTTCGGTCTCTGGAGTCCGCAAACCGGGCCGCGGAAGGCGACGAAGAATCGCTCTTTTCTCCGGCTTTTCGCACAAGAGAGATTCTTCGCTGCGCTCAGAATGACAGCCAGGGAATGACGAAACCAAAGGCTAACCCAGGAAGTGAAGAGCCCCAAGCGCAAGACCGGCGCATGGGACACCCAGGCACAAGAGAGATTCTTCGCTGCGCTCAGAATGACAACCAGGGAATGACGAAACCAAAGGCTAACCCAGGAAGTCAAAAGCCCCACGCGCAGAACCGGCGCGTGGGGCACCCAGCTAGGAAAGTTTCGGGTAGAAGAACCACAGGAGGAAAGATCCCACGTGCGAAACCCGGCACATGGGGCACCCAGCTAGGAAAGTTTTTTTTAGAGGAATCACAGGACGAAAGACCCCACGCGAAAACCCGGCACATGGGGCACCCAGCTAGGGAAGTTTCCGTTAGAGGAATCACAGGACGAAAGACCCGACGCGCAAAACCGGCGCGTGGGGCACCCAGCGCTGGCTGGGAGGGCGATCCAGGGTTAAAATGGCTCTGCCTGGCCGCGCGGCCCGGGCGGCACACGCCGGGGCGCGTTGACACGCGAAGAAATCGGCATAGGATAGGGGCGAAAGATGCCAGGAGAAGGGTTACCAGTGGTGCCAGGCGACGGCTATCGCGTTCCTGAAATCCCCGCAAAGAGTTTTTTCCGCATTGGCGAGGTCAGCCGGCTGACGGCCACAAAACCCTTCGTGCTGCGCTACTGGGAGACGGAATTCCCCATGCTCCAGCCGGAGAAAAGCCCCAAGGGCCACCGGCTCTACCGGCGCGGGGACATCGAGACAGTGCTGAAAATCAAGCGGCTGCTCTACGATGAAGGCTTCACCATCGCCGGGGCTCGGCGGCACCTGCGCGAGCAGGGCGGCAACGGCAGCGACGCGCCCGCGGCGATGCGCCCGGCGGACGATTCCCCCTCGACCATCACGCGCAAAGTGTTGCTCGACTTGCGAGACTCCCTGCGGGCATTCTTGACGCTGCTCGAACGCGGGTGATACCCTGAATGGGTTGCGGGTTGCAGGCACGAGGGCGGAGGATTGGCCGCGTGCCGCAGCCCGCCGAAGCGAAGCAGGACGCGTCGGGACGTGGCGCAGCCTGGTAGCGCGCACGCTTGGGGTGCGTGAGGTCGCTGGTTCGAATCCAGTCGTCCCGACCATTTTTTTGGACGCTCCCGAGGAAGCATCCAATCCGGAGCCCCGGCTGAAGGCGGAAACAACCCCTCCTTCCCTGGCTGGCAGGAAATGCCGAACATCCTAATCACCAACGACGACGGCATCCACGCCGCGGGCCTGCGGGCGCTGGTCAAGGCCCTGGACGGCCTGGGCACGCTCAGCGTGGTGGCGCCCAGCTACGAGCAAAGCGCTTCGGCGCAGTCGCTGACGCTGCGCAAGCCAATCTGCTGCGAAAAGGTGGGCGAGCGCGAATGGGCGGTGGAAGGGACGCCGGCGGACGCCATGATCCTGGCGCTGAACAAGCTGCTGCCCGAGCCGCCGGACCTGGTGGTTTCAGGCATCAACCGCGGCGGAAACATGGGCGAAAACGTCTATTATTCCGGCACGGTGGGCGCGGCGATGGAGGCGACGATCAACCACGTGCCGGCGATGGCCATCTCGGTAGTGTATTGCGGCAAGGGGTTCGAGTACGACGAAGCAGGGCAGTTTGCGCGCGCGCTGGCGCAGCTCATCCTGAAAGAGGGGTTACCCAAAGGGGTGCTGCTGAACGTGAACGTGCCGTTGCCGTGGAAGGGCGGGGTGCGGTTCACGCGCCAATCGCAAAAGATCACTCGCAATCTGCTGCAAGAGGGGGTGGACCCGCGCGGGCGCACCTACTTCTGGCTGCACGAGCAGCAACTGACCGAGGGCATCGAGCCGGATACCGACTACGCCGCGGTGTTTGCCGGCGCGGTCTCGGTGACCCCGCTGCACCTCGACCACACGCACGCCACTTCGCTCAACCACCTCTCCCACTGGGCCAAGGCCATCGAGTCGCTGCGCAAGGAATAGCGGTCAGCTCCTAAACACCTAAGCCTGTGGAGTGAGATTGGCTTCAGGGGCTGAAGCCCGGTCCATTTCATTGGCTTTATGTCAGGGCTGACCCTTCGACTTCGCTCCCTTTCCGACAGGGTCGGAATCTTCGATCGGCCACGCTCAGGACATGCAGGGCAAGAGCCCTGACCCCCTAAAAGTTTGTTGAAAAAGTGCCATTGCACGTCATTCTGAGTGAAGCGAAGAATCTCTCTGCTGCGCAAAGCCAAAGAAAAGAGGGATTCTTCGTCGCCCGCCAGTGGCGGGCTCCTCAGAATGACCCCTGAGGGAGTTTGCCAACAAACTGCTAAAGGGAAATGCCAGGGACTTACGGGACGGGACACTAGCCGGGATGTTCGGCATCGGCGCGACGCGGGGCCAGGCGCGCCTGCGCCGCGACTACCGCGGCGATCCGTCGGGCGGCGCGCCGCCGCCTGCCGGCGGCAGGAGCGAAATGAGCGGCACCTTCTCCTTGCGCATCAGGTCATTGAGCGCAGGGAGATCCTTCGCAGAAATCTGAGTCCAGCGCGCAAGCTGCGCTTCCGCCTGCCGACTGAGCACATCGAACAGGTCATAGGACTGCTGCGTGGGCGGCGTGTCGGCGCTCTCGACCACCATGGCCAGGACGGCGAACTTGCCGTCGAGCTTCAGCGGATAGTTGAGCGAGTCCTGAGTGCTCTTGAGTTTCGGCTGGATCAGCTCTTCTTCGATCGGAGTTGTCTTCTTGTCGAGCTCGTCGGCGGCCGCCAGCAGGTTTTTGCGCGAGGGGTCGCCGGCGAAGCGCTTGCGGAGCGCCTTGAGCTGGCCGCGGAGGTCGCGGATCTGGTTCACGGTGTCGCCAATCTGCGTCAACCGCTGCTGAATTTTGTTGCGCAGGTCGAGCTGCTTCTGGAGATCGGCGGGCGACGCGGTGACGCGCGGGTCGAGGGCGATCTCCAGCGGCGCCTCGGCCGTTTTCCCCGCGGCGGTCAGCCGCAGCGTGTATCTTCCCGGAAGCGCCAGCGGGCCGCGGAGCCCTTCCTCGTATTCCCCGAGCGGGTAGCCAGGGATACGCGTGGCGCCGTCGTAGCGCAAGTCCCAGACAAAGCGATTGAGGCCGGCTTCGGCGGGCAGGCGTTCCTGCGGCTTTTCCAGGTCGGGCCACTCGGGCGGCGCGTCGGGGTCGCGCTTTTCGCGGCTGCTGAGCTTGCGGACCAGCCGGCCCTGCGCATCGAGGATCTCCAGCGTGATCTCCTCGTTTTCCTTGGGCGCGGCCTTCAGGGCGTAATAGAGGATCGCGCCGGCGGGCGGATTCTCGCCGTAGGGCCGCCCGCGAAGGGTGTTGTGGCCGGCGCGGGTGCGGTAGGCGGTGCGCGGGGCGTAGAGATGCGCGTCGGCGCGGGCAATCGCTTCGCTCCACTGGCGCAGCGGCGAGAGGTCGTCGAGGATCCAGAACGACCGGCCGTGCGTGGCCACCACGAGGTCGTCGCCCTGGACCACCAGGTCGTGGATGGGCGAAGTGGGCAGGTTCAACTGCAGCGGCCGCCAGTTGGCGCCGTCGTCGAACGAGACGTACACGCCGGTCTCGGTCCCGGCGTAGAGCAGCCCGCGCTTCTTGCGGTCTTCGCGCACGGCGTGCACGTAAGTGCCGTCGGGAATGCCGGCGGTGATTTTCGTCCAGGACTTGCCGAAGTCGCTGGTCTTGTAGATGTACGGGCGGTAGTCGTCCAGGCGGTGACGGTCCACGGCGATGTAGGCGGCAGCGGCCAGGTGCGGCGAGGGGTCAATCACGCTGATCATGCTCCACTCGGACACCTGGTTGGGCGTGACGTTGGTCCACTTCCGGCCGGCGTCGCGGGTGATGTGGACCAAGCCATCGTCGGTGCCCACCCAGATCAAATCTTTTTGCAGGGGCGATTCGGCGACGGAATAGATGACGTCGTAATACTCGGCGCCGGTATCCTCCTTGGTGATCGGCCCACCGGCGGTCTGCTGCTTTGACTTGTCGTTGCGCGTCAGGTCGGGGCTGATGGCTGTCCAGCTCATCCCGCCGTTGGTGCTGCGGAACAACACTTCGGCGGCGTGGTAGAGCACGTTGGGATCGTGCGGTGAGATGACGATGGGCTCGGTCCAGGTGAAGCGGTGCTTCAGCGCGGCGGCGCCGGAGCCATCGCTGGCTTCGGGCCAAGGCGAGATATTCTGCGCCTGGCCGGTGCGGCGGTCGAAGCGCGTGATATTGCCCTGATAGGAGCCGGCGTAAACGATGTTCGGATCGCGGGGGTCGGGCGCGATGTAGCCGCTCTCGCCGCCGCCAACCGCATACCAGTCGGCGCGATCAATCCATCCGGAATCGCTCATGCTGGCAATGGCCACGGTGGAATTGTCCTGCTGCGCGCCGTAGAGGTAGTAGGGGAAGCGGTTATCGGTGATGACGTGGTAGAACTGCGCGGTGGCTTGGTTGTCCTGCCGCGTCCAGGATTTTCCGGTGTCCACGGAGATGGTGGCCCCGCCGTCGTTCCCGTTGATCATGCGCTGCGAGTTGGTGGGGTCGATCCACAGCCCGTGGTGGTCGCCGTGCGGCACAAGCAACAGGGTGAACTTCTGCCCGCCGTCGGTGGAACGGTACATCCCGGTGTTGAGCACATAGAGCGTGTCGGGGTTCGCCGGGTCGGCGATGACGTGGGTGTAGTACCAGGCGCGCTGGCGGAAGCGGTGGTCGTCGTTCACCCGCGTCCACTTCTCGCCGCCGTCGTCGGAGCGGTACAGCCCGCCCTCTTCGGCTTCGATGAGCGCATAGACGCGGTTCGAGTCCGCCGCGGAGACGGAAACGCCGATGCGGCCGAGCAGGCCCTTGGGCAGGCCGTTGCCCTCCAGGCGCTTCCAGGTGGCGCCACCGTCCGCGGAGCGATAAAGGCCGCTGCCCGGCCCGCCGCTGGTCAGGCCCCAGGGACTGCGCGAGGCCTCCCAGAGAGCGGCGAAGAGCACGTGCGGGTTGGAGCGGTCGAAAGTGACGTCGATGGCGCCGGTGCGGTCGTCCCGGTAGAGCACTTTCTCCCAGGTCTTGCCGCCATCGGTGGAGCGGAAGATGCCGCGCTCGGCGTTCGGCCCGTAGGCGTGGCCGAGAGCGGCGACGAAGACGACGTCCGGATTGCGTGGATGAACAATGACGCGCCCAATGTGGCGCGTGTCGGCCAAGCCGACGTGCTTCCAGGTCTTGCCGGCGTCGGTGGATTTATAGACGCCGTTGCCGAAAGAGATGTTGTTGCGGATGCAGGCCTCGCCCGTACCGACGTAGATGACGTTGGGGTCGGAATCGGCCACGGCGATGCTGCCGATCGAGGAGACCGGCTGCTTATCGAACAACGGCTGCCAGGACGAGCCGGCGTCGGTGGTCTTCCAAACGCCGCCGGCCACGCCGCCGAAGTAATAGACATTGGTGTCGCCCGGCACGCCGGCCACGGCCAGCACGCGTCCGCCGCGATACGGGCCGATGGAGCGCCAAGTCATTCCCTTCAGCGCACTCTCGTCGGACTGCTGCGCGGCCAGCGGGCCAGCGGCGAGCCATACGGATATCACCGCGCCGAACACCACCGCACCTGCGAGCCATCGCCGTGTCTGGGATTTGAACCGCGTCACGAAGACACCTCCTGCGAAGTTGGGAGAGACATCCTACTTATCCGCGGCGGGGAGGGGAAGCGCATTCTTCAAAAAGGCCACGAGGGAGGAAGAAATGCGCGGCGCGTGAGCACGGCGCCCAGGATGGCGCTGCCCGCCCCGGCGGCCAGGCGCAACGCGTCCAGCCAGGCGAGCCGCGACTTCGCCCGGGCCAGCGGCAGTCCCAGCAACGCGCCGAATGCCGCCATGCCCACGAGCGCGCCGAGCGCGAACACGAAAAGGTAGAGCACGCCCAGCGAGCGTGAGGGAATCGAACTCAGCACGAGCAGCGCCAGGCCGCCCGTTCCGGCCAGGCCGTGCGCCATGCCCACCCACAGCGGCGCGCGACGCCGGAGTTCCCCGGCAGTCGCAGCCGGGGCGTGGGAGGCGTGCTCGTGGCCGGCTTCGCCCGGCGCGTGGAAGTGCAGGTGGGCGTGGGCGTGCGCGCCGTGGTGATGCACATGGAAGTGGTAGCGGCCGGCAAAGCACTTGCGGAGGGTATGCACGCCGAGCCAGATCAGCACGACCGCCACGAGCAACTCGAGCGCCCACTCCACCTGCGGGGGCACGCGCACGCGCAGCGTCACCAGCACGGCGCCGGCGGCAAAAAGCGTCATCAGATGGCCCAGGCCCCACAACACCCCGGTGAAAACCGAATGGCGCGCGCCGCGCGAATCGCTGGCCAGCGCCGTCACCGCCACGATGTGGTCGGTGTCGGTGGCGTGGCGAAGGCCGAGCGCAAAACCAACCAGCAGCGTTGCGAAGGCGGAGCTTTGCATAAACGGGCGAGTATAACGGAACTCGCCTCGCGAGGACATCTCCGCCAGAACGCGAGAGAGCCGCGTAGGCGCGCGCGGTTCACCCGCAATACGCCAGGAGTTGCCGGGCCGCTCGACCAGCGGCCACGGGCGCCGCAAGAAAACAGTTGCCCGCGCGCGCTGAGTTTGCTCCACTCAGCTCGCCCTTGCAAAGAGGCTGGCGGCGCGAACGTTGTGAAACTCACCCGGCGTGAATTTGTGAAATACTTGGCGGTGGCCGGCGGCGGACTCCGGCTGGCTTCGCGAGAGAGTCTGGGGGCGCCAGGAGCGCTGCGAAGAATGACAGGCAAGAGCTATGACGTGGCGGTCATTGGCGCCGGAGTGTTCGGCGCGTGGACCGCCTATCACCTGGAGCGCGGCGGGAAAAGGGTGGCGCTGCTGGACGCTTATGGACCCTCCAACAGCCGCGCCAGCTCCGGCGGGGAATCGCGGATCATCCGCATGGGCTACGGCGCCGATGAGATCTACACGCGCTGGTCCATGCGCTCGCTGCGGCTCTGGCAGGATTTCTTCGGGCGCGTGGGGCGGCCGCTGTTTCACCGCACCGGCGTGCTGTGGCTGGCGGGCGGCGACGACCGCTACGCCCGCAGCACGCTCGCGACGCTGGGCAAGCTCGGCGTGCGGTTCGAGCGGCTGGAGCGGCCGGAGCTTGAGAAGCGCTTCCCGCAAATCGCGCTGGGCGGCGTGGAGGGCCGCGGCTCCAGCGCGGTCTCCTGGGGCCTGTTCGAGCCGGATAGCGGGGCGCTCATGGCACGCCGCGCCGTGCAGGCCGTGGTCGAAGAAGCCATACAGAACGGAGTGGACTACGTGCCCGAAGCGGCGGCCACGCCGCGCGGCGGCGGCCGGCTGGCGGCAATCGAGACGAAAAGCGGCCATGCGGTCAGCGCGGGAAGCTTCATCTTCGCCTGCGGCCCGTGGCTCGGCAAAGTTTTCCCCGAACTCCTCGGCGAGCGCATCTTCTCCACCCGGCAGGAGGTCTTCTTCCTCGGCGTGCCCGCGGGCGACCGGCGTTTCGCGCCACCCGCCATGCCCACGTGGATCTGCGATACCGATGAGATGTACGGCATCCCGGACCTGGAGAACCGCGGCTTCAAAATCGCGCTCGATCGGCACGGCCCGGCGTTCGACCCGGATAGCGGTAAGCGCATGGTCACGTCCGAGGGGCTCGAAGCCATCCGCAAGTACGTGGCGCAGCGCTTTCCCGGGCTGAAAGACGCTCCGGTGGTCGAAACGCGCGTGTGCCAGTACGAAAACACCTCTAACGGCGACTTCCTCATCGACCGGCATCCCGAGTTTGAAAATGTTTGGCTGGTGGGCGGCGGCTCGGGCCACGGCTTCAAGCACGGCCCGGCGCTGGGGGAATACGTCGCGGCGCGGGTCAGCGAGGGCGGGGCCGTGGAGCCCCGCTTCACGCTCGCCACCAAGCAGACCGTCCAGAAGCGCGCCGTGTTCTGAGACCCGCGCAGGGCAGGGGGCACGCGCCAGCGCGCTGGACGGCTCGCTTCAACGTTTCCTGGCTGGAAAATATGGTCGGGGCGAGAGGATTTGAACCTCCGACCCCCTGGTCCCGAACCAGGTGCTCTACCAGGCTGAGCCACGCCCCGACCGGGGAGTGCTCGGACAAAAGTTGCGGGCCCGAGCGGAGCTATCAGAGTAACATAGCTGGTGGGATGCGGCTAGCCCGTGGCGCGCGAGCCGGCCGCGTGCGAACTCCGGAGCGCGGCGCGACGCATTCCGGATAACGCCGGAAGTAAAGACCGACCAACGGGTATAATCGCAAGTGTAGGGAAGCCCGCCTGTGGCCATCGAGAAGAGCCAACTGCGCAAGCTGGATGATTACCGTTGGGTGGTGCCGCGCTCGGCCAAGCCCGGCATGCTGACCGAGGCGCTGATTTACGCCGACGACCGCCTGCTCGAGCAAATCGTAAAAGACCTTTCGGTGGAGCAGGCCATGAACGTGGCGTTCTTGCCGGGCATCGTGGGCCGCTCGCTGGCCATGCCGGACATCCACCAGGGCTACGGCTTCCCCATCGGCGGTGTGGCGGCCACGGACCTGCGCCGGGGAGTGGTCTCGCCGGGCGGCGTGGGCTTCGACATCAACTGCGGGGTGCGGCTGCTGGGGAGTACGCTGCGTCGCGATGAGGTGACGCCGAAGTTGCGCGAGCTGGTGAACCAGCTTTTCCGCGATGTGCCTTCGGGCACGGGCTCGGAAGGATTCGTGCCGTGCGGCTGGCAGGAGCTCGACGAGGTGCTCGAACGCGGGGCCGCCTGGGTGGTGGAGCATGGCTACGGCGAGCCCGCCGACGTGGAGTTCTGCGAGGAGTCGGGCCAGATGGCCGGCGCCGACCCCGCCAAGGTGAGCGACCGCGCGAAGCAACGCGGGCGCACGCAGATCGGCACGCTGGGCAGCGGCAACCACTTCCTCGAAGTGCAGTTCGTGCAGAAAATCTTCGAGCCGGAGATTGCCAGCCGCTTCGGGCTGGCTGAAGACCAGGTGGTGGTGCTGATCCACTGCGGCTCGCGAGGCCTGGGCCACCAGGTGTGCACCGACTACCTGAAGCTGATGAACGAGGCCATGCGCCGCTACAACATCACGCTGCCCGACCGGCAACTGGCCTGCGTGCCCAGCGCGTCGCCGGAGGGGAAGGACTATCTTGCCGCGATGGCCGCGGCGGCAAACTTTGCTTGGGCCAACCGGCAAGCCATCACGCACTTCACGCGGAAGTCGTTCGCCAAAGTGTTCGGCGAAGGGGCGCGGCTGCGCGTGGTGTATGACGTGGCGCACAACATCGCCAAGCGCGAGCGACACCGGGTGGGCGGAAGCGAGCAGGAAGTGCTGGTGCATCGCAAGGGCGCGACGCGGTCGTTCCCGGCGGGCTCGGCGTTCATCCCGCAGGCGTATCACGACGCCGGCCAGCCGGTGCTGATCCCCGGGTCCATGGGCACGGCCAGCTACGTTCTGGTGGGCACCGAGCGCGCCATGGAAGAGAGTTTTGGGACGGTGTGCCATGGAGCGGGGCGGGCGATGTCGCGCACGGCCGCCAAAAAGGGCCGCGACGCGCGCGTGGAGACGAAGAAACTCGAAGACCAGGGCATCCTGGTGCGCGCCGAGACCCGCGACGGCATCCTCGAGGAAGTCCCCGAAGCCTATAAGGACATCGACGCCGTGGTGGACGTGGTGCACAACGCCGGGCTGGCGCGCAAGGTGGCGCGCCTGCGCCCCATGGGCGTCATCAAGGGCTGAGCGCAGGGCAAACCCGTGGCCCGGCGCGGCGGCCTCGGGCCACGGCCTTCGTCATCCTCAGGGTAAACGCACCAGACGCGCTTCCGTAACGGCGGCGATGCCGCGGAGCGGGAGCAGGATCGAATCCGGCACATCGCCGTCGAGCCGTACCAAGGCAATGGCTTCCGCGCCGCGCGCGGCCTCGCGCCGGCCCAGGTCAAACGTGGCGATGTTGATGCCGCGGCTGCCCAGGATAGTACCCACCTGACCGATCACCCCGGGGACATCGCGGTTGCGGATGAACAGCAACGTACCCTCGAGCGGCGCCTCGAGCGCGATTCCGTCAAGGCTCAGGATACGCGGCGAAGTGCCGTGGAGGACCGTGCCTTCGGCGCCGAACCCGCGGCCTTCGCCGCCCGGCGCGGCGACGGCACACACCTCGAGCGTATCGGGGAAGCCCTGCTCGCGGCGACGCGTGTGTTCCTCGACGGAAAGGCCGCGCGCGGCGGCGACCGCCCCGGCGTTCACCAAGTTGACCTTCTCGTCGAGCACGGTGTTGAGCACGCCGGCCAGCACGGCGTTGCGCAGCACGTGCGTGCCGAGCTCGGCAGGCTCGCCCGCATAGTCTATGCGGATTCGCCCGGTAGTAGCCATTCCACCCGGCGCGACCTGCGCCACCAGCGAGCCCAGCCGCTGGGCCAGCTCGAGATAAGGCCGCAGGCGGCGGTACTGCTCGGCCGATAGCGTGGGCAGGTTGACGGCGTTGCGCAGGATGCCCTCGGCCAGGAAATCACGCACCTGCTGGGCGATCTGCGTGCCGACTTCTTCCTGCGCTTCCTCGGTGGACCCGGCCACGTGCGGCGTGGCAATCAGGTTCGGCGAGCCCACCAGCGGCGAGTCCCGCGGGGGCTCCGCGGCGAAGACGTCGAGGGCGGCTCCGGCCAGATGGCCGGAGCGCAGCGCCTCGGCGAGCGCCGCTTCATCCACCAGCTCGCCGCGAGCGGTGTTGATCAGCCTGGCGCCGCGCTTCATTTGCCCTAGTGAGGCCGCGTTGATCACTCGCTCGGTGGCGGAACTCAGCGCCGCGTGCAGCGAGAGGAAGTCCGAACGCGCGAGCAGCTCCGCCAGCGGCACCAGCTCGACGCCCGTCTCCGCGGCAACGCTCTCGCTGATGTAGGGGTCGTGAGCCAGCACGCGCAGCTCGAAGGCGCGCGCCCGCCGCGCCACCTCGCTGCCCACGCGTCCCAGGCCCAGCAAGCCGAGCGTCTTTCCGCGCAGCTCAATCCCCGCCGCGCCGGATTTCTCCCAGCGGCCGGCGTGTATGGCGGCGTTCAACTGGGGCACCGAGCGCGCCAGCGCCAGCAGAAGCGCCAGGGTGTGCTCGGCCACGCTGACGGCGTTGCCGCCGGGGGTGTTCATCACCAGGACGCCGCGGCGCGTGGCCGCGTCAAGGTCAATGTTGTCCACGCCGACGCCCGCGCGGCCAACCACACGCAGGCGCGGAGCGCGCTCGAGCAGCTCCGAGGTGACGCGCGTGGCGCTGCGCACGATCAAGGCGTCGGCGGCGGCGAGCTCCGCCTCGAGCGAGCCCTTCGCCGGCTGCACCACTTGCCAGCCGGGCTCGCCGAGCAAGCCGAGCCCCCGCTCGCTGATGCGGTCGGCGACGACGATTTTCATGGCGGGCACCAGCGTAGTCGGCGCAAACCCGGGTGTCAAATCCGCGACGGGCGCCCGCGCCGCTGTGCTATAGTGGCGTTCCCTCGCGATCATGGCTTTCATCGAACGCATCCAGAAAGAGCTCACCGAAGCAATGAAGAGGAAGGACGAGCTGCGCCTGAGCGTGCTGCGCATGGTGAAGACCGCGCTCAAAAACAAGCAAATTGAGAAGATCCGCGCGCTCGAGGAGGCCGAGGAGCTGCAGGTGCTGCAAACCCTGGTGAAGCAGCGGCGAGAATCCGTGGAACAATTCACCCGCGGAGGCCGCCAAGACCTGGCCGACAAGGAAACCAAAGAGATTGCCATCCTCGAAAGCTACCTGCCGGCCGCGCCCAGCGACGCCGAGCTCGATCAGGCCATCGCCGCGGCCATCGCCGAAACCGGGGCCAACTCCCCGAAGCAGATGGGCGCCGTCATCAAGGCGGCCCGCGCGCGCCTGGAAGGCAAGACCATCGACGGCAAGGCGCTGAGCGACCGCGTACGCGAGCGCTTGGGCGGGAAGTAGGTGGAATGGTCCCCAGTTGAGCGTTGCCAGCTCACCGACGAGAGCCGACAGCGGACAGTTTTAACTTGGGAAGGAACAAGCTCTTCCGTTCGGTCGCACACTTCTGATGGCCTGCAAGCACGGCCCTGATGCTTCCAAATTTTGACTCTGCACTCTCCACGTTAGGCCCTCCGCCTTTTAGCTTTTGCCCTGTGCCGGCCTTCGACGCTATGCTTCCCTCGTGCCTTTGCCCGAAACCATTCCTGTCCGCTACACCGAAGAGGAAGCCGAATACCTGAGTGTGCGGCCGGTGGTGCGGCAGACGTTCCGCCTGCCGGAACTTATCGACATGGTGCTGGGCGTGACGGGCAAAGACCTCGCGCGCATCCAGCAGATCCTGCGTTCGGGAACCGTGGTTTTCCATTTCTATCGCTACTGGTGGCAGGGGTTCGAAGCCGGCTCCGAAGAGCTAGGCGCGCTGCTGGCGGGATTCCCCGACGCGGACCCCGCTCGGGAATTTCGCGCCGAGGAGTGTACCGTCATATTGCTCGAAAGCGGCGGCCAGCCGCCGCGGCATTCGCTCGAATTAGGGCGGCAAGAGGCTTCGCGCAAGCGTTTCTTTCACTCGCGCAGCCTGTGGGACTGTCTGGTAGCGCTCGGCCAAGGGCAGCCGCCCAGCTATCAAGGCTACTCGTATGCGCGGCGCGCCGATCTCTACCGGCTTGCGCTCTCGCCCGAAGAAATCGCTGCGCTGGCGCGTGATGCGGCTCGGATGGCTCCGCGCGGGCTACGCTCCCGGCTGGGACGGCTCACGGAAACATCGCGCATCGTCTTTCTCTGCCCGCGCCGCACCGCGTAATGGTTTGTGGCTTGCTTGGGTCCTGCGTCTAATGCTACTTTGCCCGCGCCTGCCAGCATGGCCGCGGGGTCAGAGTGTCGCGGCGAAGCGGGGCCTGCCCTGCGGAGGTGCAGCTTGGCCACGAAACCCTGGAGTTCGACCGCGCCGCCGGGCGAGTTTCGCCCCTACGTGGAACCGGCCACGATTCTGCCCGAATTCACCTTGCGCGCGGTCCTGCTCGGGGCGCTGTTTGGCTTGCTCTTCGGCGCCGTAACGGTTTACGTGGGCCTGCGCGCCGGGCTGACGGTTTCCGCCTCGATTCCCATTGCGGTGGTCTCCATCAGCATCCTGCGGGCGTTTGGAAGGGCCTCCATCCTGGAGAACAACATCGTCCAGACCACCGGCTCGGCGGGCGAATCGGTGGCCGCGGGCGTGATTTTCACTCTGCCGGCACTGATCTTCCTGGGCTTTTCGCTCAACACGGAGTACTGGCGCATCCTTTTCCTGGCGTTGATCGGCGGATGGCTCGGGGTGCTGTTCATGATCCCGCTGCGGCGGCAGCTCATCGTGAAAGAGCACGGCAACCTGCTCTACCCCGAGGGCACAGCCTGCGCCGACGTGCTGGTGGCGGGCGAGCGAGGCGGCTCGTTTGCCGGACGCGTCTTCTGGGGACTCGGCCTGGGCGGGCTGTACACCGTCCTGATGAACACGGTGCAGGTGTGGCCCGGCCAGCCGGAGTACCGGCCGAATTGGCTGCCGGGGGCGTCGTTCCGCGCCGCGATCACGTCGGAGTACCTCGGCGTGGGCTACATCATCGGCCCGCGAGTGGCCGGAACGATTTTCGCCGGCGGTGTTTTTTCCTGGCTCGTCCTGATGCCGGCCATTAAATTTTTCGGCTCGCTGACGCCGGGAATGGCGCTCTATCCGAGCACCGTTCCCATTCCGCAGATGACGCCCGACCAGCTCTGGGCCAGCTATATCCGCCCGATGGGCGCCGGCGCAGTGGCGGCGGCCGGACTGATCACTTTGCTGAAAACGATGCCCACAATTTTCGCCGCGCTTTCTTCGGGGCTGAAGGACGTGCGCGCGCAGCGCGGCGGCGAGGCGGCCGCGGCCAGCCGGACCGAGCGCGACCTTTCCATGAAGGTTGTCCTGCTCGGCTCGATCATTATCGTGGCCATGATGTGGGCGCTGCTGACGTTCAAGCCCATCCCCCGGGCGGAGACGGGCTTGGTTGCCAACCTGGCTGCGGCGCTGTTCGTGGTGATTTTTGGCTTCCTGTTTGTCACCGTGTCGTCGCGCATCTGCGGGCTGATCGGCACTTCGGCCAATCCGGTCAGCGGGATGACCATCGCCACGCTGATGGCCACCTGCGCGATCTTTCTGGTGGCGGGATGGACGGGCGGCGCCTACGCCGCGCTGGCTTTGACCATCGGGGGAGTGGTGTGCATCGCCTCGGCGAACGCGGGCGCCACCTCGCAGGACCTCAAGACGGGTTACCTGGTGGGCGCGACGCCCGCGCGACAGCAGATCGGGCTGGTGGTGGGCGTGATGGCCGCGTCGTTTGCCATCGGCGGGACGCTGCTGCTGATGAACAAGGGGTTGGAGAAGTACACGCCCGCGCAGATCCCGCTGCGGATCGAGCAGTTGCCTGCTGGCGTGCAGGTCGAGAGCAACAATTACCCCTACAAGGGCAAGACCTATGTCCTGGTGAACGCGATCGGTTCGCGAGAGGTGCCCGACGGCAAGTATCTCTACGATCCCGCCACTCGCCAGATCGAGATCCAGTGGGTACAAGGCATCGGGAGCGACAAGGCCGCCGCGCCGCAGGCGCGCCTGATGGCCACGGTGATCAACGGCATCCTGAACCAGCGGCTGCCGTGGAGGCTGGTGCTGCTGGGAGTGTTCCTAGTCGTCGCGGTCGAGCTGCTGGGCATCCGTTCGCTGGCGTTTGCGGTGGGGTCGTATCTTTCCATCGCCACCACCCTGGCCATTTTTGTGGGTGGCGTAGTGCGCTGGCTGGCCGAGAGGGGCCGGGCGAAGGCCGAACACGCCGAGAGCGAAGTCAGCCCCGGCTCGCTCTATGCCAGCGGCTTGATCGCTGCCGGAGGAGTTTTCGGCTTGTTGGGCATCGTGATCGCGCTGCTCGAAGACCCGGAATTCAAGTTTCATTTCATCCCCCAAGGGCTCATCGAGGTCGGCCCGAAAATCCTGGGCGGCTTGGCCCAGAGCCATCTGTTCGCCGTAGTAATGTTCGCCCTGCTCGCGGCGTCGCTCTTCTTCTTCGCGCGAAAAAAGCTGGACTAAAGCTGAGGAGTCGAAGAATCAAAAGCCCGTTACGCGACCAGAGCCAACATTCCCCTTTTAGCTCGGGCCCTCTTTGACTCCCTGCGGCGGTTCCCGCTAGACTGAAGGGGATGGGTTCGTATCCCCGCTCTTACGGTTTCCGGTTCAACTGGCGAGGCCTGCTCACACCCGCCATCCAGACGCTGCTGATCGCCAACACTGCGGTCTTCCTGGTGCAGACGCTGGTTGCCCTGCTCGTGGGCCCTGCGGGAACGGGCTGGCTACTGCGTTGGTTCGCGCTGATCCCCTCGGCGGTGACGCACGGCCTGCGCGTCTGGCAACCGTTCACCTATCTTTTCCTGCATGGCGGCCTGTGGCACCTGCTGATCAACATGCTTGTGCTGTGGATGTTCGGCAGAGATCTGGAGCTCACCTGGGGCCGGCAACGCTTTTACAGCTACTACTTTTTGACCGGCGTTGGCGCAGGCGTGATCAATTTGCTGGTGAAGACGATCCCGGTCCTGTTTGGCCGGCCGCCTTCCGATGTGCCCACCGTGGGGGCCTCCGGCGCGATTTACGGGATTTTGCTGGCCGCGGCGGTGGTTTTCCCCGACCGCCAGGTCTGGCTCATCCCCTTCCCCATCACGCTCCCGATGCGCGTGTACGTGATCATCATCGGCGCGATTGAGTTTTTCGGCACGCTGGGCTCGACCGGCGACAACGTGAGCCACGTCTCGCACCTTGGCGGCATGCTGGTCGGCTACCTCTACCTGCGTCGCGGGTCCTTCCTCTATCGCATCCGCAATGGCCTCTCCGATTGGAAGCGCCGCCGCATGCGGCGCAAGTTCGAAGTCTATATGCGCGATCACGAGGACAAACCGCCCTCGCGCCCCGACCGCTGGGTGAATTAGAGCTTCGGGGTTGGAGGTGAGATTGAGGGCAGGAGTGTCCGTGCTAGGCACGCCCGCCGACAACGTGAAATTTCATGAAGTTGGTGGTGCCGCGAGTGCGCAGCGGCGTGCCGGCGACGATCCCCACCACGTCACCGCGGCGCACCAGCCGCTCCTCGAGCAGGCGCTTCTCGGCGATGGCCGCCAGCCCGTCAATGTTCCGCACCGGCGCAATGGTGTGCGGTACGACCCCCCAGAGCAGGCTGAGCCGGCGGCGCGTCTCGGCAATGGGCGAGAAGGCAATGATCGGCGAGCGCGGACGGTATTTGGAGATCAGGCGAGCGGTCGAGCCGGACTCGGTGAACACGGCGATGACCTTCATCTGAAGTTCCCGCGAGGCGTGGCAGATCAGCTCGCTGGTGGTCTCGGCGACATCCAACTGCGCGGAACGGTGCGGCCGGGGGAACTCGCCGATATTGGCCTCGGCCTCGCGGATGATGCGGTCCATCATGGCGACGGCCTCAAGCGGGTAGCTCCCGCTGGCGGTTTCCGCCGAGAGCATTACCGCGTCGGTGCCATCGAAGATGGCGTTGGCCACATCGGAGGCCTCTGCGCGGGTGGGCCGCGGATTGTGGGTCATGGACTCGAGCATTTGCGTGGCGGTGATGACCGGGCGACGCGAGTCGCGCGCCCTGGCGATGATCATCTTTTGCACCACCGGCACCGTCTCGGGCTTCATCTCCACGCCGAGGTCGCCGCGCGCCACCATCACGCCGTCCGCGACGCGGAGGATGGCGTCGAGGTTCTCGATGGCCTCGGGCTTTTCGAGCTTGGCGATTACCGGAGTGTCTTTGCCGGCGCGCGCAATGGCCGACTTGGCCGCGAGGACGTCTTCAGCGCGGCGGACAAAGCTGACGGCAATGTAGTTTGCGCCGTGGGCCAGGGCGAAGGCGAGGTCCTTGCGGTCTTTGGAGGTGAGCGCGGGAACCCGCAACTTGACCCCGGGCAGATTGATGCCCTGGTGCTCGGCCAGCTCACCGCCATTGACCACCTGGCACGAGATGCTCGCGCCGTGCCTGGCCAGCACGCGCAGCTCGATCAGGCCGTCGGCCAGCCGGATGCGGTCGCCGCGGCGCACTTCTCGCGGCAAGCCCTTATAGTTGGTGGAGACCCCGGCGCTGGTGCCCGGCGCGTCCGCGGTGGTTATGGCGAAGTGCTGCCCGGCGCGGAGCGTGACCGGAGAACCGCCGGCGAGCCTGCCGGTGCGGATCTTCGGCCCCGGCAAATCGGCCAGAATCGCGATGGGCCTGGCCTGTCGGCTGGAGGCTTCGCGGATGCGCGCGATCGTGCGGGCGTGTTCGGCGTGAGTGCCGTGCGAAAAATTCAACCGCGCCACGTCCATCCCGGCGCGCATCAAACGCTCCACCATCTCCGCGGAATCGCTGGCCGGGCCCAGCGTGCAGACAATTTTTGACCTGCGGAAGTTCATGCGACCCCATGTTCCCGCGGCGGCTCTACTTCGCCCGGGAGAACTCTTCGACCACACGATAGAGGAACTCGATGCCCTTGCGGAAGGAGTCGAGCGGGATGCGCTCGTCTTCGGCGTGCATTCGCCGGTCATCCTCATCCACCAGGGGAAAGGGGAACAGACCGTAGGCCTCGACGCGATGCAGGCGAAGCTGCGCCGAGTCGGTCGCGCCGGTGGAGAGGAACGGCAGAACGATGGCGCCGGGAAACACGGAGGCGCCGACGCGCTCGATGGTCCGGAAGAGCTCGGTTTCGATCGAAGAAGGCGGCGCGGGCGGGCGCATCGACGGCTCGATGCGGAAACGGACCTGCGGGTCGTTGACGAGCTTCTTGAACTCTTCGACCAGCGGCTCGACCGATTCCCCGGGGAGAAGGCGGATGTTCAGGTTGGCATGCGCCTCGGAGGGCACCACGTTGGCGCGGAAGCCGGCGCGCAGCACGGTCGGCGCGATGGAGTTCCGCAGCATGGAGTTCCACATCGGGCTGGCTTCCGAGAGCACGCGCGCCGCATGCTCCATGCGCTCGGGCGTTTCCAGCGCGCGCATCCACTTGGCCGTCTCCGGATCCTCGATTTTCGCGAGCTGCTCGAAATAGCGGCGCACGATGGTATTGGGCTTCGCCGGCGCCACGTAGGCGCCGAGCTTGGCCACTGCCGCGGCCAGGTGCACGATGGCATTGTCTTTCCGCGGCTGCGAGCCGTGCCCGGAAGGGCCGTTGGCGAAGACGGTCACGTTGACGGGTATCTTCTCGCTGGCCTGCACGCCCACGTATTGCACCCTGCCGTCCTTCAGCCTGACCCGGCCGCCCTCATTGATGGCAAAGCCCGCGGCGATCTTGTCCCAGTGTTTGTTGATGACGAAGTCCATGCCGTACTGGCCGCTCTCCTCTTCGTCGCCTTCGGCCAGGAAGATGACGTCGCGGTCCAGGCGCACGCCGCCGCGCTTGAGCGCCACCAGGACGGCCAAATTGGCGACGACCATGCCCTTGTCGTCAATCGCGCCGCGCCCATACAAGTAGCCGTCCTTGATGACCCCGCCGAAGGGATCGACGCTCCACTTTTCCTTCTGCACGCCGACGACGTCGAGGTGGGCCAGCAGCAGCAGCGCGCGCGCCGGGTCGGGCACGGCGCTGGCCCGCAGCCGCGCAATCAGCACGCCGCGCCCCGGCGCGCTCTCCAACACTTCGGCGGGGATGCCTTCTTTTTCCAGGATAGCAGCCAGGTACTTCGCGGCGGCCAGCTCGTTGCCGGGAGGATTGCTGGTATCTATGCGGATCAGCCCCGCAAGCCAGCCGGCGGCTTCCTCAGAGAGTTTGGCGAAATCGAGCTGCGGCGGCTGTTCCTGCGCGAGTGCGAGGCTGGGGGTCACGGCCAGCGCGATGATGCCGAGCAAGACTAGACGTCCCAGGCGACACAGCATGCAATGCACCTCCGAAAAGTCGAGGAAACTTCTCGAGCGGCAAGCGCTTCATACTATCACGGGTGCGCCCGGGGGACACGCCCCGCGGGGTGGGCCTCGGATTGAACGACAAGGCGTTTCGTGGCAGCATTCAAACGAGCGAGGTTCCCATGAGACGGATGGCGATTCGAGCGGCGGTTCTGGGCGCCCTGATCGCGACCTTAATCGTGCCGGCGAGCGAGCTGCGCGCGCTTGGCCAGGCGCAGCAACCGCCACAGCCCGCGCCGCAGCCGCAGGGCCAGCAGCAAAAAAAGCCGGAGCAGCCGGGCGAGTTCGCCATCTCGGTGGAAGTGCCGCTGGTGAACGTGGACGTGGTGGCCACCGACAACGGGGGGAATTTCATCAGCGGCCTGAAGAAGGAGAACTTCCGCATCCTGGAAGACGGCGTCCCACAGACCATCACCAACTTCGCGCCCACCGACGCCCCCATCACCATCGTCATGCTCATCGAGTTCAGCAGGCTGGGCTACGAGGTGTACGCCTACAATTCGACCACCTGGGCGAATGATTTTCTGAGCCAGCTCAACCGCGACGACTGGGTGGCGCTGGAAACATTTGACATGCGGCCCCGCATCGAGGTGGACTTCACCCGCGACAAACAGGAGATCCGCCAGGCGCTTTCGCACTTGATTTTCCCCGGGTTCAGCGAGGCCAACCTCTTCGACGCGGTGATTGACACGATTGACCGCCTCCAGGACGTCAAGGGCAAGAAAGCCATCCTGCTGCTGGCCTCCGGGTTCGACACCTTCAGCAAGAATTCGCTCGACAAGGCCCTCAAGCGCCTACAGCAGACCGACGTGACCATTTATGCGGTGGGCGTCGGCCAGCAGCTCTTCGAGTATCTGGACGCCCGCGGCCGCCTCGGCGGCATCTCGCGCATGGGCTACTACCAGGCCGCCAATCAGCTGCGCACGTTTGCCAGCCGCACCGGCGGCCGGGCGTGGTTCCCGCGGTTCGACGGCGAGCTGCCGAGTATCTTCCGCGAGGTGGCGGCCAGCCTGCGGAACCTGTACAGCTTGGGCTATACGCCGAGCAACAAGGTCCGCGACGGCAAATTCCGAAAGATCAAAGTGGAGTTGGTCGCCCCCGACGGCAGCCCGCTGGTGGTGGTGGATCAGAAGGGCAAGAGGGTGAAGTACGTGGTTTACGCTCGCGAGGGTTATACGGCACCCAAGGGCGGGGTGGGCGACTAAACCGCTCCGCGCATCCACTGGCGCGCCCGGCCCGCATCCACGGCGAAATAATCGTCCAATTCGGCGTAGGGCGCGTTCTGACGCGGCCGGTAGTGCTCCAGGCCGGCGCGCAATTGTAACGCGGCAATGCGCAGCGATTCGACGTAGGCGTCCTGCTCGGACACCACCGTGCTTTTGTCCAGGATGATGCGTACTTCCGCCTCGGCGGCAACGGCCAGGCGCACGGGGATCTTGTAGAGCCAGCCTTCCTCGTCCATCACCAGGAACTGAAAGTCGCGGCCATCGACGTAACGCCCGTTGCGCACCGCGGGCGCGTGTCCCTGGAACTGATATTCGTACCGCCCGGTGCTCGTGTGCACGCGAGTCCATCCGGTTTGTTCCACTCCGCTCATGCGCGGCTTTTCATTCCGGCGACGTCCATTCGAGAGGGCCCTCCAGGGCGGGCCCAGGATGACCACAAATCCCCACAAGCGATACCGGGAATCCTCCGCGTCTCAGTAGCCGCGCTTTAAATCCACCTGGTTGCGCAGCTCGCGCCCGCTGAACCAGCGTTCGAGGTTCTCGAGCAGCAGCTCGATCTGGCGGTCCCACAGCGATTCGCTGACCGCGCTGATGTGCGGCGTGAGGAAGAGGTTGTCGAGCGCCCAGAGTGGGCTTTCCGGCGGCAGCGGCTCGCGCTCGGCGACGTCGAGCGCGGCGCCGGCAATGGCGCGCCGGGTGAGCGCGTCGGCGAGCGCGACCTCGTCCACCAGCGAGCCGCGTGCCACATTGACCAGGAACGCCGTGGGCTTCATAACTTGCAGTTGACGCGCGCCGATCAGGTGATGCGTTTCGGGGGTTTCGGGCGCGGCCAGCACGACGAAGTCGGCTTCGGGGAGCGCCTCCTCCAGGCGCGAGGCTGGCAGAACATGCTCGGCCAGCTCGGCATCCGCTTTGCCGGAGCGCGTCACGGCCCAGACCTTCATCCCCAGCGGCTTCGCGCGGCGCGCCAGCTCGCGACCGATGGCGCCGAAGCCGACAAGGAGCAGCGTCTGCCCGGCCAGTTCGCGGGGGCGCGGCGTACGGTCCCAAATCTCCTGCTGCGCCCATCGGCGCTCGCTCTGGTAGCGCACCGCGGCGGGAAAATGCCGCGCCAGAGCGATGAGCGTGCCCAGGACGTGCTCGGCGATGGGGATGGCGTGGACGCCGCTGGCGTTGGTGAGCACCACGCTCGAGGAGCGCAGCTCCGGATACATCAACTGGCCGACGCCGGCGGCGGTCGAATGGATCCACTGCAGCTTGCGCGCCCGGGCGAACTGCTCCGCGCGCAGCGAGTAGCCGACGAAGATGTGCGTGTCGGGAAGCTCGTCGTCCAGGTGGTCGTAGTTGGGCAGGTGGACCACGCGCATCTCCGGCCAGCGGCGGCGCACCTGCGCAGCCATCTCCGCCGGCGGCCGCCAGAGGGTGAAGCCGTGCCAGACGCAGATGAGCAGCTTGGTCTCGCCCGGCGGCGGTGGTTTCACTTCGGCTTTGTGCATGGCTTCTTCGTGGCTCGCCCTCGCTCTCCTAACGGCGAACTCCCTGGCAGCCGGGACACATCTAGCGGTGTTTGAACCACAGGGCTATCCCAATCAAGACGCCGAGCGCCAGCGCGCCGAGCAGGAATGCACGCGACTCGGGCAACGCGATCCAAAGGAACAATCCGAGGCCGACGGTAAGGATTGCGCCGACCCGGCTGCCAGTGATCGAGGGGCGCAATTCGATCTGCGCGTCCGGGCCGAACAAGAGCGGCCTGTCGCGGCCGCGCGTCCAACCCAAGCGAGTGCGGAAGGGCTTCATTTGGTTTCAATTCGCAAATCGCGGCCGGTCATCTCCGCCGGCGGCGGGATGCCCAGGACGCCCAACAATGTGGGGGCGATGTCCTGGAGAGCGCCGCCCGAGCGGAGCTGAAGGCGGTCGTCATCGGCGGCCAGCAGGAACGGCACGGGGTTGGTGGTGTGGTAGGTGTGCGGCCCGCCGGTCACGGGATCAATCATGGTCTCGGCGTTGCCGTGGTCGGCAGTGATGATCCACGCCGCGCCGCGAGGGCGCAGCGCCTGATGCATGCGTCCCAGGCATGCGTCCACGGCCTCGACGGCCTTTATGGCGGCTTCGAGCTTGCCCGAGTGGCCCACCATGTCGGCGTTGGCGAAGTTCATCACGATGGCGTCGAAAGCGCCTTTTTCAATGGCTTGGACCACGTTTTCGGTGATTCCCGCGGCGCTCATCTAGATCGGA
>Ga0209515_10001483_pt1 | contig 39077 bp, 42 predicted proteins | sample Subgroupgradi54m_FD_187454 | JGI IMG/M metagenome (GOLD analysis project Ga0209515, IMG submission 187454) | Subsurface groundwater microbial communities from S. Glens Falls, New York, USA - GMW60B uncontaminated upgradient, 5.4 m (SPAdes)... ... | reverse complement strand
GCATCATCAATAAATTTTAAATAATCTGAATACTCTTTAACCATGGGGCTCACCTCTTTTCGTTCTTCAGAACTTAAGAGGGCTAATGAGCCCTATATATTTAAAATTATAGGAATGCACCAACACACTAATTTAATGATTTTTAATCCGTTGCTGTTTAAAAAATTTAAGATGAAATTATAACAAAAATGAAAAAAGAATTTTTATTAATAGTAATAGTATTTTCCATAGGGTTTGTTTCAAGTTTTTTATTTAGTTACTTTAATGAGTATGTAAAATATTCAGGAAAAGAATCACCAAGATCTATAACTGGTTTTGTAACATTCTTAAATGAAAGAGACACACCTTCTGATAGGATCAAAAACTCACAGATTTATCTTTATGATAATAAAATAATAATCTCTATAGATAATGCAAGCATATCTTCTTATGCAGATACACGTTCCATGGAACCTTTAATAAATTCTGAGGCAAATGGTATAGAGATTATTCCAAAATCAGATGCAGATATAAAATTAGGTGATATAGTTGTTTATAATAGTACTAATGAATTAATAGTCCATAGGATTATATTTATAGGAAATGATGATTATGGAAAATATTTCCTTGTTAAAGGGGATAATAATAAGTTTCCAGATGAGTATAAAATAAGGTTTTCAGAAATAAGATATGTTCTTATAGGTATACTTTATTAATTATAAAAATAAAAAGCAAACTAACAAAACATCCGATAGTTATGAATGGCATTGCTGGATAAAATTTTTTCTTTTTTGCAAGATAGAATAAAGTAAATAAGCTTAATGCTGTAAATAATGGAACTATAAAAGCAATATTTCCAAACTTTTGCAATGCAACACCACTAAATATTAATGGAAATGCAATATCTCCTCCACCCAAAATTGCCCTTTCTTTTCCATAAGGTATAACTAATCCTGCAAAGATTTTTATTTTAGACTGAAATTTTGCAAGTTTAACCATATGCCTAGTTTTCCAGACTGCAATGTAATCATATATAGAAATTAAAATCAATAATATAACTACTGAGAATAAGCTTATTATTGGTACAAGTAATGCAGCCAAAGCACCGTAGACAAACATTTCTGTAAAATTATGTATTAGTATATTATTTCTAAAAACCTTATAGAATGCTAATATTATTGAAAGAAGAAAGGCTAATGTTTGGTCTATAAATGTAGAAAAAGAAATTGATAGTGTAAAGATTATGCTTAGAAAAAACCATATCCGCCACAGAAATATTGCATTTAATTTCATTAAAATGAATGCTAGAAAAGTAGCTATTAATATCATTGTAAAAATGGGAATGAAAGATGTTTTTGGTTCAAGCTTAGGTCTTTCTATGTTGTATGGTAGTTCTTCTTTTATATATTTTTTAGTTACAAATAAACCAACATACTGGGCAACTATGAATAGAATAACTAATAGGATTGTTATGCTTAGCTTATGCTTCATTAACTTTAATTATTTCTAATTTATTTATATAATTATGTATAGACTACTTCAACCTTATAATTGGTATCATCTATTTTTTCTCTTAATAAATGAAGAAAATTTCTATTTCTTTTAATAATTATATTTTTTAAGCTTATAAATTTTTTAATTTTGTTAATATTCCATCCAGCATTAATTGCTCTTTCTTTTAATTCACTTCTTTTATAACCTAGTTCAACTTCTCTTCTTATATAATTTTTAAAATCCTCTAAATCTTTACAATTTATAAAAGAGAAAACCCTGTCAATTTTTCTTCTTCTTTTCTCTTCTAGTTTGTCAAGTATCTTTTCATATTCACTTATTAATAAGTCTATATTAGTTACATATATTCCATGCAATGCAAGTAATTCCAGAATTTCATAAAAATCAAGTGGCCTAGTAATATCTATGTAGAGTCCTAAATATTCTAATACAATAGTAAGATCTTCTTTATTATTGAAGATACTACTATCATCTTTCAAAATATTCACCCCCTAAGTATTCTATTATCTAAACTATAAATTTTTAAAAAAATAAAATGGCAAATTATAGTACCGCACTATATGTCATACTATATTTATCCTTATTATTTCTATATTGTTCTAACTTTATAATGGTTTTTCTTTATAGGTTTTTTGTTTAACCGAATATCTAATATGGTGTGTAAATTATTCAAAAATCCCTTTAGGAAGTTTATATCCAGTAGTTTCTTCTAGAGTAAGAAACACATCAGAAATTTTTACACTATCTGAAAAGTTTTTTCTAAATTCATTAATAAAATCTCTTAGTTCATTAGAATCTTTAACTATTACACCAATATCATAATCCCATATGCCACCAAGATACTTATAATAGAAAATGACCCTCTTATGGTTTTTAAAATAATTTATCAACCTTCTATCTATTTCTTCCTCAAATTTGGTAAGTTTTAGCTGTATGCCATACCATTCATATCCTAGTTTTTTCCAATCAAGTGAAATGGTATAATTTGATATTATCCCACTTTTTTTAAGATTTTTAATTCTATTAGTTATGCCGTTTGGTGTTAAATTAACTATTTTTGAAATTTCAACATAGTTTGCTCTAGAATTTTTATTTAATAAAGAAAGAATTTTTATATCTTTTTTATCTAATTTTACTTCATGGTGTATTGATTCGTTTATATTAACTTTTTTAACTAACCCTAGAAATTTAAGTCCAAAATAATCCCCTTCCTGGAATCTTAATAGAACATAATCATCAATAAATCTACCAAATTTATCTAAGAAGTCTCTTACCACTTTTTCTATTTCAGTTCTTTCTGGAGCTATTACATCAAATGTAAGACTCCATTTTCCTGCAGAGGTTCCTATCCAACCCATATACTTGTTATTCTTCAAATAGTTGAGGATCTTTTCTTCAGTATCTTCTTTTAGATTGATTAATTCAAGGAAAACCACATAATGGGAAAGATTAAGATTTTTTTCATTAATTATGGTGTTAAATTCTTTAATTAAACCACTTCTTATCAAACGATTTATTCTATAATTTACATTTTCTCTTCTAAGTCTAATCTTTTTTCCTATAGAGCTTATTTGTTCTCTAGAGTTATTAAGCAAAATTTCGAGAATTCTCTTATCGTATAGGTCTAATTCCATATTTTTACATAAACTAATTATAAGTATATAAATATTTCTTTTTTATTAAATTTTAGTATATAATATTTTATATATAATAAATTACTATTATAATATATTAATTATGGAGGAAAAACAAAAATGCCACCAAGTGGATTTAGTCAGGAATCAATTAACGGTTTGCTTATTTTTGTTAGAGAACTCTATCAGAAGTCATTAGATAGATATAAAGATACAAGTTTAAAGGAAAAACAGCTTCTTGAAGAAGATATAATGTATTTAGGTAAATTAGTAAAAGAATCCGTTCCTATAGCTTTGGAATCTGTTTCTGAGCCAGCAATTAGGGGGCTGCAACAGTTTGTTTCAACAAATTATAGGGACTTAATTAGAGAAATAATTAACGGTAAGAAACAAGAAGGAGAAGCCTTGCAGAGCGAGATACAAAATATAGAAGACTATCTAAGAAAATTTAAACTATAATTTTTATGAAATAAATAGAGTTAAAAAATCTCTACTATCTCCCCTATACCGATGCTTCTATTAAAAGAATAGATTTTTGCAGGTCTATGAGAAACTTCTTTTTGTGTTTCTTTTGTCTCTTTAACTAAACCTAAACTTAATATCTTTTTTCTGAAGTTTCTTTTGTCTAGTTCTTTATCAAATATTATCTCATAAACCTCTTGTAGCTGTGTTAATGTAAATTTTTCAGGAAGCAATTTAAAAGCGACTGTTGTGTATTCTAATTTCCATCTTAATCTTTTAAGCGCATACTCTATTATCTTTCTATGATCAAAGGCTAGTTCTGGTAACTGTTTAACAGCGTACCATCTTACATCACTAGCATCAGAACTGGCTTTTATTTTTACCTCATTAGAATTAATTAATGCGAAATAAGAAACAGTTATTACCCTTGCCCTAGGATCTCTTCCAATACCTCCAAAAGTATAAAGTTGTTCAAGATAAACATCCTTTACACTTGTTTCTTCATATAATTCTCTTTTTGCAGCTTCTTCCAAAGGTTCATCAATTTTTATAAAACCACCAGGCATAGCCCATTTTTCTTTAAAGGGATCTATTTCTCTCTTAATTAATAAAACCTTAAGATCCTTTTCCATTACAGTAAATATTATTATATCCACAGTAACTAATGGTGTTTTCATTTTAAAATTTTATAATATTTAAATAATCTCCTACAGATATATTTACTATAGATCCTCTATTAAATTCATATAGTCTTTCTTTTGTATTACCATCAACTGAAATACAGCCATCAAAATTCATTGTAGGTTTTATCTTAAATGTATCTCCTTTTTTAATTGTACCACTTTTAATTTTACAAATATTTATTCCATGTCTATTTGGGTTCATAACAACAAACTTTAATTTTTCTGAATCTTTATTGAATGAACTACCTAAAAATCCAAATTTCCAGAATAAATTGTGATAAATATTACTATACCAGGCTGTGCTTCCTGCCCCAGTAGTTATAACAATACCAGAGCTCATTTGTTTTTCTTCTTTATTATTAAAATTTAATACATACCTCGACATCCCACTGCTATATTTATGACCTATGTAAACCTCATTTACAGCATAATCCTCTATTTTATTTCCATTGAATATTTCTAATTTCAGTCTTACTAATTTTTCTGTTTTAAATTTATCTTCTAATATTATTTTTATACTTCCTCGAGATTCATAATTATCTTGTGAAGCATCTGCACACATTAAATAACCGTGGGATTTAATATCTGATTTTATTCCTAGAAATAGTTGATTTTTAACGAATTTAGCAACATCTAAAAAAGTTCCATCTCCACCTAATGCTATGACTAAATCAACATCCTCAAAATCTTTTCTTGTAAATTTTTGTTTTAAAGCAACTTTATATTTTAAATTAAGTTTTTTTAGTTCATTTTCAACTTTGTTTAGTGCATTATAATGAGAATTATGTGCTTCTTCTAAGACATTATAATTTTCAACACCGTTTTTTATTATACTCTCTTTGGTATTATTTGGAAATATCTCTTTATAGTAGTCTAGTGAAGTTTTCTTCGATACTAGTAATACTTTTTTAAGTTCCATAATATCGTATTCTATATTGCGTTTTTAATTATTTTGTTTAATGGTTTCAATAGTTTTTATTATTAATTTTACCCAATATAAGGGTAAAAATTAACTTTATATTTGAAAGCTAAATCTTTTAAAATAATTTCAAAGACGTCACTTGTATGCATTAAGTTAGCCCCATTTTTCTTCCAAGAGCTTAATAATTCTTCAAGCGGTAATCCAGGAATTTCTTTTATAGCATTAGTAGGTACGTAAACCTTTACACCTTCTTTTAGTAAACCTTCTACTGCAAAATTTACACATACATTTGTTGCTACACCATAAACTACAACCCTTTTAGGTTTTAATATATCTAATATTTTCTTTGTATGTGTTGATCCTTTGAATATGTCAAAGGCATCTTTATACAAAACAATATTCCTTCTTTTGAGCACTTCTTTTTCATCAAAACTTGGTTGTTGCCAGTCTATAATGTAAGGATCTTCTGGATTAGTTGTTGGAATAAACTCCGCACCTTTTGTATTCATCAAACAATGCGGTGGAAATGTTGTTTTATAGTCTGGTGCTTGAGAAAATTCTTTCGAGTCTTCTGTGTGCCAGTCTGCTGTATTTATAACCTTAATATTAAGATCTTTTGCAAAACTTGTTAAAGATTCAAGATTTTTTTCAATAGTTCTAGCTTTAGGTATTGCTAAAGCACCTTTAAAGCTTTCATCATCTCGCATAAAATCATATTGTGTATCTACGTTCCAAAATATTGTTTTCATTTTCTTACCTCCTAATTTTAATATGTTTTAACCAGTTATCTTTTTTCCCAGGATAATCAATATTATAGTGTGCTCCTCTGCTTTCTTTTCTTTTAGAAGCTGCTTTTGCTATAATTAAGGCACATTCCAGAATATTCCTTGTTTCTAAAGAATCTGAGTTGAAACCTTTAATTCTTCTTAATCTCTCTAGCTTTTCAATAGCATTATTTAAACTATTCTTGCTTCTAATAATTCCAATATTATCCCACATTATTTCTTTTGCATATTTTGATAATTCCTTTGGATTGTATTTTATCTTACTAAATCTAAAATTGATACTTAATTTTGGAATTTTTATTCTCTTGATATTATTTCTAGCTATTTTAGCACTCCTGGAACTAAAAACTAAAGATTCCAGTAAAGAATTACTTGCAAGTCTATTAGCGCCATGAACCCCTGTACAAGCACATTCTCCAACAGCAAAAAGATTTTTAATATTTGTTCTGCCAACGCTATCTACTTTTATACCACCACACATGTAGTGGGCTGTAGGAGTTATTGGGATTAATTTTTTGGAAATATCTAAACCATAACTTAAACATCTTTTGTATATTGCTGGAAATCTTTTTTTGAGAAAATTCTTTCCTTTGTATCTAATATCTAAATAAACAGGTCCATTTTTCATTTCGTTAAATATTGCCCTTGCTACAATGTCTCTGGGGGCAAGATCTTTCATTTCATGATACCTATGCATGAATGCTTCACCCTTACTATTTCTTAATAACCCACCCTCTCCTCTGACTGCTTCTGTGATAAGGAAGTTTGGTTTTCGAGTAATGTTTAATGATGTTGGATGAAATTGTATAAATTCCATGTCTTCTAAAACTGCACCAGTCCGATAGGCCATTGCTATTCCATCACCCGTTGCAATTTTTGGATTAGTTGTTTTCTTGTAAACTTGGCCTACTCCACCAGAAGCTAATGCAGTTATTTTTGCTTTTATAGAAACAAGCTCTTTTGCTTTGGAATTAAAAACTATAGCACCGTAGCATTTATTATTTTTAACAATTAAGTCAACTGCGGAGTAATTTTCCTTTATTTCAACTTTTTTCTTTTTTATAAAATTAACAAAAGCTTTTTCAATTTCTCTTCCAGTGGTATCCTTATAATGTATTATTCTATTTTTATTATGCCCACCTTCTCTTGTTAGTAAAAGTTTTCCATCATTATCTTTATCAAATTTAGTTTCAATAGAAAGAAGTTTTTCAATCTCTTTTGGAGCATTTTCTACTAGAATTTTAACATTTTTTTTATTGCAAAGTCCATCCCCGGCATTTAGAGTATCTTTAAGATGTTCTTCAAAAGAATCATGTTTTGAAAGTACTGCAGCAATTCCACCTTGTGCATAGTTAGTATTTGATTCTTTGGCATTTTTCTTAGTTATTATAATCGTTTTACCAGAACCTAATGTTTCTAGTGCGAAGTTTAAACCTGCAATTCCAGATCCAATAATTAAAAAATCAGTTTCAATGGTTTTCATTTGCCCTCAAGCTAATATCCAATGCTTTTACTGAATGTGTAATAAAACCAGCTGAAATAAAGTCAACACCAGTAGATGCAACGCTTTTAATTCTCCTAAAATTTATATTTCCAGAAGCCTCAATTTTTATTTTTGGATTTATTTTCTTAATATAGTTAACAGCCTTTTTCATTTCTTCATTATTCATATTATCTAACATAATCATATCTGGTTTAGAATTAACAGCCTCGATAACCTCTTTTATGTCTCTACATTCTATCTCTATTTTTTTCTTTGATTTTCTTGCAAGCTCAACTGCTTTTGTTATAGACCCAATAAAATCAATGTGATTATTTTTTATAAGAACCATATCGTATAATCCAAATCTATGGTTAATCCCACCACCAATTTTTACAGCATACTTATCAAGCAATCTTAAACCAGGCACTGTTTTTCTTGTGTCTAAAATCTTAGCTGGTTTTGCTCTATCTGCTAATTTATTTGTTATTGTTGCTATTCCAGAAAGCCTTTGCAAGAAATTTAATGCTGTTCTTTCTCCAGTTAATATTGCCCTGGTTTTTCCTTTTAGTTCCGCAACTATTTGCCCTTTCTTTACTTTAGCCCCATCATTTACTTTATTTATAAACTCAAAATTATTATCAAGTTGAAGAAATACATATTTTGCTATCTCTAATCCAGCAATTATACCCTTTTCTTTTGTTATTATTTTAGCTTTAGATAATTTATTTTCAGTAACTATTGAGTTTGTAGTAATATCCCCAGATTTAACATCCTCTTCAAGTGCATTTTTAACAACTTTTAGTATATCTTCTTTCATATTATATACTTACTTTATCATCAGTTAATTCAAACATTTTAAGCAAGGATTTCTCAGCGTCTTTTCTGATGTTTTCAGGAAGTTTTATTTCATATTTCATGGATTTTAAACTTTCAAGAACATCTTCTATAATTATCATCTTCATATACATACACATGTTGCATGTTTTATAGAAGGATTTTTCAGGAACTTCAATTAACAACCTATCTGATAAGCCACATTCTGTTACAATAACAAATTCTTTTGCTTCACTATTTTTTGCATAATTAACCATACCCTCTGTGCTTAATGTAGCATCCGCAATCTTAATTACATCTTCTCTACATTCAGGATGAACTAGTATTTTTGCATTTGGCAGATGTTTCTTAGCATTAAGTATACTTTCTGGGGTTATTTGATGATGAACATAACAGTTCCCATTCCAGGCCATAATGTTCTTTTTAGTCTGCTTCCTAACATAAGATGCTAGATTTTCATCAGGAACAAAAAGAATATTGTTTGTCGGTAAGCTTTCAATTATCTTTAAAGCATTAGAAGATGTACAGCATGCATCACATAATGCCTTTACATCTGCTGTTGTATTAACATAACAAACTACTGCTAAATCAGGATATTTTTCCTTTAATTCATATATTTTTTCAGCTAACGTATCTGCTGTTATTGAGCTTGCTAATGAGCAGCCTGCCCTTGGATTTGGTAATAAAACCTTTTTATTTGGGTTTAATATTTTAGCAGTTTCAGCCATAAAATGAACACCACAGAATACAATAACATCTGCTTTAACCTTAATAGCTTCTCTACTTAAACCTAAAGAATCACCAATATAATCTGCAACCTCAAATATTTCTGGCCTTTGATAATTATGTGCTAGAATTACTGCATTTCTTTCTTTCTTTAGTTTTTTAATTTCATTTATTATCTTAATTAAATATTTACATCTCTCTTGGTTATATTCTTCTGGATCTAATTTTGAAAGTTTCTTATGTAAAACTAATGCCTCTGGAGAAATATTTTCAATTATTTGTTCCATTTTTAGCCTCCACTGATTTGTAGAAATAATCTTGAAGAATATCCCTATGATCAAAAACTAAATTTTCTGGTAGGGTTTCTTTTGTAAAGATCTTTGCATTAACTGCATCGTCAGCTGCTTTGAAGTTACCTTTAGCTTTTGCAATGAAAACAGTAGTTATAACATGTTTTCTTGGGTCTCTTTTTGGTATAGAGTATGTTTTAAGCTGACCTTGAAGCTCTACTTCTAAACCCGTTTCTTCTCTTGCTTCACGAACAGCAGCTTCTTCCAGGCTTTCACCGTAGTCAACAAAACCTCCCGGGATTGCCCAGCCATAAGGCTCATTTTTTCTTTCTATCAGAACAAAACCTTCATAAGAATTATCTTTGTTATAGTGTTCAATAATTATATCTACAGTAGGCAGTGGATTTATTTTTCCATCAAATATCTTTTTAATCCTTTCCACACCATTAAGTTTTTCCATAACGTTGGTTGTACCTTCAGGAACTAGTTCTTTCCAATTTTCATCTTTATAAATACGGTTTCTTATTTCTGTGGCATGTATTGTTTTGTCTTCAAGTTCTATAATATTATATCCAGCATCCCTGAATAATTTTTGTGTTATTGTATTGCCAGCATAAACCACATCAAATTTAGGCACTAATGATTCTACGTGCTTTACCCATCTTGGATAATCATCGATATCATTAATTCCTATTAGGTAATATTTTTTATTTATAGAATCTTTAATACTAGCTTTAATCATTTCTATTCTTTCTTCAAGTAAAAATGGATTATAAGCTGTAAACTTCTTTTGTGCACTCCCTATACCAATAATTATTTCATCCACTTCTTGCTCCATGGTTTTAATTACAGAAAAATGACCTAGATGAAATGGCTGAAATCTACCAATAAATAATCCTCTTTTCATCTTCCCTCCTCAAATTTATTTATTATTGGAAACTTCCTTCCTATACCAAATGCTTTTTGAGTAATTTTTATTCCAGGTGCGGCTTGTCTTCTTTTATATTCTGCCTTATCAACCATCTTGATTATTCTTTCAACTAAATTCCTATCATAACCTAAATTTATTAGTTCATCTATGGTAAGATTTAATTCAATGTAATTATTTACAATAGGAACAAGAATTTTATAAATAGGTAAATTATCTTCATCTTTTTGTCCTTGAGAAAGCTCTGCAGATGGTGCTTTTTCTAACGAACCTTTAGGGATTATCTCTTTACCTTTTATTTTATTATAATACTTTGCGAGTTCATAAACCTCTAGCTTATCAACATCACTTATTACACTTAAACCACCGCACATATCACCATAAATAGTACAATAGCCAACAGCTAATTCTGTTTTATTCCCCGTAGATAAAACTAAAGCACCAGAATCATTTGAAATCTGCATCAGTATTTTCCCCCTTTCCCTTGCTTGCAGATTTTCATCAGTAACCTTATTTTTGTAATCACCAAATACATGATTATACAGCTTTCTGTTCTCTTCAATAATAGGTTCAATTGGCATTATTATATAATTAATTCCTAGATTTTCAGCTAATAATTTTGCATCATTTATACTGTGGTCACTGGAGAATTTAGAAGGCATTAAAACACCAAGAACATTTTCTTTGCCCAATGCTTCCACAGCTATTGAAGCAGTTAATGCAGAGTCTATCCCACCACTTAAACCAATACATATTTTATTAAAACCAATTTTCCTTACATAATCTCTTGTACCAAGAACTAAGGCATTAAAAATTTCATCTTCTTTTATTGTTATTAATGGGATATGTTTATTTTCAAAGATGTTAGTTTCAATGAAATAAATATCCTCTACAAAAGGTTTGCCTCTAAAGACTATGTCTCCATTTTCATTGCAAACAAGACTTCTTCCATCAAATACAATATCATCAGCAGCACCAATTAGGTTACAGTAGACAATAGGAATTTTATTTTCTAAAGCCCTTTTCCTTAATAAGTTGTCTCTTACATATTCTTTTCCTGCATAAAAAGGAGAAGCAGAGATATTAATTATAAATTCAGCACCTAGTTCTTTTTGTGTTTTAGTTACTTTAATTTTATAGTCATCATCCCATAAATCTTCACATATTTGAATACCTATTTTCTTTCCTTTAATCTTGAAAATTCCAATGCTTTCAGCAGGTTTAAAGTACCTTGCTTCATCAAATACATCGTAAGTTGGTAATAAAGACTTATGTTGGATAAATAAAATCTTACCATCTTTTACTACAGCTGCTGCATTAAATAATTTATTATCTTTTTCATCCTCAAATCCAATTATACTATAAATACCTATAGAATAATCTGCAATTTCATTTAATTTTTCTTTATTTTTCTTTATTAAACTTTTTTTAAACCATAAATCTAATGTAGGGTAACCAGTAATAGTCATCTCTGGAAAAACAACAATATCTGCATTTTTTTCTTTGGCCTTATTAATAAATTCCTTAATCTTCTTTGTATTGCCTTCTAAATCACCAATTATTGTATTTATCTGGGCTAGGGCTATTTTCATTTACCACGCCTTCCTTAATTTTTCATTAGGTTTATACTCTCTGCCTTTCTTAGAAATCTTTTCACCTTCAATCTCTACAATATCTGCTGTTGCTGCTCTTGAATGAAATACTTGACCTACACCTGTTAAATCAAATGTTTTTTTGTTATTTTCTAGCTCCCATTCAATAAACCTCTTGCATTTTTCTTCACTAGCAAAACCACTAGAAGCAACTATCTTAACATCACTTCTTCCTATTTCTTCTAAGGTTTTTCTTAAATTATAAACTAATGCGGTTGTTACACCCTTACTATTAACATGTTTTTCATTACCTTCTATACAGCCTTCACCTAAACTTTCTCCACAAGTATCTATTCTAATACCATATAATTTATCGCCTAATTCTTTAGCAACTTCTTTTACATCTGTTATTTCTCTGTTAAAAGTATCAATAAGAACAATTCTTTTCACCCCAGGATCTATGTATTTATCAAATGCCTTCGCTGCTTCTACAGTTCCCCTTTCTTTTCCATATTTCCAGCCATAGATTAGAATTAATGCATGTGGCATTGTTCCTACACCAGTTTTATCTACTGTATTAGCGCCAATATTAGTGGAACAATCATCTGCACCACCTTTAAGGGCAGTGTGGCTTATTTCTTTATCTTTATCATATCTCCAGTGTCTTGCACCCATGTAAACAATTGGTCTTTTTGTAATATCTTTTAATCTCTTTACCCTTTCTTCTATATTATCTAAATTTATATCAACATTATCATTCCTCTTTGTGGTTTCAGCAGAAATTACACCCAAGTACATTGTTTCAAGTTCAGCAAAATCTAGATAAGGACCTTCAATAATCATTAATGTTTCTTTAGAATCATAATCAGAACCTTCTTCTAATGCATAAACATGACCGCCGTGCTCTTTTAATTTAGAATACTTTTCAATTATTGCTATTGCTTCTTCTATTCCATATATTTTTCCAGGTCCCTTTCTAATAAAGACCTGTATCTTAACCCAAGGATTTAGGTTGTCTTTTTCTAAGATTTCTTTTGTCCTGATGAAATATTTATCTGTGTAAGGCTTATGATCTTCTGGTAGATTGAATTTATTTTCCGGTACCACCATTTTAACAAATTTAATAAAGTCATCAAAATCCCAAAAATCTTGGTTGAATTTATTTTCTAGTGTCATTTTTAACCTCCGATTTACTTTCTAAATTCTTAAGAGTTGAGAAAGGATCTATATTTTCACATTTTAGACCTAGCTTGTGTTCAAGTGCTGGGTCATATATTGACTTTCCCTCTCCCCATTCATCTGAAATTTGCTTTGGATATCTTTTTGCAAATAATTCTAATGGAAGAAAAACCGGCTTATATGCAAATACTATTTTAAGGCCATCTTCTTTTCTTCTATAAATATTATAAATATTGTCTCCTTCATCAATACGTACGTTACCTGATTCTATCTGACGATAAAAATTTTTTTCAGTTAAGAATCCATATAGTTTCTTTTCCAATAAATTGAAAGCCCTTCTTCCAAATTTAGCTGCTTTATTGTAAGTCTTAATTATGTCTTCTTCGCTGTTTTCTTCTCTCTTCCTGTCGTATACTTCAGCATAGTATAATAACCTTCTTTCAGCTTTCTTAAAAATAGTTATAAAATCATCTGCTTTCATTTTCAACCTCCAGTTTACTTTCTAAATTCTTAAGAGTTGTAATAGGATCTAGTTCGATACTTTTATTGCCTTCAAACTTATATACTGAAAGTTTGAGAAATGGCGGATAACAATTTAGGTTAATATTTATCTCATCTGAGCCCTTATAGGAATATAGAACATCATTTCCAGATTGATTATCGCGGTCATTTAGTTTCATAGTAATAAACTTTAATGGCAATAAAATTAGGTCTAATTTTTCTCTTATCTTTTCTGTATATTCATGGTTTAAACTTTCTAAGTTTGCCCAAAACTTCCTATTTTTATTTTTAGGGTACTCGATAAAATATAGATTATCAAGTCTATTCCGCGCTTCTTGATATATTCTTTCAATTTCTTCTGTTATCATTTTTGCCTTATGACATTGGCCATGCCATTTCTGTTACTGTCCTTGGTGCAGAGAAGTATTCCTTCTGTGCTAGGTATGCCTTCTGCTCGGTTCTTTTAGCATCCCCTGTCTTTTTTTCTAAACCTTCACTTATTTCCTTTAGTCTTTTTTCTAACCCAATTTTTTCAGCTAAGAGTTTTTGTTTTTCATCCACTAGTTCTGGTGTAATATTGAGGATTGTAATTTCATCTAAATGAATACTATAAAAATTAAAATCGCTCAAGCTAAAGTACTTACGAACTAATTCAGGATTACTTCTTGCATAACCAAGTAATCTAGAGTTATCTCCTGTGTCTCCAGTTACTCTATAAACCCCAAATTTATTGCTTATTTTTCTTTTGTCGTCGTTCATTTTTACCTCCAACTTATTGTTTTTCTTACAATATCTTATTGTTTAAAAGACACTTAGTATTTATATACTTTTCGGTGCTATAAAAGAAAGTTTTAAAAGTAACAATTCCGTATTTCTACTATACCAAATAAAAAGAAGGGGGTTAAAGTACCTGTTTAGAATTGGTGGGCTATTGGAAAACTTAGTTTTTAATTGCTTAAACAATAATCATGAAGTCTTTTATTATTCCGATAAAAAAGAATGTGATTTTCTCATTGTTAAAAATAAAGAAATAAAACAAGCTATACAAGTTTGTTATGAATTAAATGAAGATAATCGCGAAAGAGAGATTGAAGGATTAACTGAAGCAATGGATAAATTTAAACTTAAAGAAGGATTACTCTTAACTAATAGCCATGAAGAAGAGCTTAAACTAAATGGGAAAAAAATAGTTATTAAGTCAGTTTGGAAGTTGCTATTCGAGGAGAGACAATGAAGAATCAAAATGTTGAAGAAAAGTGAGCTTTATAAACTATCAAAAAGCTACCGATAGAACATATAACTTTTATCAAAAAGCTACCGATAGAAAGGTAAGCTTTATAAACCATCAAAACATATAAAATCATGGAAAAATCAGAAATATTGGATGTTTTGAATGATTGGAATTTTTGGAGAAAAGAAATTGATGTTGGAATAAGAAGAGAAATTATAGTCAAAAGAATAGGAGAACTGTCAAAAGCAAAGGAGATTGCAGTTATTACTGGTATAAGAAGATGCGGAAAATCAACTTCCCTTCTGCAGTTTTGCAAGGATCTTATAAATTCAGGAACAAAAAAAGAGGATATTCTTATAATTAATTTTGAAGATCCGAGATTAAATAATCTAAACTTGGATTTGTTAAACAAAATTTATGAAATCTATTTAACAGAGTTAAATCCAAGTAAAAAACATTATGTTATTTTAGATGAAATTCAACTTATTGACGGGTGGGAAAAATTCGCAAGATTTCTGCATGAGAACAAAAAGATAAATGTTTTCGTAACTGGCTCAAGCTCAAAATTACTTAGTTCAGAATATTCTACTGTTCTGGCAGGCAGGCATTTAGACCTTGAAATTAAGCCTCTTTCATTTAAAGAATATCTTTTCTTTAAGAAAATTGAGATTAAAAATTATTTAGATATTTCCCAGAAAAGGCATGAGATAAAAAGGGCCTTTGCCAATTATTTAAAAGAAGGCGGATTTCCCAAAGTAACACTTGCTGGTAATGAAAAAGATAAGAGAGATTTGCTTGAGGCATATTTTAGCGATATAATAATTAAAGATATAGTTCAGCGATATAATATAAAAGAGATAAATAAGCTCAATGAACTCGCAAAATATTACCTTACAAATGTTTCTACCTTTCAATCGTTTAATAATATAAAAAATGTCCTTAAGCTTAATTTGGATACTGTCGAGAGATTTTCTTATTATCTTTCAAGTGTTTTTTTACTTAATTTCGTAAAAAAGTTTTCTTACTCAGAAAAGGAGCAAATCTTAAATCCAAGAAAGGTTTATTGTGCGGATAATGGATTAAGAAGCTCTGTGGCATTTGTTTTTTCCGAAGACTATGGGAAATTAGCAGAGAATCTAGTCTTTAATGAATTAAATAAAAAAAATTTAGAAATATATTATTGGAAAAGCCCAAAGCAGGAAGAAGTAGACTTTGTAGTTAAGAAAAAACAGAAGATTATCCATGCAATTCAGGTTTGTTGGGATATTGGAAAGCCAGAAACGAAAAAAAGAGAAGTTAGAGCGTTAGTTAAGGCGTGCAAAGAATTAAAACTTAAAGAAGGATTAATTCTAACAGAAGACACTTCATCAAATGAAACAATAGAAGAAATTAAAATTTATTTTCAGCCAGTTTGGGGGTGGTTGTTGGAGGAAAGACAATGAAGAATCAAAGTTTTCATCTACTGAAAAAACAAAGCGGATAAAAAATAAGATTTTGCTGGTTTTCTTAATGTCTTTTCTTCTAACCTAATCTTTTTTTCCATCATCTTCTACTTCATAATCAGCATCTACAACATTGTCATTTTTAGAATTATTTTCAGAAGCTTGTGTTTTATCAATATTTGCATTTTTATACATACTAGAACCAATTTCCTGTGCTATCTTATTTAGCTCTTCTAATTTTTCCTTGATCTTTTCATTATCATCTGATTCTAATACTTCCTTAAGATCTTTAATTCCCTTTTCCACCTTTTCTTTTATATTATTGTCTATCTTACTCCCATATTCCTCTAACATCTTTTCTGTAGAATAGACAACCGCTTCTGCATTATTTTTTATTTCAATTTTTTCCTTTCTTTTATTATCCTCTTCTGCAAATCTCTCTGCTTCTTCCTTCATCTTCTTTACATCTTCTTCACTTAATTTTGTCGGTGCAGTTATTACTATAGACTGTTGCTTACTAGTTCCTAAATCTTTTGCAGAAACATTAAGTATACCATTTGCATCTATATCAAATGCTACTTCTATTTGTGGAACCCCCCTTGGTGATGGAGGTATACCAACAAGATCAAATTGCCCAAGATGCTTATTATCTGAAGCCATTGCTCTTTCTCCTTGAAAGACCCTAACTGTAACTGCTGGTTGATTATCGATAGCAGTTGAAAATACTTGACTTTTTTTAGTTGGTATTGTTGTATTTCTGTCTATGAGCTTGGTAAACACACCACCTAACGTTTCTATACCCAATGATAGTGGTGTAACATCTAATAATAGTATATCTTTAACCTCACCAGCTAAAACACCACCTTGAATTGCGGCCCCCATTGCAACACATTCCATTGGGTCTACGCCGTGTTCAACCTTTTTACCAATATAATCCCCTATAAATTTTTGAAGTATTGGCATTCTTGTAGGACCACCAACAAGGATTACCTTACCTATTTCATTAGGAGTTAATTTAGCATCACTTAATGCTTGATCTAAAGGTTTCTTACATTTCTTAACTATTAAACCAACTATCTCTTCTAATTTTGCTCTAGAAATACTCATAGTTAGATGTATTGGTTTTCCGGCTTTTGTTGTAATAAATGGCAGATTTATATCAGTAGTTAATACAGTTGATAACTCTATCTTAGCTTTCTCTGCAGCCTCTCTGATACGCTGCATTGCCATATTATCCTCGCTTAAATCAATTTTATTTTCTTCCCTGAATTTATTAACAATATAATTAAGAATGGCATTATCCATATCTGTACCACCAAGTTGAGTATCACCAGAAGTAGATTTAACCTCAAATACACCTTGGCCAAGTTCCATTATTGTAACGTCTAATGTACCCCCACCAAAATCGAATACAAGAACTGTCTGCTCTTTATCAGATTTATCTAAACCATAAGCTAATGCAGCTGCAGTTGGTTCGTTAATTATCCTTACAACGTCCAAACCAGCAATTGTTCCTGCGTCCTTTGTAGCTTGTCTTTGGTTATCATCAAAATAAGCTGGAACTGTTATAACTGCTTTCTCTATTTTTTCACCTAAAAATGATTCTGCATCTTTTTTTATCTTTTGTAAAATAAAAGCAGATATTTGCTGAGGTGTATAATCTTTACCAAGAATATTGTACTTATAACTAGCGCCCATCTTTCTTTTAGTTGCCATTATGGTTCCTTCAACATTGCTAACAGCTTGTCTTTTTGCAGGCTCACCAACTAAAACCTGTCCATCTTTTGTAAAAGCAACTACTGAAGGGAATGCCTTTCCATATAACGAAGCCCCTTCAGCGCTTGGAACTATAATTGGTCTTCCAGCCTGTAAAATTGAAGCTGCAGAGTTACTGGTCCCCAAATCTATTCCTAAAATCTTACTCATTTTTATTAACCCCCAAATTAGGTTTCTTCGAAATAATAACCTTACTTGGCCTTATCACTTTATCTTTATACCAATAGCCTTTTTGAAATTCTTGAACTATAGCACCTTCCTCATGATCATCAGTTTCTATGTGAGAGATTACCTCATGCTTATGGGGATCAAATTTCTCACCGCTGGTAATTATTGGTCTTGTCCCTTCTTCCTCAAGCACCTTATTTAATTGATTCAATATCATACTTATACCCCTAGCATTTTCATCATCTTTCATTGTTTCAAATGCTCTTTCAAAATCATCCATAATGCCCAGTAATTTTATGATTAAATTACCGCTTGCATACTTTGAAAACTCTACGTTGTCTTTTTCAGTTCTTTTAATATAATTTTCAAAATCTGCCTGAAGTCTCTTTAAATCATTAATATGGTCTTGAATAGCTTGATTTTTAATCTCTAATTCACCTTTAAGCAGCCCAAGCTCATTTTCTTCTTTGTTTATTACTTCAGTTTGTTCGTCGTTATTTTTCTTATCTTTCATATTATTAATACAATGGGTTGATTTTAAATCAACGTAGTTTATTTTAACTAGATAAGTTATTTATAAGCTTTTCGGCAAAGATATTTAAATAAATAGCTTCTAAAACCATAAGATGCAAAAAACAATAATTATTCATGGTTTGGAAGGAAGACCTGGTGATAATCTTAATGAAGAAATACAGTGGTTAGGCAACTCTCTTGGTTTATTTGGGAAAAGAGATAAAGAAAAATCATGCTTTAGGGTATTCCTAGAACTTATAAAAAACAAAAACGGATTAACAAGTGATGAAATAGCACATTCTTCTAATCTATCCAGAGCTACAGTTATACATCATCTAGATAAACTTATGGAATCTAGTTTAATTATATATGGGAAAAATAAATATATATTAAGATGTAGAAATATGGAAGATTTAATTGACGATATAGAGAAAGATATAAAGAGAATGTTTAAAGATATTAGAGAAGTTTCAAAAAAGATAGATAACGAATTAAAAATGAGGCAATAAGTTTGGGAAAAAAATCACACGTTTATCAAGCTAGGTTAAAAGAGGAATATAGAGAACTTTGCAAGATTAGTTTTCTACACTAAAAAGAAGAAAAAATTAATTATTTGAAGTCTTCTTTTGCAAATTCTACTAAAAGTTCCCTTTGTTTTTTACTTAATTTTTTTGGAGTTTTAACTATTACCCTAACAAATTGATCTCCTATATCATAACTATTAATGTTCTTTATACCTTTTTCTTTTAATCTGAAAATAGTATTTGTTTGTGTTCCTTCTGGAATTTTAACCTTAACATTTCCAGATAATGTAGGAATACTTATTTCTGCCCCCAAAGTAGCCTGTGCGAAGGTTATTGGGAATTCAACGTAGACATCACTTTCCCTTCTTTCAAAAATTTCATGTGGTTTAATAATAATTATGACATATAAGTCTCCATTAGTCTCAGAATTTTTGGATGCGTTACCTTCATTGCTTAGTTTTAAAATAGAACCATTATCAACACCGGCTGGAATTTTAACCTTAATTTTTTTAAATTGCTGTATTATTCCATTGCCTTTACAGTTCTTGCATATGTGCTTTGGTAATTTCCCTTCTCCTCCGCAGTTATTGCATTGAAAATTTTGACTAACTACACCAAAAAAAGTTCTTTGTGTTTTTCTAATTACACCAGATCCATTACATACATTACAATCCCTTAATTCTTTATCTTTAGCCCCAGAACCATCACAAGAATCACATCTTTCATATCTTTTAACCTCAATATTCTTCTCAACACCACTTGCAGATTCTTCTAAGGTTATCTCTAATTCATATTTTATGTCTGTTCCCTTTCTTCTTCTCTTTCTAGAACCTCCAAAGAATATATCAAAGATATCAAAACCTTCGCCACCAAAAATTTCTTCAAAGATATCCTCAAAATGTGCACCTTTGAAAATATCTTCTTGTGTATACTTTTGATCAAATGCAGCATGTCCAAATCGATCATAGTTCGCCCTTTTTTCATCATCACCAAGAACAGCATAAGCTTCAGATATTTCTTTAAATTTATCTTCAGCATTAGGTTCTTTAGAAACATCTGGATGATATTTCATAGCAAGCTTTTTGTATGCCTTTTTTATTTCTTCTTTTGGGGCATTCTTATCTACCCCTAGACTTTCATAGTAATCTTTCTTAGCCATAACATAAGCAATTTTCGATGCTCTTATAAATTTAATGGACAGTTTTAATAGAACTAAATAGGATTGAAATATTTAAATAGGTGATAAAGAAAAAGTAAGTGGAAAGAGCTTAAATTTGAGTAAAATATTGCTAATCACCTACATTTAACTTAGGATCTGTGGTCCATAACGATAGAGGGAAATCTATATTAATGTAAAATAGAACATTAATATTCAATGAATATATTTGATGAAAATTTTAAAGAAATTTTTTCAGCAGAAATAATATCTGTTCTGGGGGGCTTATTAGCAGGTACAATTCTCGCATATCATACAGATAAATTACTTTTTATTCCAGGTATGCTTATTCTTCTTCCAGGATTTTTAGAAATGAGGGGGAATATAAGTGGTTCTTTGGCCTCTAGATTAAGCTCAGGATTATTCTTGGGTGTAATCAAACCGAATCAGTTTAAAACAAAAATAATAAGGGGAAATTTAATAGCATCATTTTTATTGGTTATTTTTGTGTCATTAACTTTAGGACTTCTGGCTTACTTGTTTAACTATATTATTTTTAAAGTCTCAATACCAAAAATAATACTTCTTGCATTAATTGCGGGGATAATTGCAAATATAATAGAAGTTATACTTACTTTGTTTTTTACTTTTTATTTGTTCAGAAAAGGTTATGACCCAAATAACATAATGGGTCCTTTTTTAACAACAACCGGGGACATAACTAGCATTTTAGCACTATTGATAGCACTGGTGATAGTGTAAACAATAACATGACAAAGTCTATCCCAATCACAGTAAGCTGTGGTGCATTACTCCTTTGTAGTTACTTGCCTCTAAATTCAGCTTCAGTCCACCATAAGGTGTTTTTGCTTCATCATTTGAGACGATTGGCTGGTTTACAGCAGCCTGTCGCTCAACCAACATGGGATGAGCGAGATTTCGTGCAGCATTCAAGTCTGCATTAAACAAAGATAAACCACAATGACAGGAAAAACAACCACTGGAACGAGAACCCAATCTTCCACATTTATGGCAGATTTGGGAGGTGTAATGAGGATTAACCCTAATAAATCTAATACCTTTCCTTTCAGCCTTATATTGGATAAAGCTCTGCAACTGAAAGAAGCTCCAATTGCTAATCCAATAGTTCATTTTCTTTCCTCTTCTTTCTTTTCTTATTCCTTTAAGGTCTTCCATTACAATCTTGTTTCCGTTGAATTTGGAAACAATATTTTTACTTATGTTATGGTTAATCCACTTCATCCAACGAGTTTCTCTCCCAGAAAGCTTTTTGAGAAGCCTTTTGCTGGAACGAGTGCCTTTGCTTTGAAGTTTGGAACGCAAATATTTGAACTTTCGTTTGATTTGTTTGATTTTGGCAGAATTATAAAACCCACTGTCAGAAGTAACAGCGAGGTTATTTACTCCGAGGTCAATACCAAGAACAATATTTTGCATAGTGTTGTTAATGGCATCAGCCTCTTTAGAGAATGTAAACAGGAAAAAAGCCCTGCCTTTATTGTCCATACGCAAGAGACTTTCATTTATTTTCCAAGAGAAATATTCTTTATAATAAGAGGGGATGTTCAGATTGAACTCCTGCCTTTCTTTGAGAAGGCGAAGGACAAGAACATCATCTTTGAGGTTGGCACTTCGTGGGAAATTGTATCTGACACAAGCATGGTTGATAATAGGCTTAGTTTTGGCTTTCTTAACCATACCACAAGCTTGCTTGATGCATGCAACCGCAAGCTGGGATGGCAATGTTCTTCTCAAAATTTTATAAACAAAAGGATGGAGCTTAATGTTGTTATGAATTTTGCTCTTCCAAGCCTTATTAATGCAGAACTGCAACCCCTTGGAATAAGCTTTAATAGTAACAATTATTTCAGGAGTAGGGATAATTTTAATTTTAGCTGTTACAACACTATGCATAATAATTATAAAATAACTGATATATTTAAGTATTGTTGTGATTTAAAATATAATAGAGGTGAATTGGCAAATTCCATCCCAAAGCAAGCAATGGGTATCCTTTGCCTATCGAATGAAATTAATTAGAAAACATTTAGAAAAATTAAAGTTAGTTAAAAGAAAAAAATATCATCCACTAATACATAAGATTCATAAGAAGCATAATATTTCTAAAAAAACATTATTTTATGTTAAAGAATATGGGCCAAATACAAATGTTCCAAGAACTATAATAAAAGAAAGCATCAAGATATTAATTTTAGCTTCATTAATTAGCTCTTTTGGCGGCCTGGCATTTGAACACATTAAATTACTTCTTGTTTCTTTAACACCATTAATTATTTTATTTCCAGCATTAAATGATATGGTTGGGGATTTTGGTACTATAATATCATCAAAATTTTCTAGTATGCTGCATGAAGGTAAGCTTAATAGTAAAGATTTGTTTAAAAATAAGGATATTAGGAGATTATTTATTCAAATTTTTATTATCGCAATTTTTTTCGGGGTTTTAAGTTCATCATTATCCTTTATATTTTCTAGCTTTTCAGATCATTATTCAAGTTTAAGCACCACTGTAAAGATAGAAATAGCGTTTAAAGTGTTAATAATAACATTAATTGATATCATGATATTAATTCCACTTATATTTTCACTTTCAATATATGCTGGTTTATATTTTTATAGAAGAGGAGAAGACCCAAATAATTTTTTAATACCTATTACAACCTCTTTTGCGGACTTTGGAAATATGATTATATTGTATTTATTGATTATTTTATTCTTTTAAAAATTAACTAGCAGGAAGGATTTTATAATTAGCAATTACCCTTGCAATAGTAACTACCTTATCCCCAGAATTTAATTTCATTAATCTAACCCCTTGCGTATTCCTACCTATAACAGAAATATCTTTGGCTGGAATCCTAATAACAATGCCTTTTTCACTCATCAACATTATCTCATCCCCATCCTTAACTGTTTTAATGCCAGCAACCTTTCCATTTTTTGGTGTAACTTTAATATTTAATATCCCTTTACCGCCCCTTCTTGTTAATCTATATTCCTCAAAATTAGTTCTTTTACCATAGCCATTTTCTGTAACTGTTAATAATGAGCCATTTCTAAGAACTATTTCCATACCAATTACCTCATCGCCCTGTCTTAATCTAATGCCCCTAACACCTTTAGCGCTTCTTCCCATCCCCCTTACATCATTTTGGTTAAATCTTAGGGCACCACCATTTCTTGTAGCTATAATTAATTCTAATGGGATCTCTTTAGGTATTAATCTAACCTGGACAACTTCATCGTTTTCAATTAAACCTATAGATTTTATACCGCCTTTTCTAGGGTTACTAAATTCCTCTAAACCTGTTCTTTTTATCGCTCCTCTTTTAGTTATAAATAATAAACTATGGTCTTCGCTAAATCCGGGAATAGATAATACAGCACTCACCTTTTCATTAGATTCAAGATGAAGGAGATTAACAATAGCCTTGCCTTTGGCGTATCTTCCAGCCTGTGGTGTTTCAAATGCCCTTAACCAGTGTACCTTACCTTTATTTGTAAAGAATAAAAGATAGCTTTTATTGTTTGTAGTAAATAGATGTTCAATAGCGTCTTCCTCTTTCATATCTGTTCCTATTACACCTTTACCGCCCCTTCTTTGTTGTTTATATACATCTAAAGGAATTTGTTTTATATAACCAGAGTAAGTAACAGTTATTACAACATCTTCATCTTTAATTAAATCTTCAGTTTCTATATCGATATCTTCCCCTTCAATTATTTGTGTTCTTCTATCATCACCATAATTGTCTTTAAGATAAATCATATCATCCTTTACAAGCATATTTATTCTTTCATCAGAAGCAAGAATTTCTTTGTATTCTTTAATCATTTGTAATAAATTATTATACTCTTCAATAATTTTATTTTGTTCTAAAGAAGTTAATCTCTGTAACCTCATTTCAAGTATAGCTAATGCCTGTTTCTCGCTTAAATTAAAATTCTTGGTTAAACCTTTCTTGGCTTCATCAGCATCTTTACTTTTTTTGATTAAAGCAATAACAGGATCTATGTTACTTAATGCAGTTTTTAAACCATCCAGAATATGCGCCCTTTCCTCAGCTTTATTTAATTCATATTTTGTTCTTCTAACAATTACTTCTTTCCTGTGCTTTATAAATTCCAGGATTAATTCCTTAAGGTTTAATACTTTTGGTTGGTTATCTATTAAACCAAGCATAATAACACCAAATGCATTTTCTAAGGAAGTACTTTTATAAAGTTGATTTAAAACAATTTCAGAATTAATATCTTTTTTAAGCTCTAGAACTATACGCATTCCCTCACTATCACTTTCGTCTCTAATATTTGTTATACCATCAACACCCTTATTCTTAACTAATTCAGCAATACTTTCAATTAATGCAGTTTTATTTATCTGATAAGGAATCTCTGTTATTATTATACTACCATTTTCAATCTCAGTTTTAGCCCTTATAACTATTTTACCCCTACCGGTTTTAAAATAATCAATAATCCCCCTAGTTCCACAGACTAAACCGCCAGTAGGAAAATCAGGGCCTTTTATTATATTGATTACGTCATTTATATCTAATTCAGGATTCTCTACCAAAGAAACAACTGCATCGCATACTTCTCTTAAGTTATGTGGTGGAATATTTGTTGCCATGCCCACAGCAATTCCAGAACTTCCATTAATTAGAAGATTAGGTAGTTTTCCAGGTAACACTAACGGTTCTTTCATACTACCATCAAAATTATCAACAAAATCAACTGTTTCTTTATCTATATCTTCTAAAAGTTCTTCTGCTAACTTTGATAGCTTTGCTTCTGTATATCTATAGGCCCCTGCTTCAAATCCGTCAATTGAACCAAAATTACCATGACCATGTATTAATGGATATCTTAAAGAAAAATCTTGTGCCATCCTTACTAATGAATCATATACGGCTTGATCACCATGCGGATGTAGAGACCCGATTACAGCACCCACAGTTGTAGCACTCTTTTTAAAAGGTTTATCCGACTTTAACCCATCCTTCCACATTGAAAAAAGAATTCTTCTATGAACCGGCTTTAACCCATCTCTTATACTGGGTAAAGCCCTTCCAATTATAACAGACATAGAATAATCTAAATAAGATTCTTTAAGCTCTTGTTCAATTATTCTTTGTTTTATTTCTTCCATTTTATATATCTAAATTTTTAACCTCTCTTGCATACTCCATAATAAATTCCCTTCTTGATTCTACTTCTTCACCCATTAACATAGAAAACATCTGATCAGAAGCAATTGCATCTTCTATTGTAATTTGTTTTAATGTCCTCTTTTCAACATCAATAACTGTTTCTTTAAGTTCACTAGCATCCATCTCACCCAATCCTTTAAATCTTTGAATTACATTATTACCACTACCAAGCCCTTCTAATTTTTCTTTTAAGTCATTATCATCTTTGGCATAAATCATTGTTTTTCCTTTAACGATCTTATATAAAGGAGCTTGTGCAACATAGACATAACCCTGCTCTATTAAAGGCCTCATATAACGATAGAAGAATGTTAATAAAAGACATGAAATATGTCTACCATCTGAGTCGCTATCTGAGAGGATTATAATCTTATGATACCTTAATTTACTTAGGTTAAATTCATCTCCAATTCCTGTTCCAATAGCCATAATCAAAGTAGTTATTGCTTCATTCCTGTAGATTTTATCTAACCTTGATTTCTCAACATTCAATATTTTTCCTCTTAATGGGAGAATAGCCTGATATTTTCTATTTCTGGCTGAAATTCCAGTTCCAGCTGCTGAATCACCTTCAACAATAAATAATTCACACTTTGCAGGATCTTTTTCTTGGCAATCAGCTAATTTTCCAGGTAAACTTCCAGAATCTAAGAAGCCTTTCCTTCTTGTTAATTCCCTGGCTTTTTTAGCAGCCTCTCTGGCATTATATGCAGTAATACATTTTGTTACAATATTTTTAGCTATTATTGGGTTTTCCTCAAAGAAATTATTCAAACTTTCATATACAATACTATCAACAATGCCTTTGATGTTAGAATTTCCTAGTTTTGTTTTAGTTTGGCCTTCAAATTGTGGCTCTGGAACCTTAACTGAGATTATTGCAACTAAACCTTCTCTTACATCTTCACCAGATAATTTAATCTCTGTAAGTTTATTCTTCTTAATGTAATCATTAATTGATCTTGTTAATGCGGTTTGAAATCCTGTTAAATGTGTACCTCCTTCAATTGTATTTATATTGTTACAGAAACTATAAACTGTTTCATTGTATGTATCATTATACTGCATTGCAATCTCAACTACAATGCTATTTTCTTTTTTGATGTAAATTGGATTAGGAAACAAACTAATTTTATTTTTATTTAACCATTCAACAAATGATTTTATACCACCTTCATAATAGAATTCTTTTCCCTCATTAGTTCTTTCATCAAATATTTCTATTTTTAATTCTGCATTTAAGAAAGCGAGTTCTCTTAGCCTGTTTGACAATATATCAAAGTCAAATATAATATTTTCAAATATTGTACTATCTGGTAAAAATCTTACTTTAGTTCCTGTTTCTTGCGTATCCCCAATAATCTCTAATGAGGTAACTGGAATGCCTTTTTCATATCTTTGTTTATGTATTTTACCTTCTCTTTTAACCTCTACTTCTAACCAGGTTGATAATGCGTTAGTAACAGAGATACCTACACCATGCAAACCACCAGATACATTGTAGGTTTTTTTATCAAATTTTCCACCAGCATGAAGCATAGTCATAACAACCTCTACTGCGGGTCTCTTTTCTTCAGGGTGTATATCAATAGGAATCCCTCTACCATTATCTTCTACAGAAACCGAGCCATCATTGTATATTCTAACCTTAATATGATTACAAAAACCAGCCAAGGCTTCGTCTATTGCATTGTCAATTGCTTCGTATACAATACGATGAAGACCCCTTATAGCAGTATCACCTATATACATGCTTGGGCGTGTTCTTACTGCTTTAAGACCCTTCAGAACGGTAATGCTATCTGCTCTGTAGTCTCTTCCACTCTTCTGACTAATTTGCTCATTAACTTGTTCCATTTTTCATGAAAATTTTATATTAGAATACTCTTGAAAAACACTCTTTATTTAAAAGCTTTTCTGAGCCTAAAATGGTCATAAAATAGCTTCCTGAGGCTTTTAGAGGCAAAATAATTTTTATATATAAAGGGGATTTTTGGACCATACACACATAGATTAAGCAAAGTTTTATAAATTACTTTTTAACCATATTTAGAAAGTAAAATGGCAAATAAAAGAATTTTATTTCAAAAGCAATATCTTTTTGATGCGACAATAGAGGATCTTGTAAATGAGTTAGTAAGATTGAACTACAATGTTCCTAATGTAAGGGTTGATTTAAAATATGGCTATATCAATAAAGTTATAGAACCAGATTATAGATTATGGTTCTGTAGAAACCAAAGAGAATTGTCAGGAGAATTGCAAAATATACCTGCAGTAAGTGAGTTAGTAATACCAAAGAAAGAACTTCATGTCTTTAGAGATTATTCTGGTCCAAGATTGATTGTATATGTTGGTGATGACTGGTTAAGAGATAAAGGTTGGTTTATGAATCAAAATTCATCTAAGGTGAATAGCAAATTAATGAAAGAACCAAGAAGATATCTTTGTTATCGTGGTTCTCCTTATTTAACCCACGATAATGACCTTGGAAGAGAATATGATCCTGAAGGTTTAGAATGTGAGCGTTATCTAACTTTTGATATCTTTAAAGAATTTGATGATTTTTTTAAAGGTATAGTTGAAAATCTAAAGAAAATTAATTCGCCTTAAATAGAAATCTTTTAAAGTAAGTAGATCTTTGTTTATTTATTAAAACAAGGGGTGAAATATGCCAAGAGAGATTATTGGAAGATTTGATGTTATTAGACTTTCTATTTTAGATAAGGATGGAAATTGTGATGAATCATTAAGACCACAAGAACTTACTGAGAAGGATTACAAAAAGATGTTTGAGTTAATGCTTCTTACTAGAATTTTTGATGATAAATGTTTAAAGTTACAAAGGCAGGGTAGGATAGGAACTTATGCATCTACTTTAGGTCAGGAAGCATGTCAAATCGGTAGTGCATATGCAATGAATGGTTCTGATTTTGTATTCCCGGCGTTTAGAGAACATGGTGTTTTTATAGCAAGAAAAATGCCTATGGAAATGATACTTCAATATTGGGGTGGCGATGAAAGGGGGGATAAAATACCAGAAGGAATAAATAATTTTACAGTAGCCATACCAGTAGGAACACAAATCTTACATGCTGTTGGTTATGCATGGGCAAGTAAGTTAAAACTAGATAAATCAGCTTCAATCGTTTACTTCGGTGATGGTGCTACGTCTAAAGGTGATTTTCATGAGGCAATGAATTTTGCAGGCGTGTTTAAACTTCCTGTTATTTTTTTATGTCAAAATAATCAGTGGGCTATCTCAGTACCTAGGGAAAAACAAACAGCAGCTAAAACCATAGCACAAAAGGCAATTGCATATGGTTTTGAAGGAATTCAGGTAGATGGAAATGATGTAATTTCAGTTTATAAGGCAACAAAAGAGGCTTTGGATAAGGCAAGGAAAGGAAATGGACCTACATTATTAGAGCTTTATACCTATAGAATGGCTGATCATACAACCGCAGACGATGCCTCAAGATATAGAAGTGAACAAGAAGTTAAAGAATGGAAAGAAAAGGACCCTATTGATAGATTAAGAAAATATATGCAAAACAAGGGTTATTGGACCCCAGAATATGAAAAGCAGATTATTGAAACGTTCCAGATGAAGGTGGAAGAGGCTGTTAGCAAATATGAATCGATGCCAAAACCAAATCCAGCTGATATCTTTAATTATGTTTACAAGGATTTAACACCAGAATTAAAAGAGCAAAAGGAATATCTTATTAATTTTTTAAGAAGGCTTGAATAAAATGGCGCAATTAAATATGGTTGAAGCATTAAACCTTGCTTTAAAACAAGAAATGGCAAGAGACAAGAATGTTATTGTTATTGGTGAAGATGTAGGAAAAGATGGTGGTGTTTTTAGGGTTACAGAGGGTTTACTTGAAAAATTCGGAGATTCTAGGGTTTTTGATACGCCATTAGCTGAATCTGGAATTGTTGGAAGTGCAATCGGGTTAGCTGTAAATGGTTTTAAACCTGTTGCGGAGATACAGTTTGATGGTTTTACTTATCCTGCTTTTGATCAAATAATATCGCATCTTGCTAGGATTAGAACAAGATCTCGAGGTAGATTTTCATGTCCTGTCGTTATCAGATTTCCATTTTCAGGCGGTATTCATGCACCAGAACATCATTCTGAAAGCCCTGAAGCATTGTATGTTCATATTCCAGGGATTAAGGTGGTAATTCCTAGTTCACCCTCTGATGCAAAAGGTTTACTTGTTGCTGCAATAAGAGATGAAGATCCTGTTATATTTATGGAACCTAAAAAAATTTATAGGTCAATAAAGGAAGAGGTTCAAGAAAATGAGTATGTTGTTCCATTAGGTAAGGCTAGGATAATTGTAGAAGGAAGCCAAGTTACATTAATTTCATGGGGTGCTATGGTTGTTAAATGCATTGAAGCAGTAAATGAATTAGCTAAGAAGGGAGTTAGTGTTGAATTAATTGATTTAAGAACGCTATCTCCATTAGATAAGGAAGCTATTGTTAACTCTGTTAAAAAAACAGGTAGGTGTGTTGTAGTTCAAGAAGCACCTAGGACTTGTGGTTTTGGGGCGGAAATAGTTGCATTAATAAATGAGAATGCATTCCTTAATCTGCAAGCACCTATTTTAAGGGTTACTGGTTTTGATACACCAATGCCATTATATAAACTTGAGGAGTATTATTTACCTAATTCAGCTAGAATAATAGAAGGGGTAAATAAGGTAATGAATTTTTAGGTGATTCAATGGTATATGAATTTAAATTTCCAGATGTTGGCGAAGGAATTAGTGAAGGTGATATAGTTAAATGGCTTGTTAAAGAAGGTGATTTAGTTAAGCAGGATCAAACACTAGCTAAGGTTGAAACAGATAAGGCAATTGTTGAAATTTCCTCTCCAAAAGAAGGCAAAATATTAAAATTACATGTTAAAGAAGGAGAAACAATCAAGGTTGGCTCTGTTTTAGTTACATTTGAAGGCGAAGGCCCAGTTGCTAAAAAATCCTTTGGTGTTGTTGGTGAATTGGAAGAGGCTAAAAAAGCCATTGAAATCCCTAGGGTTACTGTTGTTGCTTCTATTAATGTTTTAGCTACCCCCATTGTAAGAAGGTTAGCAAAGGAATTAAGTATAGATATTACAAAGATTAGGGGTACAGGTTTAGGCGGTAGAATTACAGAAGAAGATCTTAGAAATTCTAAAGGAGAAATTAAACAAACCAGGGTTGTTAAAAAGTATGATTTATTTGGTTATGTAGACCGAGTTCCATTTAAAGGCATAAGAAAGGCTACAGCTAAAAAAATGATTGAATCAATTTATACAGCAACCCATGTTACACATATGGATGATTGTGATGTAACTAAATTGTCTGGGTTAAGGGAAACTAAAAAAATTGAAGCTGAAAAAAAAGGAGTAAAGTTAACATACCTTCCTTATATTGTTAAGGCTGTTATTGAATCATTAAAATTACATCCATATTTAAATTCTGAATTAGATGAAGAAAATGATGAAATAATTCTTAAAAAATATTTTAATATTGGGGTTGCAGTTGGTACTGAAGATGGTTTATTAGTTCCTGTAGTAAAAATAGCAGATCAAAAAAATTTATTTGATATTGCAAAAGAGATTGAAGGTTTAGCTAAGAGCGTTAAAGAAAGAACAATAGATATTATGGACTTAAAAGGGTCTTGTTTTACAATAACAAATGTTGGAAGCCTTGGCGGGGTTTATGCAACCCCAATAATAAACTTTCCAGAAGTAGCTATATTAGCTTTAGGAAGGATAGCTGATAAAGTAGTTGTAATTGATAGTAAGATGGCTATTAGAAAAATATTACCTTTATCACTTTCATTTGACCATAGAATAATAGATGGTGCAGAAGCAGCAAGATTTGTTAATGATCTTAAAAAATATTTGGAAAATCCAGAATTAATATTCAAATGAAATATATAATAGTACTTTTATTATTGGCTATATTATTTGTGTCCTCATGTTCATTATACAAAGAAATTCCTAAACAGTTTGGTGTTAAGAAATATTATGATAATGATCCTTTTTATAGGGCTAAGGAAGATCAATTGGAATGTCTTAGATTAAATCTTGGAGAAAATATTTTGCATCAGATAAGAAATAGGGTTTATGAACCAAAGGATGATGAAAGATCTAAGGTTAAAAATTGCATTGAAGATTTTGATACCTCAACTTTAAAGGTTAATGATATGTTTTCAGGGGCAACAAAGGAACAGGAAAATTGCTTAAAGAACGTTCTGGGTTCAAGCTATGATTTAGTCAGATTCAAGAAAGCTAAATTGTCTAATGATAAAGAAAAGTTAGTAAATAATTGTATAAGCTAATCGCTTCTTATATCAGCAGCACAAGCAGTTCCTTTCTTTAATCCTTCATGCCAGTTAACATTAGAGTATTTTTCCTTAGCTAAAGTCTCTGCTAGTTGTTTTTCTTCTTGAGTTAATTCACCAAAATAATAATCCTTAGAAAAACCAATAAAAGATTTCTTTAAACTATTATAGAATTTTTCTTCGTCTTTTATATAATTTGAAAGAAAGGTAATCTTTAATTTTTCTTCCTCAATGTCAAGTAATTTTAACCATAAATCTTTACAATCATAGAAAAATATTGAACCATGCTGTAAGAATATATCTTTTTTTGAAAAATCAATAGCATTACCACATACCTTTCTATTTTCAATTAAAATATCATTTTTACCTACTAACTTAGCCTCTAAAGAAAAAGAATTTATTGCATTAATTATACAATTACAGATTTGTTTATAAGCTTCTCTTAAACTGTTATTAAATAAATTTTTAGGAGCTATAACACTATAAGTAAAATCCTTTTCATGGTGATAAACAGCATTTCCACCAGTAGGTCTTCTTACTATATTTACATTACCTTTGACTATATTAGAATCTTGAGCTATACCCAAAGAAACTGCACCAGGGTTCCATTTATAGAACCTTATTGTTTTATCAGATTTACCTTTAGAAACAGAATCTAAAATAGCTTCATCTATAGCCATATTCATATAAGGATTATAATACTGTAAATCAATAATTCTCCACGCTTCAGATGAGAGAATAACTTTTACAGGCTTCAAAGTTCAAGGCCTCTAGCTATTGCCTTTTTTAGATTCTCATTTGTATTATGGATCCACGTAATGCCTTTAAGTGTAACTGCGATCTTGTTGCTTTTTTCTAAATAACTAAGAATGACCATTAATGTTTTATGATTCACTTGTTTTGGAAGCCTTCTTTTCAACTCAGCAATTGTGATAACGCTTTCATTCATATTCTTTAGAACTTCTTCTACCATTAGTACTGTATTCAATGTTGGTGAATGTTCAAGTATTTGCATTTTAATCACTTTTAGTTATTAATTAATAACTATTATATATTAAATAGTATATAAATATTTGCTTTTAATGTTATAATACTGTAAATCAATAATTCTCCAGCTCATTGTTTTCTTAAAATCTTAGCTAATTTTTCAGTTAAGTCTATTATTATTGAAGGGTTATTATCTAGTTTTCCATCATCTATTATAATATCAACATTTCTTGATATTTCGTTAGGTATTTCTTCTACCGATGTTATCGGTTCTTTTCCTGAAATATTCACGGATGTTGTTATAAATGGAATTCCAGCTTTTTGTAATCTTGTTGTGAGTTTATGATTTGGTATTCTCACCCCCAAGGTTTTATTATTGGTAACATTAGATGCAACTATCCCAGATTTTTTAATCCTTAATATAAATGTAAAAGGACCTGGTAATCTTTCTATATAGTGTTTATTAACATAAAAATTTTTTATAATCCATTCTTTATTTGGTGCAATTACTGAGAAAGGTTTTTCATCCCTTTGTTTTATTTTTCTTATACGTTCTACAGCAATATAATTTAATGCATCACAACCAATTCCATAAACAGTATCAGTAGGATAAATTATTACAGCGCCCTCTTTTATTTTTTTAATTAATTCACGTTCCTTTACTTGATTTAGCTTAATGATTTGCATATTATATTCTTGTTATAACCTTTTATAAATTTATTTTAATTCATAATTATAGTTTCATGATTTATTTTCTGCAGCCTTATAATGTGATCAACAAAACCTTCTACTTTAGACTCATGACTTACTATTATAATTTGTTTGATATTTAACTCTTGCAATACGTCTCTCATTCTATCAAGTTGTTCATCTGAAAAACCATCCGTAGGTTCATCTAAAATAAGTAAGTCATTTGTTTTTATATTACTCATTAAGTTGTTTATAACCTGATTTAAGGCTAACCTATATGCTAAGGCACATGCTGTTTTTTCCCCACCCGAAAGATAATTATAATCTATATCATAACCATTTTGTTCAATAATTGGAGAGAAATTCTCACTAAGCCTTGCAATTAAATTCTCATTGTCTATTAACATAGAAAACCACTTCTGGAATAATCCATTAAAGTCAGAATAAACCCTTAACATTACCTGTTTTTCCATGGTTTCTATAAGGTTCGTAAATGAACTATCAAGCCAGTATTCTACAGAACTTAGATTTTGTATTTCTTTTTTAACTTCTTCTTTTTTATTAATCTCTTTTATAAGGTAATTTTTCTTTTCAAACAAAACCTTAAATTCAATATCATAAGAATTCTTAGAAATTTCCAGTTTCTTTTGGTTTTCTAATAAGGAATCCATTTCTTTTTTATTCTCAGAATAAAATTTATCTATCTCAAGATATTTAATTAATTCATTATTTAAATTATCTTTTTCAATCTTTAAGCTTTCTAGTTCTTTTTCAGTAACTATAATATTATTTAATAATTCTTCCCTAGTTTTTTTCTTCTCTTCAAGATTTTTAGATTTTAAATTGTTTAATTCTGTCTGTCTTTCTTCTAGTCTTAAATTTTCAAGTTCTTTCTTAGTTAAAAATAATTTATTTTCTTTATCCTTCTTTTCTAAATTTATTTGATTAATTTCATTGGATATTAATCCTATGTTTTTATCCTCATTATTTATTATGTTTTCCTTATGTTCTCGGCTTACTTTTTGCTTACATATAGGGCAAACATCTAGATTTTCTATACTTTTTTTAATTTCTAATGAGTTCCTTTCTCGTTCATTAAATTGGCTTAGTTTTTCATTAAAGGTTCTTAATTCTTTCTCACTTAAATCTAATCCTTTTTCTTTCTCTTCTATTAAAACTTTAATAGGCTCTAAATCTAAGAATTTAATATTACCTAACTCTTTAAGTTGCAGCTCTATCTTAAGAAGTTCTTCTTCATTCCTCTTTTTCTTATCTATAAAATTTTGAACCTTTACATCTAGAATGCTTTTATTAGTGTTTAACTGTCTAAGTTCATTTATACTCTTTTCTATGCTGTTTATTTCTATTTTTTTTGCTTCTATTTTATTTATATTATAGCTTATTAATTCCTTAATCTTTTCAATTTCAGGTAATATTACTATTTCTTTTTCTTTAACGCCTTTAAGCTCATTCTTCTTTTCATCTAGATCTAGTGTTATTCCAAAAATCTCATTTTTCCTCTCTTTTATTTTATTTATTACAATAACTGAATTTTCTTTTACTCTTTTATATTTGTCAATTCCAAAAACCTTTCTTAATATGTCTAATCTAACCTCAATATCACTTAATAGGATATGCTTCATTTCTTCTTGTGGCGTGTAAACAGTATACTTGTAGATTAGTGATTTTGATTTTGTAAGTAGTTCTTTTGGATAATTAAGTAGTTCAAGAACTGCTTGTTTAATCTCTAAAGGGCTTAGTTTTTTTCCTTCGCCATCAACTTCTAAATAGCCACTTCCTTGAGTAATAGAATCTGATCCTGTCTTAAGTATCCTTTTTATTATAACCTTCTTATTGTCAATTTCTAGATTTAATTCAACAAAGCCATTATCTTCTCCATTTCTTAATAAAGAATCACCAGTAAGATTGCTATTTAATCCAAAAAGTGCAAATTCTATTGCCAATAAAATAGTGCTTTTACCAGAACCTATGTTTCCAGATAATAAGATACTGCGATTAGGAAATTCTATGTAGGAATCCTTATAGCTCCTTATATTATTTACCCTAATGCTATTTATTATCATATTTCAAGCAAGGGAAATAGTTCTTTAATTAATCTATTTTCAAAATCAATATTTCTCTCCCCTTCTATTTTTTCTTTATTTAATGCTTCTATAATTGTAGCAATAAAATTTTCATCATTACCAAATTTAAAATCTGTTTCTTCTTTTATATTTTCTATTATAAGCTTCTCTTCAATCTGTTCAATACTCCCTGTTTCAATCTTCATGTCGCTTAATTCCCTGGCAAATAACTTATTGGTATTTTTTAGAACAAAGAAAGCATCACTTAAATTTTTCATGATATTTGGAAAGTTAATATCACTTGGTTTTCCAGAGCTTAAAACCCCCTCAATTCTTAGGGTTATTATCTTATCTTTAATATCATGATTTTTTATTATCTCATAGAGTTCATTCTCTATATCCTCTGGTTTTTTATCCTGGGAATTTATATTAATTGATATTACATCTTTAAGTTTTATTGGGATTCTTTTTATTTCAATATCTTTATCGAAATTTATTATATAAAAACTACCATGATTTAGCTCTTCTATCTCCTGAAAGTTTGTTGGAAATAAAGGACCTGGGTAGGTTATGGTTCCATTTCCATACTTATCTTGTTTTACAATATGAATATGGCCACCAGCATAATAATGGAAGTTTTTAGGCAATATTTTAACATCTATGCCCTGTACCTTTTCTAAATTTCTTGGTTTTAATTCATTAATGGTTGTATGAAACATGAAAATCTTAAAACCTTCTTCCTGCTCTAATGGATTTTTATTTAAAGAAACATAATCATATAGTTCTAAACCACTTTTTTTGCCATGTAAGCCTGCTAATTTAACCTCTTTTCCATTCTTTGTCTTATGCAAGGTAATTTCAAGTTCATTGTTCTTAAGTTTAACAACATTTTCTACTAAGCCTGCTTTTTCTAAGACATCTATCATGGTCTTTCCAGAAACAGAGAAATCATGACTCCCGGGAACAATAAAAGTTGAAATATTTTTATCTTTAATCTTCTTTAATAATCCGGTTGCTTCTTTTATCAAGTCAATATTTGGTATAGCATAATCAAATAAGTCACCAGCTATTAATATAAAATCTACATCCTCTTCAATGCTTGTATTTATTGCACTTTCAAAGGCCTTCATACTAAGCTCCTTAAGCTTTTCTTCCCTCCAGCTTCCTATATGACAGTCTGCTAAATGGGAGAATTTAATCATGTCTAGAGAAACTAAGGTTTATCTTTTAAGTATGATGATAGTGTTAAATATAGGTTAGAAGTTTAGTGTTTTGTATAGGTATATTTTTATATCAAACTTGTTTTGTTTATTACATATGGAAAGGAAGATTTATGATAAAAATGTACTAAACGATTTTTGTGTTAAATTTTGCAGGGTTATTGAAGGACATGCAAAATATATTATTGTATCTGGCTTTGTCGCTATTGCTTCGGGGAGGGTGAGGGGGACAGAAGATATAGATATAATTATAGAAAAAATAAATAAGAAAACTTTTACTCAAATGCATGCTGATTTAGAAAAAAATTCTTTTGTAGCTATCCAAAGTGATAATCCAGATACCTTATATGCAGATTATCTAAGCAATAACCTATCTATAAGATATATTATTGAAGATCAACCTCTTCCGGAAATAGAGTTAAAGTTTGTTAAGGATTTATTGGATGCATATCAGTTAAAAACAAGAACAAAACTGCCTTTAACGAGCCTTGATTTGTGGTTTAGTTCAATCAATATGAATATTGCCTTTAAAGAGGAATATTTAAAATCTTCAAAAGATATGGAAGATGCCAGGTATTTAAGGATTGTTTATAAAGGATTAATAGATGAAAAAGAAATTAATAAAATTAAGCAGATGATAAGGAAGCATAGACTATGAGGGATGAAACACATGATGACTTTATTGTAAGATGGGCAAATTTTGTCAGGAATAACCCAACGAAATGGAGAAAGTTTCATACTGACTTTATTAATGCTCAGATTAAGATGAATAGAGAGTTTTTGAAAAGATTATCTAAGCAGAAAGACGGTCCAGAAAAGATAATTAAGTTATATGGTATTAAAAATATTAATGGATGTAGGAGATTATTGCGATTAAAGTAATTTTAAATATAATCTTCTAAAGTTGAATAGGCTCTAACAGGAACTGGTTGTGGGACTAAAGAACCTGCTTTTTCCTTACACCAGTTATATGCTTTTTTCCATAATGGTTCTTTTTGTAAAAGTTTTGGATCTGTATCTCTTATGTATTGTGCAGAGGCATATAATAGAATATTCAATAAATAGCTTGATTGAGTTATGGCGTCATTAATTGCTATATTGCCACCTTTTAAGGAGCGGTATATATCTATTATTCCATCACCAAGGAAATAAATTCCAGTAAGCAACATTGGTAGTCTTAGTACTCTATCACACCATCTCAAGCTTTCTATGCAACTATCTTTAACACCATATACCATTTCTAGTTTTTCAGCTCTCTCCATTTCTTTGTTAATTCCTGTTGCATAAATCATGTTAGTAAAAACACATAAGGCCCCCCCACCACCATATGCACTTCTTTTTGAAGAAATGGCAGATAAAAATCCCAAGATACTAGCTGGTATCGAGAAACCTGCCGCAGTTATATTAAGGTAACTTGCTAACTTATACTTGCTAATTCTTCTTGCTTCTACTTTTTTAGCTAACTTGGTATATTGCCTAAGTACCTGTTCATCAACATATTTTATTGGTTTAATGAGTTCTTCAAGGGTCTTTTTCATCTTTCATTAAAAATTAGGGATTATATTTTTTGAGTACTTCTTTTTAGCTTCATAAAATGCATCTAATTGTCCATATTTTTTTGCAGCGAGATACATTCCCTGTATTTGACAATAACCTGTAAATTTTCTATTCTCTGTCCCTTCAATAAGTGTTTTAGCAAATTCAGAATCTAGTTTTCCAAATTGTTTAATATGCTTTGAGGTTCTGTTATAATATTTTAAAGTACCTAAACCTTCAGTTGTATAAACAAAAAATATAAGACCTAGACCTGTTGGTATTAACAATAGAGGATCTTTATACCTTATTAAACCATATATGCCAGCGGCTAATGTTATTTTACTTGCAAGATTGACCCTATCCCCCATTAGGCTTACATATAATTGGTTAACAATTTCAGTCAATTTCATGCTTATTTACTAAGAAAAGTTATATTTAAACCTTTCTATTTATAGTTACTTATAAGTAGTATTAAATAAAGATTTTTGTGTTGTCCTGAATTAACTTCCTCTCTATGATTTGAGTTGACATTCTTATTCATAATTATTTCCTCCCTTTGTCTAGGAAAGCCTGATAGGGTGTTCTTAAATGACCATTTTCCAGGCTCATGTGTGGTCTTTTATGATTATAGAACTCA
>Ga0209515_10001482_pt1 | contig 39109 bp, 34 predicted proteins | sample Subgroupgradi54m_FD_187454 | JGI IMG/M metagenome (GOLD analysis project Ga0209515, IMG submission 187454) | Subsurface groundwater microbial communities from S. Glens Falls, New York, USA - GMW60B uncontaminated upgradient, 5.4 m (SPAdes)... ... | reverse complement strand
AAATCGAAAGGAAAATTCGCAGCTGAAACGAGCTGCCTAAACCACAACCCGGGACATAATCACTCGGCAGTTACGGGACATTTTGACTCGGCTTAGACATGAAAATCAGCGCTGTCCGCTATCCGCTCGCCCGTTATCCCCAACGCATCGTCGTCACATATCACATACATTGCGGCCGCTAAATCATGTGGTTGCAAAAGTTTATCCCCAGGGCAAATTTTGATTTGCACAGGTTTGTTCACAGGGGTATCAGGCGGCATCCTCTCGATGGTTCTTTGTGTTTCCAATTGAACGACACACGAATCAACAATGTGACGTGCGCGGATTTTTTATGCACGGGGGGAGTTCTTTATGGATTTCATCATGCTGCTGGCGGTGAATGCCTTTTTCGCCGGGGCGCCGGTGTTTACCAAAATCGCGGCGAGTCTCTTGGCCGCGCCAACGCTGGTGTGGATTCGACACACGGTGGCCTTCGTGGTCGTGTATCTCGTCTTGCAAATCCGCGCACCAAAGTCTGTACCCGCGCAATCGATGACCTGGCCTGATCTGGCGCGTGTCGCGTGTTCGGCTTTTTTTTCCTTCACGCTCGCCTGCGTGATTCAGGTGGAAGCCTTGCAACGTTGCACGGCGAGTGCCGGTGCGCTCATGATCGCGCTCGAGCCGATCGCGACCATGGGACTCGCGGTGATTTTTTTGCATGAATCGTTTCGCCGCGCGCACGCGCTGGCGCTGTTGGTGGCCTTCGGTGGTTTTTTGCTGCTCTGCGGCGGTTCGGCGAATTATTGGGAAGGCAGTTTGCTCTATTTACTGTCGGTCATGTGCGAGGCGCTGCATCCGGTGCTCATACGTCCGCTGTTACAACGCCACGCGCCGCAGCAATTGTTGGCGTGGTGCTTATTTTTTGCGTCGCTCTACCTGCTGCCACTGCAAAATTTTTCCGCCTGGCACGCGTTGACACAAGTGCCCGCCGCAACCTGGGGCGCGCTGTTCTATCTCGGCGTGGGTTGTTCCGCGGTGGCCGCGCTCTTGTGGCTAATGACACTCGTGCATCTGCCGGTCACCACTGTTGCGCTCTCCTGGTTTTTGCAACCGGTATTGGGTTGCGCACTCGCGGTCGTGGTGCTGGGCGAATCGCTCACCTGGAATATGCTGGGCGGTGGTGCGCTGATTTTGGTCGCGGTCGGTCTGCTCTGTCGACATGAATCCGCAGTGCCGCAGGTGACCACACGCTCTGCAGAAACGCCCGCCACCGTTCCTATTCCAGCGCGACGTGTCTGGCAGCCATTAATGAAATATTCGCGCTCGACCGAACGATACCACGGCGCAAACAGCCGTTAATCGTGGCTTTTCTGGTCATCTGAAATACCGATCGACAAATCAGAAAAAATATCGAACACGAGAGGCAACTTTTTCGGAGAGCTGCCGATAACCACCTTGGTGAGTAAGGGGTGTTGCATCACGCGGAAACCGAGGTGACTCGTGTCCGATGTGTGGGTGAGAAGAGTATCAAGTATCGTGCGGTCTGGCGCAACAACCGGGATTCCTTCGGTGGTGCACGCCTCCGGTGTTCGTCCCAGCCCCGCAGTGGTCGGGTTGCCCGCATCTGCTGCGAATGGCACCGCGCACCGGGCCGCACATTTTGGCGCTCTGCCGCGACCCGCGGTGTCCGCGTTTCCTCCCGAACTTTTGCCCCCAGAGTTTGCCACGATTCCCGCCGCGACGACCATTGCCTACTGGACGGATCGCATCGAAACATTTCTGGCGGATTTTTATCGCGTCCGCGAATCTGTCCGACCCGAGTTGCAGGAACAATTGCTGGCCGTTGTTGATGCGACTGACGAAATGATTGCGCCCATGTTCAAGGATCTGAGCGCGCGCGTCCTGCCGTGGTATGAGCAATGGATGCGGGCGGCGGAACTGTTGCAAGCCGCCGTCTTGGAAACGCGCCAAACGGATCCGTCATTGCACGCGGAACTGGCCGCCGTCTCCTTGGCAACGATTCCCGCTGAGTTTTGGTTGGATCAATGCCAGCACGACGTTTTGAATTTTGAGCATCGAATTGTACTTCAATCGAGTTACTTACTCGGCGATTCCACACGATGCAATGTGTTGCGCGAGACGATGCGAGGTTTGGCAGATCGTTTGTCGGATCAACCGCTCAATGTGTTCGCGAGCCTGACCGAAGTGGTGCGCAGTTTTAGCGCGGCGCTCTGCGCCTCTGGCGGCACTGTGAAGGCGGATGCTATTTTACGACAGTTGCGAGCAGGTGGGAGTGCGTACGACGTCGACGCTGCGCGGGAAGTCGCCGCAGATCTCACCGCAATTTTTCAAAATCTGATCGGCAACGCGATTAAATATCCCAAACCGGGCGAGTCACCGCGCGTGTTCATCGATGCGACCTTGAATGATGAAGACGCTGTGGAATTCCTCTGTCACGACGAAGGCGCCGGTTTTCCGCAGGAGCTGATCGATCGTATTCTCTCTGGCGATGAGCCAGTGCGCGGCACGGTTCGCGACGCGGCGGGAAATTTAATCGAGGGCACGGGGACTGGTTGGCAGGTGATCAAGGAAATTTGTCGTCGGCGCGGCTGGAAAATCAGGATCGGTTCGCCGCCAGGCCATGGATCAGACATCTTACTCCGCATTCCGCAAACCGACATCCTTGCGACAGCGTCGGTGGCGGCGCATCGTCTGCGAGGCTTTCCATAAACACAACGTGTGGGATTATTCCACGCCGGTTGCTCGCAACGTCGATCGCAAACGCTCGCGGTTCGCCGGTTGCATGGCGCACAGTGGGAGTCGCCAGATTTCGTGGCACCGATTCATGAGGGACAGCGCGGTTTTCACGGGGATCGGATTGGATTCAAGAAATAAATCGCGGCACAAGGCGCCAAGCGTGTGATGCAAGCGCTGCGCGGTTGCGACGTCGCCATTCTTCCAAGCGTTCCATTGCTGCACAGATTGTACGGGTGCGACATTCGCGCTCACCGAAATCGTACCATGATATCCAATCGCGTAGAGCGGGTAGTTGAGTGCGTCTTCGCCCGAGAGCAGCGCAAATTTTTTCGGCACGAGCCGCATGATTTCGGTGGCCTGCGGCAGCGAGGCGCTGGCGTCTTTGAGTCCGACAATATTTGCAATGCCCGCGAGGCGCGCCACGGTTTCCGGCGACATGTTTACGCCCGTGCGGCCCGGCACGTTGTACAAAATAATTGGTAATTTCGTGGCGTGCGCAACGGCCGCAAAGTGTTGATATAGGCCTTCCGGCGTTGGTTTGTTGTAGTACGGCGTGACGTGCAATAATCCATCGACACCGAGTTCGGAAATTTCCTGCGTGAGCGCGACGGCCTTAGCCGTGATGTTCGCACCGGCCCCCGCAATGACCGGCACACGCCCGCGCGCTTCTTCCACCGTAATGCGAATCACGCGCGCATATTCCTCGGCGGACAGCGCGCCCGCCTCACCTGTGGTGCCGCACGGCACCATCCCATGCACCCCGCTGTCGATCATCCATTGAATGTGCCGCCGCAACGCCGGTTCGTCGATTTGTTGATCGGTGGTAAACGGGGTGATGATTGCGGGAATGATGCCGGTGAACATATTTTATTGTGCTGATGTGCGTATGTGCCGAGGTGCCGATGTTGTCGAAGGGTCGATGGATTTTGAACATCGGTACGTCGGCACTTCGGCACGCCGGAACAAGAAATCTACAACTCCACATTCCCCGCAAAAATAACCTGGGCGGGGCCGGTCAGGAAGACAGTGTTTGCCTTGCGCTCCCAGTTCACTTTGACTTTGCCGCCAGGCATGTGCACCGTGACGTCGCGTTCGGTCGTGCCGTTTAACACGCCCGCCACCGCCACCGCACACGCGCCCGTGCCGCAGCCTTGGGTTTCACCGGTGCCACGTTCCCACACGCGCATGACAATTTCTGTGCGGTTGATAACCTCGGCAAATTCGACATTAATGCGCCGCGGAAAGGCGTGATAATGTTCGACCAGCGGTCCAAATTTCGTGACCGCAAAATCGGCCGGCTTTTCCACAAAGATGACACAATGCGGGTTGCCCATACCGACGCAGGTAATGCGCAATTCGCGGCCTTCCATTTTTAAGGGGCGATTGATGATGCGACCGTTCAAATTCACACCGATTTCTTTGCCTTTGATCGCGGGTGGGCCCATGTCGACGGTGTAGAGTTTGCCAGTCGTGGTAATGTGACGAAAACCACCCAAGGTTTCGACGCTGACCGTTTTTTTGCGGGTCTTGCCGTTATCGAATAAATATTTTGCCAGACACCGAATGCCGTTGCCGCACATCTCGGCCTCGCTCCCGTCGGGATTGAAGGCCTGCATGCGGACATCGCCATCTTTACGGCGTGACTTGCTGATCAGAATCAGCTGATCCGCGCCAATACCGGTTCCGCGATTCAGCAGCGTTTTGGCGGCTTTCTTGGGATCCTGCAGTGTCCAATGGAGGCAATCGAGCAGGATAAAATCGTTGCCCGTGGCATACATCTTTACAAACTCGCGCTCTTTCAGACGAACTGCCATGATGAGTTTCCTGGGTCTCTCTCCCTGCAAGATTTTTACGGCGGCGCAACCTATCAGTGCGGATCGGGATTTGTCAAAGTTTATATGACCGTTCACGAAAAGCGCCGCAGGTCGCACGCACCAAGTCACACAAGCACCACGTGCCAAAATCACCACGTGAAAAATATACCACGTGACTTTGTCACGTGGTTTGGATGATTTGAAATCAACGAGTTATGGGTTTTGTCCTTGCCAGCTGTCTCTGCGGTCCGTGAATTTTCATGCCGCGCGTGATTAACTCCTTGTCCCTCGTTTCATCGCTCGGCAGCAGTTGCCAGACAAAATCTCTGTACCAACGCTGTCGTTCCTCCGGAGTTTCGGCCAGAGAAAGGTACGATGTGTGTGGATCAAGTGCGTATTTCGTATCGCCGTTTGCATAAAAATTATGACTGCACCACGGCCAATCCTTTGGATCGCTCACTAGGCCAGCGCGTACCGCATTCCGATCCAGATACCGCATGCAAGTCCAGGCATATTGATCTGTGTCGATGACGGAGCAGCGATACGAATTCATCCAAAAATGCCCGACGCGTTGGTGGCGACGATGGTAGTCCAAGGCGTATCGTTGATTAATGGCATGCATAATCGTGTCGAGTAAGACGGGCCCCGGCGTGGTGATAATGAGATGCACGTGCGTGTGCATAATGGTGAAATGGTGGAGTAGATAGGGATGCTTCTCTCTGACCGTTGTGAGTAGAGCAATGTACCGCTCGAAGTCTTCCGGCGCAGTAAATCGGAACGACTGATTATTGCACTGCGTGCGTACGTGATAACAAAGTCCTTCGCCTAATGGCCGTTTGAGTCGCTTCATGCCGAACCAACAATGCAGCTGCCGTGCCATTCGGATATGCACTACGTTGGAGTGTGCGGTGCGATTGCCGTCAGAAAGTGTCCAGATGTCGGACATGTCCGACATCTGGACACTTACCACGTAACAAAATAACCACGTGAAAAACATACCACGTGATTTTGTCACGTGGTTTGGATGGCGCTGAATCATGGAGTTGCGGGATTGCTGAGAAATTATTTTCTGTTCAGCCGCTGCAACATTCGATATCAGGCTCGCATGCGAACTCTATGGGGCGTGGCGGTGGCAATACTCATCGGGCTGACAGCGTGCGCGGGGCAGGCACCCATGGCGGTCAAACCCAGCGCGGTCACGCCCGGTATGGCGAAGAAATTTATCTATTCCGGCAAAACCACGCAGGCCGATGTCTTGGAAATCTTCGGACCGCCGAATATCGTCACGCACAAAAACGGGCGCGAGGTCTGGACCTACGATCGCATTAGCCAGGAAGTCACCAATTCGGGCGGTTTTCTCACGATTCTCATCGCCGGGTACGAAAAAAATCGCCACTCGAGTGCGACGCGTTCGACCATGTTGATTATTTATTTCAACGGCAAAGACGTGGTGCAGGATTACGCGTTGAGTGCGGCACAGTTTTAAGGGCAGGGTCAAGGGCAGGGTCAAAGGGTCCAGGGGTCAGGGAAATAATGCACATATGAATCGCGCGCTCATCCGCAACTTAGCGTTGGTCTGTTTTCTCGCCTGTCTGTGCGGGTGCATGCTCTTTAATGACTCCGGTCAACAAGTGGGGCAGGCGGAAATCAAGGAATTCGAAACGCGCAGCGTCGATGCGCCCTTTGAAAAAGTCTACACCGCCGCCACCGGCGCGCTCTTCGATTTGGGCTACACGATCATGCATTCCGACAAACAAAGCGGCGTGTTGGTCGGTGAAAAACGCCAGCGCAACGGCGAATCGTCCATGATTTTTATGCCCGGCGCCCCGCCCACGCGCCGCCCCGAATCCGAACTCTACGATTTTCTCGAGCTGACATTTCTGGTGCAGCCCGCCGGCAAACATAAAACGGACGTGCGTATCAAGACCGACGTCAACAAAGAACGCAAACTCGACGCCAAGGCCATTAACGAGGCGTGGCTCTATGTGCAACGTCAAGTCATGATGAACGAAGGCCCGAGTCAATCCGCAACGCCCGTCGCCCGGAAAAAATCCGGAAAGAAACATGCGCACTGACACAGGACGAAGGACGAGGGACGATCGCTGCGCTGGGACGGCCGCTCGCCGTCGGCTCGCTGGGACGAAACTGCAGTTACTACTATTGCTAGTTGCGTCCCTCGTCCCAATGAGCGCAGCGAATGGTCGTCCCTCGTCCCTCGCTTCTTCACCGTCCCTCGCCTATTTCACCAGCGGCGATGGTGAATTATTGCTGGCGCGTGGCGGGGCGATTCGTTTTCGCGACGCGAACGGCGCGTACATTCCCGCGGCGGTGCGGCGTCTGAATCAGCTCTTTGGTGCGCCAGGCAATCGTGCGGATCATCAAATGGAAATGCGCTTATTCGAGGCGCTGGACGCCATTCAGGACCATTTCGGCGCGCATGCGCTGCAACTCGTGTCCGGGTATCGCAGTCGCACGCTCAACAATAATTTGCGCCACCACAAACGCCTCGCCGCGCAATCGAGCATGCATATCGAGGGGGGCGCCGCCGATTTCACGTTGGGGGGTGTGTCCTCGGCGGCCGTCGCCGAATATGCGCGCAGTCTGAATTGTTGCGGTGTGGGATTTTATCACGGGCACGCCCTGCATCTCGACGCGGGTCCGGTGCGTTTCTGGGACGAAAAAACCTCCGGCACCGAAGACACCACGCCGCAACGCAACGAAAAAATCATGCTCTCGACCGACGCCGATCGCTATCGCAATGGCGCAGCCGTCGCATTGCGTATCATGCGCGCCACGGAATATCCGCTGCAGGTGCGCGACACACTGCGCGTGGAATGCCAGACGACCGCAGGTGATTGGCGCGCCACCGATGCCACATCGAACAGCGCTGCCGCCGCCGATCATTGCACCATCGTGACCGACGCTCTGCAAGCGCGCACCAGTGTTCACTGGACCGCAACGGTACCCACATCGTGCCGCAACAGCAATAACCACGTGCGTTTGCGAGTGGTCGCCACGTTTTGTCATCGCACCTCGGAGCGCATGCCCGATCACGTCGTGTCGAATGAATTTGAGATTGTTAGCACGGAATAAAGTTGACGAGCTGGCGCGATTGCGGCATGGTGCGCTCCGTTCTGAGTCGGTTCCGGATTTTTTTGGAGTAAGTAGACTCCCCCAAACAAACGCCACACAGACTATTCCAGTCGTACGGTCCGCGACGTCGCGCGGAAAATTCTCATCGAGGGCTCCATGCATTTAAATGAACTGAAGCGGCAGAAAATCGGCGATCTGGTAAAAATCGCCACCACGGAATTCCAAATCGAAAACGCCTCGGGCATGCGCAAACAAGATCTCATCTTTGCGCTACTGCAATCGCAGGCCAGCAAAGACAAGGCCATCTACGGCGAAGGCGTGCTGGAAATTTTGCCCGATGGTTTTGGATTCTTGCGCTCCCCCGACTACAGTTATTTGCCTGGCCCAGACGATATTTATGTTTCGCCCTCGCAAATCCGTCGTTTTGCGTTGCGCACCGGCGACACCATTTCCGGCGAAATTCGCCCGCCGAAAGAGGGCGAGCGCTATTTTGCCTTGCTGAAAGTGGAAACGCTGAATTTCGAGGCGCCCGAAAAATCGAAGAGCAAAATCCTGTTCGACAATCTCACGCCGCTCTATCCGAACGAACGGTTCAAAATGGAAACGAGCGATCGCGAAAATTATTCCTGTCGCATTCTGGAATTGTTGGCCCCGCTCGGCAAAGGGCAACGCGCGCTCATCGTGTCGCCGCCGCGCGCTGGTAAAACCGTGCTCTTGCAAAACATCGCGAACGCGCTCACCGCGAATCATCCCGAAGTAAAACTCATTGTGCTCCTCATCGACGAACGTCCCGAGGAAGTCACCGACATGCAACGCTCCGTGAAGGGCGAGGTCGTCAGTTCCACCTTCGACGAACAGGCCTCGCGGCATGTGCAGGTCGCCGAAATGGTCATCGAAAAGGCGAAGCGATTAGTTGAACATCAGAACGATGTGGTGATTCTGCTCGACAGCATCACGCGGCTCGCACGCGCGTACAACGCGGTCGTGCCGCCATCCGGAAAAATTCTCTCGGGTGGGGTTGACGCCAACGCGTTGCACAAACCGAAACGCTTTTTCGGCGCCGCGCGCAACATTGAAGAGGGCGGCAGTCTCACGATCATCGGGACCGCACTCATCGACACCGGCAGCCGCATGGACGAAGTCATCTTTGAAGAATTCAAGGGCACCGGCAACATGGAAATCCATCTCGACCGCAAACTCATGGAGAAACGCATCTTCCCCTGCATGGACATCAATAAATCCGGCACGCGCAAAGAGGAATTGCTCCTCGACGACACGGTGCTCAAGCGCGTCTGGTTGCTCCGCAAACTCCTGCAACCGCTGAATGCCATCGATTCCATGGAATTCATCCTCAACAAAATGGAGCCCTGCAAGACCAATCAGGACTTTCTGGACAGTATGAATAAGTAGTGTGTGTTCCGCACGGCGCATCTCCCGTACCCCAGACTCCCAAAAAAATATTTTCAAAACCCACGCAACTTTATCACGGAGGGCTCTGCCCCCGTCCCCCCGACATCCCGTGGATCATCGGACTGGCAAAGCCAGATCCGACTCCCAAAAAAATATTTTCAAAACCCACGCAACTTTTGTAGCGGTGTTGCCGATGATGGGAACAGTGGGGCAACGAGGAGAAGATTATGACAGTGCATGCAGCGAGTGCTCGGCCCGCGTGGCCGGCAAATTGGTGTAGCGGTGCGGCTTTGAGGCGGGCGGCGGGGAATCAGTGGGCGATATCGTTCGGCAATGACAAAATTCCAATCGGCACGCGTCGAGTGCAGATCGGATCGCCGGACCATGCGCATGGCGTGTTTGCAGGAGCGTCGGAGGGCACCGCGATTTTGGGACTGAACGGCTGCGCGAATCATCTGGTCACGCTGTGGTGCAACGAACGCGGCTGGCACGCGGAGCGCGCGGCAGATTGTCCGGGCGCACTGGTGGTGGAAGATAGCGCGGGCGCGCGAACGACGTTGGTGGCGGGCGGGTGTTTTCTGGGGGCACCCAGTGCGAAGGGTGTGATCGATATTGAAATCTCCCACCGCAGCGCGAAGCTCTATGGTGGTATCGAAGATGTCCTTTCGGACGATGCGCTGGCAAAACATCAAGCATCCGTTGCCCTGCCCGATGCGATCCCGATGGCGACATTGAGTCGCAACGACTTGTCCGCCGATGCGCCCGCTGCCGTGCACGCCATGGCGGCGTGGTTGGCGGCGACTACCGATCCGCTCGATGTGCACAATGCCCTGATGCTGATGCATCTGCGCGATGCTTTGACATCCGTGATGTTTGATCCGCGCGATGGGCGATTGTTGGGGAACTCCTTATTTTTTACGACCGGTAATGCCGATCTATGGCGCGGTGTGGCCTCGGCGCGGATTCTCTATCCCGCATTGGAGGTCTGGCGATCGCGGGAATCTGGTCGCTATGAGACACTGCAAATCGAAGAACATGCGTGTTACGTGGGTCCCAAGGTGACGGACGGTGCCCGCGAACATATTGACCGCTTGAAGTCGCTGCCGGTGTTACCGATGCCATATGCTCTCATGTGGGCCGACCACTTCGGAGACGCGCCGCAGGGTGCGCGATAAGGACGCATCACCATGTTACGACGAATCACCCGCGGACCAATACCGACATTCGACGAGCGCGCCATGCGCATGGCGCACAACGCCGTGCCGCGGCCGTCGTTGGTGGCGCGCGCGGTGCGTCGCGATGCGGAATGTGTACCGCGTGCGGCACGACCGGCGGTGGCGCTGGTGAGCGAGGCACCGCCCGCAACCGTCGCACCACTCGATCAGTTCACGCTGCTCTGGACGACCGTTGATCTCTTGTCCGACAACGCCATCACCCGCCGCCGCGCGGCGCTGACGTTGGGGCGTGACTCGGGCGCCAATTCGTTGCGCGAATTAATCACCGCCATTCAAAAATCCGATGCGTTGCTCCGGGCCGCGGCCTTTGCGGGTTTGCGGTTGCGCACCGATGCGGCCGTGCATGCAGCCGTGCGCGAGGCGCTGTGGACGCTTGCACCCGACAGCGACATTGCCGAGGAGATCGTCACCTATTTATGCGAACGCGCCGACCGGGAATCGGTGCAAACGTTGGTGGTGTTGGCCACGGTCGCGCCGCTGCCGTTGCGCGGTTTGGCGCAGGGTCGCGTGCTGAGCATTGCTCAGTCGCGTCTGATTCCCCATGTAAAGGCCTTTGCCTCGCATTTGGATGCGAGACGCGATATGCCGAGTCGCGCCATTCGACGCACCATGGTGTTTTTGTTGTCGCATCTCGGAACGCCTGCCGCCGCGCGCGTGTTGTGTGACTGGATCGAGCATGCGCCTGATCTGCCGGTGCGCGCCCTCGCGGCGCGGGCTCTGGGCGCGCTGTTGCGGCCGGAGCGCGCGTGTTGGTCGCCTGCGACGTTGCCACTCGCTTATCAACGCAGTCGTCACGCCGGGCTCAGCGTTTTGCGAGCGGCTCTGCGCAACACCGAGGAAGCGGTGCGTGCCTCGGCCGCGTTGGCGCTCGGTTTTGCCCACGCGCAGGGGAGTGCAGCGGCGCTCATTGAGTTGGTGCGCTGCGACGAGAGTCGCGCGGTGAAAAATGCCGCCATGCGGGCGTTGCGGGTTTTGCGCAGTGCGCGCGCGGCCGCGCCGGTCACAGCGTTGCTGCTGCGATCAACGGATCCGTTTGTGCAACTCGATGCGATGCGGGTGCTCGGCGAGATTGGCGATGCGTTGAGCGCCGACGTCCTGCGCGCTATGATGACCCACCATGCGACCGATCCGGTCATTCAGACCGCGGCGTTGGAGACCCTGGCCCGTCTGCGGGAGGCGCACTTTGCGACCGCAGAATGGTTGCACCGTCTGCATCAAATGACTTCGGAAGCGGACGCCTGCGAAGCGGCGCAGGTACTGGCGCAACGCGCTGATGACCTGCAGGTTTTGGAGGCGATGCGCACCGCGGTGCGCGGCAGTCCATTCCCAATGGTGCGCCGCGTGGCGATTCAATATGTGGCGCGGCACGCGAGTGCGCGGTCGCGCGCTGTGTTGCTCGCAGCGCTGGCCACGGAAACGGTCGCAACAGTGCGCGCCGGCCTGCTCTACGCCCTGTGCGAATTGCCCGACGCGGTGCGCTATCGCGCGGTGTTTGCGCAGTGCCTGACCAATCCGGCGGAGTCCGTGCTGGTGTGCGAGGCCGCCGTCTATGCGTTGGCCAACGACGCGGACGAGGCGGCGGCGCACATCGTCATGCACCGTCTGGAATCATTGGTGACGCAACGTACGGCGTTCGCCCGGCGATTGGTGCAGACGATGATCTTTGAACTCGCACAAGCCTCGCATGGGCAGGGCCGTCGCGCCTTGGCGCGATTGTTGGTCGGCGATGCTGTGCGCGCGCCGCTGCCATCGGCGCGCGCGCGGGCCGCGATCGTGCGCGCGTTGGCGGGCCACAGCGATTCCGTGGTGGAAGCGGCGCTCACCGCAGCCGTGGCGAGTGAAGCGGATGCGCGCGTGCAACTGCAATTGGCAAAGGCCGCGGTGTCGCAAGACGAGACGCGCGATTTGCAGATCGAAAAAATACTGCTGCGATCGAATTTTTCCAGTGCTGCGCTGACGTGGTTGATTGCGGCCTTGGAAAAACGCGCCACGCCAGACGTCTGGGCGTTGTTGCGACGCATCTATTTTCAATTGCCGGCTGGGCGATTGAAATCACGGCTGGCCCGTGTACTGCGATCCAATGCGCAACTCGCCCATGCTCCGCGCACGCGCACCAAACACACGATGGGACGGGCGCTGCGGGTAGTGTAGGTAGTAGGAATTAGGAGATAGGAGTTAGGAATTAGGAAGAGTTCACTTCCCAACCACCACCACCGCATCGGTGACCGCACCAAGGTTGGGTACATTCAGATGAAACGCGCCGAGCTGGGCGAAAATTTGTGACGAGCTGCCGCCGTCGAGATTGAGCGCGTTGGGGCAATCGAGCCCGCCATCGCGTGCGGATTTGCGAAAGAGTTGTGCGAATTCTTCGGTGCTGATCGGATATTCTTCGGTCGATGCGATCACAATTTTCCCATCGCGCGTAATGCCAATCCCGGTGCGTTGCGCCTCGCCGCCTTTCAGATTCGGAATCTGCCCGTTCACCACCAACCGCGGTCCCGCTTGCACCGCCATGGTCAGGTGCTGCTCGGCGTGAAAATCATTTTTCGCCACGATTTGTGCGTGCGTACCGCGCATAAAAAACACGCCCCACCAACTCGTGTCTTTGAGTGCATTGCGCACCGCGCCATGTGCAATGCGTAAACCGAGTGGATGAAATTCCGGACTAAAAAATCCGCCGTTCACGGCAACCACGGCGCGCGCGCGTTGCCCCATTTCCCGCACCGACGTCGCCGACAGACCAAAATCCTTCGCCAATACGACATCGAGTTTGTGCCGCGCGGGATCGATGCGAAACGCATGCACGTTCATGGGATCGTCGGTGTCGCCAAATTCGAGCACCACATATTCAATCCCGGGCGCCAGTGTATGCCACGGTGTGGCTGCGTGTGTGAGCGCGCTGTGCAGCAAAAAAAACATCAGGCAAAAAAATGTGTGACGTGATTTCATGTCATCGTCTCATATCCACAACCGCGCCGTCTTGCAATCCTTCCTGACCCTTGATGGCGATCCAGTCATTGGCGGCGACGCCACTGACCAGAATTATTTCATCGCTGCTGCGCGATTTCACCACGACGGGACGCACGCGCGCGATGCCATCGACGATCACGACGAGCGACGGATCGCCACCCCGCAGCACGAGCGCCGAGGCGGGTACGACGAAGACTTGGTGCTGCGTGCGCGCATGAAAATCGGCGAAACCCGTCATGCCGATTTTGAAGCGACCGGTGGGATTGGGCAACGTCGCCAACACCGTGAAGGTGTGATTCGGCATTTGTAATTCGGGACCAACGAAGCTGACGGTGGCATCGACGCTCTCGTCGGCGAGTTCGTCGATGCGAATTTTGAGTGGATCGCCAACGGCCAGACTGTCGGCCTCGTCGCCGGTGAGCGCGAACGACGCGACCAACGGATCGGCGCCGACGATTTCGAACAGGACTGCATCGGCGGCAACGCTTTGTCCCGCCACGATTTGTTGGTCGACCACGAGTCCGTCGATGGGGCTGGCAATGGTCAGGTTCGCGAGTGCGTTTTCCGTTGTGGCAATGTCGGCGTCGAGGCGCGCGATTTTTGCGTCGTTTTGCGCAACGTCGCTGTCGAGCCCGGCAAACTGCACGTCGTTCATGGTCCCATTGGATTTGAGTTCGTCGCGATGTTCGAGCAGGAATTGATTGCGTTTGGTTTGGGCCTCGGCCTCGCGGCGCTGGGCGCGGAGTTGATTCAGCTGCGCGTGCAAGGCAGTCCCGTCGCATTGCACGAGTGGATCTTGGCGCATGACGTGCGCCCCAATTTCGACCTGCACCCGCGCCGCTGTGCAGGCGCGCGATGCGCGAATGGTGGCGTGATCGTGCGCGGCGAGCACCGCGGTCGCCGTGATTTCCGGCGAGGTCATGCGCGACTGCACCCGCGCCACCGCCACCGACGGCCCAACGCTCGCGCGACTACACGCGCTCACAATGCAAAATGTAAAATGCACAATGCAAAATGAAATGCCTCGGCGCATGCGATCGCACGTCGCATGTTGTGGGAGTGAGGTCAAGCGGGTTGCGGTTCAAAGACGAAATTCTTGACACGCGCCCATCATTTCTGCGAAACCGCCGCCCATGATCGAAGTCACAGAGATTCGCAAATCGTATGGCGCGGTGCAGGCGGTGCAGGGGATTTCTTTTTCCATCAAAACCGGCGAGGTCGTGGGATTGCTCGGGCCCAACGGCGCGGGCAAATCCACGACCATGCGCATGATCACCGGGTTTCTCACCGCCGATCACGGCACGATCACGGTCGAGGGAATCAATGTGGCCGACGATCCGCTCGGGGCGCGGGCGCGTATCGGCTATTTGCCGGAAAGCGCGCCGCTCTATCTCGACATGGAGGTCACCGATTTTTTGCGTTACATCGCTGCGCTGCGCCGCGTGCAAAAAAATGTGGTGACGGGTCGTGTGCGCGATATGGTCGATGTCTGCGGGCTCGGGAGTGTGGTGGGGCGTCCGATTGGTGAACTCTCGAAAGGTTATCGTCAGCGTGTCGGTTTGGCCGCGGCCATGCTGCATCAGCCGTCGGTGCTCATTCTCGACGAACCGACCAGCGGGCTCGATCCGAATCAGATCCAGGAAATTCGCGCCGTCATTCGTGAACTCGGTCGGATGCGCACGGTCATTTTAAGCACACACATTTTGCAAGAAGTGGAAGCGGTGTGTCATCGCGCGCTGATCATTAATAAGGGGCAGCTCGTGGGGCAGGGGAGTTTGACCGAACTCATGGCGCAGGGACACAGTCAGGTGCGCTACCACGTGTTGGTGAATGCCGCAGAAACGGCGTTGCGCGATCGGGCCGGCTCGCTTGCGGGTGTGAATCTGGTGGCGTGTCATGCGGCCAGCACGAATTGGCGCGAGGCGGTGTTCGAATCCACCACCACCAAACCTGTTTCGGGTGAGGCGATTTTCCAATGGACCGTCGCCAACGGTTGGCAGTTGCGTGAATTACGCCGCGAATCGGCCAGCCTCGAAGATGTCTTCCGGGAGCTCACGCAATGAACACGATCCTGACCATCGCACGCCGCGAGTTTGCCGCGTATTTTACGTCACCCATCGCGTACGTCTTTCTCACCACGTTTCTGGTCCTCACCGGATTTTTATTTTTCCGCAGCTTTTTTCTGATTGGCGAGGCCGATCTGCGGCCGTTCTTCATGCTCATGCCGTGGATTTTTCTTTTTTATGTTCCCGCCGTCGCCATGGGCAAATGGGCCGAGGAGCGCCGGCAGGGCACGCTCGAATTATTACTCACCTTGCCCGTCGCCGATCACGACGTCGTGTTAGGAAAATTTTTCGCGGGCCTTGGTCTGATTGCCACCGCGCTGGCGGGCACATTGCCCATGGCGCTCACTGTGAGCCTGTTGGGTAATCTGGATTGGGGTCCGGTGCTGGGCGGATATTTAGGTCTGCTGTTTTTAGGCGGCGCGTATTTGGCGATTGGCCTGGTGGTCTCGAGCATCACCCACAATCAAATCATCGCATTTATCCTGGGTGTCATGGCATGTTTTTTCTTGCTGATTATTGGTGAGCCGATCGTCACGATTGCGGTGCCGCCCGCATTGGTCGGTGTGGTCTCGTATTGCGGGCTGGGCTATCATTTTAGCTCCATCGGACGCGGCGTGATCGATTCGCGCGATCTGGTGTATTACGGGTCGGTGATCGGATTTTTTCTCTGGGTGAACTATCGCATTATTCTGCAGAGGCGCTAATGAAACGGGAATCAATCCTCATGGGTGTGATGTTGGCGGCGCTGCTGGTCGCGTTGAATTCCTTGGCGAGCCGACATTTTTTCCGGCTCGATCTCACCGCGAATCGCGAATACACGCTCTCGACGACGTCAAAAGATTTGTTGCGTACACTCGACGACGTCGTCACCGTGCGCGTTTATTTCACCAAAGAATTGCCGCCGCAATTATTGTCGATCAAACAGGGCGTCGATGATTTGCTCGCCGAATATAAACAGTATGGCGGAAAAAATTTCGTCATCGAATATCGCGATCCGCAAGACGATCCGCAAACCGAGCGCGAACTCATGATGGCGGGCATTGCGCCGTTGCAAGTCAACGTCGTGGAAAAAGACAAACAGGAAGTCGCGCGCGTCTATTTGGGCATGCTCATGCAGCATGGCGATCAGGTGCAAAATGTACCGGTCGATCCGCGCGCGCCCACGCGCAATCTGGAAGAATATCTCACCGGCGCGATCGTCAAACTCACGCGCGAAAAAGTTCCCGTCATCGGGTGGTGGGCGCCGTCGCATTTGGCCGAAGGCAACGGCTTCACGCTCGTGCACAGTCTGATGAGCGACCGCTACACCGTGAAAGACATCGATCAGACCAAACCGGAGCTCGATCCGAAAGCGCTCGATGGATTAGTGTTGATCGCACCCGATGCGCTCACGGCGGCGCAACAAACCGCGCTGGATCAATACCTCGGCGCGGGCGGAAAAATTATTATGCTGCTCAGTCGCGTGAAGGTCGGCGACAATTTTATGGGCACTGCGCAGACCACGGGCGTCGAAGATTTGCTCAAAAAATATGGCGTGACCGTTCCCGCGACACTCGTGGCCGACGCGACCAGCGAGTACGCCGCGTTTCGCAGCGACTTCGTCACCTATCAATTGCCGTATCCGCTCTGGCCGTCCGTGCGGCGCGACACCTTCAATCACGACGATCCGCTCGTGAATCAACTCGAGGCGTTGGCGTTGCCGTGGGTCAGTCCGATCGATCTCGACGCCACATTACCCGACGGTGTGCAGGCAACAATTCTCGCCACGAGTTCGCTGCGCAGTCAGCAAACGCCGAACGAACCGCCGTACACCCTCGATCCGCAATCGGCGAGTTTACTTGTGCCCAAACATGAGGGCCGGGCGTATCCACTCATTGTGCGCGTGTCCGACACCAAAACCGCCGCCGAAATTTTGCTCGTGAGTAGCGCGCATTTTGCGGAGGATCGTTTTGTCGGACAGCAACAATTTCGCGAAGGCGTGACCTTCTTTTCGAATCTCGTCGATCATTTTGGTATTGGCGATGCGCTGGCTGGCATTCGTTCGCGTCCCGTGACGGCGCGTCCGTTAGCGCCCGATTTGTCGACGGCACGTAAACTCACATTGCGCTATCTGAACATGTTGGCCGTGCCGGCGGCGTTCATTGCGGCCGGCATGATTGCCTACGGTATGCGCCGCCGCCGTTGGCAGTTGTTGCACGCGGAAATGAATACGCCACGCACGCCGCGGTGAGCACATTATGAAACGACGTCCCCTCATTTTTCTGTTCGCTGCCGCGTCCATCACGGCGGCAATTTTTTATTTCGATCGTCCCGACCGCCCGGTGTTCGATGTCGCGCAGACGCACCCGCTCTTTCCGCAATTCAACGAATCATCCGTGGCCATCATCGAGATTGAACGTCTGACCGATGGCGTGAGCTTGACGCGGGACGGTGGCGCCTGGAAATTGACCGCCTTGCCAACCGCGATTGCCAAAGCACTCGACGAAAAATCCTCGACGCCCGCAAATCCAGACCACACGGTGTATCCCGCCGACACTGAACACGTGGCGCAACTCGTGCATCTGGTGCATGCGCTCAACGTGAGCGGTGTGGTGAGTCATCGTCCGGAATCGCAAGGGTTGTTGCAGGTGAGCGCGGCCGGAACACAAGTGCGCCTGTTCGACACCGACGAGCATCTGCTCGCCCATTTCTACATTGGCAAATCCGGCCCCGATTTACTCAGCACCTACGTGCGCCGCGACGGCGACAACGATATCTATTTAACACGCGATGAAATCGGCGGCCGCGTACCGACCACGATTGCCGCGTGGCGCGACAAAACCGTGTGGCACCTCGACGCCGATCAGATTCAGGCAATCGCGCTCGAACGACGCGACGGTGGTTTTACGCTCACAAAAAATCCACACAATCGTTTTGCGCTGACCAGTCCGCCCAAACCCGATCTGGAATTTGATCCCGCCAAAATCGCCGCGTGGATTGCGCAGTGGAAGGATTTAAAAGCGGTTGATGTGCAAGACCGCGTGCCCGCGAGCGCTACGGGACTCGACAAGCCGACCACAACACTCAAAATCACCCTCGCCGACGGCACCGATCACATTTTGTACATCGGCAACGACGCCACCACCGGCTTCCCATTTGGTCAACTCGCCGGCCACGGCGCCATTTACAGCTTGCCCAATTCCCTGCGCGCGTCACTCCAAGCCACCACCGACGCCTGGACCATCAATTCCGCCGCAACAACATCGCCGAAAGGCGATGCCGTAAATAATTGAAACGTCCGATAACTTTGGGGACGTTTCTCGAACTTATGCGACTCGTCTCTCCAGCAAAGGAGGCAAGCTCCGCCACCACCAGACCACCAAACAATTTGACACACTCCACTCCTGTGGATAAGTACCGCAGCCCATGTCACGGAAATTTTCACATTGGTTGTTCGCAGCGCTCATTCTCGGCAGCGCCGGACTCGTCCCGCGCGCGACGGACGTGCATTTCGTTGGGCGGCACGTCGCGTTTGTTCCGGTGGCGCAGTCGATGAAATTTGCGTCGCATCTGGATCGCATTATCATCGATGCCGCGGCCGCGTACCATATCGATCCCGCGCTCGTTGCCGCCGTCATTCACGTCGAATCGAATTTCAATCCGTACGCACGATCCCCGGTGGGCGCGATGGGACTCATGCAACTCATGCCCGAGACCGCGCGCCTGATGGGCGTGGCCGCGCCGTACGATCCGCTGCAGAATGTCTATGGCGGAACGCGCTATCTGCGCGCCATGTTGGAGCGCTTCGGTGGGAATACCATGCTCGCGCTCGCCGCCTACAATGCCGGCCCCGGCGCCGTCGAACACTACGGTCGCATTCCCCCGTTCGCCGAAACCGCCTCGTATGTTCCAAAAGTGTTGTTCCATTATTCGCGCTATGCGAAGTTGCTGTGACATCTGCTGTTCCTACGTCCGCACGTCCCTACGCCAGACATGTTGAACAGATTGACACAAGGACGTAGGGACATAAGAACGTAGGGACAAAAAATGTCTGATCTCACCCACATTTTTCAATCCGCCCAAGCCGATCATCAGGCTGGACGTTTGGCCGCGGCGGAAACGGCGTATCGTGCGGTGCTCACGAGCGCACCGTATCACACCGACGCGATGTTTCTGCTCGCCACACTCTGTCTGCAACAGTCGCGCATGACTGAAGCGGTACAATATTTTTCGCAGGTGGTGCAGCGGCGCGCCGATCTCATTCCGGCGTGCATCACGATTGCGAATACGTTGCAGTCGTGCAGCGACTACGAGGCGGCGATCGCCTTGTTGCGCGCGATTGTGGCGGTCGCGCCGGGTCATGCAATTGCGCACAATAATCTGGCCAACGCGCACACGCGGCGCGGTGAACTGACATTGGCGCTGACGCACTACGACGCGGCGCTGCACGCCAATCCTACGCATGCGGACGTGTATGCGAATCGCGCCACCGCACTCGCGCGCCAGGGTCGGATCGATGAAGCCCTCGTGGCGACGCGCAGCGCACTCGCGATCAATCCACACCTGACCAGCGCGCAAGATAATCTGCTCATGTTCCAGCACTACGATGAACAGAGCACGGCGGAATCCCTCGCAGAGGCACATCGGAATTGGGGCAAAAACTGCACGCAAAATGCCATTTATCGTCGTTTTACGAATATTCCTGATCCGGCGCGTCGGTTGCGCGTCGGGTATGTCTCCGCCGATTTTCGCGAACATTCCTGCGCGTATTATTTGGCACCGCTGCTGCAACATCACGATGCCAGTGCGGTGGAAATTTTTTGTTACGACAACACGCCCGCGCACGACGCCATGACGACACAGTTGCAATCGTTCGGTGCGCAGTGGCGGCGAATTTTTGATTGCGACGATGCGCAGGTGATTGACATCATCACACACGATGCGATTGATATTTTGATTGATTGTTCCGGTCACACCGAAGGTAATCGTCTGGGTGTGTTCGCGCAAAAACCCGCGCCGCTGCAGTGCACGTATTTAGGCTATCCCAACACGACGGGGTTATCTGTGATCGATTATCGTCTCACCGATGGCATTGCCGATCCGAATGGTGCGGAAAAATTCTACACGGAAGCCGTGGCGCGATTGCCGGAATGTTTTCTCTGTTACGCGCCCAACGGCACTGCGCCTGATGTGGCTGTCGATCCGCCGTGTCTGAAAAATAATTTTGTCACGCTCGGCTCATTTAATAATCTCATGAAAATCGGTCCGCAGTTGGTGGCGTTGTGGGCGCGCATTTTGCGTGCGATGCCGACGGTGCGACTTGTGTTGAAAAATAAATCCTTCTCGGATGCCGACACGGTGGCACGATATGTTGCACAATTTGCTTTGCTCGATATTGCGTGCGACCGCTTAACCCTCTCCGGTTGGGAACCAGGCCGTGATGCGCATTTACGATGTTACACCACCATCGATCTGGCGCTCGATACCTTTCCATTCAACGGCGCCACCACCACCTGCGAAGCCGCATGGATGGGCGTTCCCACGGTCACGCTGTGCGGAGATCGTCACCAGAGTCGGGTCGGTGCGAGTCTGCTCACGCCACTCGGATTGACGAGTTGCATCGCGCACGCGCCCGACGCATATGTCGCCGCCGTGCAGCGCCTGGCGCAGAATGTTCCGCAGTTGTCGCACTGGCGAAAAAAATTGCGCGAGGAGATGCGGTCGTCTGCGTTGTGCAACGCGCCACAATTTGCCAAAAATCTTGAAGCCACGTATCGCACCATGTGGCAGAAATGGTGTGTCGATTGCCAACGTGAGGGGGAACATCCATGAAGCGCGCGTTTATCACCGGTATTACCGGACAAGACGGATCGTATCTGGCCGAATTGTTGCTCTCAAAAAATTACGAAGTCCACGGACTCATTCGCCGCGCGAGTACGTTTAACACACATCGCATCGATCATCTCTTCGTCGATCCGCACGCGAACGATGTGCGATTTTTTCTGCATTATGGTGACTTGTCTGATTCGAGTCAACTCACGCATCTGATTTACAACATCAAGCCGGACGAAATTTATCATCTCGGGGCGCAAAGTCATGTGCGCGTGAGTTTCGATACGTCGGAGTACACCGGCGATATTACCGGATTGGGCACGGTGCGCATGTTGGAAGCGATTCGGCACAGCGGGATTCGCACGCGATTTTATCAGGCATCTTCTTCAGAAATGTTTGGTGCCACCCCGCCGCCGCACAACGAACAGACGGCGTTTTACCCGCGCAGTCCCTACGCCGCCGCGAAAGTGTATGCGTATTGGTGCACCGTGAATTATCGTGAAGGATATAATTTGTTTGCCTGCAACGGCATTCTCTTCAATCACGAATCGCCGCGGCGGGGTGAAACGTTTGTGACCAGAAAAATCACGCGCGCGATTGCGCACATCAAGGCCGGGCGGCAAATGAAATTATATTTGGGTAATCTGTCCGCGCGGCGCGATTGGGGCTTTGCACCGGAATATGTCGAGTGTCAGTGGAAAATCCTGCAACAGGATCAGCCCGACGATTTTGTGATCGGCACCGGAGAAAGTCACACCGTGCAGGAATTTGTGGAAGCGGCATTTGGGTATGCGAATCTCGATTGGAAAGAGCATGTTGAAATCGATCCGCGTTATTATCGTCCCACCGAAACCGATGCGCTGCAGGCCGACATTTCCAAGGCGCGGCGCGTGTTGCAATGGACGCCGCGTTTTACCTTTCATGATTTGGTCAAAATTATGGTCGATGCCGATTTGGGATTGCAAGGCGTGGCGTCGCCCGGCGCGGGCAATCACATTTTGCGCGAGAAGGGATTGCAATGGACACAAAATCAACTGACCACCGGCTAACGCCCACGACACGCATCTTTGTGGCCGGCCACAGCGGATTGGTCGGGGCCGCGCTGTGTCGTCGTCTGCGTGCATTGGGTTGTGAAAATATTATCACACGGGATCGTGCGGTGTGCGACCTGACCAATCAGTCTGCGGTGGAAAAATTATTTGCCGAGGAACAACCCGAATATGTTTTTCTCGCCGCCGCAAAGGTCGGCGGGATTCTCGCCAATCAAAACGCGCCGGCCGAATTTATTTATTCCAATCTCGCAATTCAAACCCACGTGATTCAACAATGCTACGCCCAGCGCGCGCGCCGATTATTATTCCTGGGCAGCTCGTGTGTCTATCCGCGCGCATGCCCACAACCGATTCGTGAAGAATCGCTCTTAAACGGTCTTTTGGAGCCCACGAACGAGGCCTACGCGATTGCGAAAATTGCGGGAGCAAAAATGTGTCACTACTACAACGCGCAATACGGCACGGAATTTCTCGCCGTCATGCCGACGAATGTCTATGGCCCGGGCGATAATTTTCATCTCGAACACGCGCATGTGGTGCCCGCGACGATGCGAAAAATTCACGAGGCGAAATTATTGAGCGCGCCGCACGTAACCATCTGGGGCAGCGGTACTCCGCGCCGCGAACTCATGTATGTCGACGACATGGCCGAGGCGTGCGTGTTTCTCATGCAAGGTGCGTGGCCCGGGAATCAGCACGTGAACATTGGCACCGGTGTCGACGTCAGCATTCGCGAACTTGCCGAAACGCTGTGCGAAATAATCGACTATCGCGGCGAACTCATCTTCGACCCCACCAAACCCGACGGCATGCCGGTGAAACGTCTCGATGTCAGCCGGCTCGAAAAACTCGGCTGGCGCGCCACCACAAATCTGCAGGCTGGATTGAGGCAAACGTATGCGTGGTTTGTGGAAAATCAGGATCAGTATCGGCGTTGTTGATTGCATCAAAGACTACGTTTCGCTGAACCAGTTTGCAGCATAGGGACCTATGAAGAAAAAAACAAAATTAACCATCGATGTGCTGGGAACAACCATTACGGTCCTTTCTCAACGAGATGAAGATTACATCTCGCTCACGGATATGCTGAAGGCGAAAGATGGCGATTTTTTTATTTCGGACTGGTTACGAAATCGCAACACCGTCGAATTTCTGGGTATCTGGGAACGTGTCCACAACCCAGAATTTAATTACGGCGAATTCGCCATAATTAAAGGTCAAGCCGGTCTGAATAGTTACAAAGTCAGCGTCAAAGAGTGGGTTGAAAAAACCAAAGCCATCGGACTACGGGCCACGACCGGGCGATATGGTGGCACCTACGCGCATAAGGACATCGCTTTCGAATTCGGCATGTGGATCAGCCCAGAATTCAAAGTCTACTTAATCAAAGAGTTCCAGCGCCTCAAGGAAGATGAAAGTCACCGTCTATCACTGACCTGGAATCTGAATCGTACACTGTCCAAGCTGAACTATCGCATCCATACCGACGCCATTCAAACGCATCTGATTCCGGCCACTGTCACGTCATCGCAGGCCGCGATGACTTACGCTCACGAAGCCGACTTGCTCAATGTTGCGCTGTTCGGCCAAACCGCCAAACAATGGCGGGACACGAATCGCAATCGAGAAGGCAATATGCGTGATTATGCCACCATCGAACAACTGCTAGTGCTCGCCAATATCGAAGGCATGAACGCCGAACTCATCCACATGGGATTGTCGCAAGGAGAACGTCTCAGACGTCTCAACGAAATATCCATTCGTCAGATGAAAATTCTCACCGTTATTCCCGCAGCACTGCGATTGGAGAAATAACCCGCCATGCTCGACACCGACACCACCAAACCCGACGGCATGCCAGGCAGTATCGGCGTTGTTGATTGCATCCAGCGGGTTGATTGATAATTCTTCACGCCATGACGCCAGAACTCACCGAGCAGGAACAGCAATGGTTGGCGCGTGGTGTCGATATCTGGATGCTGCGCGATAATTTGCGACTGACGCCGGAAGAACGCGTGGTGCAAACATCAGAACACATTAGATACGATTGCTTTCTTGCACCAATTGAAACGCCGCGATGATACAAAATCTCCAAGCCCTGCTTGCGACGCGTAGTTGGGCAGTTTTTTTGCCGCAAAAGAACACAAAGAGAGCAGAGAATTTTTTGATTTCCTTGCGTTCTTTTGTGGCCATATCCTTTTTGGGGTGCATAGCAATCACTAGTCACATTCCATAAAACACGCTAACCACTTCCCATGTTCAAATGTGTTTCTCCATTTTCTCCCGCGGGGGATCAGCCGGCGGCGATTGAGGCATTGGTCAACGGTGTCCGCGCGGGCACGAAACATCAGGTGTTGCTGGGCGTGACGGGGAGCGGAAAAACTTTTTCCATCGCGCAAGTGATCGAGGCCGTGCAGATGCCCACGCTCGTGATTGCGCCGAACAAAACGCTCGCGGCGCAATTGTATTCCGAATATCGCGAACTCTTTCCCGACGCGGCCGTTGAATATTTCGTGAGTTACTACGATTACTACCAGCCCGAAGCGTACATGCCCGCGCAAGACATGTTCATCGAAAAAGATTCCTCGATTAATGAAGCGATTGATCGATTGCGCCACGCGGCGACGTACGCACTGCATACCCGCAACGACGTGATTATCGTGGCCTCGGTGTCGTGTATCTACGGGTTGGGTTCGCCCGATTCCTATGCAAAAATGCGCGTGGAAATTGAGGTGGGCACGATCTGCGATCGGCAACAATTGTTATCGTCGCTGGTGGCGATTCAGTACGAACGCAACGATGTCGATTTTCATCGCGGGACTTTTCGCGTGCGCGGCGACACGGTGGAAATATTTCCGGCGTACAAAGATACGCAGGCCATGCGCATCAGTTTTTTTGGGGATGAAATCGAGCGGATTCAGGAAGTCGATCCGCTCACCGGCGAACTCATTGCGGAAGTTCCAAAAATTAATATCTATCCCAACAGCCACTACGTGGCCCCGGAAGCCCGTTTGAAAGAGGCGATGATTCAGATTCGCGCGGATCTGGAAATCCAACTCGCGCACTTTCGTGCGCATGGAAAAATTATCGAGGCGCATCGCTTGCAAAGTCGCACCGAATTCGATCTGGAAATGATGGAATCGATCGGATTCTGCAAAGGCATCGAAAATTATTCGCGCTATCTCGATGGTCGCGCGCCTGGCGAAGCGCCGATGACGCTCATCGATTATTTTCCGCGGCCGTTTTTGTGTGTGGTCGATGAATCGCACATTACCTTTTCGCAGATCGGTGGGATGTATCATGGTGATCGTTCGCGCAAGGACACGCTCGTTGAATATGGATTTCGTCTGCCGTCGGCCAAAGACAATCGTCCGTTGCAATTCGAAGAGTTCGACAAAAAAACGCCGCAGTGGATCGCGGTGTCGGCAACGCCCGCCGAGTATGAATTGACGGCCTCTGGCGGGGCGGTTGTGGAACAGGTCGTGCGGCCCACCGGATTGTTGGATCCCGTTTTGTCGATTCGTCCGGTTGCCAATCAAGTGAAAGATCTCGAAGGCGAAATCAGAATTCGCGTGGCGCGCGGTGAGCGTGTACTTGTGACCACACTCACCAAGCGCATGTCCGAAGATTTGTGCGCGTACTATCAGGAACAGGGTGTGAAGGTGCGGTATTTGCATTCGGACATCGATGCGTTGGAACGCGTGGCGATTTTGCGCGATCTGCGGCGCGGGGTGTTCGATGTGTTGATCGGCATTAATTTGCTGCGCGAGGGACTTGATCTGCCGGAGGTTTCGCTGGTTGCCATTTGCGATGCCGACAAGGAAGGTTTTTTGCGCAGCGCGCGTTCGCTGATTCAGACCTTCGGCCGGGCCGCGCGGAACGTGAACGGGATGGCGATCTTGTATGCCGACACGATTACGCAATCGATTCGCAAGGCCGTCGACGAGACCGATCGACGTCGTGAAAAACAACAGGCGTACAATGTGCTGCACGGCATCACGCCGGAAACGATTCGCAAAGCCATTTCAGATTTGTTGCCAACCGGCGAATCGATGGCCGACGCGAGTGTGCCCGCCAACGCCGCCGATCTGGCAGCCGACGCCGAATTGTCTGCGGCGAAAATTCCGCAGCTCGTCGCGAAACTGCGCAAACAGATGCGCCGTGCCGCCGAAGATCTCGATTTCGAATCCGCCGCGAATTTTCGGGATCGGATTCGGACGTTGGAGGAGCGCTTGTTGATTGCGTGAATACTAGGACGTGTGGACTAATTATTTGTGCGACCTCACCGCAACTTACTCACCATCTGCACCACACGCTCAATCTTCACCTGTGCATCAACGTAATACGCGGCATCACCCCATTGCATGGCCGCCGCAAAATCGAAAATCGCACCGACTTCGAGTGCTGAACTGCGAGCGATTGTGACGAGTGTGCTGTTGAACTCGTAATCCTGATTTCATGATCATAATTTTCTCATCTCAATTGTGATCGAGACTAACGATGCCGATCTCGTACACGACGACGATTACGACGTGGACTGCTCAATTTTAGCGGAAGGCAATGGTCGCCGCTCGTGGAAAGAGAAAAATCGCTTTTTCGATATTTCGATTGCGTCGATCGATGAGGTGGATGCCGCGTGTGATTTGCTCGTGGCATTTCAACTCGTGTCCATCCTCGTGATCGGGCCGGTTCAGCGCGATCTACGAATCGCTGCCGCGATGATTATGAAATTACGTCGCCCCTGAAACGCGGCGTCATTCGTCGTCGTGTACGTGATCGTTGTCGGTGTCGGAATTGATTACGAGGATGATGTATGATCAGGAGGAATATCAAGATTAGGATTGTGGGCCGTCGAATTTGTCCACACGCCCTATGAGATAGGCGTTAGGAGATAGGAGTTAGAGGATTCACTAGTGGACACTTCCCTATCTCCTATCTCCTGTGCTATGCGCAGCGACCATGCGCATGCTCATCATCGGCGATCCGTTTACGGCACTCTTCCCGGAAAGTGACACCAGTCTTGCGGTGGCGGGGTATGCGCGCGCGCGCGGCCTCGACGTGGCGTGGGCGCACGCCGACGACGTCATGTTGCTCGGGCACGACACCGCCGCACATGCGCAACCGATTCGCGCGCTGAAATACAAAATGCTGCCCGAAGTCGAGGCCCCACAATGGACCGCGATCGACGCGTTTGATGTAATTGTTATCCGAAAAAATCCGCCGTTCGATGCATCGTATGTGCGCTTGTGTTGGTTGCTCATGCCGTACGAAGCGCGTGTGGTCATGAGTAATCGACCCGCACTCTTGCTCACGCATCACGAGAAAATGATCCCGTATCAGATGTTGCATGTCGGCGCGCTCACGGCGGACGAAATTGCACCAACGTGTCTGGTGACCACTGTGGCGCAACTCGATGTGTACCTCGAAAAATTTTCGGCGCATCACGCGGCGTGGATTATGAAACCCTGGATGGGATACGGCGGGCACGATGTGAAAAAATTTGCCAACGTACAATTGTTACGCGCGGCATTGACCCAGGAATCCACGCCCACGCTGATTCAGCCGTATCTGCCCGCCATTGCTACTGCCGGCGACCGTCGCCTGTTTTTCATCGGCGGGAAATTGGTCGGACATTTGGTGCGCATCCCGCGTGGCGACACACACATTTCGAATCTCGCGTCCGGTGGCAAAGGGGAACTGCGTCCGCTCACGCCCGCGCTGGAAGATCGCTGTGAGCGGATTGGGAGTTATCTGCAAGACTACGACATCGACTTTGCCGGTGTCGATTGCATTGGCGATACGATTACCGAAGTGAATATTACGTCGCCGACCGGACTCGTGGCATACGTCGGTTTGGGTGGGCCCGATTTGGTGCCGGTGTTGTTTGATCAGTTGGAAAAACGATTGGGATAAAAATATGTTCGGACTGAATAAAAAAATTCACACATTGCAGCGTCAGGTGCGCATTTTGGAATTACGCTTGGCGGAGCAGCAGGAGCAATTCGAAACATCGCTGCAGATTACCCGCACGCAATTGGCGAGCGTGTTACGTGGGGTGGCGATTCCGCACGACGCGATCCTCTGCGGCCGCAGTTACGCCGAAATGTCCGCAGCCGATCTGGAATCCGCCATTGCGAGTACGCCCGAGCTGCTGATACTCGATATTCGCAACGATGCGAATTGGGATCGGGCGCATGTGGCAGCGGCGAAACATATTCCGGCCGAACAAGTGTTTGGTCGCCTCGCCGAATTGCCCGATCGCGATCGTCCGCTGTTGCTCGTGAGTGGCAATGGCGATCAGGCGATTCCGATTTGCGATCGCCTCGCCAAATCTGGCTACGCGAATTTGTACAATCTGGCGGGCGGCATGGCGGCGTACACGGGACCAGTCGTGACGAGTGCGATTGCGGCGACCGATTTGGCTGCGGTGCGTGGGGTCGATCGCACGCTCATCGAAAAAGTGGCGCAACTCCTCGATGCCGACGTGCGACCGGGTTTGGTGCGCGACGGTGGCGACCTGCAATTAATCGCGATCGAAAATGGTGTCGTGCAAGTGCGCATGGTCGGTGCGTGTCTCGGTTGCGGTTCGCAGAAAAAAACCGTCAATCAGGGGATTCGCACGTACCTGACGCATATGGTCCCCGAGATTCGGGAGATCGAGGATTTGACTGGTGGAAACCTCGAATAATACCCCATCTGCTTCGTTGCCCTTCAATCTCAGGGGCTAGCGTCGCCCCCTCCAGCGGCAAAGCCGCATGGAAGCAAGCTCGGAAGTTTTTCATCACTACCGCGCAGTTTGCCTTCAGCCACCGGCTGAAGTTTTCCTGCTTGCTCCCCCTCAGCGCGCCTGTGGCGCTAGACCCTTGGGTAGATTCCCCGTGGCTTGCCACGCAAAAATTAAAATGTCTTCCTTGAGATACCCCGCCCCTTGGGGCGGGGTTGTTCATTTAGCGGAAGGCAATGGCCGCCGCTCGTGGAAAGAGCGAAATCGCTTTTTCGATATTTCCATCGCGTCGATTGATGAGGTGGATGCTGCGTGTGATTTGCTCGTGGCGTTTGCGTTGGTGCCGTCTGTCGTCATCGAACCGGTTCAGCGCGATCTACGTGTCTCTGCCGCTGCGATTATGAAATTACGTCGCCTCTGAAATGCGGCGCGGCATTCGTCGTCGTGTACGTGATCGTTGTCGGAATCGAGTGATTGCGATTGTGATTGTGATGCACGATCAGGATGAAGATCGAGATTAGGATTATGAGGCGTCGAATTTGTCCACACGTCCTAATTTGTCCGATGTCCCTACGTCCCTACGTTCTTACGTCGCGAGCGGTTAGGGATTTTTTTGGCATAGGGACATAGGGACGTAAGGACGTGCGGACAACACTTTCAGACCCGCCGCCCACTCGTCGCTCACCCCCATCGCCTAGGCTTTCATCGCGCGCTTCGCCAACTCTTTCCCGACATCCCACGCGGCGCCGGGGACGGTGTGGCAGTCGGCGATGACGGATTCGAGTGCGGTCAGGATCCAGTGCACGTCGGCGTCGGTGAGCGTGAGGGGCGGCAACAATTTAATGATCGCGTTGTGGCCGGCGACTTGCGAGAGGATGCGATGTTTGGAGAGCAACGGCACGACCAGCAATTGTCCGAACAATCCGTGATTGAGTGTGTGCAACAGATCCCACGCCGTGCGCAATTTGAAGGATTTCGGACGCGCGAATTCGATACCGATCATGCAGCCTTCACCGCGCACCTCGTGCATTAATTCAAAGCGCGGCAACCAGGAGCGCAACGTGGTCAGCATTTTTTCGCCTTGGCGCGCGCTGTTTTCCACGAGGCCTTCGCTCTCCAAGACATCGAGTGCGGCGAGGCCTGCGACCATGGCGAGGGTGTTGCGACCAAACGTGTTGGAATGCACGACGCAGCGATCCATCGAGGAATACACTTTTTTGTAGACCGCGCGCGGATAGCAGAGCGCGCCGACCGGAATGAGTCCGCCCGACAGTGCCTTCGCCACGCAGACGAAATCTGGTTGTTGCGTCCACGCATGACACGCAAACCATTTTCCGGTGCGACCCAAACCGGTTTGGACTTCATCGGCAATCACGAGCGTGCCGTATTTGTGGCAGAGTGTAATGGCGGCGTCGAAATATTCCACGGGTGCGGTGTAGACACCTTTGCCCTGAATCGGCTCCACAATAAACGCGGCGACATTTTTCGTGCGCAGATATTTTTCGAGCACGGCCAAATCGTTCATCGGAATTTCGGTGCATTGCGGCAGCAGCGGCGCAAATCCGTTGCGAAATTCGGCGTTGCCGTTCACCGACAACGATCCGTTGGTGAGTCCGTGAAAGGCGTGCGCGCAGTGCAAAATTTCGCCGCGCCCCGTCGCGCAGCGCGCAAACTTCAGCGCCGCCTCGACCGCTTCGGTGCCGGAGTTGGTAAAAAAAACGGTGTTGATGTGCGGAATATTCACCAGGCCGAGCAGACGCTGCGCCAATCGGCCCGCGAGTCCCGGCGCGTCCATCTGGACCATGTTCGGCAAATCCTGCGACAACGCATCGACCAGCGCGGCCTTGATGCGCGGGTGATTGCGGCCCATGTTGAACACGCCATACCCGGCCAGACAGTCCAGATACTGCGTCCCGTCGGCGTCGTACAAATACGCGCCGACCGCGCGCACGTAGCGTTTGTCGAACCCAATCGTGCGCAAGACCTTCACGAGCTGCGGGTTGATATGCTCCGCATACAAACTGTGCGGGTCGTCGGGCAATTCCAGCGCGGGTGCAGTTTTCATAGTGGCTGCGGAGTACCAGACTCGCGAGGTGTGACCAAGTTTTTTTTGTCCCTACGTCCTTACGTCCTTATGTCCTTACGTCCTTATGTCCTTACGTCCTTACGTCCTTACGTCCTTATGTCCTTATGTCCTTATGTCCCTGTGTCATTCAATTGAGGGGGACGGATTTGTTTTTGGCGTAGGGACGTAAGGACGTAAGGACGTAAGGACAAAAAAACTCACTTCTTAGGAAATTGGCAACTAGTGATAATTAAAAACTAAATCCCGCGTCGCCGCAGAAATCGAAATTATTTTTCAAAAAATTAGCAACTTTTTCTGCGATCTGCCGATCACTTCATTGCAGGAAGAATTTTTCCGTCCCACGCAACTTTTTTTGGCATCTGCCGATAATACATATGTGGGGACAACAAGGAGTGAATTATGGTGCGCATCGGCGGTCTCAATTCCCTTATCCAAGCCTTCCAAACGGCCGGTCCGACCGGTTCTACGGAAAACGGTCCGGTCCAAAAAACGCCGAGCGATGGCGCCACCGCGCTTCCCGTGATCGAGAAACCGGAGTTGGCGGATGAGTACGCCAACCGTTTCCTCGGCGACGCGCAGGAAACAATTCAAAAACGCTATGGGTATTTCGGCACTGAGGGCGCGCAACAATTCAATGCCGATATGAAGGGTTGGCTCAGCAATAAAGCGTTTAAAGATCGGAAGAGTGGGAGATATTTTGCCGGCGATTACTGGCAACCCGCCGACCTGGTAGCGCATCTCGCAAACAAGGGACTCACCTATGAAGACGTGTTGTATCTCGTGTCCCTGATGAAAGAAGGCGCCGCCAATTCCGGGCCGTTTGACCAGCGTACGAAGTTGGTTCTGCAAGGATTCATGGAATTGGGCACCCCCCAGGCCGCGCAAAATAGAGTGTCCGTGTTTCTAAAACAGCGTTGGGGCATGTCCTCACAAGTGGCCGACGGCCCAGAGATCACCGCAATTAACAAACTCGTTGCCGATGCCTTCAAAAGTAATCCCAAACCAAACAGTGGAAAGGCCCGCGCCAATGCGGCCGGAAATTTGGTGCAGGTGATTAGGGGGATGGAAAATAAAAAGGGTTCCACGCTGTTCGTCGCCCCCGTTCTCATCGCGACCCCGCCATCACTCCACCACAGAACCGCGCTCCCCGCCACCCGCGACGAATACGTGCGTATCGCGGCGAAGGAGTTGTTCTTGGCCGCCCGCGCCGCGCTGCCGAGTACGGAGAGCGCTTCAACCAAACGGATCGAGGCGTTTGACAAGGTTGTGAAGGATACCGAAATTAGCGGACTCGGAACGGATTACGTGAACGGTACGTTTACCTACCAAGGCCAGGAGTTTGCGCCCACGAATGAGAGTACGCTGCGTGCTTTGGCGGAGAAATTGAATGATGGTCTTGTTGGCGTTTCCGACAAGCTTAAAAAAACATCGCCCGTCTCCTTCGACGTGAAGATCAAGCAAGGTGTGGCGCACAATAATGAGTATGTGGCGAGTTACGACCTCAAATTAACTCTGAAGACAGATATTGCAAAGGGCTACAAACTTGGAGCGACGGTGCGCGCCAGTTCGAAATTAAATCAGTATCAATTTCTTCAAGATGTGCATGTTCCTGGTTTTGGTCCGGACCAGGCGGGCAAGAATTGGACAGAACTGGCGTATGGTTCTGTGGGGCTGTGGGATTTTGTCAATATCTCCGGCGGGCTACTTGCTGATCCGCAGGAGGCGTATTCCGGAATGGGAACGGTGGTAGGGTTAAGCAATGCAAAAAAACCGCTCGATTTTTTACATTTCGTCGCGGGAGCCCAAGGTTTTTTTCTGCGCGAGCTCAAGCAAGGCACGGATCCTGAACTCAAGCAAAAAGTTTACGGTTTTCAGGCCGATGCGAGCGTTGGATTGTCCGAATATAAGACGGATCCTGAGCAAGAAGATCCGGATTATCGATATACGCTGTCTGCAACCTATTTCCTCGCAGCAGGCGAAGATGATGGCTACGTTTTTCACCATTTCGTGGGGATCACTCTCGAATTGATACCTTGGAATTATGTCACTGGCAATGTCAGTTACGAGCAAAATTTGGATCCGGACGAGGCGGGCGTAAAAAAAATCAGCAGTTCCATCATTTTTCACCCCACCTCAAAATTCAACTTCGGTCCGACGCTAACATGGGCGAAAAACCTCAACGCGCTCAGCATCATATCGGATGGATTCGATAGCGATCAATCAATTCAAACCGGATTTGAGACGCTCGACGTTGGGGGTATGGCGTCAATTGGTGGTTTGTTTGACATCTGTTCGCTGCGGGCAGATCTGTCGGAGCATTGGCTCGAAGAAGGTCAAGAAGGAAAAACGCAATCCTCAGCGGCGAGCTTTTTAGGGATGCTAACTTTCCAGTGCAAAAAATAAAGGTGCTCATGTGTATTCGATGTGAACGACAAGGAGCGGGATTATGCGGGCAGAAAATATGATGGTGCGTCGGTGGTGGAAAATGGCGATTCCCGCGTTGGGATTACTCGCCTTCGCCGCCTGTTCGGGTGACGGTGGTTCGTTCGAAGAACCCGCCCAACCCTCGCTCTCGCCGCCCGCGATTGAAAGTTTTACGGTCGCGGCCAGTATGGGCGATTCCACACCGGGCGATTCCGTCACCATTAAAAAAGGCGACGGCGTGATCTTGTCGTGGAAGGTGAGTCTCGCCGACACCGTCACACTTTCTTCCGGCAGCGGAACCATCGCGGAAGAAACCGTGAAGTCGACCGGTACGCGTACGGTCGACAACGTGCAGTCCGACGAAACCTTTATCATCGCCGCCAAAAATAAAGACGGCCAAAAATCGAAAACGGTTACGGTCACGGTCGTTACGCCAAAACCCAAGGCGCAGGTGATTCAATTCGAGGCCACACCCGCGACCATTACCGCGGGTCAGGCCACAAAATTGTGTTACATCGTGCAGCCGAGCGATGGGCGTGTGGAGGTTGTGGAAAAAGGCACCGGCACGCCGGTGCAATTCATGGAAGATCAGCGGCCCGCGGATCAGACGAGCAGCGATTCTTCGACGAGCACAGATGAAACGACCTCGACTTCGATGACCAGCACCGACGACACCGTGATCACGGCTTCGATGGTCATGTCGAAATTGTCGCTCTCGGTGATTCCGCCGGCAAAACGCGAGACCCCGGGCACGCCGCCCGCGCCGGAACCAACGCCGCCGCCCGCGCCGGCTCCATCACCAGCTCCGACGCCATCACCAACTCCGGCTCCCGCTCCGACGCCGGCACCAACACCAGCGCCGACACCGACTCCAAGCGAACCGCCGACGTCTCCGATGACGCCGCAATTTCCGAGTCCGCCGAGTACACCGGAAACGCCGCAGTCTACACCGCTCGCACCACAACCATACGGTGACGACACGGGATCCTCCGGTGCGACCGTCAGCAATTGTTCGCAATCACTCTATCCGGCCGCCACGATGACCTATGTCATTACGGTCACCGATAAAGACGGCAACACCGACACGAAGGAAACCACAGTGACGGTGAATGTAGACGTGAGTGCGAGTTTGAAAGTGAACGGACAGTCGTCGATTACGCTCGCCGAACCCGGCGAGGTCGAACTGTCGTGGGAAGTTACGCCCGCGAGTGCGCAGATTGAAGTGCGCCCGGAAATTGGCGATGTCACTGCCGATTCCACTGAAGGTCGCGGCACCAAAAAAGTCAGCGTGAAAGAGACGACGACCTATACGATTGTGGCGACCGACACGCTGTCTGGAAAAACCGCGCAGGCCACGGTGACGGTCACGGTGAAACCAGTTGTGGTGGCACAAAACCTGACGCTCACGGCGACGCCCGAGAATATTTTTTCAGGCGAAACTGTTACGTTCAGTGTGAAAGACTCCACCGGCGACGTGACGATTACCGGACCGAATGGTTTCAGTCAGACCGCCAGCGGCGGAACCGCGACCATTGCGATCAGCAGCAGCGGTGGTTATCAGGCAATCGCCACCGGCGCCGACGGCAAAGAGGGTGCGAAGAGTAATGTGGTGAACATCGATGTGCGGAAGTGGGGCGAGGCCCACAGCACGACCACGACCTGGTCGGCGGTGGCGTTTCAACCGACCGAGGCCGCCATCGCCTACGCGGGACGATTGAACGCGGATGGTGCGGAAATTGTGATTGGCCGCAGCACGGGGAACGAGGCGTGGGAAACGGCCACGTTTAAATTTGCCGAAGATACCACCAAGACGGTGTTGTCCAGTGGACTCAGTGGACCGGTCGTGAAGCAATTCGGGCCGTATCCGATTACGTCGTTTGCGTTCGATGCCACCAAAGACGACGGCAAACGCGTCTATGCGGGCACGACGGGTTTGTTACTCTATTCCAAAGATGCTGGCAGCTCGTGGAATGTTCTGGTCGGTCTTCCGCTGACCGACGGCAATGTGCAAAAAGGTGAAGATACCAAGAAACGTCGCACGTGCGCGGGTGGCACGCTGTCCGGGTACAGTGCGGGCGAAACCTCGCTCGTCGGCCTCAAACAAGTGTGCGACATTAGCGTCGATAGCGGTTCCGGCGAGGGAGGCGATCGTCTCATCGTCGCCACCGATCGGGGCGTGTATTATTTGGACAACGTGAATGGATATCTCGCCGACAAAAAACGGGCGTCCGGCTGGCATGGTGGCAAAAAAGATGGGAAATTGGATGCGGCCACCAACGTGACGGATCGCATCGTGCACGCCCTGGCCGCCGCGCGCGGTGATACTGCCTCACAACTTTTTGCGGCCACCGACCAAGGTGTTTTCGTGAGCAACAATCGCGGCGAAATAAATTCCTGGTCAACCTTCAATAGCGGCGATCTGACCGACAGTACGGCCGTGTTCACCCTCGCGGTGGACGCGTCGGCTGGTCTGGTGTTTGCGGGCACCGAGGCGGGTGCAGTAATGATGCGAAGTATGAACGGAGAAGGGAGTTGGAAAACCGCCACCACGTTTAGCACGCCCGTGTACAGCATTGGTGTGGACGACGTGAGTCACACCGTGTTGGTTGGTACCGGCAGTGGGGTGTCGCTGTCACGCGACGGCGGAAAAACCTGGGTCGATATTTCCAAATCGATGGCGGCCGACGGTGTGAAGGTCTATTCGGTCGACATTGCGCATCACGACACCGACAACAGCATCCATTACGCGGCCGCGACCAACATGGGCGTGTATGTGTCACGCGATCCGGATCAGGTTGTTGAATCCCGCAAAGCACCGGAAGACAAGGCTCCGCCGGCAGTAGAGAAAAAACCGGCCACGCCTCCATCGGTCTACAAAGGGCCGCAGAAATTATCGGTGAACGTCGTGGCAACAACCGAAAATCGTGGGTGCGCGACGGTCGTGGCGCTGGAGCCGGCGAAGATTGAAAATATTTTTGTCGGGGATTCCATCCAGTTTACCTTGGATGCGAAAGATTGCCCAAAGGCTGTGAATATTCTGATCAAAGATTCCTCAGACAACACGATGTCGGTCGGTGCGAATCTGTCCTTTGCGCCACTGGCTCCGGGGAAATACACGTATTTTGTCGCCGATACCAACAGCGTGAAATTGCCCGGTGTCTTCGGAACCATCACCGTCACCGCCGCGTCCACCGGTTCCACCGCGGCGATGAGTACGATGATGTGACGATATAAAATTTATTGCTTTTTATATCGAAAGCTATAAAATCGTGCGCATGGCTAAAGTGATGATTTCCCTGCCGGACGTTTTGCTGCGACAGATTGATTCCGTGGCGAAAAAAGAACACCGCAAACGCAGCGAATTTTTTAAAGAGCTTGCAGTGAACTATCTGCACGCGCGGGCCCGCATTGCGCGGGAGTTTGCCGATCTGGAATGTGCCTCCGAAAGCGGATTGGCTTTCTGGGACAACCCCATTGACGACGAGACCTGGAATGCGACCCCGACAGCGTGACATCTGGTTGGTACCGATTCCCTATTCGGATCTTTCGTCAAGCAAACGACGACCGGTGTTGGTGTTGTCCAACGATCGTTATCATCGCGCCCAATCCGATTGTCTCGTCATGGCGATCACCTCAAACGTCGATCGTCGCGTTGAATATGGCCTGCTGCTCAAATCCAACGCGCTGGAAGAAGGTCTCCTGCCGCGCGTGAGTCAGATTCGCGCCGACAAAATCTACTCGGTGCATCAAAAGATTTTGATCGCTCGGTTTGGTCGGCTGGCACCAACATCATTCCAATCCGCGCTTGCACTCTTGCACGATCTCATCGCGTGACGTTCGCAGTACGCGGTAGATTGTATTTACATTCGTCTAATATTCGTCTAATATTCGTCTAATATGTTTGCGCCGAAATACGCCGTCACGCCGAAACTTTTGGCCAATATTAAGCGGATTGCGGTGCTGGCGAGTACGCTTAATCACTCGCGGTTTCCGGATGTGGTGTTGATGGAATTTGAGCGACGGGCCGGTGTTTTGTCGGCCTATGCCTCGACCAGCATCGAGGGCAATCCGCTCCCGCTCACCGAGGTCAGAAAAATCCTCAAGTCCCAGCCGCACACCGTGCGCGAGAGCGAGCGCGAGGTACTGAACTATAACAAGGCACTGAAAGACCTGAACGTCGCCATCAAGCGGGGTGGCGCGAAATGCAGTGTGGCGTTGCTGCTGCGTTTGCACGCCCACATCATGCACGGGTTGCAGGACAAATTTCGCTGCGGAAAATTTCGACGGGAGCCGGTCTTTGTCCGCAATCCAAAGACCAGGAAGACCGTCTATTGGCCGCCGGATCATGGGGACGTGCCCAAACTCATGTCGGAACTGGTGACGTTTGTGACGACGAATCATGCATCAATCGATCCTCTCATTCTGGCGGGGTTCTTTCACAAACAATTCGTCATCATTCATCCCTTCATGGACGGCAATGGCCGTACGACGCGGCTGGCCACCAAGGCCATATTGGCCAACATGGGATTAGACACCTTTCATTTGTTCAGTTTCGAAAACTATTACAACCAGAACGTGGGCCGATATTTTCAGCAGGTGGGTGTGAAAGGAAATTACTACGATGTCGCGGCGGATCTCGATTTTACGGAGTGGCTGGAATATTTTACCGACGGGATGATCGACGAATTGCTGCGGGTTGAAAAGGCGCTTCGCACCGCATCGGTCACGCCGGACACCATGCTCAAGCCCTATCATGTGAAACTGATCGATTACATCAAACAGTACGGATTCATTGCCGACGCGGATTACGCCAAACTGGTCGATCGCGCCAAGGCGACGCGCAGCCTGGACTTCAAGAAACTGCTCGCCATGAAAATCTTGGTACGACTCGGGAAGGGAAAATCAACGCATTACAAATTAACAGACAACAACGGGTGATAGCGTCCGGCCATCGTCCACAACCCGCAACAAATTCCCGTGCAATTTTTCGGCGAGTTCGCTACTCTAACGACAATATGAAGTTTTCCTCCCTACTCAGCGCGTCACAAGAAGTGTTGCATCAACTCTGTCGCGAGTATCATGTGGCGAAGTTGTCGTTATTTGGTTCGGCGATTCGCGATGCATTGCGACCGGACAGCGACATCGATGTCCTGGTCGAATTTGCCCCCCATCATTCTCCAGGATTATTGGGGTTGGCGCGTATGAGCCGGGCGTTGTCGGTTCTTTTTGGAGGGCGACAGGTTGACTTGCGTACCCCGGCAGAATTGAGTCGTTATTTTCGCGATGAGGTTCTCCGGACTGCGATTGTTCAATATGCAGCCCGCTGATCGCATTCGATTTCAACACATGTTGGATGCCGCGCGCGAGGCGTTGTTGTTTGCACAGCGGGGCGCAGCGCCGGAGTTTGTTTTGGAACGGCAGCGTACCTTGGCCATTATCAAAGATCTGGAAATTATCGGTGAGGCCGCGGGAAAAATCACCGAAGTGGTGCGGCAAAAATACGAGGAAATTCCGTGGCAAGATATCATAGGCATGCGCAACCATCTCATTCACGCATATTTCGACATTGATGCGACGATTCTCGAACAGACGATCAAACAAGATCTTCCGTTGTTGGTGGCGCGTCTTGAAACTATCTTGAAGTAGAGTCCTCTCATACTTTCCCCGTGCATTTTCTCGGCGAGAAAA
>Ga0209515_10001481_pt1 | contig 39114 bp, 35 predicted proteins | sample Subgroupgradi54m_FD_187454 | JGI IMG/M metagenome (GOLD analysis project Ga0209515, IMG submission 187454) | Subsurface groundwater microbial communities from S. Glens Falls, New York, USA - GMW60B uncontaminated upgradient, 5.4 m (SPAdes)... ... | reverse complement strand
CCTGGTGGCCATCGCCCCACTGTGGGCCGAGCTGATCGCGAGCGCGTATCCCGACGTCGCCGAGGTGCAGGAGCGGCTGTACGCGCACGCAGCGCTCCCGGTCGACTGGTGGCCGGCACCGCATCGGGCGAAGGCGGCCGAGCAGGGCCGGGTCGACGGGGCCGGGCTCGTCCACCTGGTCGCGAGCCCGGAGCACGTGATCGTGTTGGTGTGCGGCGGCCTCGGGAACCTGCACGCGCTCGCGCTCCACAGCTTCGGCCCGACCCACGCGGTCACGAAGACGTTCTGATGGTCGTACGCGTCCTCAACATGATGGGGCCCAAGGTCACCGAGGCCGTGACCGCGGCGCTGCCGGAGATCGAGGTCGTCGAGGTGCCCTTCGGCTCCGACCTACCGCCCGCGCTCCACGGTGAGGTGCTCTTCGCGGCGTTCTTCGAGTCGCCGGTGTACGCGCGGCTCGACGAGATCGGCGTGGCGTGGATGCACCTGCCGGGCACCGGCATCGACAGCTGGCCCCGTGAGCTGCTCACCGGCCCCACCGTCACGTGTTCCCGGGGCGTGAGCGCGATCCCGATCGCGGAGTTCGCGCTCGCGGCAATGCTGGCGTTCGAGAAGCGGATGCCGGGGGTGTGGCTGGACGAGCCGCCCGAGCACTGGAACCTCGACCGGCTGGGCGAGCTGGCCGGCAAGACGCTGGGCCTGGTGGGCCTGGGCGGCATCGGCACGGCAGTGGCGCGCCGCGCCCTCGCGTTCGACATGCGGGTACGCGCGCTCCGGCGAACCGGCGCCGCGAGCGCTGTCCCGGGCGTGGAGATCGCGACCGACCTCGGCGACCTGCTCGCGACCGCCGACCACCTCGTGCTCGCCGCGCCGGCGACCAGCCGGACCCGGCACCTGCTCGACGCCGACGCGTTCGCGCTGGTCAAGCCGGGCGTGCACGTGGTCAACATCGCGCGTGGCACGCTGGTCGATCAGGACGCGCTGCGCGCCGCGCTCGACGACGGTCGGGTCGCGATGGCCAGCCTCGACACGGTCGACCCCGAGCCCCTCCCCGCCGGCCACTGGTTGTACTCGCACCCCAAGGTGCGGGTGAGCGCCCACGTGTCGTGGAGCTCGCCGCGCGCGTTCGCCCGCATCATCGACGCGTTCGTGGCGAACCTCGCCCGCTACGTGGCCGGCGAGCCACTGGAGGGCCTGATCGACCCCGACGAGGGCTACTAGTGCCCGGCGCGGTCGTGGTGGGCACGGGCTTCGGCGCCCGGGTCCACGTCCCCGCCCTGCGGGCCGCCGGCTTCACGGTGGAGGCGCTCGTGGGCCGGGATCCCGAGCGCACCGCGCGACGGGCCGCGCGCCTGGGCGTGGGCCACGCGTTCACGTCGCTCGGCGACGCGCTCGCGCTCCCGGGTGTGGAGGCCGTCACGATCGCCACGCCACCGTCCAGGCACGCCGCGCTCGCGATCGCCGCCCTGGAGGCCGGTCGGCACGTGCTGTGCGAGAAGCCGTTCGCGCTCGACGTCGCCGAGGCCGCGGCGATGGTCGACGCGGCCGAGGGTGCCGGCACGACCGCGCTCGTGGGCCACGAGTTCCGCTGGGTCCCCGAGCGGGCGGTGGTCGGCCGCGCGATCACGGAGGGTCGCATCGGCGAGCCCCGGCTCGCATCACTGGTGCAGCTCGTGCCCCTCGTCGCCGATCCCGAGGCGAAGGCACCGCGGTGGTGGTTCGACGCGGAGCAGGGAGGAGGCTGGCTCGGTGCATCGGGCTCGCACGCGGTCGACCAGGTGCGCACGTGGCTGGGCGAGTTCACGTCCGTCAGCGCGGCCCTCGGACACGTGTCGCGGCGTGGCGCGACCGCGGAGGACTCGTTCACGGTGCGCTTCACGCTGGCGTCGGGCGTCGAGGGCGTGCTCCAGCAGACGGCGGCCGCGTGGGGCCCGATGGCGGGCATCACCCGCGTGACCGGGACCGACGGCACCATCTGGATCGACGCCGGCCCGATCGACGCCGGTGGCGCCTGGCTCGCCGACGCGAGCGGCACCCGGCCCCTGCCCGTGCCACCCGACCTCGAGCTCCCGCCCCCGGCCGAGCCGAGCGAAGACCTCCGCCACCGCTTCACCCATCTCGAGCTGGGTCCGTACACGCGGCTGTGCGAGGCGTTCGGGGCCGGTGTCCACGGTTGGCCGTTCACCGCGTCGGTGCCGGTGCCGACCTTCGCCGACGGCCTGGCTTGCATGCAGGTGCTCGACGCGATCCGGACCAGCGCCTCGGGCGGCGGCGAGGCGGTCCGTCTCGCGGGCGGCTACCAGTCCGCGCCGTAGCGGTCGCGGTAGGCCTTCTTCGCGACCGGTGCGCGCCGCGGTGGGGCCAGCTTGCGTGCCGGCCACCCGAGCGGCACCACGGCCATGGCCTGAACGTGGTCCGGGAGGGCGAGGAGCTCGCGCAGCTCGTCGTCGAACGAGATGGGCAAGGTGGTGAGCGCGGCCCCGAGCCCCACCGCCTGCGCCGCCAGTAGGAGGTTCTGGGTCGCGGGGAACACGGATGCCTCGAGGATCGACTCGACGCAGTGCGAGGTGTCACCGCACACGACGACGAGCACCGGCGCGGCGCTCACGCTCCCCGTCGCGCCGCGATCGACGTCGGAGAAGAGGGCACGGGGCAACCGCTCGCGCGAGAAGTCGCGACCGCCGGCCTCCCACGCCCGGGCGGTGAGCTCACCGATGCGAGCCCGGGTCGCGTGGTCGCGTACCACGATGAACGCCCAGGGCTGGCTGTTCTCGGCGCTCGGTGCGAAGGTGGCCGCCTCGAGGACTCGCTCGACGAGCTCGTCGGAGACGGGGTCGGCGGTGAAGGCGCGGTGCGCGCGCTGGCTACGGACGACGTCGAAGAAGCTCAAGTCGCCGTCCCCAGGCGACGGAAGTTGTTGACGTACATGATGCGGAGCGCCGGGTGGAACGCCCACTGGTCCCAGGCCGGTGTGCCCGCCGCGCCGATCCGCTCGGTCACGAGTGGGGTCATGGCCAGATACGCAGCCTCGGGGTCGTCGGTGTCCATCTCGTAGAAGTGCATGAAGCGCGGGTCGCCACCGGTGACGTTCTCGTACGGGGTGATCATCGAGTATCCGGGCACCGCGACCTCCGCGATGCGGCGGATGTGCACGAAATCTCCCCAGTCGCGCAGGTGCTGGGCTTGGGCCGGGTCACGGGGGCTGATCAGCACCAGTGAGAGGCCGCTCGTCGGCTTCCCGGTGAGCCGGCCCTGTCCGGGGCGCGGGTAGTGGCGGAAGTGGTAGGCGGTCACGTCGCCGGGCGTGGTCGGGGCGGTGAAGCCGTCGGCAACCTCGTAGACCGCGAGGAGCCCGAACTCGGGCAGCTCGCGGGGCACGTCGGTGCGGTCGCGGTGCACGTTCCTCCACCAGCTGGCGTGCTCGACTTGCGCGAGCGCGACCACGTCGGGAGCGCGTGCGCTGACGTAGGACTCGACCGGCCGGTCGGTCATCTCGAGGTAGAGCCCGGCGGTGATCCTGTCCTCCACGCCCGAGGAGTCTAAGAGCGTCACGGTGCCACGGGCCATGATGTGGCCTCATGACCGGGATCACCGCGACCGGGGCCAGCCCGCACGCCCGTCTCCACGCGGTGTCACCGGCCGGCGTCGAGATGCTCGACGGGTTCTGGCGCGACCGAGTCGAGGCCAACCGGACAGCCGGGGTCCCGCGCCTCGCCGAGCGGCTCGAGGAGCACGGCGTGGTCGACAACTTCCGACCCGCGGCCGGTGCGGCCCCCTCCTCAGGTGCAGATGGTGGTGGCCGACGAGGTCTGTGGTTCACCGATTCCGATCTGTACAAGTGGATGGAGGCCGCGGCGTGGTCGTTGGGTTGGTATCCCGACCCGGCGCTCGAGGCGCGTCTCGACGAGCTCATCGACGTGGTCGTGGCCGCGCAGCAGCCCGACGGCTATCTCAACACCAACTTCACGGCCGCGACCCGGCTCCGCGACCTGAGCTGGTCGCACGAGCTGTACTGCGCCGGTCATCTCTTCCAGGCCGCCGTCGCGCGGCACCGCATGAGTGGTGACGATCGCCTCCTCCGTGCATCGACGCGCTTCGCCGACCTCCTCGTCGACGAGCTCGGGCCGGGTCGGCGGGCGGAGACCGATGGCCACCCGGGCGTGGAGATGGCGCTGGTCGAGCTGTACCGCGAGACGCGGGAGCCGCGCTACCTCGAGCTCGCGACCACCCTCGTCGGCCGGGTCGACTCGGGAACGCCGGCCACACTCGCCGGGCACGCGGTGCGGGCGGCGTACTTCGCGGCCGGTCTCGCGGACCTCGCGCTCGAGACGGGTGACCTCGATCTGCTCGACGTGCTCGACCGCCTGTGGACGGAGATGACCGACGCGAGGTCCTACGTCACCGGCGGGCTCGGCGGCCGCTGGATCGGGGAGGCCGTGGGCCGTGACTACGAGCTCCCGAACGAGGGTGCCTACGCCGAGACCTGTGCCGGGGTCGCGGTCGCGCAATGGGCGTGGCGCATGCTCGCGCGCACCGGCGAGGCCCGGTTCGCCGACCGGCTCGAGCTCGTGCTGCACAACGCGTTCCTCGCCGGCGTGTCGCTCGGCGCCGACGAGTGGTTCTACGCGAACCCGCTCGCCGCCACCGGCGAGCCCGAGCCCGATCCGTGGGCGTCCGACACGTTCGCCATCGACATGGCCGGGCCGTTCCCGCTCCGCCGACGGCCGTGGCGCGACGTCACCTGCTGCCCGCCCAACGCGGCCCGCATGCTCGCGTCCTTGCCCGGCTATCTCTACGGCGAGACGGAGACTGCGCTCTGGGTGCATCTCTACGCGGCGTCGCGGGTGACCGCCGCCGGCCTGCGCGTCACGCAGCACACCGCCTTCCCGTGGGACGGGCGCGTCGAGCTCGTTGTCGAGCCGGCCGGTGACGACGCGCCGCTCGAGCGCTCGGTGGTGCTCCGCATCCCCGGGTGGAGCCGCGCCCCGGCCGTGGCGGTGAACGGCGTGCCTTGGCCCGTCGTGCCGACAGCGGGTACGTATCTCGAGCTCCACGGCCGCTGGTCGGCGGGCGATCGCGTGACGCTCGATCTCGATCTCGTCACGACGCCCGTGCGGTGCAACCCGCGGGTGGCCGAGAACCGAGCGAGCGTCGCCCTCGTGCGCGGCCCGCTCGTCTACTGCCTCGAGAGTCCCGACAATCCGGGGATCGACGTGCTCCAGGCCGCGCTCGTGACCGGCGGCGACCTGGCCTCCGAGCACCGACCCGACCTGCTCGGCGGGGTCACGACGGTACGCGGCCCGGGCCGGGTGCCGGTCGAGCCGTACGGCCCGCTCTACCGGCCGGTCGACGCCGCGCCGCCTCCCGAGAGCGACGTGACCCTCACCGCGATCCCGTATTTCGCGTGGGCAAACCGAAGGCCCTCACGCATGACGGTCTGGATGCGCCGGACATGACCGCCGAGAGCGAGGGCGTGGCTCTCGAGCCCGATCGCGGGCAGTCGGCCCCAGATCCAGCTCGCCTGCCACCGCCCGGTCGGGGAGTCGCCCATGGCGGGATCGGTCCTCAGGCGTCGAGCCCGAGCAGCGCGCCGGGGTTGGTGCAGGCCATGCGCCGGATCTCGGGCTCGGCGAGGCCGGTGTCGAGCAGCGCGTCGGCGAACGCGGCGAAGCCGTCGGCGGGCCGCAGGTTGACTCGTTGCCCGTAGTCGGTGGCGAGCGTCACCCGGTCGAAGCCGATCGTGCGGGTGGCGGCCGCGATCTCGGCCACGGGGCGGGTCGCGAGGGCCCCCAGGCAGGTGAGCGCGCACAGCTCGATGCGCGCGCCGAGGTCGGCCAGCTCCACGCACTGCTCGACGTTCAGGTTGGGCCCCGCCAGCTCCTCCATCGCGTGGGTCACGAGCAAGTTGCCCCGGTGCCCGAACCCCTTCGCGACCGCGAGGTGCTCGCCGGCGCTCACGTGGCCGGTGGCGAGGACGGCGTCGAACTCGGCCACCAGGTCGAGGATCGCATGGGTCTCGGGGAGCAGCGCGCCGCGCTCGGCATCGACGACGGAGAGGCCGGGGCCGCGGATCCCCAGAGCGGGGCCGACGCCGTTCTGTTGGTCCTGGTGGCTCGACAGGGTCGGGAGCCACACCACCTTCGCCCCGACACGGAGCGCGGCCTCGACGGCAGCCGGGTTCACTCCGCCGACCTCACGGTCGCAGCAGATGCCGCCGAACACCTGCACGCCGTCGACGACCCGGTCGACGATCGCGGCGAGTGCGGCGGTGGGATAGTCGTGCGACTTCAGCACCACTGCCGCGTGACAAGCCGCGGCCGCGTCGCGGGCGGCGTCGAGCGCGTCGACCGAGCGCTCGCGGTGCGCGTCGGGGCCGAAGTGGCAGTGGAGGTCGGCCGCCCCCGTCAGGTCGACCCGGCTCACGCCGGCCGGCGCTCCCCGGCCCGGGCGATCTCGCGAACGATCGCGGCGCGGGTGGAGATCGCGGAGGCGACACCCCAGAGGATGCCGGCTGCGATCGTGACGAGGGTGCCGAATTCGAGCGCGAGGAAGACCTTGCCCTGGGCGCCGCCGCCACCAATGCCGAAGGAGTGGTCGCCATTGCCCGTATCGACCATCAGGTAGATGACCCCGATCCAGCCCAGCACGAAGACCGCCCATCCCAATGCGAGGAACAAGCTGGACTGGCCGGCCATCCCCTCGACCCCGTCTTGGCGAACGTCGCGCGTGCTCATGCCGTCCTCCCCCCTGTCGCGAGCGATGCGGGAGGAGCCTAGGTGACCGCGTCCGGCGGCGCCGCGAGCACGCGGCTGTCCTACAGTTGACGCTCATGTCGGTTCCCGTGCGCGCGCCACGATGACCTCATTGAAGCGGCGCCCCACGCCCGCTCCCGGCGAGGCGCCCATGCCGGCGCCGAACGCGGCCGCGCTCCTCCGCCGCAACGTGACCGACCCCACCATCCGCGACCGTCCGGCGGTCAAGTTCGGGGATCGGGTGTGGACACACGGCGAGTACGTCGCCGAGTCGTGCCGGTGGGCACAGCTGTTCCTGGCCGCAAAGCCCGCCCACCGCGCGCTGCACGTCGCGGTGCTGCTCGACAACACTCCCGATTATCTGTTCGCGCTGGGCGGCGCCGCGCTCTCGGGCTCGGCCGTCGTCGGGCTCAACCACACCCGTCGGGGGGAGCACCTCCTGCGCGACGTCGAGCACACGCATTGCGGGCTCGTGGTCACCGAGCCCCGTCACCAGCGGCTCCTCGAGCCCATCACCGACGACATCGGCGCCGAGATCCTCGTCTCGACGCGATTCCCCGTCGACGCCGACCCGCCGGCGACGCTGGGCAAGCTGCTCGACGATGCCTTGGCCGAGGTGCCCGGCGCCGACCCCGGAGTCGAGCCCGACGCCTCCACGATCTGGGGCCTCATCTTCACCTCGGGAACCTCCGACGCGCCCAAGGCCGTGATCACGACCCAGCGTCGGTTGCTCGTGACCGGTACCCGCATGGGGATCATCATGGACCTCGGCCCCGACGACACCGGCTATGTGTGCATGCCGCTGTTCCACTCGAACGCGCTGATGGTGGGATGGGCGCCGTCGCTCGTGTACGGCGGATCGGTCGGGCTCGCCCGCCGCTTCTCGGCATCGCGCTGGCTCGCCGACGTTCGTCACTACGGCGCCACCTACTTCAACTACACGGGCAAGCCGCTCGCGTACCTCCTTGCCACGCCCGAGCAGCCCGACGACGCCGACAATCCGCTGCGGGTCGCGTTCGGGAACGAGGGATCGCCCGGTATCGTCGAGGCGTTTGCACGCCGCTTCGATGTGGAGGTCATCGACGCGTACGGCGCGACGGAAGGCGGCGTGGCCGTCAACCGTGACGCGGAGGAGCGGGCCGGCACGCTGGGTCGGGTAGGGGCGAACGTGAAGGTCGTCGACGACGACGGCGTCGAGAAACCACCGGCCCGCTTCGACGTCCGCGGCCGCCTGCTGAACGCGGACGAGTGCGTGGGGGAGATCGTCAACACCGCCGGCGTCGGCCCGTTCGAGGGCTACTACAACAACCCCGAGGCCACCGAGCGCACGACCCGGTTCGGCTGGTACTGGACCGGCGACCTCGGCTACCTCGACGACGACCGTTACCTCTACTTCGCGGGTCGCAACGCCGACTGGATCCGGGTCGACGGCGAGAACTTCCCGGCCGGCCCCATCGAGGCGGCGCTGGCGCGTCACCCCGACGTGGTGCTCGCGGCCGTGTACGGAGTGCCCGACGACCAGGCCGGCGACCAGGCGATGGCCGGCTTCGTGCTGCGCGACGACGGCAGCTTCGATCCCGAGGGCTTCGCGGCCTGGCTCGACGACCAAGAGGGAATCGGTCCGAAGTGGCGGCCCCGCTACGTGCGTGTGCTGCTCGACCCGCCCACCACCGGCACGAACAAGATCGTGAAGCGCACGCTGGTGCACCAGAAGTGGCGGGCCGACCGCACCGGCGGCGACCCCATCTTCGTGCGGCTGCGCGGCGACGACGCGTATCGCTCGTTCACGGCCGACGACGAGCGCGCGTTGCACGACGCCTTCGTACGGGCCGGGCGCGAACGGTTCTGGGACCTGTAGGAGCACCGCGATGGATCTCAGCTTCACGGGGGAGGAGGCCGCGTTCGCGCGGGAGGTGCGCGAGTGGCTCGCGGCCCACCTCGAGCTCCCTCCGGGGTTCGACACGCTCGCCGACGAGATCGCCTGGGGTCGCGAGTGGCAGGCGAAGCTCGCCGCTGGTCGCTGGGTCGGCATCCACTGGCCGGTCGAGTACGGCGGACGGGGCGCGTCGGCCGTGCAGGTCGCGATCTTCAACATGGAGTACGCGCGCTCGCGTGCGGTCCAGCCGGTGAACCGGGTCGGCATCAACCTCGCGGGGCCCACGTTGCTTGCGCACGGCACCGAGGAGCAGAAGCGGCGTTGGCTTCCTCCGATCCTCGATGCCAGCGAGATCTGGTGCCAGCTCTTCAGCGAGCCCGGGGCCGGCTCCGACCTGGCGTCGCTCTCCACGCGAGCCACACCGACGGAGGGCGGCTGGCTGCTGTCGGGCCAGAAGGTGTGGACGAGCTACGCGCAGTTCGCCCGATGGGGGATCGCGCTCGTCCGCACCGACCCCGACGCATCCAAGCACCGTGGCATCTCGTACCTGGTCGTCGACATGCGCGCGGCCGGCATCGAGGTCCGGCCGTTGGTGCAGATCACGGGCGAGGCCGAGTTCAACGAAGTGTTCTTCGACGACGTGTTCGTGCCGTCTGACCACCTCGTGGGCGGGCTTCACCAGGGCTGGGCGGTCGCGAATACCACGCTCGCGCACGAACGCGGCACCGCGTTCCCGTTCAAGGAGCAGGTGGTCCACGAGGTGTACCTCGACGAGCTCTACGCGCTCGCCGCGCAGCGCGGCACGCTCGACTCGCCCGAGGTCGCCGACGCGCTCGCGCAGACTTTCGTGGAGCTGCGCGTGCTCCGGCTCCACAACTGGCGCACCCTCTCGCGCCTCTCGGAGGGGATCGAGCCCGGCCCCGAGTCGAGCTGGATCAAGCTGGCCTGGACCGACATGACCCAGCACCTCTCCGAGGCGGGGCTCGGGCTGACGGGTGAGGCGGCGCCGTTGTGGGGGCCGGCCCGGGGCAACCCCGGCGCCGGACGTTGGCAGCGTCAGTGGCTGTGGAGCAAGGCCGCGTCGATCGCCGGCGGGACGTCCGAGGTGCAGCGCACCGTCATCGGGGAGCGCATCCTCGGCCTGCCCCGCGAGTAGCGCGGTCCGACGAGGAGCGCGCAGGTAGCGTGGTGCCTGTGGTGCGCGCCGTCGGCCTCGATCACATCGTGCTGAACGTCGCCGATGTGGAGCGCGCGCTGGCGTGGTACTGCGGCGAGCTCGGCCTCGAAGGTGTGCGAGTGGAGGAGTGGCGCCGGGGCGAGGCGCCGTTCGCGTCGGTGCGGGTCGATGCGACCACGATCATCGACCTCGTGGCGGCGGAGCGCACCGGCACCAACGTCGACCACGTCTGCCTCGAGATCGAGCCCACCGAGCTCGAGACGATCGTCGGCTCCGGTCGCTTCGACGTCGTGGGCGGCCCGGCCCGGCTCTTCGGCGCGCGTGGCGAAGGGCTCGGGATCTACGTCCGCGACCCCGACGGCAACGTGGTCGAGCTGCGCCATTACGGGGGGAAATAGCCGTGTGTCTCACCGGCCTTGCCGGGCTGGTACCGTGCTCGGTGCACAACGAGGCGTGCGTGATCGCGTCTCGACCGAAGCAACACGTAATCAGGGAGTCAAGGCGTTGGCGACAGGTAGCGTGAAGTGGTTCAACGCAGAGAAGGGCTACGGCTTCATCTCGCGTGAGGACGGGCCGGACGTATTCGTGCACTTCTCTGCCATCCAGGGGACCGGGTACCGGACCCTCGAGGAGGGCCAGAAGGTCGAGTTCGACGTGGCCCCCGGCCGAAAGGGCGAAGAGGCGCAGAACGTCCGCCCCGCCTGAGCGCGCCGCCGCACCTCCTTCGTCTCACCCCCAGGTGACGCAGCCGCCGGGCTTCGACGCGCCCGCGCCCGCGCTCGCTCGAGCGGTGGCGCGTGATCCCACCCAGAGCGTGAAGCGGCTGACAGCGAGATGGCCGCGGTGGGGTCAGATCCCGTAGAGCACGCGGCAGCTCTCACCCGCGATCTGCACCTGTTGCTGCTCGCTCAGACCGGCCATGCTCGCCCGTAGCTCCGCGGTCACGCCGGGGAACTTGGCGTCGGGGTGCGGGTAGTCGGACGCCCACACGATGCGATCGGCGCCGACGAGCGGCGATGTTGCAGTGAACGCGAGTGTCGACTCGTCGGGATCGAAGCTGATCCAGCACTGGCGGCGGAAGTACTCCGACGGCTCGTCCTTCAGCCAGGGGACGTCCCACGAGAAGATCTCGGCGTGGTGATCGAGCCGCTCGAGCCACGGCACCACCCAGCCCCCGTTGGACTCGAGGAACACGATCTTGAGCTCGGGGTAGCGCTCGCACACGCCGCCCGCGAGCAGGAACGTCATCGTGCTCATCATGTCGAACGGGTTGGAGATGGCCTGGGTGAAGTACAGGTTGTCGATGCCGCTCTCGCCGGCGTCACCCGGCGGGAGGTCGGAGATGCCGAGCCGGTTGATGCGGAGGCCGACGCACGTGCCCGGTAGGTCGGCCATGAGGAAGGGATGGAGGCCGATCGGCAGCCCGGCGTCGGAGGCGGCACTCCAGAGCGGGTCGTACGCCGCGTGGTGGAACGGCTTCCATCCCTCGGTGGGGTTCGGCCGGAGCATCACGCCGACGATGCCGGGCTTGCCCGCGACGCGGCGGATCTCGGCGGCCGCGCGCTCGATGTCCTGTTGCGGCACGATCGCCACGCCGAACATGCGCCCGTCGCCGCCGCGTACGTGGTCGGAGAGCCAGTCGTTGTACGCCCGACACTGTGCCTCGGCGAAGTCGACGTCGCGGACAGCGGCGATGCCGAGGAGCATCGTTGGGTACAGCACCGACATGTCGATCCCGTCGGCCCGAAGATCGGCGAGGCGGGCCTTGGCGTCGTACGCGGCCGGCCGGATCTGCGTGTAGCGGAGCTTGCCCCGCTGGGCCTGCTCGCGCTCCTCGAGGGTCATGCCGGCCGTACCGGCGAGCGCGAGCGGGTTGGCCGGGATGCGCTGACGGTCGTAGACGCACCATTCGGTACCGTCGGCGTCGGTCTCGATGTGCCAGACGCGGTCTTCGAAGCCGGCGGGCGCATAGTCGAGCATGCCGCTCGGGTGCTCGAGGATGTGGCCGTCCGAGTCGACGAAGTGCAGCGCAGCGCTGGTGGCCATCGGTCCGCCTCGTGATCGGCTAGAGGAACCGCCGCAGCAACTTCTGCTTGAACGACGTGTACGGCGGGTAGGCCACGCTCGGGTCGATGCGTGTGGGCTTGGTCAGCACGCTCTTGCGATGGCTGAAGGTCTCGAAGCTCGCCCGGCCGTGGTACGCGCCAGTGCCGCTCGGGCCCACGCCGCCGAACGGCAGGCCAGGCACGGCCAGGTGGAACATGGTCGCGTTCACGCAGACCCCGCCCGACGACGTCGCGCTCACGACGCGTTGCTGCACCACGTCGTCCTCCGAGAACACGTAGAGGGCGAGCGGTTTGTCGCGGTCGTTGACGAACTCGATCGCGGCGTTGACGTCGGCCATCGGCAGCACGGGTAGGATCGGCCCGAAGATCTCGCTGCCCATCACCGTCGCGCTCGGGTCGACGTCGCAGAGCACCGTCGGCGCGATGTAGAGGTCGCGCTCGTCGGTCTCCCCGCCGATCACCGCCGCGCCGTCACCGAGCAGCTGTGTGAGCCGGGCGAAGTGTCGAGAGTTCACGATGCGGCCATAGTCGGGCGAGGCCTGGGGGTCGTCGCCGTAGAACGCGCGGATCGCCCGGTGGAGCGCGTCGAGTAGTGGCTGGTTCTGCTGGTGGTCGACGAGCACGTAGTCGGGCGCGACGCAGGTCTGGCCGGCGTTGAGGAACTTGCCCCATGCGATGCGCCGTGCGGCCACGTCGACGTTGACGCGCCGGTCGACGATCACCGGGCTCTTGCCACCCAGCTCGAGCGTGACCGGTGTGAGATGTTTGGCGGCCGCCTCCATCACGACCCGGGCGACGGCTCCGTTGCCGGTGTAGAAGATGTGGTCGAACCGCTCTCCCAGCAGGGCCTGGGTCTCGGGCACCCCGCCTTCGACCACCGCGATGCACTCCGAGTCGAGGTAGTGGGGGAGGATGCGAGCCAGTGCGTCCGACGAGTGCGCCGCGACCTCGGACGGCTTGACCACGGCGCAATTTCCCGCCGCGATCGCGCCGACCAGTGGCGCGAGCACGAGCTGGATCGGGTAGTTCCACGGGCCGATGACGAGCCCGACCCCGAGCGGTTCGCGATGAATGCGGGCCTTGCCTGGCTGCTGCTTGATCGGGACGCGCACCCGCTCGGGCCGCATCCAGTCGTCGAGGTGCTTCAACGTGTGGTGGATCTCGGCGGTGACGAACCCGAGGTCGGTCACGAAGCCCTCGATGGCCGGCTTGCCGAGGTCGGCGTGCAGCGCGCCGAGGAGCTCGCTCTCGCGTTCGGTCAGCATCGCCAGGAGCCGGAGGAGCTGTTCGCGCCGCCACTCAACCGGTCGGCTCCGGCCGGTGTCGAACGAGGCGCGGAGACGCTTCACGACGTCGGGGATGTCCTGGATAACCGGGACCGAGCTCGCGACGGACATGGGCCCCCCTTCGTCGGCGCCGTCACCGTACCCGCGCGCCGGCTCGCATGCCCCGGGCCGAGTCGGGCCTGCTCGGATCGGCTCAGATCACGTCGAGGAGCCCGCGCAGATCGGTGACCACGGGCACGGCGGGGCGCTCGTTGGCGGGGCACTCCGGCGCGGTCGGGTCGGGCCAGTGCCCGGACCGGCTCACGTACGCGGCGGTCATCCCCGAGGCTACGGGGCCCTCGACGTCGGGCCCCCACGAGTCCCCGACGAACAGCGCCCCGGCGGCCGGCACCCCCACCTTCTCGAGCGTGTGCCCGAAGATGCGCGGGTGCGGCTTGCGGGCGCCGGCCCAGGCCGACGACACCTGCACGTCGACCAGCCCGGCGAGCCCCGCCTCGTCGACGGCCTCGTCGAGGTCCCAGTCCCAGTTGGAGCAGATCGCCAGGCGCAGGCCCCGCGCCCGCAGCTCGCGCAGCACCTCGGGCACCTCCGGGTAGGCCTCGAGCACGCGGGTGGTGCTGCCCTCGCGGAGCTTCTTGATGATCACGTCGTACTCGCCGGGGTGGACGTCGGTCTCGGCCAGCATCCCGAGCAGTCGCTCCCGTTGCCACGCGAGGTAATGGTCGCGGCTCTGTGAGTGCTCGAGATGCTCGATGCCGTCGATGCCCTGGTTCCAGTAGTCGCCGCGTACGCGCTCGGGGAGCTCGTAGCCGTGCTCCCGGAACACGTCGTCGATCGAGACCCACTGGGTCGCCTCGGCGAGCGTCCCGTAGAAGTCGAGGAGCACGGCCCGAGTCGTGTGCCTGTTCGTGGAGCTGTTCGTGTGCCGGTTCGTCGCGCGGGTCACGGGGCCATTCTCGCAGGCTTAGTGTCGCTCCCGTGCGACGGCCCACGGGCTCGTTCGCGCGCTGAGGTGCCGCGCCCGCCGGTCGCGCCGGCACCCCGACCCTATGATGCGGGCGCATTCGACGGGGGAGCGGGGCATGGCCAGACCGGTGGCGCTGGTCACGGGGGCGAGCCGGGGGATCGGGAAGGCGTGCGCGGTCTCGCTCGCCGGCGCGGGGTTCGACGTGGCGATCGCGGCCCGTACCCTGCGCGAGGGCGAGGGCGTGACCGAGAGCCCGACGCTCACCGGCTCGCCGCAGGTGCTCCCGGGGAGCCTCGAGACGACGGCGAAGCTGGTCGAGCAGGCGGGGTCACGAGCACTGCCCGTCCCGATGAACCTGCTCGACCGCGCGTCGCTCACACGCGCGGTGCACACGGTGCTCGGCGAATGGGAGCGCGTCGACCTCCTGCTCAACAACGCCATCTATACGGGGCCCGGCACGATGAGCCGCTTTCTCGACACGCCGGTCGACGAGCTCGAGCGAATTTTCGAGGCCAACGTCCTCGCACAGATGGTCCTCGCCAAGCTCGTGCTCCCGGGCATGCTCGGGCGGAGCCGCGGCACGATCATGAACATGACGTCGGCGGTAGCCGAGTTCGACCCGACGGCTCCGACCGGTGAGGGCGGCTGGGGTCTCGGCTACGCGTCGTCGAAGGGCGCCCTCCATCGGATGGCCGGGATCCTCGCCGTGGAACTCGGTCCCCACGGGATCCTCGCCTACAACGTCGAGCCCGGCTACGTGGTTACCGAGCGGATAGAGATCGAGCAGGGCGACATGTTCTCCGTCCACGGCGGCTGCCCGCCCGAGACCATCGGCGCGGTGGTGGCCTGGGTCGCCACCGCGGAGGAGGCGCGTGCCCTCAGCGGTACGACGATCCGAGCCCAGCCGCTGGCGAAGGAGCAGGGTCTCGCCTGATCGGCCACGAGCCGCGGCGTCATCCGGCCAGGACGACGTGCTCGTCGGTCAGCCAGATCACAGAGCGCTCGAGGTCGATGAAGCGCCGTTCGTCCTCGAGCAGCGCCACGCCCGCTGCCACGCCCTCGGGTGTGGACGCGGCGGTGGCGAGCGCGTCGATGCTGTCGACCGCGACGAGCGCCACGCCGTCGAAGTCCGAAGGAAAGCAGTCACGACTCCGCCGGAGCCCCTCGGCGAGCGCCGCGTCGACCGAGTGGAGCTGCACGTAGCGGCGCAGGCCGAGGGTCGCGGCGTGGCTCGCCACCAGCGGCCCGTGCTCCTCGCGCCAGTACCGGTGGAACTCGTCGAGCGCGACGTCGGCCCGGCGCCGCAACAGGAACGTGATCAGGATCATGGCGCCACGCTAGGTGTCGGACGCGTGCGCAGCGGCGGTCGCGAGCTACGGCGTGGTGCAGCGGGCCCTGACCCGGCTGATCAGGTCCACGGCCTTGTCGCGCCGGCGCGCGAGCCCGTCGATCCGCTTCTGGATCTTCTTCACCAGCTCCGTCCTGCCCTCGGCCTGGGCCTTGGCCAAGGCAGCCTGGAGCTTGGCGAGCCGGGCCTCGGCCTTGCCCACGAGGGCCCGGACCTTGGCGAGGCGGTCGGCGGCGCGCTCGCAGCGTCGCTTGGTGATCTCGGTCTCGACGTCTTGCTTCAGGTCCCTCCGGAGCCCGACGCTCGGCGGCTTGGGAACCGAGCCCGGCGGCTGCGGTCCGTGCTCTGCGTACGCCACGCCGCCGACGCCCATGGTCAACGCGCCCGCCGCCATCACCCCGCACACGGCCTTTCGGATGCTGATCACGTGGTGCTCCTTGTCGTTCCCAACCGCTCGGGCCCCGTACTCCGTACTGCTCGCCTTCTCTGTGCCGGCGGCACCGCCGACTGAACCATTCCCCGCCCTACGGGCCCGCGCCGTCCTGCCGCTCGGCGCCGTCGAGCGCGCTCAGATCCGCGTCGTCCTGTGCGCTCTCGGCGTCGGCCCGGGCGAGCTCCTGCTCGATGGCCTGGTCGTCGGCGCTCGCGGCCGCGGCCGGCGCGGGTTGCGTGGTGGACACGACGGGCTCGGGCACGGTCGGCGTCGACGAGGAGTGGTCCGAGCCCGACCCGCCACAGCCTGCGGAGACCAGGGCAAGGGCGCCGAGCGCGAGGCCGAGCCGCGACGTCGCGCTGATCGGTCTCCGCCGGGTGGTCATGGCGGGCTCATCGGCACGTCTCGGCGCCGACTTGACCGCTACGCGCCCGCCGGACGCTCCGATCGAAGGGGCTCGAGGCCGGCCAGGGCGCGGCAGGCCCGGATGGCCAGAGCCACGATCGTCAGGGTCGGCCCGTAGCCGGTGGAGGTGGGGAACACCGAGGAGTCGGTGCAGACGACGTTGTCGACCTCGTGGAGCCGCTGCCAGCGGTCGAAAACGCTCGCCTTCGGGTCGTCGCCCATGCGGGCCGTGCCCATGATGTGGCGTGAGATGGGCGCCATGAACCGGTCGTCGGCGCCACGCTCGCCCTCGAGCGGCGGCGACGTCACCGAGAAGCTTCGCACCGCGCCGGCCTCTTTCATGATCTCCTTCAGCTTCGGTGCCCAGTGCCGCGACGCCGCGACCTCGTGCTGGTGTGGGTTGTAGGTGACCCTCCCCGCGGGGAAGCCCCACACGTCGCGCACCTTCGGGTCGAGGTCGATGCGGTTGGTCGGCTGCGGAAGGTCTTCTCCCTGCACGGTGAACGCGGCCATGCAGTCGCGCATGGAGGAGTCGAGCATCATGCGCGAGTGGGGCTCGCCGCTCGGCAGGTGGATGGCCTCCATGACCGGGTGGCTGGCGCCACCGTGCTCGACGATGCCCCCTCGGAAGTACGGCAGGCCGGCCTCCTTGGCCGCTGCTATCGCGTTCGCGTCGGGCACGAGGAAGTCGTCGTGCAGATGCGTGACGGAGCGTCCGCGGTACGCGTGCAGGCGGAAGGGGAAGATGCCGAGCACATAGGTCTGGAAGTGGAACATCAGGTACCGGCCGACGAGGTCGGAGGAGTTGCCGACGCCGCTGCGCAGCAACAGGCGCGGCGTCTCGAACGCGCCGGCCCCGAGCACCACCGCGCGAGCGTGCACCTCGTGCTCGTTGCCCTCGAGGTCGAGGTAACGCACGCCGCGGGCCTTCCGGCCCGACCCGTCGACCACGACCTCCGTCACGTACGACTCGGGCTGGATCTCGCACCGGCCGGTGCGCAGCGCATGACGCAATGGCGCGACGGGGTCGCCCTTGGCCTCGATGGGGCAGCCGAAGTACGCGCAGAACCCGCAGTTGTTGCAGGCGGGACGGCCGTCGTACGGGACGCTGTTGGCGCCGGTCGGCGCGCGGTACGGGTGGTAGCCGAGCCGGGTGGCGGCTTCGCCGGTGACGACCGCGCAGTACATGTCGGGGCCGGGCGGCATGGGGTAGGGGCCCGAGCGCCACGCGGCGAAGGGGTTGGCGGTGTCGTCGCCGGCCACGCCGACGAGCCTCTCGGCCGCGGCGTAGTAGGGCTCCATCTCGTCGTAGTCGACCGGCCAGTCGACGAGATCGGCGCCGTCGATCGGGCCGAGCTCGGAGCGGGCCCGGAAGTCGACCTCGCGGAAGCGGGGGAGCTTGCCGTCGGCGTGGAAGCCGCCGCCGCCCACCCCCGACGGGAGGTTGTTCACGTCTCCCGTGTACAGCCGGTCGCCGTCTTGCTCCTTACGCCGGTAGGTGCGGGGCTCGAGGAGCGGGTCGGGGCCGAGGAACCACCGGCACATGAACTTGATCTCGTCGTTGGTGATCTCGCCCCTCGACGCGAACGGCGGCTCGAGTGAGAGCAGGTGGTTGCGCCCTTTCTCCAGCATGATCACCGACCAGCCCGCGGCCGTGAGCACGTCGGCCGCGGTCGCGCCCGCGGGCCCGGTGCCGACGATCACCGCGTCGCAATCGAGCTCGGTCACGCTGCCCCCCTATCCGAGGGGGTCACGGCTCGGAGACCTCCGGGTCGGTGTAGCCGCGCGGCTGCACGTCGCCGGGGAAGCGGATCGCGGCCCAGCCGGCGCCGTCGCGGTTGCCGCCGTACTCGGGCGCGCCGTACGCGCCTTCGCACGCATGGCGGTACAGCAGCTCCTTGAACTCGGGAACGCGGTCGAGGCGCCGGTCCTGCTCCTCGCTGTCGAGGTCGCAGAAGTCGGCCCCAACCGCGGCGATTCCCTCGCGGTAGCGCTCCTGCCAGCCTAAGACCGGTCCGTTGAACTCGCGCTCGGGCATACCCTGGGAGCCCTCGATGCGCGTGCGCCATGCCAGCTCCTCGAGTCGGCCCAAAGGCGTGAAGTGAGAGAACGACGCCTCGCCACCGAAGCGGCCCGAGTACGGGCCGCCGGCGAAGACGAGGGGCGGGTCGACGAGGAACGCGCCGAGCGTGCGGTCGATGTAGTCGGCGACGCCGAGCACGCCCGCGCCCGGGTGGTCGTCGACCGCGGGGATCAGACGCTCGACGGCGGCCTCCACCACCGCATACGACGCCGGGTCGAGATACAGCGGCACGCTACGCGAGCGTGATCTGGTAGTTGCCGAGCTCGTCGAGCCGGGCCACCGCGCCGGGTGGGATGACCACCACGGTGAACGGCTCCTCGATCAGGGCCGGCCCGGCCACCTCCGCGCCGGGGCCGAGCGGCGTCCCCGCGTAGACGGGCGTCTCGATGAACTCGACCCCGAAGTAGGCCGGGCGGTCGCCGGTGCGGGCGTCGCCCACGTCGCTCACCGTTCCGAGCTCGGCGAGGTGCTCGGGCTTGGGCGTCTCGCCCCTCGCGACGAGACGCGCGCCGCGTAGCAGCGGCTGCTGGTTGCGGAAGCAGAACCCGCGCTCGTGCTCGTGCTGGTCGTGGAAACGCTCGGCGAGGTCGAGCAGGTCGGGTTCGTCGAGCGTGGTGCCCTCGGGCACCGGCACGCTCATGTCGAAGTTCTGGCCCGGGTAGCACATCTGGGCGAAGAGGTCGGTGGTGACGACGCCTTCGGGTAGGCCGGTCGGCTCCATCTCCTTGCGTGCCTCGTCGGTGAGCTCGGCCATCAGGGCCCGCAGCCGCGCGAGGTCCACCTGGGAGAGGGGCACGACGTACGCCCGGACCAGGTCGACGACGTAGTCGGCCACGAGCACGCCGAGCGCGGAGAAAGCCGGCGCCGTCTTCGGTACGAGGATCCGCTCGATGCCCAGCTCCGCGGCGATGGCCCACGCGTGCACGGCGCCATTGCCGCCGTACGCGATGAGCGAGAGGTCGCGCGGGTCGGCGCCGTGCGAGGCGAGCACGCGTCGCGTCGCGTTGGCCATGTTGGCGTTGACGATCCGCTCGATTCCCCACGCGGCCTCCACGACGTCGAGCTCGAGTGGGCCTGCTACCTCGCGCTGGATCGCGTCGCGCGCGGTGTCGAGGTCGAGGGTCATGCGACCGCCCGCGAAGCCGGTGGACGGCAGGTAGCCGAGCACAGCGTCGGCATCGGTGACCGTGGGTCGCGTGCCCCCCCGGCCGTAGCAGACCGGCCCCGGTGCCGCGCCCGCGCTCTCGGGCCCAACGAGCAGCGCGCCCTGTCGCACGCGGGCGATGGAGCCACCGCCGGCACCGACGCTCTGTACGTCGACCATGGGCAGGCCGATGTAGTAACGGTAGCGCCAGTTCCAGTCGGTCTTGATCTCGGGTCGGCCGTCCCGCACCAGACAGACGTCGAAGCTGGTGCCGCCCATGTCGACCGAGACGAAGTCGGGGACCCCGGCCTTGCGGGCGGCCAGTGCCGCGCCCATCACGCCACCGGTTGGCCCGGAGGCGAGGAGCGACACCGCGCGGCGGGAAACGTACTCGGGCGGCATCACGCCGCCCGTCGACTGCATGATGAGCAGCTGGCCCGCGTAGCCCGCGGCGCGCAGCCTCTCCTGGAGGCGCCCGATGTACGCCGCGATCCGCGGTGCCACGTACGCGTTCACGAGCGTGGTGGAGGTGCGCTCGAACTCCGGCCCGCGCGGCATCACCTCGTGGGAGAGCGACACGTGCTCGACGTCGGGGAACTCCTCGCGCACGATCTCGGCGGCGCGGCGCTCGTGGTCGGGGTTCACGAACGAGAAGAGGAACATCACCGCGATCGAACGGACGCCCAGCGCCTTCAGCCGTTGCACCCCCCGACGCACCGCTTCCTCGTCGAGCGGCTTGAGCACCTCGCCTTGGAAGCTCAGCCGCTCGGGAATCGGGATGCGGGCCCGGCGCCGGGCGATGGGCGACGGCGCCGGGTAGCTCGGGTCCCAGATTTCCTCCTTGTGGACCCGGCGCATCTCGATCTCGTCGCGGTGCCCCTCGGTGACCAGCAGGCCGGTGGGGGCTCCCGTCATCTCGATCATCGTGTTGTCGGCGGTGGTGGTGCCGTGCACGAGCAGGTCGAGGTCGGCGCAGAGCTCGCCCAACGTGATGCCGAACCGCTCAGCGAGCTCCGCGAGCCCGTTCATCACGCCCGTCGACTGGTCGTCGCTCGTGGTGGCTGTCTTGTCGAGGACCACCTCGCCCGCGGGCGTGACGCAGATGACGTCGGTGAACGTGCCGCCGACGTCGATTCCGACTCTGTATCTCTGGTCGCGCTCGCCGCGGGCCGGGGTACCCGGCCCGCCGACGCTCGCCGCTCCGTGCTCATGGTCGCGCTCGCTGCGGGCCGGGGTACCCGGCCCGCCGACGCTCGCCGCTCCGTCCATCAGCCGGCGCGGCGCTCGGCCCGCAGGCGATCGGTGGCCTCGGTGTCGATCTCCAGGGTCAGGTCCTCGAGCGAGCCGGTGAGGACGACGCCGTAGTCGCGCGCGGCTCCCTCGACGCTCACGTACTCGTCGAGCACGTCGTCGAGCACGGCCTGCGGGTCGCGGTCGAGGGGGTCGCCCCAGCCGCCACCGCCGCCGTAGTCGTACATGATCCGCTGGCCGGCCTCGATCGGCACCCAGTCGGCGGTGTGCTGCACCACGAACGGGTCGTCGGAGCCGTGGCGGATCACCATCTTGTTGGGCGCGCCGTTTCGGCCGCCACAGATGCCCGGCATCGGGTACTTCATGCCGACCACGTACGTGTAGACGCTCGCGTCGACGAGCACCGCCTTCTCGTAGTGGCTGCCGCACAGGCCCCGCCACTGGCCCGGCCCGCCCGAGTCGGTTCGGTAGTCGCGGCTCCACTGCACGTGCGGGTAGAGGCTCTCGTTGATCTCGGCCGTCGCCTTCCAGAGATTGCCGAACGAGGCGTTCTGGGCGCCCCAGGCGTCCATGCCCTTGGCCGCGTTGCACCAGCCGGCGTAGACCTCGGCCGAGTGGTCGGTGAACTTCGCGCCGGTGCGCGGGTCGACGCCCACGATGATGGTGGGGATGCCGGTCTTGTAGGTCTGCGGGACGGCCTTCTCGGGGAGCACGTGCTGCATCGCGACCGCGATGACCTCGCCGACGTCAGCGCCCGGGTGGTGCGTGCCCGCGCTCACCGGCTTGTCGGGGTGCGGGTTGAGCACGCAGCCCTTGGGCACGACGAGCTCGATCTGGTCGAAGAAGCCCTCGTTCTTCGGGATCTCGGGGTCCATCATGGAGGCGATCTGGCCGACCGTGTAGCCCCGCGTGTTGCCGAACGTGGACCAGGCCTGGATCTCCTGACGGGTGTCGCTACCCGTGTAGTCGATGGTGAGCTTGTCGCCGTCGACGGTGATCTTGGCGTGGAGCTTGATGTCGGGATGACCGAGTGGGTCGTGGTCGACGAAGGCGTCGGCTTCGTAGACGCCGTCGGGCCAGCCGCTGACCTCCTCGCGGAAGCGGCGGGCCGCGTAGTCGATCATGAAGTCGACCGACTCCTCGACGGCGGTGATGCCGTAGTGCTGAATCACCTCGCCGAGACGGCGGGCCGCGAGCTGTGCAGCCCCGATCTGGGCGCGGAGGTCGCCGATGTAATCGGGGAGGCGGTTGTTCGCCTGGAGCGCGTAGAGCAGGTCGCGTCGCTCCACGCCGCGGTCGACGACCTTCACCGCCGGCCAGCGCACGCCCTCGCCCCAGATGTCGCTCGCGGTCACGTTGTAGCCACCGGGCACGCCGCCGCCGGTGTCGCCGTGGTGGCACTGGATGCTCGCGATGAGCACCATGCGGCGGTGGCCGTCGGGCTCGTCCGCGAACACGGGGGCGAACACGTTGTAGTCGGGAAGGTGGCCGCCGCCGTGGTAGGGGTCGTTTCCCAACAAGACGTCGCCCTCGCGGAATTCCTCGGCCCCGAGGAACTCGAGCGCGAACCGAACGGGCAGCGTCGAGGTGAGCATGAACTGCGGGATGCCGACCGAGAGCGCGGCGAGCCGGCCCTTGGCGTCGAGGATGGTGGCGTTGCGCTCGTTGCTCTGGTTGAGGATGGGCGTGGTCGCGGTGCGGCTCACATAGGTGGCCATCTCGAAGCAGATGGTCTCCATCGCGCCGCGGATCACCTCGGCGGTGACCTGGTCGACGGTGGGGGTCTCGCTGAGACGGCCCCGGTGGCCGGCGAGCTGGACCAGATCCACGTTCATGGGCACTCCTCCTGGTCGCAGGCCGGGGTGGGGGGACGAGTCCCGTACCCGACGCCACGTAGCTGACGCCGCATAGCTGACGCCGCCGTCACGAAAATTCTACACTTCGCGCCCCATAGCAGACAGAGGCCCGCAGCGGGCGGAGCGACGGGTCGGAGCACGACACCCGAGCACCGGGCGGGAGGGGAGCGCTGAATGTCCGAGCACCGCGAGTTCAGGGACATCCGAGGAGGCGGCGCTGAGCAGGGGCCGGCCTTGCCGGTCGACGAGTTCATGGCCGGGCTCGAGGCGACACAGCGCGAGATCGCCACCGAGAAGAACGTGGTGTGGGAGCGCGTCGCGGACGGGACCCTCTCGATGGAGCTCCTCGAGCGGCTGGCGAAGGAGTACTACTTCCTCGGCAAGTGGTACACGTGCGAGTTCGGCTCGCTCGTGAGCCTCACGCCCGACGTCGATGCCCTCGACCTCGCGACGAGCGAGCACTTCGTGCACTGGCTCCAGAACCTGGCCGACGAGACCGGCTTCGCCGGCGACCGCAACCACGTCGACATGAAGGTCGAGTGGGCTCGGATGCTCGGCATCAGCGACGACGAGCTCCTCGGCTACCGGGCGATGCCCGAGACGATCGGGTCGGTGTTCACGACCCTCTACTACATGCGGCGCTCTTACGAGGAGGGCCTCGCCGCGTTCGGATGGGCCGGCGAGCGCTTCGCCGCCTCCACCGACTACGCCCGCAAGATGTACGAGGGGATGCGCGACCACTACGGCATCGAGGTCGAGAACTTCAAGGTCCACGCCTACGCAGAGGCCGAGCATGGCGAGGCCGCCGACTACCTCCTGCGCCAGGTCGTGCTCACCGCCGGGCAGCAACGGCGGGTGCGGAGAGCCGTCGAGCACGTCCTCGTATGCCGCAACGCCCGCACCGTCGCGCTCAACCGCTGGCTCGAGGAGCCCGGCGCGCTCCGCTAGCAGTCACCGCGTGCGCCGGTCGTGCAGCAGCGACCGTCCGGCGATCAGCACACCGACCGCGAGCACCCAGCAGATTGCCGCGGGCACGATCCCGAGCCCGTACTGCAAGGGCGCCCGGACCAGCGCGAGGACCACGAGCGTGCCGACGACGATCGCGAGCCAGCCGCCGACGCCGAGGGGCGGCTTCGGCTCGGCCTTGCGCCGAGGCGAGCGACGCATCGCATCGGTGGGAAGCGGCGGGAGGTTCGGCCTGCCCGACGACAGGGGCCGGCCGGTCGGGTCGGTCGGGCCCGACGGGAGGAGCGGTCGGTCGGCGCCGAGGATCGCCGTGTACGCCTGCTGCACCTCGGTGCGGAAGCGGATCGCCGCGGCGCGGCCATCGTCGGAGGTCTGTTTGTCGGGGTCGTGCAGACGCAGCCGGCGCTGGTAGGCGGCCTCGACCTCCTCGCGGCCGGCGTCGGGGCTCACGCCCAGGACGGCGTAGGGATCCATGGCCCCATCATCGCCCAACCGCCCGCGCATGGAACGGTTAGATGAGCAGGTCGCCCAGGCGGTCGTGGTGCCAGCCGGTCGTTCCGAGCAGCGCCTCGGAGGCGTAGGCACGCCGGATGAAGAGGTGGAGATCGTGCTCCCACGTGTAACCGATCCCGCCGTGGATCTGGATGCCGTCCTTCGCGCAGCGGGTCGCGGCCTCGCCGGCCGCCGCCTTGGCCACGTGCACGGCGCGATGGCGGTCGGCGTCGCCGGCGTCGAGCGTCATGGCCGCGTAGTACACCGAGCTCCACGATCGTTCGAGGTCGAGGGCCATGTCGGCGAGCTTGTGCTGGATCGCCTGGAAGGAGCCGATGGGCCGGTCGAACTGCACGCGCTCCTTCGCGTACCGGAGCGTCATGTCGAAGAGGTGGCGGGCCGTGCCCACCATCTCGGCGGCGAGCCCTACGGTGGCGCGCTCGACGACGGACTCGAGCGCGGCCGGGTCGAGGGCGAGGGCCGTCCCGGCGAGGCCGGTCGTGTCGACGTCGAACAGCCGCCGTGAGGTGTCGACGGTCTCCAAGAGCCGCACCGGCGGGTGCTCGGTGACCGTCACCGACGGGCCGGGACCGACGACGGCGACGTGGTCGACGCGGTCGGCCTCGGGCACGAACGTCTTGGTCGTGTCCGGGCTCACGGCCCATACGCCGTCCATCCCCGCGACGGCGAGGGTGCCGGTGTGCTCACCGGCGAGCACCTTCTCGAGCAGGTCCGACCCGATCGCGTCGAGCAGCGGTGCGAACAGCGCCGCGGTGGCGAAGAACGGGCCCGGCGCGGCCACGTAGCCGGTCTGCTCGAGGAAGAGGCAGAGGTCGACCGCCGACCCCGCGCCGAGGCCGGCGAACTCACGCAGATGCTCCCAGAGCGGGTCGGCGGCCGCCGGGTCGTCGATGTGCGCACGGACGAGCGACGTCGGGCACTCCTTTGCCAGCAGCGCGCGGGCGGTGTCGCGCAGCAGCTCCTGATCGGGCGTGAGGGAAAAGTCCATGCCTATTGCGCTGCTCCCACTCCGCTACTTCCGCTCACTTCGTTCGCCTCATTCGCTCCGTTCGCAGCGCGGTGCTCGGCTCGCGCGCTCGCCTCGCCCGGCTTCCTGTCGGCGCGAGACCGCAGCGAGCGCGATCAGTAATCACCGCGGCAGGCCCAGCACGCGCTGGGCGATGATGTTGCGCTGGATCTCGGAGGTGCCGCCGGCGATCGTGTTGGCGAAGCTCATGAAGAAGCCCTTGATCCAGCGGCCGTCCTCCTCGCCGCGCGCGTGGTCCACCACCGCGCCGTAGGGTCCCTGGAGCTCGATGCCGATCTCGAACATCGTCTTGCCGAGCTCCGACGTCGCCAGCTTCATGTAGGAGTGCTCGGGTGCGGAGCGGCCCTGGGCGAAGCTCGTGAAGCCCTTGTAGCCGAGCGCGCGCAGGCTGACGGCGCGCTCGGAGGCGGCGGCGATGCGGCGCCGCACGATCGGGTCGCGGTCGACGCCGCGCCGGCGGGCCAGGTCCACCAGGCCGGCGATGCCCTGCTCGAGCCGGGCCACGCTCTCGACCCAGAGCCCGGCGCGCTCGTGGGCGAGCGATCCGGTGGTGATGCGCCACCCGTCATCGAGGTTCCCCACCAGGTTGGCGCGCGGCACCACCACGTCGGTGAAGAAGACCTCGGCGAAGCCGGCCGCGCCGCTGAGGTGCCGCAGCGGGCGGACCTCGATGCCGGGCGTGTCCATGTCGACGATGAGGAGGCTGATGCCCTTGTGCTTGGGCACGTCGGGGTTGGTGCGCACGTAGCAGAAGCACTTCTGCGCGGCCATGGCGTAGCTGGTCCACACCTTCTGGCCGTTGACGACGAAGTGGTCGTCGTGAACGGCGGCACGGGTGCTGAGGGCGGCGAGGTCGGACCCGGCGTTGGGCTCGCTCATGCCGATGCACCAGACGGTGTCGCCCCGGATCGCTGCCGGTGCCAGCGCCCGCTGCTCCTTCGTGCCGAAGTCGAGCAGGCTGGGCGCGACGATCGCGTAGCCGGGGAAGTGCAAGGAGCGGGGCATGCCGCGACCCGCCATCTCCTCGAGGTACACGAGCGTCTGCACCGGGGTGCAGTCGCGCCCGCCCAGCTCGGGCGGGTAGCCGGGGATCATCCAGCCGTGGTCGAACAGGGTCGCCTGCCACTCGCGGGCCCACTGTGGGATGACCGCCGCGCCCTCGGCGTCGATCTCGTCGCTCGTCGCGAAGTCGCGCCCCTGTTTCGCCTCGGGAGGCGCGTGCGTCTCGAGGAAGGCCACCAGCTCAGCGCGGAACGTCTCTTCGTCGGGGCCCCACGCGAGGTGCACGGCGCTCAGCTCTCGACGGTGAAGAAGAACGGCGGCACGCCCGGGTCGGATCGGGCGAAGAGCGTGCCCCGGGCAGCCTCGATGGCGTCGATGGTCCAGGGCTTGTCGGCAGTGGCCTCGGTGATCGGACGCCAGCCCTGCACGATCTGCACCACGCCGCCCTGCACCTTCACGACCTGGCCGGTGACCCCGGCCGATAGGTCGGACGTGAGCCACCCCACGGCGGCGGCCACGTTCTCGGGCGCGAACTTGTCGAACTCGCCGTCCTTCGCCTTCATGTGATCGCCGGCCAGCGCCTCGGTGAGACGGGTGCGCGCGACCGGGCAGATCGCGTTCACCCGGACGCCGATGCGCTCGAGCTCGCGGGCCATCACGATCGTCATGGCCGCGATACCCGCTTTCGCGGCCGCGTAGTTGACCTGGCCGGCGTTGCCGTAGAGGCCGGACTCGGATGCGGTGTTGACGATCTTCGCGTTGGCCGGCTCGCCCGTCTCCTTGGTGCGCTGGCGCCAGTACGCGGCGGCGAAGCGGCTGGTGCTGAAGTGCCCCTTCAGGTGGACGTCGATCACCGCGTCCCACTCGGCCTCGTCCATGTTGAAGCTCATCTTGTCGCGCAGGATCCCGGCGTTGTTCACGAGCACGTCGAGCCCGCCGAAGGTGTCGACGGCCTGGGTCACCACCGCCCGGCCGCCGGCCCACGTGGCGATGTCGTCGTTGTTCGCCGTGGCCTTCCCGCCGCCGGCGGTGATCTCGTCGGCGACGAGCTGGGCCGGCCGCCGGTCGTGGCCCTCGCCGGTCGCCTCGCCGCCCAGGTCGTTGATCACCACGGCCGCGCCCTCGGAGGCCAGGAGCAGGGCCTCGGCGCGGCCGATTCCGCGACCGGCACCGGTGACGATCGCGACCTTCCCGTCGAACACGCCCATTCATGTCCCTTCCGATGCGCGTCGGATGTGACGCAGCCGTCAGAGAGTAGTGGGCGCGCTCGAGGGGGCGGAATCGCAGGTCAGGGGCCCAGGAACGGCGCTCGCCGCGAAGACGCGCGCCGGGTCGTCGAGCGCTTGCCCTGCGACCGCGGTCACCGCCCGGTGAAGCGGGGGTCGCGGCGCTCCTTGAACGCGGCCATCCCCTCGGCCAAGTCGGGCGAGGTGGTCGCGAGCGATTGGAAGGTGCCCTCGAGGTCGAGCGAACGGGGGAGGTCGGTCTCGAAAGTGGCGTTGAGCAGCCGCTTCGACAGGCCGAGGGCGCGGGTCGGTCCGGCTGCGAGCCGCGCCGCGAGCGCGGCGGCCTCGCGGAGCAGCTCGGCCGGGTCGTCGACGCAGTGGTAGGCCAGCCCGAGATCGACGGCCTCGCGCCCCGTCGCTCCCTCGCCGAGCATCACCATCGCCTTCGCGCGAGACAGGCCGACCAGCCGCGGGAGCAGGTAGGCGCCGCCGGCATCGACGACGAGGCCCCATTTCGCGAACGACCAGATGAAGCGGGTGGACTCGTGGACGAGGACGAAGTCGCAGGCGAGGGCGAGGTGCGCGCCCGGTCCCACCGCGACGCCGTTGACCGCGGCGACGGTCGGCTTGTCGAGCTCCCACAGCTCGCGGATGAAGGCGTGGACGCCGACGCGCAGCGCCTCCGAGGTCGATCGGATGTCGAAATCGTCGGTGCCTGCCTTCATGACCGTCGATGCCGAGAGGTCCATGCCCGCGCAGAAGGCGTCACCGGTGCCCGTGAGCAGGAGCGCGCGCACGCCCGGGTCGGCCCGGCCGGCGCGGACCGCGTCGACCAACGCGTCGCGCATCTCGATGCTGAGCGCGTGCTTGGCCTCGGGCCGGTCGAGCGTGATGCGAAGGACCTGGTCCTCGCCAGTCTCGACCCGAATCGTCACGATGCGCAGCCTGGCACACCCCGCGCCCGAGCGAGCGCGATCATCAGCGACCGTTGGTCGTGAGGATGTTGACCACCGAGACGCCCGAGCCCCGGCCGCCTACGTTGTGCTGGAGCGCGTAGCCGCGGCGGGTCGCGACCTGACGTTCGCCGGCGTCGCCGCGCAGCTGCCACCAGCACTCGGTGATCTGAGCCACGCCGGTCGCGCCGATCGGGTGGCCCTTGGCGAGCAGCCCGCCCGATGTGTTGACAGGGATGCGACCGGTGAGCGATGTCTCGCCCTCGAGCGAGGCGATCCCGCCCTTGCCCTTGTCGACGAATCCGAGATCCTCGATGTCGAGGATCTCGGTGATGGTGAAGCAGTCGTGCACCTCGGCCAGGTCGATGTCGGAGGGGCCCACCCCCGCCATCGCGTACGCGCGCTCCGCCGCGAGGGTGGTGGCCTTGAGGCTGACGAAGCTCTGCTTCTCGTGGAGGTACGGGTGGTCCGTGCCCATGCCGAAGCCGGCAACGTACACCGGTCGATCGGTGAACTCGTGCGCCCGGCCTGCGTTCACGAGGATGACGGCCGCGGCGCCGTCGGTCTGCGGGCAGCAGTCGAGGAGGTGGAGTGGCCTGCACACGGGTGGGGAGCGCAGCACGTCATCGACGGTGATCTCGTTCTGGAAGTGGGCGAACGGGTCGAGCGCGCCGTTGTGGTGGTTCTTGACCGCCACCGACGCCAGCATCTCGCGCGTCGTGCCGAACTCGTGCATGTGGCGGGTCGCGAACGGAGCGAAGAGCACCGGCGCGGTTTCGCCACGGGTGAAGATCGGGTGTCCGGCTGCCGCGCGCGAGAGCAGACCCTCCTCGGTCGACTTGTCGCGCATCTTCTCGACGCCGATCACGAGGACGACGTCGTGCACGCCACTGGCGACCGCCATCGCCCCCACGCGGAACGCGTCTGAACCCGAGGGGCAGGCGTTCTCGATGCGCGTGCAGGGGATCCCGGCCAGCCCGATGGCGCTGGGGACGGTGTTGCCGCCGATGCCCTCCTGGCCCCACAGCGTGCCCCGCTGCGTCGCGACGAACGCCGCCTCCACCTGCGACGGCTCGAAGCCGCGGTCGACGCTCGCCACCGACGCGTGGAAGGCGCCGGCGGACATCTGCTCGTAGCTCTGCTCGAACAGCTCCCCGAACTTGATGAGTCCGGCCCCCACGACCGCTACCCGGTTCCAGCCCATCGCTCGCTCCTCGTTACTCCCCGCTCGCCCGCGCGCGCTTGCTCATGGGGCGCTCCGCTCTCGGTCGCCGCGGCCTTCGGCTGGCGGACCTCCCGCTGCGCGCGCCTTGAACCCATACACCGGCACGCCCCGCTCGTACGCGTAGCGGCGGAGGACGAGCTCCACCTCGCTCCCGATGCGGAGGTCGTCGCCGTCGCCGATCACCTGGAGCATGACGCGGGCACCGTCGACGAGGTCGATCACCGCGATCGGCAGAGGGGCCACGAACGGCGCCGGCATCGTCTGGTTGACGACGAAGGTGTGGACCACCCCTCGCCGGGCGAGTGAGACGACCTCGAACTTGGTGGCCCCGCACGCGATGCAGGCGGGATGGATGGAGGGCGGCGTGTTGATCGTGCCGCAGTCGGCGCAGCGGGCCCCGAGCAGGCCGAGCATCTCCTCTGCTCCGCGTACGAACGATGCGCTCCCGGGCGGCACGCCCATGGGGACGATCTCGCCCGATGCCACCAGCTCGCCCCGGGCTCGGAGCACCTCGGGGTAGGTGGTGGCACGGCCTCCCGCGAGGGCGTGGGCGACGGTGCTCGCCCCGGCGACCGGCGCGTCGACAGTGACGGCGACCCCCGTGGCGCGGCCGCCGCCGAAGCCCACGAGCGCAACGATGCCGGCCGCGTCGAGGGCACCGAGGCCGCCGAGGAGCGCCGCCGCGGCGCCGGTGTCGCCGAGAGCCGCGAAGACGGCCGCCGACACCGGCGCGCCGCCGCCGAGCTGACGGGCGAGGACGGCGCCGAGGCGGCCGTCGGGATCGGGGAGCGACCACTCGCGCACGTCGAGCGCGGCGAGCTGCTCGCCGACCTCGCGCACCGCGGGGAGGAACACCTCCTCGCGGAACAGCCGTGGGTCGTAGAGGTCGCGCGTGGTGGCTTCGCCGTCGGCGCGGTAGCGGTCGAGCAGGGGACGGGTGCGGGTCACGCGGGCCGAGAGAGACGCGGTACCGCCCTCCGCCGCGAGAACCACGGCCGCGGCACCGGCGCCGGCGCGCGACTCGAAGGCGGTCCCGAGACCGGGCCGCATGGCATCGGACGCGACCACGAGCGTGACCTGGGCCGAGCCAGCTGCCACCGCGTCGGCCGCCGCGAGGAGGGCCTCCATCCCGGCGTGGGTAGAGCCCGAGAGCAACGCGCCGCCGGATCGGCTGGACAGCCCCACCGCGGCCGCGAGCACGGCATGGCTGGGGCCCTCGGCGAACGGCGGGCGGCTCGTTCCCCACCACACGCCGTCGATCGAGACCGGGTCGAGCCCGGCCGCGTCGAGAGCACGCGTCGCGGCCTCGACCGCGAGGGTCAGCACGTCCTCGTCGGGCGCGCACACCGCTGCTCTGCCCCGACCGGCGAGGCGACCCCAGGCCGCGTCGACGTCGGCGCCCGCCAGCCGCAGGGCCGGTGTGGCCGCGCCGGCGGAGAGGATGCGGACCGGAGTCACGCCTCGACTCTACCGTCACCGACCTGCCATCGGCCGCGGAGCGCGGGATCCCCGACCCTCGGATCCCACGTTAAGTGGTCGCCGAGGCCTGCCGATAGTCGGCCCATGGACGAAGACCCGCCGGAGGAGACGTTCGCGCGCAAGTGGCGGCAGGCGCTCCTCAGCCCGATCGACCTCATCGTGTTGCCGGTCGTCGCGACGCTGTGGCTCCTCCAGCAAGCGGGCTTGGTCGCCGACGTGTCGCCGTGGATCCTTGCCGCCCTCTTCCTCTTCGCGATCTTCTGCACGAGCATCGTGTACACGCTCTGGCCCGACGAACACTGCACGTACGCCCAGATGAGCATCCGGGTGGGTACCGAGTTCTCGGTGATCAGCCTCCTCATGTACGCGAACGGCTGGGGCCCCACCCTCGCCATCGGCTACGGCTTCGCAGCGGCCAACGCGATCCGGGCCTCCGGCTCGCGCGCGATGAAGCCGGCGATGTTCTGGAGTGTGGTCTGCATCGTAATCGGTCAGCTCATGATCGTGATCGGCGTCGCGCCGACGCTGATCTCCCAGCCCCTTGTCCACGGCCTCGCGGTGCTCGCGGCGCTCGGGACCATCATCGTGATCGGGTTCCAGGGGTGGGCGGCCAAGGTGAAGGAGACTCTCGAGGAGACCGTCCGGAAACAGGAGATCCGTTTCGAGGCCCTGGTGCAGAACGCGTCCGACATCATCACGGTTTTCGACCTCGCGGGCTCGGTGCTCTACGCGAGCCCGTCGTTCGACCGGGTGCTCGGCTACCGGCCGGGCCCGACGGTGACACTCGGCCGTGACCTGCTCCACCCCGACGACATCCCCCGCGCCGCCGCCTTCTTCAAGGAGGTCCAGGCCAATCCGAGCCGAGTGTCGTGGATCGAGGTGCGCATGCGGGACCGCGATGATGAGTGGATCTGGTTCGAGATCGGTGTCACGAACCTGCTGGACGATCCCAGCGTGGGCGGGATGATCGCGAACATGCGTGACATCACCGAGCGCAAGCTGGTGGAGGAGCAGCTCAACTTCCAGGCGTTCCACGACGAGCTCACCCAGCTTCCTAACCGTGCCGCGTTCGTCGAGCGGCTCAAGCTCGCGCTCGACCGGGCCCGGCACCAGAACCGGAGCATCGCCGTGCTCTTCACCGACGTCGACCAGTTCAAGCTCGTCAACGACAGCCTCGGTCACGCGGTGGGTGACCATCTCCTCATGGTCGTCGCCGACCGGCTCATGGAATGCCTCCGGCCCGGCGACATCGTGGCGCGCTTCGGCGGAGACGAGTTCACCGTGCTGCTCGAGGACCTCGCGAGCCCGGCCGACGCGGTGCGGGTCGCCGACCGCATCAACGAAGCGCTGCGCGTGCCGATCACGGTCGACGGCCACGAGCTGATCGTCAGCACGAGCACCGGCATCGCGCTATCGGATGCCGGGACCGACGAGCACAGCGATCTCTTGCGTGACGCGGACTTGGCGATGTACCTGGCGAAGGAGCGCGGCCGGGACCGCTGGGAGATCCTCGGTGCCAGCTCCGCGTCCGAGGTCGCCGAGCGGCGAGCGGTCGGCGACGAGCTCGCGCGCCGCCGCCGCGTAGGTTGAGCCGCCCCCACCGGCGATCCGGAGCCTCGATCTGGGGCGGGCTGGAGGCCGGCCGAGTGGCCACGGAGCGTGTCAAGCCACGCCGGGGACGGGTCGATAAGGGGGAATGAGCCGAAGCGCCGCCGCGGCGCCTCCGCTGAGCTTCGCGGCCCGCCTCCGCGAGGAGGTCCGCCACCCCATCCACCTTGCGCCACTCGCGGTGGTCCCCGTGCTGTGGCTCGCGCGCGACGCCGGCCTCATCGCGGACGTCTCGGTCTGGGTCATCCTCGGGCTCCTGGCGGTCGCCCACGGCCTGAGCACGATGGCGCAGGCGGCGTGGCCCCACGAGACGCTCGGGTGGCGGCTCTTCCTGCGCGTCGGGGTCGAGATGGGCACCATCACGACCCTGGTCTACACGCTGGGCTGGGGGCCGACGCTCGCGATCGGCATCGTGTTCGGCGCGGCCGACAATATCCGGGTCTCGGGATCGGGAGCTGCGAGGCCCGCATTGTTCTGGGCCGTGGTCGACATCGGGCTCGGCCAGCTCGCGATCGCCACCGGCGTGGCGCCATCGCTCATCCCGGAGCCGCTGGTGCACGGTCTCGCGCTGCTCGCCGTCATCGGGTCGCTCGTCACCATCAAGCTCCTCGAGTGGACCACGAAGGCGAAGGAGAGCGCGGAGGCCGAGGTCCGTCAGAGCGAGGAGCGGTTCAAGGCGCTCGTGCAGCACGCAGCCGACCTCATCCTCGTGACCGACGGCCATGGCGCCTTCAAGTACGTGAGCCCCGCGTTCGAGAAGTTCGTCGGCCTCGGGCGCGATGCCGCGCTCGGTCGGAACGCGGTCGAGTTCCTCGATCTCTCCAAAGACACGACGGTGCCCGACTTCTATCAAGAGGTCCTCGCGAGCCCGGGCGAGGTGCGTCGGATCGAGCTACGCCTCCGCGGCGTCGACGGAGACACGGGCTGGTTCGAGGCCGACGTGACGAACCTGCTCGACGACCCGGCCGTCGGCGGCATCGTCGCCAACCTCCACGACGTGACGGAGCGCCACTACTTCGAGGAGCAGCTCACCTACCAGGCCTACCACGACGCCTTGACAGGGCTCCCCAACCGAGTCGACTTCCTCGAGCAGCTCCAGCGCACGCTCGCACGGTCGGTCGAGGAACCGCAGACCAACGCGGTGCTCTTCCTCGACGTCGACCGCTTCAAGCTCGTCAACGACAGCTTGGGCCACAACGTGGGCGACCACTTGCTCGTCGAGGTCGCGGACCGCCTCCGGCGCGGCATCCGGCCCGACGACCTGGTAGCCCGCTTCGGCGGTGACGAGTTCACGGTGCTGCTCGCGGGCATCCGCTCGATGCACGACGCCGCGCGCGCGGCCGAGCGCATCATCGACCAGATGAAGGAGCCGTTCCTCGTGGGCGGGCGCGAGCTGGTCGTGACGTGCAGCGTCGGCATCGCCGGCGCGCAGAACGGCCGCCAGGACGCCGACGAGCTGCTGCGCGAGGCCGACCTCGCGATGTATCTCGCCAAGGAGCGGGGCCGCGCCCGGTGGGAGATGTTCGACCCGCAGCACGCGCCGCAGCTGACCGAGCGGCTCGAGGTGGAGGGCGATCTCTGGCGCGCGATCAGCAACGACGAGCTGGTCGTGTACTTCCAGCCCGAGGTCTCGCTTGACGCGGGCCAGGTCGTGGCGCTCGAGGCGCTCGTGCGCTGGGAGCATCCTCGGCGCGGGCTGTTGGCGCCGGCAGCGTTCGTGCCGCTGGCCGAGGAGAGCAGCCTCATCGTGGCCATCGATCGCTACGTTCTCGAACGAGCGTGCACGTGGACCGCGGGATGGCTCGCACAGGGCGGTCATCCGCTCGTGATGAGCGTGAACCTGTCACCCCGATTCCTGCGCCAGGCCGAGGTGGTCACGGAGGTGGAGACGACCCTCCGGAGCACCGGCCTCGATCCGCGCTCGCTCCAGCTCGAGATCACCGAGCGCACGGCGGTCGCCGACGAGGAGCACACGGTCGACTCGTTGCGCCGCCTACGCGCGCTGGGGGTGCGGGTCGCGATCGACGACTTCGGCACCGGCTACTCGTCGCTCGAGTACCTGAAGCGCTTCCCCGTCGATGTGCTCAAGCTCGACCGCACCTTCGTGAACGAGATGGACAGCCTCCCCGCCGACGCCGCGATCGTGCAGGCCGTGATCACGATGGGCCACGCGCTCGGCATGCGGATCACCGCCGAGGGCGTGGAGCGGGCCGAGCAGGCGGCGCAGCTCCGGTTGCTCGGCTGTGACACCGCCCAGGGCTTCCACTTCGCGCGCCCGGCAGCAGCGGAGATCGTCGAGGAGCTGCTCGACGGTGGAGCACCGGTCTCGCTCCCGCGGGGGACCGTCCTGCCGTTCCCCGCGCTGCAGCGCGACGCCGCGTCGTAGCGGCCGCGTCGAGCCCGGATGCCCGCGGGCACCGATTGACACGCGCGCCGGCCTCGGGCACGGTGGCCCGAGCCAGCGTCACCGGTCACGCGGGAGGACCGCCATGCCCGAGCTCGTCGCCCCTCGCCAGCCCTTCGTCGACGGGAAGTTCGTGCCCGGCGACGGGCCCACGCTCGCGGTCGAGAGCCCGGCCACCGAGGAGACGATCGCCGAGGTCGAGACGGCCTCCGTGCCCCAGATCGAGCAGGCCATCCACGCCGCCCGCCGTACCTTCGACGCCGGGACCTGGGCCGACGTGCCGGCGCGCGAGCGCGCCGCAGTGCTTCTCCGCATGGCCGAGCACCTCGCCGCGCGGCGGGCCACCCTGATCGACACCGTGGTCGCCGAGGCCGGTGCGCCGCACGGCAACGCAACCGACCTGCAGGTGGGCGCGCCACTCGAGCACGCGCGGCGGATCCCGGAGCTCTACCTGCAGCTCCCCGAGCAGGAGTACAACCCGGTACCGCCGACCGAGCTCGCGCCGAGCGGGCAGGTCGCCGCCAGCCTCAACCGCTACGAGCCGGTCGGTGTGGTGTCGGCGATCTCGGCGTACAACTTCCCCTTCTACCTCAACGTCTGGAAGGTGTTCCCGGCATTGATGGCCGGCTGCTCGGTCGTGTTGCGGCCGAGCCCGCTCACCCCGCTGTCGGCGATGCCGTTCGGCGAGGCGGCCGAGGCCGCCGGCCTCCCCCCGGGCGTGCTCAACGTGGTGATCGACGCCGCGGTCGAGGGTGGGCAGCTCATCACCTCGCACCCCGCGGTCGACATGGTGACGTTCACAGGCTCCACGGCCGTCGGTCGCCAGATCATGAAGCAGGCCGCCGAGACCGTGAAGAAGATCCATCTGGAGCTGGGCGGCAAGTCGGCCGCGATCTACCTCCCCGAGGCGACCGACCACGCGTGGATGATGGGCATGGGCGTGTTCCTCGCGCACCAGGGCCAGGGTTGCGCCCTCACCACTCGGCTCCTCGTGCCCGACGACCGCAAGCAAGACGTGATCGACAAGATCGCCGAGGTCGCGCCACAGCTTCCGATCGGCGATCCGTCGGACCCGGCCAACATGATGGGGCCGCTCATCAACGCGGCGCAGCGCGAGAAGTCGGAGCGCTACGTGGCGGTCGCACAGGAGCATGGCGCGAGGCTGGTCACAGGAGGAAGGCGCCCGCCCGACCTGCCCAAGGGCTACTACTTCGAGCCGACCGTGCTCGACGTCCCCGACAACGCGAACCCCGCCGCGCAGGACGAGATCTTCGGCCCGGTGCTCTCGGTGCTCGGCTACGACGACCTCGACGACGCGGTGCGCATCGCCAACGACTCCATCTACGGGCTCGCGGGCATGGTGTTCGGTGACGCGGTCGAGGCCACGAAGGTCGCGCAGCGCATCCGGGCCGGCACCGTGTGGGTGAACACCGCCGCGCCGAGCTGTTACGCGCCCTTCGGCGGCTACAAGCAGAGCGGCATCGGCCGCGAGATGGGCCTCCACGGCTTCCGGGAGTACCAGGAGATCAAGCACCTCTACGTGGGCGGGTAGTGGTGCCCCGGAGGGGCGCCCGCGGTCCTGCCCGGCTTCTCGGCCGATCGACCCCTTGCCTTCCCTCGAGCGGAGGAATACCATTCTCGATATGCAGAGTGTCGTTTCGGAGACCGACCCGGGCGATCGCTCGCTGGCGGCGCGATCGGCCGAACGGGCGGTTGCGGCGCGCTACTCCGCCTACCTCGAGGAGGTTCAGCGGCTGATCCGGGCCGGCGTGGCGGTGATGGAGCGGACGCAGAGCACCAACCCTCGGGTCAGCGAGATCGTGCGCGAGGCCGGCCTCTCGAACCAGGCCTTCTATCGCCACTTCCGCAGCAAGGACGAGTTGCTCGTCGCCATCCTCGACGACGGGCTGCGTCAGCTGGTCGGCTACCTCACGCACCAGATGGACAAGGAGCCCACCGGCCTCGGGAAGGTCCGCCGCTGGGTGGAGGGGATCCTCGCGCAGGCGACGAATCCGGCTGCCGCGCGCGCCACTCGCGGTGTGATCCTCAACAGCGTCCGGCTCGCCGAGCTGTTCCCCGACGACTCCCGGCGCTCCGAGGACGTGCTCAGGGCGCCGCTGCGCGAGGCGATTGCCCTCGCGGTCGAGCGCGGCGAGCGGACGCGCGCCGACCCCGAGCGCGACGCTTAGCCGGTCAGGCGCTTGGGTGCCAGCAAGTGTTTTGCCACCAGAATTAACAAAATGCGTTGAATTATTTCCAAAAATCACCGCACCTGGAGAATAATTCTTATCTACGCCTACAAGATTCCTATCGTAGAGCAGTAAAGTTATTCCAGTTGCCTTGCCTCTTTTTCGCCTGTGTGACGCTGAAGCTGCACCAGCTAAGTTGTAAAGCCCAATGTTTCCAACGTGTGCACTCCGGTACACCATTTGCTGATTGCTAACTTTCCTTAGTTCCTTTAAAGTAATTGCACCATGTGCTTTGAATTCAAGCTCTGGCATTTGAAACACCTAAAAGTTTTACAGCAAACCGGTTATAAATCTCAGCAGCTGCAGCTAAATCGCTAACAGAAATGCATTCGCCAGCAGTGTGGCATAAATCAGCATTGCCGGGGCCGAAAACAACTGCTTCAAAACCAGCTAAGTTAAGGAACTTCGCTATGGTTGCACCTGACTCTACGATTAATTCACTGCGCTTGCCTGTACTCCGCACTTCGTCCAGTAATGTTTTTACAAATTCCGCTCCACGTGACGCCTCGTGCGGTGCGTCGTATCGGTAAACGGTAGTTGAGAGGTTAAACTCTGGATTTTTTCTTTTCAGCTCAGCTGATATTTTTTCAATTTCTGCCAGCACTGCTTCTTTTGACTGGCTAGGGTTTAGTCGCATGTCTATATCTGCATCGCAGTAATCTGGAACTATGCTTTGCTTTGTCCCACCTTTGATTACGCCCACGTTTAAACTAGTGGGACGAAATGGTGGCTTTGGCTGAAACTTAAGCTGCTTAAACGCTTGGATAAATTCAGACAACATGTAAATAGCGTTTATACCGGTTTCTGGCCGCGAGGAGTGTGCACTTTTTCCCTTGCAGTGCACTTTAAACCTCAACACACCCATTTCCCCAACTTCGACGTTGAAATCCGTTGCTTCAGTAACTACGCTAGCAACTGGTTTCAATTCAAACTTATCCATTTGCCCAAGCAACTTCTTAGCACCTAGCACCGAACCTTCTTCTTCGTCTGCAAGGACACCAATCACAAGCTGTCCATTAAGCTCCACACCGCTGTCTGCAATTTCCCGCGATGCTTCCAAAATACAAGCAAGTGGCCCCTTATCATCAACTGAACCCCGGCCGCAAAGAACCCCGTTTTCCAAGCTAGGCAGCTTAACTCCAAGTGAAGGCACCACGTCGCTGTGCGCACAGTAAAACAACTGCTTGCCAGTTCCGAGCTTGCCAAGTACACTTATGCGGTTCTTCACTGGCTCAAAGAAAGAAATCTTTGCCCCAATAGCAGTTAAGTAGTTGCCTAAAAACTCAGCTATCGCTGCTTCATTTCCAGGCGGATTTTCACTATTTATCTTAAGGAGCTCCAGTGCAGTTTCCCCTAATCTTTTAATATCTACCATAATTACATTCCTCATTTACCATTTTACTTCCTTGAAAGCAATTGACTTCTCGTGACTAGCTGTACGTGCCTCGCGTTGCTTGTGCCAGCCGAACGGCGTACGTACTACGCGCAAGTAAGGATTTTTTTTCAAAATACCTTTTTCAATTTGCCTTAGAAATTCAACCGCTAAGTGCGGATTAGCAAGCTCAGCATTTGTCAAGTGGGCAAAGGGATAAATGACAACCGCTTCCGCATTCACCTTTCTAGCAGCTGCATATATTTTCTCGGATGCTTTAGTTGCTAGCCGACTAATATCTTGAGTTATATCCGTGCCAAGTATAGTGGTAAAAGCTACAAGTGCATTAGTCGCCTCACCCTCTAGCGGCGCATCGTCATCTATCATCAATGCACCTGGCGAAAGCGCCTTCCATTTAAAGTAATCCGTGTGTTCAAATAAAATCA
>Ga0209515_10001480_pt1 | contig 39123 bp, 35 predicted proteins | sample Subgroupgradi54m_FD_187454 | JGI IMG/M metagenome (GOLD analysis project Ga0209515, IMG submission 187454) | Subsurface groundwater microbial communities from S. Glens Falls, New York, USA - GMW60B uncontaminated upgradient, 5.4 m (SPAdes)... ... | reverse complement strand
CAAGTCAGATGTGTTTCGTGCTATGTGGGAACATCTTCCTACAGAGCGCGTGATCATTAAAGTGTGTCGTGCGGTAGAAGACAGCGATCTTATGAAGCGCGAATGTGTTATATTGAAAAAACTTGTATCAGATTCTAGTAAAGGGTTCGAGCATCTTTCACGATTTTTACCTCATCTCGTTGCAACAGGACAGATGAAAGATCACGACGGAACACAGCGTCTCGCGACAGTATTTCGCGATAGAAATCTATTTGATTGGACACTCGCCGATATTCTCACTGAATATCCTGATGGGGTGGACCCACAGACTATGGTTTGGATGTGGAATCGTCTTTTGACGATATTGGGTGTCGTGCATGCGAATGGAATGATCCACGGTGCTGTATTTCCAGACCATGTTCTCATTTACCCTATGAGACACTCAGCTATTCTTCTTGACTGGTCGTACGCGGTAAAATTTGGTAAAAAGAGCGATCCTTCCATACAAGCAGTAAGTACTCCAAATAAAGCATATTATCCTGAAGAAGTGTTTGCTAAAGAATCTCCATCTCCTCAAACAGATATCGCCATGTCAGCTCGCTCTATGATTGCGGTGCTCGGCGGTAATCCAGAGAATGGAGATATGCCACGGGATATTCCAGAACAGATCATTGATATTCTTCGTGTTCATGCACGATATGATGAACTAGTAGATAATACTATTAGCAGTGATGCTTTTGCATTACAAGAACGGTTTGGAGATATTGTCAAAAGTCTTTACGGCCCTCGGCGGTATCACCCATTCAAGCTTCCGCGCCAAGAGCGGTGATTGGCGTTTGGAAATCACGAAAGCACCGCATAGTAAGCACACCCATGAAGGAGGAATAATTTATGGGGTATGGTGGATATAGTAGAGAAGTGCATCGCGAGTTGACATCGTCACGCGCGAGTTTACCAAGAGAACAAGTGTTCAGGCAAAGCGGATGTCATCCTGATATGGATCCAAAAGAATTAACTCTTCGGGAAAGTAGAGATTCTGAACTTCATCCAGAGTCAATCGGTGTTGTGTTTGCCTTAGATCAAACAGGATCAATGGGGCACATTCCGGAAATGCTTGCGAAGGAAGAACTTCCGCACTTCATGGAAACAATTGAAGATGGAGATTTTGTCCGTGATCCACAACTTCTCTTTGTGGCTATCGGAGATGCTACACAGTCGAATGAGGTAGCGCCACTCCAAGTCGGTCAGTTCGAAAGCGAAGCAACACTCATGGATACATGTCTTACGAATATCTTTCTGGAAGGAAAAGGCGGCGGCAATGATGGTGAGTCATATGATCTCGCTTTCTATGTGGCTGCTCGACATACATCTATGGATTGCTGGGAGAAGCGGGGGCGAAAGGGATATCTTTTCGTCACCGGCGACGAACCACCTCTTAAAGAGGTCGGTGCACAGCATGTCAAACGTCTCATCGGCACCCCTCTTCAAGAAGATATTCCATTTAAGAATATCGTAGAAGAAGCATCAAAAACGTTTCATTCATTCTTCTTGATTCCAGATGTTGTTCGTGGCGAACGATGCTCACGTCGATGGCGCGATGTCCTTGGTGATAATGTTATTGTCATGGAAGATCCAAAAGATACGTGTCTTGTGGCAGCGACTCTTGTGGGTCTCACTGAGGGTACACTCGATGATCTATCCGCTGTCTATGCCAAGCTTGAAAGTCTTGGTAAAGACCTTAATCAGGTCAACCGTGTTATCCGTGTCGTTGAATCGTACGCATCATCTATTGGTCGTGGAGGTACCAGGCGTGAAACAGAGAATGTGAAAAAACAAACCAACAAAGATAAGAAAAAGAGCGGCAATAGTCGTCTCTGATTTTTAACTTTTGAAATGGTTTGAGCAGGGGGGATGCACGCGGCATTCCCCATTTTTATATTCGATATTGAAGGAAGGAATGAGAAGATGGGAAAAGGATTGGAAGAACAGGAAGCAATCATTGTCGTTGATTTGAGTAATGGCGATTCAGGAAAGGGAACAACTACAGAATCTGTCGCACAAAAAAAACGTGCTCATACAGTTATACGTTTTAATGGTGGTGCACAAGCAGGACATACGGTTGTGACCTCTGACGGAAGAAGGCATACCTTTTCTCAGTTTTCTTCGGCAACATTTATCCCAGGTGTAGAGACACACCTTTCTCGTTTTATGATCCTGAGTCCCTTCGCACTTCTTGAAGAAGAGGAGCATCTGAGAAGAAATGGCATGGATGATGCGTTCACGCGTATGACTATTAGTGAAGAAGCACTTGTTATTACTCCATTCCACTCAGCAGCAAATCGTCTTCGGGAACTTGCACGGGGAAATGGACGACATGGAAGTTGTGGTGTGGGGGTTGGGGAAACGGTATCCGATTCCATCCAATTTCCTAAAGAAGCAATCCATGCGAAAGATTTTCGTCATAAAGATATTCTTACTCGGAAGCTTCGAGCCATTCAAAGTCGCAAACGGGAAGAATTGAAAGATGCGATAGATTTTTCTCGAAAAAATCCAATAGCTGAATATGAAATCAAGATTCTTGAAATGTCGAATGTAGTGAATGTTATCGCAGAACGTTTCGTTGCACTTGCAGAACAGGTACGAATCATAGAAGATGGGTATCTTAGCAAGATTTTGAGAAGACCAGGATGTGTTGTGTTTGAAGGTGCGCAAGGAGTTCTTCTCGATGAATGGCGAGGATTTCATCCGTATACAACATGGAGCACATGCACATTCGATAACGCGAACGAACTTCTTAGTGAACATGGCTACACAGGATCAATTTTTAAGTTGGGCGTGGTGCGTGCCTACGCAACTCGTCATGGGCCGGGACCATTTGTCACGGAAGATATAGAACTTACCCGTTTTCTTCCGGATAGTATAAATACCATGAATCAATGGCAACGAGAATTTCGTGTTGGATGGTTTGATATCCCAGCTACTCGTTATGCGATTGAGGCGTGTGGGGGCGTAGATGCACTTGCCGTGACGTGTCTTGATCGACTCAAAGACATTCAGGAATGGAATGTTTGTACATCGTATCGAATTCCAGAGGTTGACCGTGTACATGCAAAAGATTTTTTCAATCTTACTACGGACTCAGAACATCTCGTATCCGGGATCAAGTTAGGGCCGTGGCAAGATTTGGAATATCAATCTTTTCTTACTGAGCATCTCATGCAAGCAAAACCAGTATACGAAATATCAACGAATTCAGTTGATGTTCATGAGCGGTATAGACAACATCTCAATCGTCTCTCCCGGGAACTCGGAGTACCGATTGCTATTAGTTCACAAGGTTCACGGGCAAAGGACAAAACGCATTGGCTATCAAGATCTAGCCAGTATGCTCTATAAATATATTTCTCATTATAAGGATGGCACGAAAGCCATCCTTTTTCTTATCCTCCATCATAAATCTCGGGCGTAAGCCCGTGGAGTTTCATTTTGACATGGTGGTCTTGACAAATAGTAATAATTTGATACGGTGCATACACAAGTTCTTTACAATATAAAAGGAGGGGAGAATGGTTACGAAAATCCAAAGTCTCTATGATGTACTTGAAGTCAGTCCTCGTGCGAGACGAACTGTTATCCAAGCTGCGTATAAGGCGATTATGAAAGATTGTCACCCTGACAATGGCGGAAGTGAATCAACATCCCGCACCGTGAATGGGGCGTATGATCTTCTTTCTAATCCATCGAAGCGCAAAGAATATGATCGAGATCGAGAGAATCTCTCAGGGACTATTATTGGTGATTATCGAGTTCTCAAACCAATCGCCGAAGGCGGTTTTGGGAAGACATATCTTGGAGAACATATTCGAGTTGGTAAACAGGTATGTATCAAGCATTGTTCACAGATTTCTCCTCAAGATGAAGAAATCCTCGTAGAAGAAACGCGAGCAATGTGGGATCTTCGACATTATGCCATCCCGGCGGTGCGAGATCTTCTTAAACTCGATGATGGGAGTCTTGCGTTGGTGATGAGCTATATTCCAGGTTTAACTCTTGAGCAAGTTGTTCAAAAAGTTGGCTCCTTGGATCCGGAGCACGTGGCATGGATTACGGAACGCATTTTGAATGCGTTATTGTATATCCATTTCCATGGCGTTGTTCATGGCGATCTCAAACCAGGAAATATTATTATTCAACCCGAAACACATCAAGTTGTGATTGTTGATTTTGGCTTGGCAGTAGTTAAACCAAAACATGGCGAACATAGCAAGGGATATACTCCTTACTTTGCTCCACCGGAAGAGATAGATGGTCAAACTATTCTTCCAGAGTCAGATTTTTATAGTCTTGGGATGACAATGATTTACGCATTGAGCGGAGATTTGGGACATGTCCTTTCTCGTGATGTGCCAAAGTCGACACCGGATGCGATCTGCGAATTTATCAAGAAACTTATCGTCCATAATATTCTCGGACGTCCACATGATGATGAGAAGTTATTTATAGAGTTGCAGCGGGTTCGCACGCTAGTTTTTGGAAGAAATACGTCTGGGATGAAGCCTATCCCAGGTATTTCATAGTCTGACAGAAAGGAGAACATCATGTCAGAATCTGGTGATTTTAGTCCTGGGTATTGGGCAGGTCACGACTTCTCTTCAGCACGAAAAAGTTATGATCCACATGCGGGGCGGAGCTATGCTGATGCTAAGGCAGTTGGGAAAAAAACAAAGGATCTCGTGCCACAAAGCATTTCGACTGAAAGTGATAAACCACTCACTATCCTTTGCGATGTTACTGGTTCAATGAGTGAATGGCCAGGTGTGATTTTTTCAAAACTTCCATATCTGGAACTTGAAGGTCAAGAATATCTCGGCAAGAACATGGAAATCTGTTTTGGTGCAGTCGGAGATGCGTATTGTGATACGTATCCACTACAGATGCGTCCCTTCACGAAGGGTCTTGAACTTAAAGATCGACTCAAAGAACTCGTAATCGAAAAGGGAGGCGGAGGTACGAAACAAGAGTCATATGAACTTGCGGCATATTACTGTCTCCACAATGTTCAAATGCCGAAAGCTATCATTAAACCACCGCTGCTTTTCATTGGTGACGAGGCTCCCTATGATTTCATCAATGAAGAACATGTACGTAATCATTCGTATGGGACTCTTCAGAGTAAACTTTCCACTGCGGCGCTTTTCAAAGCGCTTATGGAGAAATTTTCGGTGTACCTCATCCGTAAGCCATACAACAAAACTAGTAATAATGTGATGAGTGCAGAAGACAAAAAGATCTACAAGGCATGGTGCGATCTCATTGGTATGGATCGTATCGCAGATTTGCCGGAGGCTAGTCGCGTGGTTGATGTTATTTTTGGTATCCTCGCACGTGAAACCAGCCGTGTGGCATACTTCCGAGAAGAGTTGGAGGGTCGGCAGAAACCAGAACAAGTGAAGGTAGTTTACAAATCACTTGCAACGGTTCATGTCGTTTCGGGTGGTGAAGCAAAACTTGCATTGCCTCCCGGGAAATCACGCCTTCATAGACCGGAAGATGGACCTGCAACAAAACCACTTCTCTAAACCTACGAATAGGGAGGATCGCCATCCTCCCTATTTTTTCATACGAAAGGAGTATTTGTATGGAAACCATTGATCTTCTCGTGACACTGTGGCCAAGTTTTCCGCATTTCCAGCGATTCTCGCAGGATGGAAGACTTGCAGGTATTCGTTTAAATAGTGCCATGATCACGAATCCTGAACTCGAAGAAGAGTTGAAACTCATTAAGAAACTCAACGTGAATGTGCCACTCTTTTTCGACGTAAAAGGACGACAGTTGCGTGTTGCGGATGTTCATCTCAACCCCGCACATCTTGATATCACACTTAATCATCCGATTAGCGTACAGACACCAACGCCAGTCCTATTTAAGGCTGGAGCGGATAATGCACTTCTCGATCACGTTGAAGAAGGTGGCCGGCGTTTGCTCTTTAGAAATTTTCCTGAATACATGATTAATCCGGGGGAATCTCTGCATATTAGGCACTCAAGCCTTGTTATGGAAGGGCCAATCTTCATCGATGAAGAACTTCGTAAGATTGAAAAGGTACGGAAAGCGGGTTTTACGAAATATTTTCTCTCCTATGTGGAGACGCAACGTGAAGTCGACCAATTTTTAGAACTTGTGGGAAAAGATTCTGAAGTCTGGTTGAAAATAGAAACAAAGAAGGGGTTAGAGTACGTTGCCCGTGAATTCAAAAAGCGCTCTAATCTCGTTTTAGTCGCTGCGCGTGGCGATTTGTATGTCGAGATTGATTGGCCACATCATATTATGGATGCACTACGGTTGATCATTGAGAAAGATCCACAAGCTTGTGTTGGGTCAAGGATTTTACTATCTGTCGTTCATGAACCTGTACCATCCTGTGCCGATTTTCTTGAACTCGCATGGTTGCGAGATATTGGGTATACGCGCATGATGCTCTGTGATGAGCTATGCCTTAAGGAAGACCTTCTTGCTACAGCGGTTAATGCCTTTGAAGGTTTTAGAAAAACGTATACCTCTCCGAGGCACCCAAAACAAATTACACTCAAAGAACAGTTCACAAATTTTTTCCAAGGATTGAAGAAATAGACACACGAGCCCTATGCATAGCAGTAGGGCTTATTTTTTTATTTTTACTTGACAAGATAATTAATACGTGTAGTATGTGTAATAAGTACACTATCTAGTTACAACAACAATGAAACACGTTGTGCAAAAGAAATATTCTCATGCAGTCATAGCGACCGATGTCGTTATTTTCACGGTGTATGAGGAGCAACTAAAAGTTCTTCTTATTAAAATGAAGAAAAAACCCTTTGTTGGTATGTGGGCAATCCCCGGGGGGCTTGTACACGGGAAGGAATCAGTTGATGAAGCGGCACAACGTCATCTTATTGAAAAAACAGGCGTGAAAGATGTATATCTCGAGCAGCTATATACCTTTGGGCACGTTGATCGTGACCCGTTCGGTCGCGTTGTATCTGTCGCCTATTTTGCTCTTATTCCAAATGCAGGATTGAAACTAAAGACGACGAGTGAGTATGATGATGTCGCATGGTTTTCTGTCGCACATCTTCCAAAACTTGCGTATGATCATACTGAAATACTTGAAACAGCAATACAACGTCTAAAAGCAAAACTCGGATACAGTACTATCAGTTACAGCCTTCTTCCGAAGGAGTTCACATTAAGTCAACTTCAGCATATTTATGAAGTAATTCTTGGAGATGCTCTCGATAAACGGAATTTTAGGAAGAAAATTTTATCACTCGGGCTTCTTAAAAGATTGGGGAAAAAGCGAAGTGGGGGAGCAAGTCGGCCCGCGGAATTGTATACATTTCTTAAACGATCCTCTCTTATCGCATCAGTACTTTAGTGGTCATTTTTTATCATTAGTTAGTGTATACATAACACTAACAGGTGAGGAGGTGGGATATCGTCTGCCAGGATAATGACGTACGATATCTTTTCTCCTCGAGAGGAAGGATGCGCAGGGCTTGACTTTCTTGTCATTTTCTGCCATACTGTTTGGGACATTGACAAGGAAAACATACATATAAAAGGAGGTCGTTCATGGGTGCCAAGAAGATCATAATCAAGGATACGGATGCTGTCATTCTTATTGATGTTCAGCTGACATTTATGCCTGGGGGCGGGCTTCCTGTTCAAGAGGGCGATAAGATCATACCTATTGCGAGAAAGGTTGTGGATCTTTTTCCAAAAGAACGGCGATATGCCACCAAAGATCGTCACCGGCGGGGGCATATTTGCCTCGCAAGTTCATATAATTGGAAGATGGTTCCATTCACACTCCTTACCTACGATATGGTCAAGGATTGGCAGGATTCTGAGGAACGTCTTGCTACTCATGCAAGATTTACCCTCGTAGAATTAAAAGACTACTTATCAAAGGTTGGGTTTCAGGTTCTCTGGCCTGATCATGGGATCGAGGATACCAAAGAAGCAGAACTTCATCCAGAATTTCCTGAAGACGAATTCGCTCACGTGGAGATAAAGGGTATGGACGATTCCTGCGATTCATATGGTGGGTTCAGAGACAATCTCGGTAGAAAAACCGGTCTCAAGAGAAAGATACGGAAAAACCATCGAGAGAAACCCATCAGAAGGTTATTTTGTTTCGGCCTCGCATTCGATTACTGTGTCGCCTACACAGCAATAGATGCTGCTACGAAGGAGGGATTCGAAGTATATATCATCGTCGACGCAACGCGTTCGGTGATGAACCCCCCTGGTCACTATGAAGAGATGCTCCTTAAACTTCAGACTGCGAATGTTCACCTTATCCATTCGGATGATTTGATGGCGGCGTAGTCGGTACTGTGTAGGGTAGATATGTTATAGAAAATATGTCTACCCTACGAATTTTTACTTCAAGAGATATGTATCTGAAGAGTTCTGATCTATATCTCTCGTCTTAATCAGAGATGATTGAGACGAAAAGTTCTTTACAATGTACGTATAACCGTTCGTGAAGGGAGTAGAACATGCACGATCTTGTTTCTCGTATCCAGGCGACTCTTTATGGCGTTGCCATCGGCGATGCTATGGGTATGCCGTGGGAAATGATGACGCACACAGAAATCCTAGAGGCTACCAAGGGTAGCGGAGTTTCTGGTTTCAGTGATCCTGTACAAAGGAAACTAAAAGGAACCATGAACCTCAAAGCCGGCGATACGACGGACGATTGGCAGCTCACAGCAGCAAATATCCGATCACTTGTTCGCTCTGGCGAGTATAATCATGTTGACTGTGCTACTGAGCATGTCAACGAATTAATGAAGACACGATTTGGATGGGGGAAAACAACAAAAAATTCCATCCAAAAAATTGCCAGACTTTTATATGGCTCTGTGTTAGAAGGCAAGAAGCGAGATGATGTAAAGATTCCGGAAGCAGAACCGATTCTTTCAGGAAAACCCGGTGCGGGTTGCGGCAATGGAGTTGCGATGAAGATCGCACCGATTGCGTTATTCTATTATCTTCGTGATGGTATTGATCCGAATTCATTGTGGGAGGTCGTGCGATTACATGGTTCTCTCACACATCCGGATATTCGAGCAACTATTGCCGCATATGCGCTTGCATTAACCTTGCAGATCGCAATTGACCCAAAACATCGGAGTCAAAAATACATTCTTAAATTTCTTCAGCAGGAATGTCGGAGAATCGAGGATTTTTATCCTACGTTCGATCTGAATGTTTCAGATGTTTTTGGGAAGATCATCAAAGATGATTTACGGCTCATCGATACGCCAGATCAACTTCGTGAAGTTGTTGGTACGAGTTGTTTTTCCCTTGAGTCAGTCCCTTTCGCAATCGCAACGTTTCTTCGACATCCGTCTGATTTTCGTGCAGGTGTCCTAGAGGCTATTAACGCAGGAGGAGATACTGACTCTGCCGGTTCAATGGTGGGCGCACTCATTGGCGCTAATTGTGGGCTAGATGTCATTCCGATCGAATGGAAAGATTTTCGGCCAGAGTATACTCAAGCTCTTGGACTCGGTGAGGCACTCTTTCGGGTAGCGAAAGGGTAATACGTACTAAAAGCGGGGGGAATTTCCGATCGTATGGATTTTCCCCTGTTCAATTTTTTTAAACATATGAAAAAAATAGCATTGTTCGGAGGAAGTTTTAATCCACCGGGCATACATCATAGAAATATCGCGACTGAACTTCTTCATCATTTTGACGAAGTTATTATCATTCCTTGCGGGCCAAGACCCGATAAAGAAAGTACTGATGTGATAGATTCTATTGATCGAGCTGCCATGGTTGACCTTGCCTTTAAAGGTCTTCCAGTACGTATTGAATTATTTGATCTTGAGAATTCAACATTTACTCGAACGCATGCACTTGATGAAATATACCGACATGAAGGAGAAATTTGGCATGTTATCGGCACTGATCTTATTGAGGGTGGAAGAAATGCAGAATCATTTATCCATCGGGTGTGGTTTCGTGGTGAAGAGATTTGGAACACTCTTCGATTTGCTATCCTTCAACGTCCAGGATACACATGCGATCCAGCCGATCTTCCGCCGCATCACATGGTCTTACCAGTATCTCAAAATGGCTCTAGCTCAGATATTCGTGAACGAATTTTTAAACGACATTCGATTGAGGAAATTGTTTCTTCTTCAGTTGCTGACTATATACGACGTCATAGCCTCTATTCGGGCATTCAGTTTCGTAACATCCCTCGACTTACTATTGGAAAGCCACGTGTACTCATTGAGTATGATCAATGGAACGATGAGGCAAAAATTATTGCAAAACAACTTGAATCAATAATTGACTCAGATGATCCAAACGTGATTGTCGTGATAGGCGGGGATGGAACCATGTTGCATGCCATTAAAAAATACTGGCGGTTGCGTGTTCCATTTTTTGGTATTAATACTGGGAATAAAGGATTTCTTCTTAATCACGTGAAGGAATCTTTTTCACCTGTTTTATTGGAATCAGAATTAATGGTTCGTACCTCGCCGCTTCTTCATGGAACAGTAGAGACTGTTAGTGGAGAAAAAAAGGAAGGACTGGCATTCAATGATGTATGGGTGCAGGCAGAACATGGCAAAGCTGCTTGGATAGAAGTATCCATTGACGGGACTGTTCGTCTCGAAAAATGTATTGGTGATGGGATTCTCCTTGCGACAGCGGCTGGGTCAACAGCATATGCACGTGCTATTGGAGGAACGCCAGTGCCAGTAGGAACACCTATCCTCACACTTGTTGGTTCCAATCTTATGGAGCCATATAATTGGAAGTCAGCGCATCTCCCTCTTCATTCCCATATAAGCCTTAGGAGTATCGACCCAACACCACATCCCAAAAAGCGCCCACTGTACGGATTTATTGATGGCATTCCACAGGGAGAGATACTTTCACTTCACACGCGCACAAGTCGGATAGCCGCCGTTGAACTTGCATTCTTGCCGGACCATGATCTTGCAGAGCGTTTAGCACGCATTCAATTTCCTTCGTAATTTCTGTTAAGGGAGAGCACCTGTTCAAAGTATTCTTTGGATAGATGTTCTGCCTGAACATGGTGGAACAATGATCTTTACAATTGTATATGGCGTAGCAAAGAAAGGGGGAGTCATGTCGATATTTCTTCTGGATGATAAGCCGATCATTAAGAGCCCACTGGAAACAGATTTCTATAAATATCCAATGGGTCAAGCTATTTCCAGGTATCATCCGAATATTCACGTTAAGGTGGTATTTATCAATCGGACGAAAGATGTTCGATTGGCTGATATGATCTCAATCGAACGTCTTAAAGAAGAACTTGACCATGCTTTTTCGTTAAAACATGAAAACAGTGACCTTCACTATCTTCGTGGTACAAATGAATACGACAATCGTATGTTTGACGAAACGTTTTTGAATAGTCTTCGAGAACCTCCTAAATTCGAATACGAACTAGGGAAAGAAGATGGTCAGTTCAAGATTGAAGTAGCAGGTAACTGGATGGATGCAATGAGGGCAGAAATTTTTGTCCTTAAAATCGTGAATGCTCTCTACGTAGATGCGCTTTTCTGGAAGTTAACACGTAAAGAACGTATTGCCGTCTCTGATGAAGCTCAACGACGTTTAGAAGAGAAGGTTAGGCTCTTTAAGCTATGGGTATGGATCACCTTTGCCGATTTTGGCAATCGCCGTGCCGCGAATCCTTTGTGGCATGAGTATGTTGTCAGATTCCTTAAAGAAAATCTCTCTCCCGAGCAATTTCTTGGCACATCGAATGTGTATCTTGCACAACGTTACAACCTTATGCCGATTGGGACGATGGCCCATGAACTATATATTGTCCTCTCTGCACTGTATGACAATCTTGCAGAATCGCAGAAGGCGGTATTGAACATGTGGTGGGAGTTGTATGGCAGAGGATTGTCCATTGCGCTTCCCGACACGTATGGTACCGATTTCTTTCTTGAACATGTATTCACACCAGAACTAGCTCGACTCTGGAAAGGTTCGCGACAAGACTCCGGTGATCCATTTGCATATGGAGAGAAATTGATTGCGTATTATAAGAAGCATCATATCAATCCCATGGAAAAGATTATCATCCCTAGTAACGGACTTGTGATGGAAGAAATGCGGAGGATAGGCGAATATTTCAAAGGAAGAATCAATGTGAGTTTTGCTCCAGGAACAAGTCAAACATTTGATCTACCTGGTTTTAAGCCCGTTTCGATCATCATGAAACCATTTGAAGCAAATGGCGTCGCTCTCTCGAAATTAAGTGATGATATTGGGAAGGCAACGGGGACTCGCGAAGCTATCAAGCGCGATATGATTCGTGCTGGATACACCAATACCTACTCTACTACGCCCACATACTAAACACATACAAGCGAAGGAATTCGTCCTTCGCTCTTTCTTCGCCCGCCGTAGCTTTATGCGAAGGTCGGGTTTCGACAGGCGAAGAAGGAACCATCGTTCCTTACACATGTCCTTTGCAATGAAAGCATGGAAAGAAGGTTTTCGATGAAGAAACTTGATACTGTTCTGTTTATCGGGACAGGCGGTGGTAATGACGTTTTTTCCACGACACTTGCCATGGCATCGTTGTGGAAATTGGGATGGCGATGGGACCATGCGGCTGTTGCCGGTGTGTTGAGCCCCTTCCATCATCATACGGTTGTTCCAACCTCTGTTGATGGATTCTTCAAGACATACCCAACCTCCGAACGGTTTCTTATGCGCCATAAAGATCCAAAGAAGATCGAATTCATTGATGCGCAGGTGAGCAAGCTTCTTGCCAAAGAAGCTCTGTATACTTCCTCAAATGTTTTTAGTCTCTCATTAAAAAATGGTTCTAAGGGTTTGCAACATACATTATCAGATCTTCGCAAGATATTTGATTACTTTGTTCTTGTTGATCTTGGCGGTGACTTCTTTTATCGTGGTGTGAGAGACTCACATGTGTTGAGCCCACTCTTTGATGCCATGGTGCTTCGGGCGTTTGTTGATTCAGGTGTGCCTGGGATACTTTTCGAAGCAGGACCTGGTACGGATGGAGAACTTGAACCGGAAGCACTCATTGATGCATTTAAGAAATGCTCCGCGCTGTCGTTTCCATTGGATGCTGACATTATAGATTGGTGGGACTCTCTCTATACGAAGTGGATCAAGCCGAAACGTCCCGGTCGAACAATCCCTATTACCATAGAAGCATTTAGATCCTCAGAAGCAATGCTTGTTTTGCAGTATCGTGCACGGGCGCATCTCGGCACAACAAGATGCTATTCGTATTTTGATCAACGGATTCTTACGGATCTTTGCAGAAATTTCTATCTTGTTGATCCGAAAAAGATTATGAATCCATTTGCAGTGTCATGTATGTCACCCAAGGATTGGTTCTTCCAAACGCAAGTAGGGATGTACCATACAAATAACGAAGCGAATCTTGAGTACTGGCAGGAACCACGACATCTTGAGCAGTTTTTGACGCCATCGCCGCTTTTTCCCGAGAAGGATCGGAAGCGATTGATTCGTCAAGGGGTTGGAGAACTTCTCGGCGGTGTCTGTAATACTGCGTGGGTGTTCTCTAAGGATATAGAACATATCCCGAAAAGATATATGTCGAGTCTTGAGATTATTCCATACCACGGCATTCATTCTGTTTCGCGCATCGATCGGTAGAGAACGCTCTACCGCTCTTTTATGGAGATGTTGATACTATCGACATTTCCAACAAGGAGATTACTTAGGTTCTTTTACATCAGAAAGGAGAATAGAGTGGGAGGAATTATGTATCTTCTCTACTGCAAGCAAATGGCGTCACTCGCAGAAGAAATTCAAAGAGAGGTGCAAACCTCTTCATCAAGAACACCTGTCATACTGGTGCCAATGAAATGGGAAGATTTTGACGATACATCCCTGAAAGCATTTATTCCGAATGTTCACACTCTTCGTGGTAAGGATGTAATGTTTCTTGCATGCTTTGATTCGGGGAAGGCTATTGTTGATCAACTCTCCGTCATCTATGCATTACCGAAGTACGGCGTACGATCTCTCACGGTTGTATTGCCATATTTTCCAGGCACCATGGATCGAGCTCAACGTCCAGGAGAAATTGTTACTGCCATGACACTCGCGCGGATGCTCTCTGCTATTCCGCCCTGTTTCAATGGTGGACCTGCACAGATCGTGATCTATGACATTCATGATTTACGAGAGTGGCACTACTTTGGCGATTCAGTAGTGGTGCGTCTTGAAAGTGCTATTCCGCTTCTCTGCCAGACACTTCCTGACAAGAATCGTGCTCATACCATTGCCATTGCATTTCCTGATGATGGTGCTCGAAAGCGTTTTGCCCATATGTTCGAGGGGTATCCACATATTATTTGTGATAAAATTCGTCAAGGAGATGAACGCATCGTGACGATTCGAGAGGGTAATCCGCACGGTATGCATGTCATCATATTTGATGATCTTGTCATGAGTGGCGGAACAATTCTAGAATGCACAAAAGCTCTCTTCAAAGCAGGCGCGTTGACGGTTGGCGCAAAAGTATCCCATGGAATCTTTCCTAAATACTCGTGGAAGAAATTTCTCGATGCAGGACTTGACTCATTTGAGATAACGAATTCTTTCCCTCGAACCGCGCGTGCTGTTCAGGGGAAGGGACCATTCGCCGTCGTTTCGCTTGCCCCTTCAATCACCCATATCATCCTTGAATCATAAGAAAACTGGATCGGTAGACATTTCTCTACCGCTCTTTTATAGAGATGTTGATAGTATCGACGTTTCCAAAAAGGAGGAAGATATATTTTTTTAAAAATGAGAACACTATGAAAAAAAATCATGAATTTCTTGATATACGTAAATCTGGGTTTACCCGTGTCGCGGTTGTTATCCCGCGTGTACATATTGCCAACCCAGTAAAGAACGAAGAGGAACATTTCAAGCTTCTCGAAAAGGTCTATGCTGAAGGTGTGCAATATGCCCTCTGTCCTGAGCTCGGGTTAAGCTCATATACTGCCGGTGATCTTTTCCATAATGATCAACTTATCCAGACTTCCAAGGAAGCACTTCTTGAGCTTGTTCGTAAGACGCACCAGATGAATATGCTTATTTCCGTTGGTGTTCCTCTCCGTATTGACGGTAAACTGTTCAACTGCGGAGTGACATTCCGAAATGGGCGTATTTTTGGGGTTACTGTGAAAGCATATTTGCCGAACTATCGTGAATTCTACGAGCATCGACATTTTTCTTCTGGTCGTGAGTTAACCAGAAAAATTGTTACTTTTGGGATTCATAAGGATGTTGCAATCGGAATGGATGTTCTGATTCGTTCAAATCAGAATGAACATTTCGCACTTCATCTTGAGATCTGTGAAGATATGTGGGTACCTATCCCCTGGAGTGCAAAGGCAGCATTGCATGGAGCGACAATACTTGCGAATCTTTCGGCATCGAATATTACCATCGGGAAAAGTGATTTCCGCGAACTTTTAATTCTTGCTCAGTCTGCGAAATGTAACGCGGTACAGATGTATAGCGCTGCAGGACTTGGCGAGTCTACAACAGATCTTGCGTGGGATGGTGATGGGTATATTGCCGAACGTGGTTCGGTCCTTTCACGCACTGAACGATTTGCCATGAAGGGGACTTATACAATTTCCGATGTTGACCTTTTGACCATGTGCAACGAACGCATGCGTCAAGGGTCCTTCAGTGAAAACGCATTGGATAATCCTACGAATTTCCGTGAAATATACTTCGATGATGAATACCTCTCAGAGCAATCTGAACGCCATGTGATATATCAATCGTTTAAGCGAAAGATCGATTCTCATCCTTTTGTTCCACATGATGAAGCACGGCGTGATGAGCGGTGTTACGAGACGTTTAAAATTCAAGCTTTGAGTTTGGCACGACGACTCGAAGCGCTTGGGGAAGAGAGACGAAAGATCATTATCGGAGTTTCCGGAGGGCAGGATTCTACGCATGCGCTCAATATTGCAGCACATACTATGGATCTTCTTGGGTTGCCTCGTACCAATATCATTGCAATCACTATGCCAGGCTTCGGCACTACAGATAGGACGTACAAAAATGCTTGTCGCCTTATCAAGGCTGTCGGGGCTACACTTCTTGAAATTCCTATTCGTGATCTTGCAAAGCAATCATTCCGTGATATAGGTATTCCTGATGTTGATCTCCTTCTTCAGGAGATTCGAAATATTGTCGAAGAAGGACGTCGCGACCTCGAATCACAGAAGAAGAAACTAACGTTTGAAAATATCCAAGCATGGCTGCGTAAGCACACCCTATTCTCTATTTCTGTAAGCGAGGGGGGGATTGTACTTGGGACGGGTGATCTTTCTGAGCTTCTAGTTGGCTGGTGTACATATGGTGGTGACCAGTTCAGTCATTACGGCGTGAATGCCGGTGTTCCCAAGACGCTCATATCCTATCTTATTCTTTGGGCGGTTGATGTTATCTTTAAGGACGAACCCGAAGTTCAGGAAGTCTTGCGAGATATTGTCAAAACCCCTATTTCTCCCGAACTTTTGCCGCCAGGTGAGGATGGCACCATTACACAGAAGACAGAAAATGAAGTCGGACCATACGAACTTATTGATTTCTTCGGGTATCACTTTGTACGGTTTGGGAAGCGGCCGTCGCACATCGCGCGATTGTGTTATCATGCATTTGATGGGAAGTATACAGTTGGAGAGATCAAGCACTGGCTTTCTCTTTTCCTGAGTCGATTTTTCGCCAATCAATTTAAGCGTTCAACGCTTCCTGATGGTCCCAAGGTTGGCTTGACCTGTATTTCGCCTCGCGGTGATTGGCGAATGCCATCGGATGCGAAGCCGGATATTTGGCTTGCCGATGTTTCCAGGAATATTCCAGATGTTTTAGAATTCCCTAAAGATGAAGAAAAAACAGAAAAAATAACAAAATAGCTGTTTAATATCAACAAATGTCAAGGTAACTCTTGACATTTTTTGTTATCTGTGATATGGTGTATGGAGGAAAAAAGGTGAAAAGGAGGGAATCAGCGTGGTTGTTACAGAGGAACTACTCAAGGCGCGCACCGATCTTGATCGATATATCGAGATCGAACATCGCTACGGCGTTACGTTTAGTAACAACATGGAGATGCTCGAAGCGACGATCGGGGTTCTTGAGTGCATTGAGAGACTCGAAAAAGAGCTTGTCAGGTATCAGGACCTCGAGCGGGTCCATGGGGTTTCGCTTCCGGAAGATGTCGAGGCAATCAAAAAGAACATTGCCGCGCTTCGTTCGGAATTGTAGAGAAAGGAAAGGTTTGGAAGATGGATATCAGAGGATTTGATAGAGCACGGGTCTTGTTGGCTTTGTATAACAGGGCACGAACCCAGGGGAGAGGAATTCTCCAATACGACCCGAATCGCATGACGCTTGAGCAAGCTCAAGAAATTCTTGCATCGGGTCATATGTACTTCGACTATCTCAGGGGTAGGGTGATGAAGATAGACCTCTCCAAGGACTACCTTGATACTTCCTCCTACGATCGAGACAACGGGCAGGGGGCTGCCGAGTACGCAATTCTGGACGAATTAACACGACCGGATTCGAAGTAATCACACGAGAGCGCCGTTCAACGAAGAACGGCGCTTTTTAATTTTGCGTAGCGACGTGGCTATCTTGACTTTTCGTATGTTTTGTATATTATTGATTATAAGAATAATGGAGGTGGTGAAAATGAAGAAATTCGTTTTTTTTATCGGTGTATTACTTGTTGCTACAGCCAGTCCTTCTGAAGCAAGATCAAAGATTTCTATACGGGTGGGGGATACTGCAATTGTCTCGCGATTTTCGTGGGTCGAGTGCATGAATCCGAAACCATTAAAGAAAAACTACGATAGAACACTCAAGATTCTCGATAGATGCAGCGTAGAGTCTGGAGGGCATGTTACCGTAGTTGCAGTAGACCTCAATCGGAATCTCGATTCTTCCGCTCCCGGTATTGTTCTTCTAGAATATAGAGAACCTGACGATGGACATTCAGATCTTAATCCCTGTCCAACAGGTACGCTGTATATGACCAGTTTTTATCGGTTTTCGGTCATGCGTCAAGAATGGGAAAAACAAGCACCCATCCGTGCCGCAGAGAACGAGCGCAGAGAACGAGAGCGTAGATACGTTCAACTTCTTTTAGAAAAAAATACTCACAGATGAGATGCTACCCAGCATCTTTTTTTATAAAAAAAGATCCACGTGACGTAGATCTTTATTTGTTATTGTTCGATCTGAGTATCCTGAACTTTTCTTAATGGTACGACACCATCGGAGGAAATTTCATAGATGTATTCAGAAAGAAGGAGACCGTCTTTTTTATCAAGTCGTACCTTCTGTGCAATGAAGTCCAGAAATCCGGAACGCATTTGAGATCCGGTCGTTATCGGAAGAACATATCGCATGGGGAGAGTATAATACTTTTTCTCTTTGAACAGTCCCCCAAGGAGAGCATCTGAGAGAGAAAATAGTTTTTCGTGGAGAAGAAGAAACGATGGCGTTAAGCGCGCTTGCCAACCGTTTTTCGAGCGAAGCGTCACAGTATCTATTCCATGTTTCTCGCGAGAATCTTCCATAATGAAAGACGAGGCAGAACCAGATGCGAGATGTTGAAGGTTATTCTTAGCAGTATCATGGATCTCATCAAGTGTAACGGAAGGACCGAGATTTTTAAGATGCGACGGAAGCAAGAATACCTTGTCTTCTTGCCGAATCATGATATATCCGACAGTCAGATCACCGAACAGAGGTTTGAATAGTGGTGGTTCACCTTTGTGAGCAATTGTTTGCTCACTGAATTTTTTAGCGTCCTCTTCAGAAAAGAGGACAGGATAGAGCGCATCTTTGACGATATCCCAGCCATTTTGAGATGTGTTCTCCTGCGCGAAGCTCATCACTGGATTCATGGCGAGAACCACAAACACACCAAGTAGAAGAAGTCCTTTCGGAAGCTTCATTGCTCTATTCTCCTTCATGTAAAAGAACGTGTATGTTTTTTATCATAGATCTCTCACGAACACAAGCTTGACATGCATTGCATGCCAGGTTATACTCTGATGTATTCATGTTCTAACTATAAACAGAACTAATTACAGAGAAGACTAAAAGAGCATTTAAGAATTTAGCCAATATTCATTACGAGATATGCCACATTATCTTACCAAAGAAGGATTGGAAAAATTAAGAAAAGAATTAGGACATCTTAAATCTGTTACGCGAAAGGAAATCATCGAGCGTATTGCGACAGCAAAAGAGCTTGGCGATCTCAAAGAAAATGCCGAGTATGCGGAAGCGAAAGATGATCAAGCACTTGTCGAATCAAAAATTTACGATCTTGAAGATAAGGTTAAAAATGCTGTTGTTATTAAAGAGAATAACGAGGATCATTATACTGTTACGATCGGTTCAACCGTTGTTGCAACAAGTATGGCTGGGAAGGTTGAATATACCATTGTTGGCTCTGATGAAGCCGACCCCGTGAAGGGTCGCATCTCTCATGAATCACCTATTGGAAAGGCGTTTCTTGGGAAGAGAAAAGGGGAGAAGATTGTTGTAAAAGCCCCTAAAGGTGAATTCGAATATACTGTTACGGATATACGATAAATCCTACATACGACTCCTCCATCATGTATATAGTAAAAAACCTGATATATATCAGGTTTTTTACTATATACTGAGAGCTTGACTTTTTATACTTTTCATTGTAGGATTTTTTTGCACTTTGAAAATATGAAAGGAGTTAGTAATGAGATTATTCAACGCAATTCGTGATAGATTGCGAAAAGCAATTTTTACCGCGGTTGGTCTTCCACGGGATGATTTCCTTATCATAGAGAAAGAAACATCCTCAATAGCCCATGTTGGGGTTATTGGGTATAGGTGGGGATTCATTCCTGTGTATGGCGTAAAAAAAGGGAACCGCCAATCACTTCGTGATTTTTTTGGTGGGATCTTGAGAAAACGTCTTATCGTTTCTGCCATACACGAGAACCATGAGAGTACACCTGTCGTTGTAGATATGGTGTCGCCCTTAAAAGAAGAAGTGACACGAAGAATTGCCGCTATAGAACGTAATCACATTACTCTTGCGGAAGAAAGTGTGCTGCCGTTTTATGATGGGTTTCTTGCTGAGTTTCTCAATAACGATAGAAATGGATTTCGAAAGGAACTTCTTGAACGCATAAAATCAGCGTCTTCAAACATTTTTGTAGCGCAATTGAAAAAGCGCATTGCCCAACTTGCCCTCAAAGTAAAAGAAGTGACAATCCCCGATGTACGTTATACCAAAAAAAGAATATTAGTCGCAACGAACGACATTGCATTTCCCCCCGGAACAAAATTTGTCTTCTCCGGAAATGGTAAAACGTATTACGTTATCGAGCAACCACCTCAAGTCCGTACGGTTGGATGGAATAACAAAGAACATGCGGGACGATGGGCATTCGCATTTCCGTATATTGTGTTTATTGTCGTTATAGGGAACAAGAAGAAAGATTTCATCACTCTTCACGCGTTTTATAGAAATGAACCTCTCAGTGGCGTGAGTGACGATCTTTTTTTTCCGGCCCTACCGGATGTGATGCATGGGAAGTATGATAATGGAGAAAGATTCTCTGAAGTGTGTTTTCCCGGTACCGAGATTTCAGGCAATGTCGATGCCGTCGTGTCTTCTGTTCTGCAATCATTTTGGAATAGTGATTTTCAAATGAGTGTACATCAGGGCAGTTTTTTTCCTCTATACAAGACGAAACTCCCTCAGATCTGGGAGCTTAAGAAATGGCATGCCGCGACAAAAAAAGATCCTCAATTTGTTCTCTCCTTGCCATGGATACCAGCAGGCGTAACGCTTGAAGGGGCTGTTGAAGAGATTGCTAAAACACACGGCGCAAAGTCTATGCCCATAGAATTAGATATTGACGCGACTGTCGAAATACTCGCGAAAAAAGTTTCTCAAGAAATTCAAGAAGCCTGTTTTTTTCTTCTACCACATTGGAGTATTCCCCAAGAGGCTCTGGGAACACTTACCGAAGAATTTGCACAGGTGCTTCATACGTATTGTCAATCATTGAAGAATCTTTCCGAAGAACATATCAGTTCAGTCCTTCAGCCAATCGAGGATGTTCTGACTGGAGAACAGATTATGGCATTCGTGCAAGAATCTCTTTCTGATCCGGAGCTCAATGTCTTATTTGAAACCGCATGGGTTTCTAATGGAAAGGAGTAAAAAATTATGTTTCCAGTGTATCTGAAGGCGCCTGGGACGGAAATGCCAGCGGACGACATTCATTATGTCATTGCGCGGAATGGTATTTTCTTGCGCAAGAAGAATAGTTGGATCGATGCGGTTGTCCGTGTACCGCAAATCGCGATTCTTGACCCTCAAGTACCATCTGCGGAGGTTCTTCTCCCGTCAATTCCCGCATTGGTTACAGGGGAGGTCATCGCTTTCTTTCGAGAAGTGTATCGAGGGCATGGATCTGAAGCAGCAGTGCTGCTTCATTTTTCTGAAAAGCTGGGATGGGTATGTTCCGTGCCAGAACAACACGCAAGCGCGGCACATGTTTCCTATGACGCGCGTGAGCGACTGGAAGGGTACCAGTGTATGGGAACCATACATTCTCATGGCTCTCTCGAAGCATATCATTCGTCGACTGATCAACATGATGAGGCGGAATTCGATGGAATCCATATAACGGTTGGCCGTCTCTCACATTGGAGATCTTCATTTACGCTTGATGTGGAAGCAGTTGTTAATGGGAATAGGTTCAAACAGGATCCATTAGGTCTTCTAGAGGGTGTGAATGTCCAAGATGAGAAGCATGGTGGTATGTACCACGTGACATGCGTAGAACTTGAAGGATTTATTGTTCCAAAAGAGTGGATGGATCGAGTAAGAGCTCGTCATATTCATCCCCCGAGTATCATTCATCATGAAGATAAAAAGAGAAGTATGGATATGCCAAATTTCATGCTTGGTTTTAATGGATCGGAGGATACGTAAATGACATATTGTGTCATAGGATGTGGCGGTATCGGGGGCCAACTTGCCCCAGTACTCTGTCGGTATCTTCAAAGCCTCGGTGGGGATGATGAAAAAACAGTTCTCTTTGTGGACGGGGATTCTTACCAGTCGCGCAATGCTGATCGACAGGAGTTCCATCGACAAGGGAATAAGGCAGATGTCATTACAGAACGCATGCGTGTGATGTTTCCTTCTCTAACAATCGAATCAAAATCGTTTTACGTTACGGAGAGTAATCTCTTCCTTGTGGTGAGAGATGGAGATACGGTTTTTTCTTGCGTAGATAATCACAAGACGCGCAAACGCATTTCCGACCATTGCAAAACACTCAACAATATCGTTTTTATTTCCGGAGGAAATGAGTACAGCGATGGAAATGTTCAGGTGTATATTCGAGAGAATGGTGAAGAAAAAACACCGTCGATTACCTATCTTCATCCGGAGATTGAGTATCCCGGAGATCTGAGTCCCGATGAAATGAGTTGTGAAGAACTTCTTAGAGGAGGAGAAGCTCAACTCATCATAACAAATTTTCTTGTTGCCGGATGGATGCTTTCCGTATTCTGGCTTATAGATTCAGGGAGAAACATGCCATATTCGGAACAATATTTTGACATGGCGACAGGGAGCACCCGAGCGGTGATGCGGAACGTGAAGGAGGTCCTTGACATTCGTTCTTGTCTGTAGTAGATTCATGTGGAATATGGTGGGAGTAGTTGAAAGTGAAAGGAGTCTTTCATGGCTACGGTACGGATTATTTGCGGAGCGAATGCCCAAGAATTGGAGTATTCGGAAGGACTGACCCCACGACAACTTCACGATCGTCTCAGGGACGTCATGAATATTCCAGACAAAGCCCAATATTTCGTGACTGGGAGTCAAATCGATCCAGACACTCCCCTTGAACCAGGCCAACAGCTGGAATTCGTCCGGCCGGCAGGCGTAAAAGGGTGACCGATGCAGCCACTTACTCGAGTAAGTGGTTTTTTTTGACATTTTTATGTATTTTTTCTAGAGTAAGTTGATACATCCTATGCCAACCATTGAAGAACGAGAATTTCGGCTAAAGAAATTAAACGAACTTACCGCGAAGGGAGTGAATCCCTACCCAAGCGATGGGAAACGTACTGCTACCTGTGAGCAGTGCGTTGCCTTTTTTGATGCATGGGCAGCCGATAAAGTGATTCACACCATTGTTGGTCGTATAAAAAGTATTCGTCTTCATGGAGGATCTGCATTTGTTACTCTTGAAGATGGAAGTGGTGAATTTCAGATATTCGTTCGCAAAAACATCGTTGGGGAGGATCAGTATGCCATATTAAAAGATGCTGTTGATCTTGGAGATTTTTTGGAAAGCACAGGAACATTTTTTCTCACAAAAACACAAGAAAAAACATTGGAAGTACAAAATTTTCGTATTATCTCGAAAGCATTACTTCCATTACCGGAAAAATGGCATGGGCTTTCTGATGTGGAGACTCGTTATCGTCAGCGATACCTTGATCTTATTGCAAATCCGGAAGTACGCGCTGTGTTTATCCGTCGGAGTCTCATTATACAAACAATGCGTCGTTTTTTTGAGGATAAGAATTTTCTTGAAGTTGAGACACCTATTCTGCAACAAATTCCCGGTGGGGCAACGGCACGGCCATTTTTAACACATCATAACGCGCTTGATATAGACATGTACCTTCGCATTGCTCCGGAACTCTATCTCAAGCGTCTTGTTGTCGGGGGGTTTGAACGCGTATTTGAATTCTCTCGATGTTTCCGAAATGAGGGTATTGATCATTCTCATAATCCAGAATTCACTCAAGTAGAGGTGTACATGGCGTATGCCGATTATCACGATCTCATGGGTATGATTGAGCAGATGTTTTGTACTATTGTTGAAGCGCTCTATAAAAAAAATGAAATCGAGTACGAAGGAAATACTATTAGTGTTGAAGCGCCTTTTGCACGACTTTCATTCAGAGATGCGTTATTAAAAAATTCTGGAATTAATATCGATATTCATCCTGAGGCGAGAGATCTTCTCTCTGAAGCACGGGATCGAGGAATGGATGTTGAAACCGGCGTAAGTCGCGCGAAGATTATGGATGAATTGTTTAAAGAATATGTTGTCAAGAAAACAATACAGCCAACATATATTATTGATTATCCGATCGAGCTTTCGCCGTTGGCGAAGAAAAAAGCAGATGATCCACGGTATACAGAACGGTTTCAATTGGTTGTCGCAGGGGTTGAGCTTGTGAATGGCTTCTCTGAGCTTAATGATCCACAGGATCAGCGCGCGCGGTTTGAAGAGCAGGAAAAACATCGAGAGGCGGGGGACGAAGAGGCGCATCGTATTGACGAAGATTTTATTACCGCGCTTGAACATGGAATGCCCCCGACAGCAGGATTTGGTATGGGGATTGATAGACTCACGGCATTATTAACAAACAGCCATACGTTAAAAGAAGTTATTTTGTTTCCGACCTTGAGACCGAAAGTAGAATAACAGGATAGTAGTAAGTTGTAAGTTCACAGTTGTAAGCACGCAGGATAAGTATTACAAAATTAGATCACCACTATGCTGGACATAAAATTCATTCGCGATAACACAGAAGTGGTACGAGAAGAATTAAAAAAAAGAGGAATGCGTTTCGATCTTGATGCATTTCTTCAGCTTGACGTACAACGACGAAAGTTAATTCAATCACTCGATGAATCTCGAGCAAAACAGAATGAAGTGAATGGAAAGATCATACATCTCGCGGGGGATGAGCGCGCGCACATGATTGAGGGGATGAAGACATTGAAGGAATATATCGCAACTCAAGAAAAAGAACATATAGAAATTGAACAGAATTGGAATACAAAAATTTCACAACTTCCGAATATTTCTGAAAAAAGTGTTCCCGTTGGACCCGATGAGTCAGGGAATGTTACCATACGAACATGGGGTGAGCCTCGACAATTTGATTTTCCGATCCTTGATCATATCCAGCTTGGGGAGAAGCTTGATGTGATTGATATTGAACGGGCTACAAAGGTGTCTGGCGCTCGGTTTGCCTATATTAAAGGACCACTCGTATTATTGCAATTTGCCATTATTCAGTATGCCATGAAGGTGCTCACTGATCGCAGTATTCTCTCATCGATTGCAAAAAAGATTGATGCAACGTGCAGTGAAACACCGTTTATTCCCGTATTACCACCTGTTATGATCAGGCCTGAAGCATTTGGACGCATGGCACGTCTTGAGCCGAAAGAAGAGCGTTATTATATCCCAAGCGATGATCAATATTTGGTTGGGAGTGCAGAGCATACCCTTGGCTCGCTTCACATGGATGAAACATTGAGTGAGTCGCAGTTGCCATTACGGTATGTTGGGTACTCGACTTCGTTTCGTAGAGAAGCAGGGTCATACGGTAAGGATACACGCGGCATTCTTCGTGTTCATCAATTTGATAAAATAGAAATAGAATCATTCACCGTAAAAGAAGATTCACATCGTGAACAGGATTTTATTGTTGCGATCCAAGAGTATCTTGTGCAATCCCTTGGGATTCCCTACCGTGTTGTCTCTGTCTGTACCGGTGATATGGGGATACCTGATAGTCGTCAAATCGACATTGAATGCTGGATCCCAAGTCAAGAATGTTATCGAGAAACACATACTTCAGATCTCAATACTGATTATCAAGCACGGCGACTTAATACAAAAGTGAAGCGAAAAAAAGGAAGTGAACTTGTTCATATGAATGATGCTACTGTCTTTGCGCTTGGGAGAATTATGATTGCAATTCTAGAAAATTATCAACAGGCTGACGGCAACGTCCTCATCCCGGAAGTTCTTCATCCCTATTGTGGGTTTACAACTATTCAGTAACACGATATACGCATGCAGTTGCGCGATGGCGACGTCATGACACGTCGAAACGACGACGATGTACGACAATGGCGAAAACGTCGGCATCGTATGCCGTTCAAACAGACCCTTGTACTCATGGCGTTCATCAGCGCTCCATTTTTATGTTGTGGTATTGGTGTCTATGTACTGTTTTTTTCTCCATACTTCATCATTGATCTCGTTGACGTCAAAGTATCGGGCGGTCTTGACGCAAGTAGTATTAAGTCTGTCGTATTCCGGCAGATGGATAACGCTTCATTTGCTATTTTCTCGCAGAAAAGAATTTATTTTTTCGATACTGTCGTCGCTGAACAATCAATCCGAAAAATATCGGCGATAGATACAATTTCCATTCGGAAAAAATTTCCTAATACCCTAATAATAGAAATAGAAGGAAAACCATTTAAATTAGTGTGGTTTTCCGCAGGTCATTTTTATGAAGTTGCATCTGATGGCAGTATTCTTCGAGAAATTGAAGGCGGTTTACTTGAATCAATTCCGCGAACTATTCGTGAAACAGCACTGCGTGGCTCGATACAACCCTCACAAGAATCAAAAGAAAAAAAAATAAAAAAGAAACCAGAAAAAAATATCGAATTTACCGCGCAAAAAATAATTCCAATAGTTATTGATGAAGAACAAAAGACGGTAGAAAAAGGGGCAATGGTGCTCGACAACGATGCCATTCTTTTTCTTAGCGGCATCCAGGACGCGCTTCAAGCGATTGGTGTCAATACGCTTGTTCTTAAAAAGAAACAGGGATTATTAGATATACGCGTACTCACAACGGAAGGATGGGAAATTCTTTTTACACTTCTTGAAAGTGATACCTCGCAGGTGGCAAATCTTTCAACGGTGTTAAAAGAAAAAATAAAGGGCGATCGGAAAAGACTGAAATACGTTGATGTCCGATTTTCAAATCGTATTTACTATGCATATCGCAATTGATATACGACCATTACAGGAAGAGGGAGGGGGTGTCGTTGAATATACAAAAAATATCATAGTATCATTGCTACGGCAGGATACGCAGAATACGTATGTTCTTTTTTCTAACGCCTATAGGCGGGTTCCCACTATAGATATTTCTCCATTTCCTCATGCATCAATAGTCGCTTTGCGATATCCGAATAAATTATTCAATGCATCAGTTATGTTCTTGAGAAAACCCGAATTCGATACGCTTATCAAACGTATCACCGGAAGAGCCGTAGATGTATTTTTTGCCCCGAATTTAAATTTTTTTTCTTTTTCAAAACACAGGACCACGATTCTTACCGTTCATGATGTTTCATTTGATATCTATCCACATTTTTTAACACCGAAGCAATATGCATGGCATGCAAGTGTGAGACCAAAACAAGCATTTCAAAAATTTAACCATCTTATATCTGTTTCTGAAAGAACGAAACATGATCTTATAACTCGGTATCATATTCCGGAATCAAAGATTACCGTGATCCCTCTTGGGATTGATCAGACATTTTCGCTCCCCTCCAACAAAAATATCATTTCCAAAAGGCCATACATTCTCTCCTGTGGGAGCCATGAGCCTCGAAAGAATATACAAACCCTCATTGCCGCGTTTGCATATGCGCGAGAAGAGGATACGCGTCTTTTATCCTATACACTTATTATTACTGGAGATACTTCACGTATCCCCATGGGGATCTACGATAGTATTAAGCGTTTTAACCTGCACGATAATATTATTTTGAAAGACTTTGTGCCAGATGATGAATGGAAACGTCTTGTGTATGGCGCCAGCGCGTTTGTATACCCAAGTATCTATGAAGGATTCGGACTTCCTCCTCTTGAAGCAATGGCTGCGGGAGTCCCTGTTCTTGTTTCAGCAAATTCAAGCCTCGCGGAAACAGCAGGGTCAGCGGCATTACTCATTGATTATACCAATGTCCGGGCGTTTGCTCGGGCGTTGATTATTTCCCTTACTGATGATATGCTCAGAGCATTACTTATAAAAGAGGGGAGAGTACTTAGTAGTCGTTTCACCTGGCAAACATGCGGACAAAAAACACTCGAACTTTTTCAGTATATGTATGAGAATAGGCATTGACGCGCGTTTGTATAATACCGGTCTTGGCATTGGTCGCTATATTGAGAAACTTATTACATACCTTGAACGTATCGATCATGCGAATGAATACATTATTTTTCTTCGCAAAGACGCATATGTTAACTATCATCCGGCTCATTCAGGATTTAAGAAAGTTCTTACGGATATACCGTGGTATTCTATTCGAGAACAATTGGAGATGCCATTTTTTCTCGCGCGGTATAAACTTGATCTCGTACATTTTCCCCATTTCAATGTCCCACTATATGTAGGAATACCCTTCATCGTGACAATTCATGATCTTATCATGGTAAAATTTCCGCTTTCAGCAACAAGCGCGGCATCAACAAAACATCCATTCATTCATAGAATAAAATATTATTTTTATCGATGGGTGCTCTCTTCTGCATGCAAGAGGGCATCCAAGATTATAACTATATCGCAGTACGTAAGAAACGACCTTGTGCGATTTCTTAGCACAGACCCAAAAAAAATATCAGTTATTTATGAAGCTGCGGAAATACCAACTAGAGAATATGCCGTTGATCTTCCTTCCCTCGTAAAGACGCCATATCTTTTTTATGCAGGAAATGCGTATCCCCATAAAAATCTTGAAACACTACTGGAGGCATTTGCATTATTATTACATGAGAGGAAGGATGTTTATCTCGTACTATGTGGACAAGAAGATTATTTTTACCGTCGTATTCTCACTCGTATTAACGAAATGAGTTTAGAGGGAAAGGTTATCCACCTTGGTCTTGTGTCCGATGATGTGCTCGATGTTCTTTATCGAAATGCGTCTCTCTACGTGTTCCCCTCCTATGAAGAAGGATTTGGTCTTGGGGGGCTTGAAGCTATGCAGCGAGATATCCCAGTCATTGCATCGAAGAGTTCGTGTCTTGGTGAGATTTATGGAAATGCGGCACTATATATTGATCCATCGAGCAGTGAAGATATATGCCAAGCAATGCTTCGATGTATCAATGATATATCATTGAGAAATGATCTTATTAAGAAGGGGAAAGAACGTGTTAAGCAGTATTCTTGGGAAAAAACAGTAGTACAAACACATCTACTTTATACACATCTATGAAACGTTTTCATAAACCATTTGGATGTATCATGTTTCTTATCATACAGACGGTCATATTCCGTCTCTTGTTTCTATATGAAGATTACTATCTGTATGCGGCAGTTGGTCTCATTATCCTTTCTGACATTGCATTATTTGCGTTATTTCCAAAACGGCAAGAAAAATCTCTCATCTTAACACTTACAGCTCCGTCAATTCTTCTTACGACATCTTCACTCGCGATAGGAACCTTTTTGGAGAATAACGCGTTAAAAAATATGCTTGTCAGTTGCCATGCGTTCCTACAGAGTATTTACCTTCTTAATGCGTATTATTATTTTTATCGAAGAGAATTATACCAAGAACGCTCATTGTGGCATACGACATCCACCATGAACACCGTGACATTTTTTTTCTCTTCGTCGACATTTTTTGCCTTAGCATATTTTCTTGGAATCCCAATACTTTATATGGTGCCGCCATGCGCTCTTCTTGTATTCGGACTTTCTACTCAGGCAGTGTATATCCATGAGCTCTCATTTAAAGAACAGTACCTTTTTCCCATTACGATGGTTATAACGATGTGCAGTATCATAGTTTCAATTGCATGGCTTCCAAGTATATACTATGTCAGCGCGGCATTGGCAACAGCTTATTTTTATAGTGCCTCCAATATAGGTATTTCCGTTCTTCGAAAAGAGCTCACAATACGGGATATACGGAGTTATTTCATTGTCCTCGGTATCGTGATACTATTAGTGATAGGAACTTCGCAGTGGCGCTAATATGAAAATTACACAATATCATTTTCCTCATTCCTGGAATCGTATTTTTATACTTGTCCTTATTTTTTTTGTAAGTATGAGCGCGGGGTTTCTTGGTGGATTACTTGCTCCTCGAGAAGCAGGCCCCCTTACCCTTGAAGACATGAATATTCGACCGATTGTACTGGAAGATCGTACAAAGATTTACCCCATAAAAAATGATGCCCAAGCTATTATCTCATCAGTACGTCCAAGTATCCTATTCGTATACATGGCACTTCGGAATGAAGAAACGAAAAAGTCGTATGAACGCATCTACACATCTGATCTTTTCAAGGGGTACGCACTTGCCGCCACTGCGGATGGATGGCTCATTGCCCCGCAAGCTGTAGAGCGCGCCACTCGAATACAGGATATTCGTATTATTGATCAGGATAAAAATGTATATGGGGTCGAAAAAAAGATTGACGATCCCGCTCTTCCTGTGAGCTATCTCAAAATCAATGCTAAAAATCTTAAACCAATAACGTTTGCGGTACTGGATTCTCTCACACCGGGGGTGTCTGTTACGCTATTCAAAAATAGTCGTACTATAGAATCCATATCTATTTCTGGCCCAGAATATAAGAATCCCAAGACAGTGAAAGAAGCGATCACTCATACTGACACCCTCGATAAAGTTTTTAATAGTGATGAAGCATATACTTCTCAAGGTCTTCCTATTGTCACTCAGGAGGGAGAGGTGATCGGGTCTACAAATAGTAACGGTATTATTCCATTTGGATACATAAAGGAAACTCTTCCACACATACTTCGTACCGGTATGCCAATTCGTCATACATTAAAGCTTGCATATCTTGATACTGCATGGGTCATGACTATGCCTAATGGCAAGAAAGATGGTATACTCCCCTTGGGAGCACTGCTTGTTTCAGATAGAAAGACGATCTCTTTTCCTAGCGGGGGGAAGAACATCACTTTATTTTCTGGAGATATTATCACATCGGTCAATGATGAATCAGTGAATGAACGACAAAGTCTCTCTGAACTATTAACTCAATATAAACCAGGAGATACGGTCCGGTTTACTATTCGAAGGAATGGTGTGACCATTGAACAGTCTATTATTCTTCCATAGACATATGACAAGCGATGAATTATTTAGTGTCGTTGCAACCGTCGCAATTGTGTTGTGTACACTTTTTTGGTGTATTGCGCTTTTTTATGCCATATTGATCTTACGTCGGATCTATGAGATGATGGATGCGATTGAGAATTTTTTACAAGGTGTTTCAGATGGCGCGAGTGAGATGTATAGACGCATATGTACCGTAAAAGACTCGATCGATGTTGTTTCTCAAGGGATGAAAGCTATTTCTACTCTCTACCAAAGCCGTTTCGAGCAGAAAAGGAAAAAAGGAAAATCCACTAAAACCGGAATATCCTCACTAGAAAAGGAAGAATAGCATCTCGATTATAGAAATCTATTCCTTAATGGCAGCACGGTTTCGTCCGTGTTTTTTTTAAAAAATGGGGTCGTATGAAATTTGTTAATCTACACGTACACAGCCACTATAGTCTTCTCGATGGTCTTGCGCGTATCGGTGGGCTTGTAAAACGTGCCAAAGAATTTGATATGCCCGCTATCGCGCTTACCGATCATGGAGCACTCTATGGCGCTATTGAATTTTATCAAACATGTAAAAAGGAGGGGGTAAAACCTATTATTGGAGTTGAGACATACCTTACTTCTCGTGGACGTCATAAGAAGGCAAGCCGAGAAGATGATGAGCGTTTTCATCTCATTCTTCTCGCAAAAAATACTGTTGGGTATCACAACCTCATTAAACTTGTGTCATTTTCACATCTGGAAGGTTTTTATTATAAGCCCCGCATTGATTTTGAACTGTTAGAAAAGTACCACGAAGGCATTATCGCAACATCCGGATGTCTTAATGGGCAGCTATCGCAAGCAATTCTTGGGCATAAGGATCCATTGCCGATCCTTGATCGATATAGGAATATTTTTGGGAATGACTTTTATCTTGAAATTCAACATCACCCAAGTCTTCCAGATCAATTTACCGTTAATAAAGGACTCATTGATCTCTCTCATGCCACTGGGACACGTCTCGTCGCAACCGGTGATTCTCACTATCTTGTGCCGGATGATGCCGATGCACACGATATCCTTCTTTGCCTTCAAACAAAGAAGGAGCGAAGCGACAAGAATCGTTTATCTATGCTTGGTGAGGATTTTTCATTTCAAGATGGTTCACAGCTTATGGAGATATTTTCTGATGTGCCTGACGCTATCATGAATACTGTATCCATTGCAGAGGAATGTGAGCTTGAGATAACACTTGGTAAGACGATCCTTCCTCACTATGAATTACAAGAAGGGAAGACACCACAAGAAGAGCTTCGTGTGCTTTGTGAGGGGGGATTGAGTATACGATATGGTGAGGAGATTAGACCGGAGATTCGAGAGCGTCTCGAATATGAACTCACTGTCATCAATAACGCCGGATATCCCGCATATTTTCTTATTGTGCAGGATTTTGTAAATTGGGCAAAAAATAATGGTATTGTGGTTGGTCCGGGACGCGGAAGCGCAGCAGGAAGTATTGTTGCATATTTACTGCGCATCACAAACGTAGATCCAATTAAATATGATTTGCTTTTTGAACGTTTTCTTAATCCCGATCGTGTGACTATGCCAGATATTGATCTTGATTTTGCTGATACGCGCCGCGATGAAGTACTTGATTATGTTGAGCAGAAATATGGGAAAGATAACGTCGCGCAAATTATTACATTTGGGACTATGGCTGCTCGAGTATCGCTTCGTGATGTAGGACGAGTGATTGGCGCTCCCTATAGTTTCTGCGATCTACTTGCAAAACTTATTCCTGCGCATATGAATCTGGGAGAAGCGCTTACGAATGTAGAAGAATTAAAAAACTTATACGACACAAACACACAAGCAAAAGAAATTATTACTATTGCAAAAAAACTTGAAGGTGTCGCACGACATACGTCGGTGCATGCATGCGGTGTTGTTATTACAAAAGAACCGGTGTTTCATTATGTTCCCTGCCAGTATGCGTCTGTTGATGATAAAACAATCGTGACACAGTATTCTCTTCATCCAATTGAAGATCTCGGGCTTCTTAAAATTGACTTCCTTGGGCTGAGTAATCTTACGATTCTTGAAGAAGCAAAAAATGTTATCAAAAGAAGTCGTGATATCGATATCGATATCGACACTCTTCCTCTTGACGATCGTCTTACGTATAAACTTCTTCAACAAGGAAAAACAACGGGTGTATTCCAGTTAGAAAGCGCCGGCATGAAGCGGTACCTTAAAAGTCTTAAACCGAATGATATAGAAGACATTATTGCCATGGTTGCCCTTTATCGTCCAGGGCCTATGGAACTGATTCCAGACTATATTGCCGGGAAACACGGTAAAAAAACACCCGAATATCTTCATCCAATACTCAAACCCATTTTAGAAAAAACATATGGGATCGCTGTCTACCAGGAACAGCTTATGAGAATGGCTCAGGAACTTGCAGGTTTTACGCTTGGTGAAGCAGATGTACTTCGTAAAGCTGTTGGTAAAAAAATTCCAAAACTTTTGAGAGAACAAAAAGAGAAATTCGTTTCTGGGTGCATAAAAAATGGACTTCACAGAAAACTTGCTGAGACAATCTTTGAATTTATTGAACCATTTGCGGGATATGGTTTCAATCGTTCTCATGCCGCATGTTACGCAATGATTGCCTATCAGACAGCCTATATGAAAGCACATTTCCCTGCAGAATTTATGGCTGCCCTTCTTACGTCTGATCAGGGGAATATTGATCGTGTTGCCATTGAAATTGATGAATGTCGGCATATGGGTCTTGAAGTGCTCCCCCCCGATGTTAATGAAAGTTTTGGATCATTTACCGTTGTGTCGTCAGATAATGGTACGGTATTTACGAAAATCAGATTTGGGCTTTTAGCAATCAAGAATGTAGGAGAGCATATCGTTGATGTCATTGTTGCCATTCGTGATCAAAACGGTGCATTTTTATCACTGACAGATTTTCTCGAGCGCGTACAGGATAAAGACATGAACAAGAAATCTCTTGAAAGTCTCATACGGAGTGGCGCGTTAGACCGTTTTGGAGATAGGAATGAGATGTTGTATAATATGGATAGGCTTCTTGCCTTTAATAAACAATCAACTGCGGAAACAGAAACAAGGCAGGCGAGCCTTTTCGGGGCACAGTTTAAACACATGTCTCTTTCTCTCGAGTCAGCACCGCCGCTTGACGAGCGAACAAAGCTTTCTTGGGAAAAAGAACTTCTTGGTTTGTATCTCTCAGAGCACCCCCTTAAGAGTATCCAATCATTACTGAGCACATTTGTTGTTTCTTGCAAGGATGCGAAGGGAATGAGAGGCGAGAAGATGGCTCATGTATGCGGTATCATAACGCAGTCTAAGAAAATCATGACGAAAAAAAATGAACCGATGCTTTTCGTCAAGATTGAGGATCTTACGGATTCACTTGAAGTTATCGTGTTTCCTTCAATACTGAGAGATACCCCCACTCTTTGGAAGAATGATTCAATTATCGCCGTAGAGGGGAAAATATCATTTAAAGACAATGAAGCAAAGATTATTTGTTCCAAGGTAAAAGAAATCGATGATAAGATGATTGAGTATTTAAAATCCGTCACTCCATCAGTAGCTCCAGTTCAAAAAACCATTCCACAACCAATAAAACATAGTCCATCATCAATAGATATCGAAGAACGGTATGTGTATGAGCCACAGGTGGATGATGAGTATTCTTTATAGCTAATCCTTAATATTACTACCCATGTTTTATCATAAAAAACATCCCAAAACGGATCTCTACAAAAAGATCGCATTGACATTTTTTATTATCTCACTTGGGGTCGCATTAGTTGTTTTTTATATTTCTTTTAGCTGGGCTACTATTACCATTACTCAGAAACCAGACTATTTTACAACAAATATTGCCGTTAAAGTTGCGGAAAATCTTAGCGTACTCCCCGTAAGTGATGTCGCGGTCGCCGGGAAGATCATCCAGACAGAGATGGAAGCCGCAGGTTCATTTAGCGCTGAAAGTGTTACCGAAACAAAGCAGCGAGTAGGTGGCACTATGACACTTGTGAATGCAACCAACAAAGATCAACAACTTCGAGCAACAACACGTCTGCTTAATTCAGATGCATTTCTTTTTAGAACAAAGACATATGTTGTTATTCCGGCAAAAGGAACTATTGACGTCCAAGTCGATGCAGATCAGGATGGTGATCCAAACCAATCATCTCTAAACCATTTTATATTACCAGGACTCTGGCCAGGTCTTCAAGATAAAATTTACGGCAAGGGATTTGTCCAAAAAACAGGTGGAGCAATGAAAGCGCATATTCTTCGAGGTGACGATCTGGAAAAGGCTAAGAAAATTCTTATTGAAAAACTGAAAGAAAAATTCAGTATCATGGTAGATGCTCCGGCGGCTCTTGGAGATTTCAAACCAAAAAAACTCGTGAAATTTTTAGATATACAGGTCATAAGTGTATCCGTAAGTGCTCCTCTTGATACGCAAACAGAGCAATTTGATGTACGTCTTACAGCAAAAGCAACAGGGGTGCTCTATGATGAAGTTGGTATGATGTTAAAAATTAATGAACAATTACGAACACAGCTATCCATCGGACAGGATCTTCTCCCCCCAACAGAACAGGAAGTATCTTATGCGCTTTCGGGTGTAAACTTGGCAGAAAAAGTCGCTACTGTTACCGTGATAGCGCAAGCAGGTAAGATACTTGGTCAAGATATGGAGTTGTTTAACAAGCAAAAACTCATTGGCTTGACAAGTGATCAGATTATCACGTACTTTAAGTCATATAGCGATATTACGGATGTACATGTTCGATTCTATCCATTATGGGTTACACGAGCGCCACTCTTAATGGATCATATACATATTCTCATGAAGAAGTGAGCCTATGAAGCCAGAGAAAAAAATATTTCCAATCGAGACGATGCGCCATTCAACGGCGCATCTTCTTGCTGCAGCAATTACAACATTATATCCAGGAACGAAACTGGGAGTAGGGCCAGTGATAGACAATGGCTTCTATTATGATATGCAGACAGTGGAACCATTACGCATAAGTGATTTTGGAAAGATTGAGAAGATGATGAAAAGAATAAAAGAGCAAAATTTGTCATATGTTCGTGAAGAATTATCCATTTCTCAGGCGAGAACATTGATGCGAGAATTAGGACAAGATTATAAATTGGAACTTCTCGATGATATTGAAAAATATGGTACAACAAAGATAGGAGAGCAAACGGAAGGCGCGATAGATAATCACAGTGGAGAACCAACTATCTCTATCTATCGTACAGGGGAGTTTGTTGATCTTTGCCAGGGTCCTCACGTGGAACATACGAAAGATATTGGAGTCTTTAAACTCACATCACTTGCCGGAGCCTATTGGCGAGGGAAAGAAGGTAATCCTCAACTTACTCGCGTCTATGGGCTTGCTTTTGAAACCCAAGAAGAACTCGATGCACATAGTGCATTTCTTGAGGAGGCAGAAAAACGAGACCATAGGAAATTAGGTAAAGAGTTAGAGCTATTTACGTTTGATGATGATGTTGGTCCGGGATTACCATTATGGCTTCCCAATGGGGCTCTTCTTATCGAACAACTAGAAACTTTAGTAAAAGAAACCGAAACAGCAGCGGGGTATAAACGCGTTCGTACGCCACATATCGCAAAAGAATCGCTGTATCTTACAAGTGGCCATTTACCTTACTACAAAGATAGTATGTTTTCTCCAATGGAATTAGATGGAGTGAAGTATTATCTTAAGGCAATGAATTGTCCGCATCATCACAAGATTTATGCCACTCTTCCTCGTAGTTATCGTGATCTTCCCTTGCGTCTTGCCGAATATGGGACGTGCTATCGTTATGAAAAATCCGGAGAATTATTTGGTTTAATGCGTGTTCGTTCTCTTCAGATGAATGATGCGCATATCTACTGTACCGAAGAACAGTTTGCGAGTGAATTTAAGATGGTTAATGAGATGTACGTAAAGTATTTCAAGATTTTTGGTATTGAAAAATATCTTATGCGTTTTTCAACACATGACCCAAAGAAATTAGGCGAAAAATATGTTGATCAAGCTGAATTATGGAAGAAAACCGAAGAAATGGTCCGCAATGTGTTAGTTCAATCAGATATTCCGTTTGTGGAAGTCGGAGATGAAGCTGCTTTTTATGGACCAAAAATTGATGTGCAGGTGTGGAGTGCTATTGGACGGGAGTTTACCCTTGCAACAAATCAGGTTGATTTTGCCGTTCCTTCGCGGTTTGGTCTTACGTATAAGAATAGCAATAATGAATATGAAACACCGCTTTGTATCCACCGTGCGCCTCTTGGCACGCATGAACGGTTTATTGGGTTTTTAATCGAACATTATGCCGGGGCATTTCCTTTGTGGCTTTCCCCGGTGCAGATCCAGATTATCCCGGTAGGTCTCGATCATATCGAAGGAGCAAAAAAACTTGCATTGGAATTACAAAAAAAAGGCATTCGTATTGAAGTAGATGAATCAAATGCTACGGTTGGCAATAAGATTCGTGTTGCCGAAAAATCAAAAGTTCCTTATATGATCGTTATAGGAGATAAAGAGATTGATCTTAAGGCCATTGCCGTACGTACCCGCGGTTCACGTGATATCGTGTCTATGCAAAAAAATGAGTTTATAGAGCGGATTGTTTCAGAAATCGAATCAAAGAAATGATCTATGTCTGAAATTGGGCAATTTGATAAAACTATTCTTGCCGAACGGCGTGTAAAAACTTCCGGATTTTATGAAGAACCAAGTGGAGAAACTCCACATGGTTCGTTTCGGGGAAGACCGATTATTGGGAAGGATATGCCCGTTGAGGGTGGAGTGTATCTTGGCGCGGGGGCACGAGAAGCAATTGTTGTTGACGAAAAATATGGGGAATTAGTAAGAATTTATAAACGTGTACGTGAAGAGCTTGAAAAAGAAAGTGGAAAAGGGGCACTAAGCGGAAGAATTTTTCGTAAAGTTTTTGATATTGTGAAAGAAGAACTTCCTTTTGATCAAAAGAAAGTAGATGGAGAAGTTGCACAATTTAATGGAGATACGAAGGTCGCACTTGATCATTTTATACAGAAGAAAGCTGGGGTGTGTCGGCATCAGGCGTTACTTACTGCATATCTTTTTCAAAAATTAAAACAGGATGGAATTGTTCAGGGGAGCGCTTCCATTGACAGGAATGCTGTTTCGGGAAAAGGAGGACATGCATGGGTTCGGTATACAAATCGTGTCGGTGATGTTTTTATTATCGATCCGGCGCAGGATTATATCGGTCCACTAAAAGATGAGAGCCTTAAAGATCGCTGGTTTTATAAACGTCCTGAAGATACCTAATCTTAGATATTGCCTGAGATTGACACATTCCATAATTCATGCTAGATTATGATTGTTTTTACGTTTCAGAAAAGAGGGGGAATTTGAATGCATACAGCGACAAAGAAGGTGACGCATATCTTCGTTTCCTTTACGGGAGCACTCCGGGCTCTCAAGGAGGGAAGAGTTGATGCAAAAGACTTACGATACGGACTGTTTTATTTCAGGTCCAGCAAGGAATATGCATATAGTCAAGAAGCGCAAACACGAGTAGAAGAAAAATTTTATTGGACGCTTGTAACTGCACTTGATCACGCTAAACAAGAAGAGCGTATTCAATGGAGAAAAATTTTACTCCAACAAAAAGAAAGTAATTCGCTTGCGATAACTATCGGGCTTAGGGGAAACACGTACGGGGAGCTCAATGAGCTTATGGTGAAGCATGGTCTTCAGCCAATGAGATATCGCCCAGGAGATACATATTCATTTGATGGGATTGAGGAGCGTGTACACAATGCAAATTCCTATCTCACGGTTACTTATTAACAAGTACTTTCGCTAAAGACCACTTTGATTGCCGAGTGGTCTTTTCTTTTATAAAAAATCACCCACTAAAAGGTGATTCGTTTTTAACAGGGGATACTTGAAGCGATTCCAAGGAATTCTTTTCCCCAGCGGTTAAATGCGGTACCAATTGTTATGCCATCGCGGTCAAAACATACAGAAACTCGAAGACC
>Ga0209515_10001479_pt1 | contig 39204 bp, 45 predicted proteins | sample Subgroupgradi54m_FD_187454 | JGI IMG/M metagenome (GOLD analysis project Ga0209515, IMG submission 187454) | Subsurface groundwater microbial communities from S. Glens Falls, New York, USA - GMW60B uncontaminated upgradient, 5.4 m (SPAdes)... ... | reverse complement strand
TCGCGGTAACTGATCCATTATTGGTGAGCGTTCCGGTCACTACAATGATAACCGCACCACCACCACTTCTACCTTGGGTTCCACCACCTCCGCTACCTATATCTATAGGATTAGTTGCTGACCCATAGGTAGCACCCGCGATAGCCCCTGTTCCACATGCACCCCCTACCAGGCCCCCTATTCCCCCATAGCTACCAGCACTGCCGTAAAGTGTTGAACATGCAGCGGTGGTACCTGGTCCGTTATTAAAAATAAACCCTAAACTATTTGTATTAATCGTGCTTCCCGAATCAAGTGTAAAATTACCAGTAATAGAAAGATTCACTAATGATGTACGCGCAGTTGTATTCGCGCTATGTGTTATATTCCCCCCCGAATTCACTGTAACGTTTCCCGTAATTGAAGTAGTCGCGTTATTATTTTGAAATAGTATTCCCGTAGCACCGATTAAAAATGCGTAGGTTGATCCTACAGTGATGTTTGCAGAAGAACCTAAAATTAATGTTGAAGAAGAAGTAGTACCTACGGATATACCTGCAAGACCTATGGTGCTATTAATAATAGGGGACGTGGTGATACTACCATTGACGACTGCAATATCAGACGTGGTAGAAGGTGCAACTCCTCCGAGCCAGTTAGTGGCCGTAGTCCATGTAGAGTTGGTGGTACCTCTCCAATAGAAGAAGGTAGGGTAGATGGTACCAGCGGAACCATCAGTAGCTTGAGAGCCAGCCCCACCAGAAACCGTTAATGTCCCACTATAAGTACTCGTCGTGTATAAAAGAGCAACACGGCCTCCTCCGCCACCACCACCAACAAAACCACCACCATTAACACCATTTCCTCCATTGGCCGTCATCGAACCTGAACCGGCGAGTGTAGAGGCATTTATGTACACAGTACCGCCAGAACCACCGCCTCCAAGAGGAGCGCCTCCATTTGATGAAATAGCCCCATTGACTGTCGCGGTACCGCTTACAGTAATGAGTATTACTCCTCCGCCACTACCACCGGAACCACTATTGTTTCCGCCACCACTTCCTAAATCAACAGGGGATACCGCTGATCCATACGTGGTACCTCCCGCATTAGAGAGGTAATTGCCACCATTACCGCCATAACCACCTCCGCTGAAGTTGCCCCCTACACCAGTTCCATAGCCTGCGTCAAAGCCGAGGGCGTTTGTGTTAATAGTGCCCCCAGAATCTACCGTCAGATTGCCTGTTAAAGAAAGATTAATAACATAAGAACGCACGGTTGAGTTATCAGAGTGAGTTAAAGCACCACCAGATAAAATTGTAATGTTACCAGTAAGAGAGAGTTGGGTCGTGGTCGCCATTGTGGTAGTGCCAACGATAAAAAGATTTGTGTTTGAGAGCGTGCCTGCCCAAACTAAATTACTGCCGGAAAGTACGGTGAAGTTTGAAGATGGAGTTAACGTTCCCCCGCCATTTAAATTAATTGTAGGAATGGAAGTTGAAGCCATACTTGACGCAGTTACGGTTCCATTAATAGTGAGGGTCGAGCCTGAAGACCCGGCAAGCGAAGTACCGCTTCCTGTGATAGTTAGAGTTGTTGCCGAAGCGACAGTTACGGTCGTGTTGGAAGACGAAAGGGTGAGCGAAGAATATGTTCCCGAGAGACTAAATGAACCACTATCAACTGTCAAAGCACCTGTCGAGCCACCTACTAATTTGACAATACTACCCACGGAACCATCAGTAGCCTCAACGGCAGAACCACCAGAAACCGTTAATGTCCCACTATAAGTACTCGTCGTGTATAAAAGAGCAACACGGCCTCCTCCGCCACCACCACCCACACAACCACCACCACCCACACCATTTCCTCCATTGGCCGTCATCGAACCAGAGCCGGCGAGTGTAGCGGTATTTATGTACACAGTACCGCCAGAACCACCGCCTCCTTGAAGAGAGCCTCCATTTGATGAAATAGCCCCATTGACTGTCACGGTACCGCTTACAGTAATGAGTATTGCTCCTCCGCCAGAACCACCACCACAATTGGTTCCGCCACCACTTCCTAAATCAACAGGGGATACCGCTGATCCATATGTGGTACCTCCCGCATTAGAGAGGTAATTGCCACCATTACCGCCATAACCACCACCTGCGAAGCTACCCCCTACACCAGTTCCATAGCCTGAGTCAAAACCGAGGGCGTTTGAGGTTACCGTTGCCCCACTCTCTATAGTGGTACTCGCCATAGAAAGGTTGATGATAAAACTTTTTGTGGTGGAGTTGTCAGTATGCGTTAATGTACCACCATTCTTTACCCAGAGAGAATTGATGGTAGTGGTGGCAGTCCCCACGTTATAGGTAACCGTATGTCCACTTACTATCACCACATCATCGGCAGAAGTTGGCACTTGCGCCGGAGTCCACGTCCCTGCCGTGTTCCAGTTGCCCGTTGCAGAAGAAGTGATTGTTGCTGCATGCGCATGTGAGGGGAACACCACAAAAAACATCATTATTACGGGAAGTGAAATAAGAGATCGTATAGAAAAACGTGTTAACGCGTAAAAATATGCTCTTTTAAAAACATTCGTATCCATTATAGGTAGTATAGCAAACTATTGAGATTATCTATCCACATAAATGTGCATAGCTACAGAATTACGTGTTAGACTATAATCATGAAACTACCTTGGATAGTGCTTATTGCCTTAGTGGTTATTGGAGGGTATTTCTATACCCAAAGAACTACTACTCCTGGAAAGTATGATGGACTTGCTCTTTGTTTAAAAGACAAAGGCGCAACCTTTTATGGGGCATTTTGGTGTCCTCATTGTCAAAATCAAAAATCATTATTTGGATCTTCTAAAAATCTTCTTCCCTACGTGGAATGCTCTACTCCTGATGGAAAAGGACAATTTCAAATATGTAATGAAAAAAAGATAGGGTCCTATCCTACATGGATATTTTCAGATGGTAGTAGACAATCAGGGGAAGTATCCCTTCAGGATCTTGCGTCAAAAACAAAATGTAGCGTACCTCAATGATTGAGTACTCTACCATAGACCAATTTAATCACGTTCTTTCTTTTTTCACACTTATTGCGGATATATTGATTGTTATTTTTATACTCCTTTTTTTTCTTAACCATCCATTGCTACACCTACTCAAAAAATACGCGCTTATTCTTGCGTTTCTTGTGTCATTACTCGCAACAGTACTTAGTCTTTTTTATTCTGAAATAATAGGGTACACACCTTGTGTATTATGTTGGATAGAACGTATATTCATCTACCCTCAAACTATTCTTTTAGCAGTGGCGTATGTAAAAAAAGATACTAGAATTGCTGACTATAGTATCGCATTATCAGTACTAGGGGGAGGTGTGGCTCTGTATCATTATTACGGACAGATGTTTAATGAATCAGCGTTACCTTGTAGTATCACCGCATCATGCGCTCAGAGATTCTTTCTTGAATTCGGGTATATCTCAATCCCCATGATGGCACTTACCTCATTCGTCCTTCTTATTATTTTGATGAGCATAGTAAAGTACAAAACTAAAAATTGACCCTATCCTAACAAGATAGAGATAGTGACAATCATCACCTATCTGCTACACTATGACTGTATCCCGAATGGAAAAGATTACCCCTTAAGGTTTCGTCCTTCTGGGGCCTTTTCTTTTTTATATTATATTCTACTTTTTTAAATCATTAATAAACTTACATCTGCAGATGCTAATGTCGTCACTTGGATTACTGCTCGTACATCTTGTTAAAATCATCAACTGAAATATCTGCGTCACGTAAAATCTTCTTCAACAATGAGCGGTCAACACTTCGATATTCAGGCACTGTTACTGGAGTTTTGCCAGGACATTCTAGCCTAATATGGCTACCACGTTTACGAATTTCGTGATAACCAAACTTACTTAACACCTTTATGATCCCAAGACCCGAAAGAATCGGCAATTTAGTCATTATACCGAGATTGTATGTAGACTTATCTCTCGAGGATGGTACTCACTGAGTAACTCTCTATTTTTTTGTTCTTCCAAAATAAGAAAAATCACGTCTTGAATATTAAGCAATGCTTCGTCAATTGTCTTCCCTTGTGTGTAGCATCCATCAAAAAGTGGGCATTCAACCACATAAAAACCGTCCTCACCTCGTTCTATTATGAGTGGAACTTGTTTGCCGAAAACTAGCTTCTTTTGTATTTTTATTGAGTTTTTCATGTTTTCTATAGGCTACCAAATTCCAATGAAATATACAATTCCGCTCATTAGATACTCTAATAAGTTCACGCGGTTTTAATTGGCGGAGGCGCACCATATATCTCTACGCATGGATAGTCCTGATGCCAACACTCACTGCGAAAGGATTGGTAGTTTTTTTCTCAATAGGAATTTGTCCCACGACGCGCCAATACAGTAATAAAAGCCACAATCGCATCCTGTGCCATCACAAGTGCCTCCTCAATAGACCGCACATACGTAAAACACCCGGGTTAGGACGGTACACTCACACTATAATTTCCATCCTCCTCGCGCTCAATGTGAATTGCGTAGGTAAAACGTGTTTCTATGCAGTTATAGGCTAGATGAATTACAAAAAAACAAAAACTGATCAATATTTTCACTACTATTCTCAGATTTCTTCTTAAGAGGGATAAGATACTTTTTCCAGCTATCCTTAATGCCTTAATGGGGATAGTTTCGCCCAATTTTGCACATGCCTCTAAATATGCTGCAATGGCTTCACGGATATTTTTTTTAGCTTCAATCATGGTTTTACCAAATGTATGACACCCACGCAAAGCTGGCACGTAGGCATGAAAATGCTTTCCGTCTGGTTCAATACTAATACGATTACCTGTATGAATTCATATAATCTGAGGTTATCAAGATTATGGGGAAATAACAAATATATACACAGATAGGGGAAAAATGTTATCTATATATATCTTTACGATGGCCTATAGCAAGAACTATCATCTGTCCATGTGCTTCATCAACATCAAAAAGGACACGATAATCGCTTATTCTAAAACGAAATTCTCCTAAAGAGTGATCTTTTATGGCGTGAGCAAAATGTAAGGGCTGACCCGAAGCTACATAATAATTCAACTTCTGTATAATTTGTTTTTGAATCGGTCTCGGCAACTTCTTCAAGTCGCGTAACGCACTGGATTTAAACACATATATCATCTTCCTAAAGTGCAAGTATTTTTTTCACCTGCACAAGGGAATATGTTTTTTTTTCTACACGAATCTTAGCGATTCTTTTTCTAAGAGTAACCGAATTAAGCATGGATAATTCTTCAAGCTTCTCTTCTATATCTCGCCAGACTTCTATGGGTACCATTACCACCGGTGATTTCCCAATCCTGGCTGAATTAATTTTTCCCACTATCTTATTATCCATAGTACTTCTATGAGTGCCTAATTAATTGTGTATAAAAACTGATCTATATTCTCACTAATATTCTCAGATTTCTTCTTAAGAGGAATAAGATAATTCTTCCAACTGTCCTTGTTATTTTTAAAAGACCTCGCTACTGCCCGTGGACGGAAAGCGAAATGTACAAGTATATTCTTAATTTTAGTAATATTATTCATAGTAATCCAATCTTAACAAACAAGCGGAATAATGCAAGAAGGGAGGAATATTGTGTCATTCAATGTACTATAATATATAGAGGTTCTTTCTTGAATTCGTGTAAATCTCAATCCCCATGATGGCTCTTACTTCATTCTTCTTATCCTTTTGATGGGTATGATAAAAAAAGGGGGGTAATCGAAATAATAACTAACAGGAGCTACCTATATACCTCATCATGAGTTCCAATATCAATAAAGCATATTGTGTGAGGATTTAAAATAAATACAAGGCGATACTCATACGAAATACTCGCCCCAAGACAACCTTTTAAAACTCCCCCGAGCTTATGTAGTTTCAGATTAGCTGGATGAGAGTCACCAGTGAGGATAGTCATCACACTATTAATAGCAGAAACCAACTCAGGATGACGCTTTGAAAAAACTACTAATCGCCGATCAAACCGCGGAGTCGTTAACAACTGCCTCATTGCAGTTTCAATTTTTTGAAAAGTGCCTGTACTGACGGATAGTTGTTTACCTTTCCCGCGCGGTATTCAAGTAGACTTAAATATGCTTCAAGCTCATCACTTTTTCGCAAAGCCCTCCTCGCAAAAGCGACACTTTCTGCCGCAATTCTTTCAATTTTCTCGAGTTCTACGGTAGTCATGTCTAGATAGTATCAAATCATCTCTGGAAAAACAAATTCCCTTACTTTATGATGAATCTTCTTGACATTTTATTTGAGTGTACTATGCTCATCTTATAAACAAGGAAGAGACCCTTGATATGTTCCGGCATATCTGGGGGCTTTTTCATTTTGCTTCAATTTCTCAATAAATTTCTCTTGATATGGCGTGAATGTGTGGTTATAGAAATTATCTTCTCTATATCGCTCTAAACTATGGTACTAAAATCTTCGGGTGTAACATTAATTTCTCTTAAAATCTGACGAAGTAAACCGCGTCCAACATCTTCGCCACCATGCAGAGGCACTACTGTCGTGCGACCATCCTTGTGGCTAAAAAATATATGCGACCCGCTTTGTCGTACCTCTTCAAAACCTAAAAGAAGCAGTGCCTTTACAACCTGCTTCGATTTCAACATTGGCAATCTGCCTGGGGACATTTTATATAGTCATTACTTCCAAACCAACGAAAGAGGGGTTGTAAGAAAATCGTTTTATTCGTGCTTGATATTTTTTATCAGTTGTAGCTACTTCAAGACAGAGGCGAATAGCATCTTTGGTTCTTTCGGCAAGCTCTGACATAGTTTTTGCTTGCGTATAGCAACCAGGTAAAGAGGGTACGGAGGCAATAAAAAAACCGTCTTCGTCTCGCTCTATAATGACATTAAATTGCTTATTAGGTCTCATAGTTCGTCCATTCTAGCACCTTACAAAAAGCAAGGCAATATCTTTAACAAATAACCTTGTCTTACGATGGATCTACTGCAGTAGTGTAAGTAATTGGCAGTCATCACCTATCTGCTACGCTATAGCTGTATCCCGAATGGAAAAGATCACCCCTTAAGGTTTCGTCCTTCTGGGGCCTTTTCTTTTTTACACGACACTCTATTTTAAAAATCTTTAATAAAATAGAAATACAGCCAGAATATTTACTTTTGCACGTTTTCGCAAGAACCGTTCTTGCTGGTTTTTATCATTTATAAGAGTTGCCACGAAAATCTATTTCCTCAACTCCAACTATTTTTAGTTTAAAATCAAAACTGCAGACTATTCTTATCTTGCCGGATCTTATTCTATAAAACCCCTCCCATCTGCCGGATAATTTCTTTATTCCGATGTTTACATCTTGACGATCAAATTTCTGCAAAGCAAGTGTTATGTATCCCCGCACAAAATCATCAGAAAGATTCTGAATCTCCACAAAGTTATTAGCTTGTTTTGAAATTCTGATTTCCCAATTATTTAGCATTGAATCTAAAGGGGGAAAGACCTTACGTATCTGCGAGAAGGTCGGCTAAAGCGTTTTTCAATATCGCCTTGTTCAGTTTTTGACACATAAGGCAAAAGTGAGGCATGCAATTTCCTCATTTCTCGGCGAAATACTTCTTCAACGCTTTCTTCCACCATTGTTTTTATTTGATTTTTTACCACAGTATTCATATCTAAAGTATATCAATAAGTAAGGAGTATATGCAAGTTTTGAAAATTGAAAATTACTTAAGACTATCTCCCCGCATTATAAAGTTGGTAAACCTCACTAGCTGATAAAGCCCTATTGTAGACGTGAACGTCGTCGATGGAGCCGTTGAAATATCCAACTTAAATATTACTCATCAACCCCTATTTCCAATTCTTTGATCTCGACTTTGTGTGTTTCTATATATCCGTCAATTGCTTTCTCGAGTTCTGGTAAATCTTTGGCACAATACGCCATATGATATCAAGTTCTATGTCTGCGTAATCATGAGTCATCTTGTCCCGCGAACCAGAGATCTTTTTCCATGGAATATTTGCGTATTCCTTCTTGAGTTCTTCGGGCGCATTTTTACTCGCCTCACCAATAATCATAACTTGCCTTATCACCGCATCGCGAATATGAAGCACATAAAGATTTTGATTTAGAATTTTCATCGTGAATGAACATCCCCGAGCTTACGCTCGGGGTATCACCTCAGCCTCCATCCCCGCGCTTACGCGCGGTGGTATTGAGGAGCGAATAAATTGGGTACACATCCCGCGTAACATATTTACGAATATATTTATCAATACCTTTTTCGGTAAATAAATCAACCTTGTGACCAATGTTTTCCGCAAGTTCAGATTGTAATCCGACAAGATCAAATAGAGAGAAGGTGTGCTCTGGGGCAAGGCGAATCACCATATCAACATCACTGTCTTTATTTTCTTCCCCGCGGGCAAATGAGCCGAAAACACCCGCATAAGTTACAGGATATTTGACAAGGACTTGAGTCGCTTTTTCTTTGATTGTTTTTAACTCATCGCTCATGCTTTGATTGTAGCATAAACATTGAAAATTAGAAATTGAATCTTTTTTGTTATTTGAAAATTGTAAATTAGAAATTGAAAATTGTATCGTTTACCCTGTGAAATTCGCCTTTGGCGAAAGTCGCTTTGCGACTTTTTCACAGGGCTTATCTCCCCGCATTATATAATTGCGAAACTTCCGTAGCCGACAGCGCGCGGTTAGATTAACGATAGACCTCATCATGGGTGCCAACATCAATGAAGCATATTATGCCGGGTTGCAAAACAAAAACAATACGGTATTCATATGAAATACTTGCTCCAAGACAGCCACGCAAAATTCCCCCCAGTTTGTGCAGTTTTAAATTTACTGGATAATGGTCGCCAGTTAAAACATTCATCAGGCGATGTACGGTGGTTGTCAATTCCGGATGGCGTTTCAAGAAAACTTTTAATCGCCGATCAAATCGCGGAGTTGTTTCCAACTGTCTCATTGAATTTTCAATTTTTTGAAAAGAGCGCCTACTGAAGAATATTTTTGAGACTTTCCATCGCGATATTCAATCAAGCTCAAATACGCCTCAAGCTCATTGCTTTTGCGTAAAGCGCGTTTAGCAAAACCAATGCTTTCAGCAGCAATTTTTTCAATTTTTTGTATCTGTAAAGTAGTCATAGTTGGATTATATCAAACTGAAATTTTAAAGACAAGTCCTGAAACCTCGTTTGGAAATTAGTTTTTATTTGATATTTGGTGCTTGTTTTTTGATGCTTAAACTGTTATCTTCCCATATTATATAACTGGCTAACCTCGCTGGCAGAAAGCGCGCGGTTTTACCCTGTGAAAAACGATTTGAGCCTCCTTCGTAAAGTTATTTTACCACGAAAAGTTTTCAATGATTTCTCTCGGCGACGGGCGTCATCTTCACTAAGACATGCTTCGTAATAAATAAGTTTAAGTGGTCGCCGACTTTTCGTAGAAAATACTTCTCCCTTTTGGTGTTGCTCAAATCGTTTCTGTAAATTTTTTGTTGAACCAGTGTAAAGATTATCGTCTTTCTGACTCTTTAGCACATATGTGTAATAAAATGACATTCGTGTTAAAAAAATTTACAGAATTTCACAGGGTGTAGATGCGAACCTTGTGAAATTCGCCTCTGGCGAAAGTCGTTTTACGACTTTTTCACAGGGCGAACATTAACATCATCGACCAGCGTTATACAATTGACTAACCTCACTGGCACTCAATGCTCTATTGTAGATGCGGACGTCGTCGATATCGGCATTTATGCCATTGTTATATCCACTACTATTTCTTGCGCCTATGTAAGCATCATATCCAGTTAATGTATTAAGTATAGCTCCGGTATCGGCAGAATATAAGAAAGCCCCGTTTAAATATATCTTTACAGTTGTAGATCCATCATATGTAAAAGCAAGGTGTGCCCACTTATTATAAATTGTGCTTAATGAAGTAGATGAATCTATATCTTCATAAGCTCCAGTATTATTCACCATAAGACTAATATTACCAAAAACATTTATCCTAGGAGCAAAAAAGGCTCCACCAGTAACGGCATGACCCCAGCTCATGAAATAATCATCACTCGCTGAATTATTTTTTAGAAAAGTCCAAAAAGAGACAGTTCGCGCTGATGATCCGTTAGGGAAGTTGGCCGTGGTGCCTATATTCACATAATCATTCACCCCATCAAAATTCAGCGCTTGGCCGTGCTTACCAATTACGGGCGAAGTAGCTTGATTCATAAGTGTCATCGTGCCGGTGTTTGAATTCCCGCTTCGGTCTGTCACCGTCCCCGCTGTGGCGCTACTCCAAGCGGTGTCTTTGCCATCAAAAGTCCAATACCCCACGAGGCCGGAGGTGAGGCGAGAGATGGGGGAAGCGTTTACAGTAGTAGCTATAGGACGATTGGCGTAAAGAGTGGCGATTTCAGTCGCCGAAAGCGCGCGGTTGTAGATGCGGACGTCGTCGATGGAGCCGTTGAAATAAAATCTGTTGCTTGTTTTATTGGCGCCGATGGCTGATTCATTACTGCCAATACTAAGAGGCACACCTGTGCTACTTCCACGGTTAACCCCGTCTAGATATGTAGTCATGGTGGTATTACCGCTCCACACTCCGACAATATGATGCCATTGGCCGTTATTTATAGAAGTTTGGGCGATTCCTGCGGGAGAAACATTTCCATAATTAGTATATAATTCAACACCACTAGCACTTCCGTCAATAAGCACTCCGTAAAAACCAGTTGATCTATTGCCAATGACGAGAAGATCGGCCTCGGCTGTGCCACCGACGGTGGCCGTGGTTTTAAACCAAAAAGAAAAAGAGAGATTGTTAAATGCTGTCGCGAGACCGGCCGTGGGTAAAGTAACATAATCACTCGTCCCATTAAAACTTCTCGCTTGCGCAAGTTTGCCAGTGGTAGCAGTAGTGCCTGTAAGTGTGCCATTGTTGCCATTACCGCTTTTATCTACTGCGGTCGTACCGTTTATGTCATTAGAATCTAATGTCCACCAGCCGACGAGACCAGTCTTATTTGGATTTTTTTGTGTCACCTTCCCCGCGCTGTGATAGAGGCGAGTGATTTCGGAGGCAGACAGCGCGCGGTTGTAGATGCGGACATCGTCTAGGGAGCCAGGTAAATACCCAGTAAGACCAGCCGTCACCCCTATAGTCATTTGGGTAGCCGAGAAACTGGTAGTATACGCAGGACTGCCGTCTGATGCACCATCAAGATAAAAAGTAGCGTTAGAACCGTTATAGGAAACAGCAACATGGTGCCAAGTTGTGGTATCTGATATAGCGGTGTTGCTGACAACTTCATCTAGACCATTCTTCCCAAGTGTCATCTTATTGTTCGCTTGTTTATGATAAAAACACCATTGATTTGTATTTCCGCACACAAGATGCCTGTTATTAGCGGCAGCGCCAACAGTATTAAATTTAACCCACGCCGAAATAGTAAGTGGTGGTGCCGTAGGAAATGTTGCAGGAGTCCCTAAATCCACATAATCATTCACCCCATCAAAACTAAGAGCCCTCCCCATCTGCCCCGTAGTCCCCGTCGGACCATTTACAGCCGTCCCCTTATTCCCACTCCCCGAGTGATCTGGTACGGTAGTCCCTGCATCTTCATCAAATGACCAATACCCCACAAGCCCACGATTAAGATTCACCTTGCTCGTGAACGCGGCTTCAATCACGTGAGGATACATACGTATTACTAACGCGATACATACCAAAATACCTACTGAATAATAAATAAAATGGATTAATTTCATAGATACGTTCTACGTACCAGTATATCACTATTCTTTGACGAGTTCGACTTCAAGAATGCCTTTTTCAAGGGTAATAGTATGGGGAAGGCTTTCAGAGTCAGATTTCTCTAATGCAACACTCAATGTTCCTCGTAAAATATCAGAGGTATATTTTTTAAAAATAGTCTCAAGAATCTCTCCCTCTTTCACTCTACACCTTAATTGTGTCCTATCATGGATAGTAAGTCCTAGAGTCTTCCTTAATTCATTGAGTTTTCGTATAAGTTCCCTCATGATCCCTTCTTCTTCTAATTCAGGGGTAAGTTCAGTGGATAGACGTACCGTCCCTTCTTCAAGAGATGAATCAATTGCTACATGTTTCACATTTACTTCATCTTTAAGAATAGTCTGTAGCGCTTCATCAAGTTCTTCTCCAATCGCAAGCTCCGAAAGAGGCTGCCTTGTTTTTATACCCACGTCATTACGCGCAAATAGTCCCTTAGTCGCGTACATCCGTACCTTCTTCATACCCTCCAATATCTCATTATTCTCGTATTCTTGTATATACTCTGGCCAATCTTCCAAGTGCACTGATTCTTTGTTTCCTCCTACTTCTTTGTACACATGCTCTGAAAGAAAAGGGAGTATGGGCGCAATCATTTTTGAAAGTTGAAGAAGCACGTAACCAAATATCTCTAATCCTTCACCTTCTTTAAATCGTTCACGTGACCGACGTAGATACCATGTAGAAAGTTCATCAATGAATGAGGATATTTCGTCGCACGCGCTTACACTATCATACCCATCAAGATGTGACGTAATCATACGTAATGCATAGTGAAGACGTGCCACCATCCATTGATCAAGTACGTGGAGTTCATTAAGAGGTACACCTATGTGTTCTTGTACATTCTCTTTTTTGTAGAGGTTATAGAAAGAAAGAACGTTGTTCGTGATGAGAATGATTTTTTTGTACGCTTCATCTATTCCCTTATCAGAAAAAAATAGATTCTCTCCACGCATTACTACGGACGACATAAGGTAAAAACGTAAGGCATCTACGCCATACGTGTCAATTATTTCCCATGGATCAGGAGCATTCTTTTTTGATTTTGAAAGCTTTTCTCCTTTTTCATTTAATACATTACCCGTGACTACGACATGTTTAAATGGAGCTTTGTTAAAAAGTAAGGATGACATGACATGCATTACGTAAAACCACGCGCGCGTTTGCGCGATATATTCCGCCACAAAATCAGCGGGAAATCGTTGTTCAAATTCTTCTTTATTCTCAAATGGATAATGCAATTCCGCGAATGGCATTGACGCGGATTCAACCCAACAATCAATCACCTCACTGACCCTACGCATATAGCTTCCACATTCCTTGCATTTCAACGTAATAGAATCTATGTAAGGCTTATGCAAATCAACGTTACGAATATCCTTTGACGCATATATGTCATTGTAATTTGTTGCATTATCCTGTAACTCTTTAAGACTTCCCACGCATACCGCGTTCTCGCATTTCACATTCTCACATTTCCAAAAAGGAAGAGGGGTCGCCCAATATCTATTCCTTGAAATATTCCAATCAGGAGCACTTAGGATGCCATTTTCAAATCTTCCATGTTTCAAATGCTCTGGATACCATGATATATCTTCATTGTATTTCAATAATGAATCTTTTGAGTCTTGTACGCGTATAAACCAGGCGGGAAGCGCGCTGTAATACAATGCGGTAGAGCATCGCCAACAAAAGGGATATTGATGGGTATGTAGTGCTTTGTGGTAAAGAAGAGTACGTGATTCAAGATCAGTAATAACTTCAGGGGACGCTTTTGAAAAATACATTCCTTGTATAAAAGAAGGGGCTTGTTCGGTGAATATGCCTCGTTCATTTAAGAGTGACACGACGGGAAGAGAATGTTTAAGATTGAGGTTGTAATCTTCTTCTCCATACGCAGTTGCAATATGGACGATGCCTGTACCATCTTCATCAGTGACAAAATCAGCACCATATACTTTGTGCGCATTTTCTTCATGTTCTTTATGCGCTTCTATTATATACAAAGGCTCGTAAGATACACCTATTAAATCCTTCCCTTGTAGTTCTTTCACTACCTCATACTCACCTTGGAGCATTTCAAGTCGATTCTTCGAAAGAATAAAATGAGTATCGCCTTGTTTTGCTACTACGTACGTGATAGTTTCGTTCACCGCAAGCGCTACATTACTTGGCAATGTCCATGGAGTGGTAGTCCACGCGAGTAGTGAGGTATTTAAAGGGAAGTGATCTCCTTTAAGTATAAATGTAATAGTAACCGCGTCTTCAGATACATCTTTGTAACTATTATCCATTGCTACTTCAAAATTAGAGATAGGAGTTTCACATCTCGGACAATACAATAATACCTTCTTCCCCTCATATATATGTCCTTTATTCCATAACTCACCAACAGCCCACCATACTGATTCCATGTACGTGGAATCCATGGTCTTGTATGAATTATCAAAATCAACCCACCGAGCCATTCGACGAACCATCTTTCCCCATTCATCAACATACGTAAGTACCTTCTCTCTGCAGGTGGTGTTGAATACGTCTACTCCTAATTCTTCTATCTTCTTTTTTCCAGCAAGATTTAATTCTTGTTCAACAATGTTTTCTATGGGTAATCCATGACAATCCCATCCCCACCTCCTCGGTACGTAATACCCTTTCATGGTCCAATATCTTCCTACCACATCTTTAATCACGGATCCTAAAATATGTCCGTAATGGGGAAGACCTGTTGCGAAGGGAGGTCCATCAAAAAAACTAAATAACTTTCCATTCTTTCGTTGGGAAAGTGATTTCTCAAATATATGACTCTCATCCCAAAACGATAAAAGTTCTTCTTCTTTTAAGGGGAACCGAGAATCTCCCATAGTCCTAATGTGTTTCTTTATGTCCTTTATTCTTGCAACAATCTACTGCCCCTGATCCTCCACAACAACCACCTTCTCGAGAGCATCCACCTTCACCACATGATCCGTCTCCGCATCCACCTTCTCCACACGCGCAACCACCACCCATGGTTCCTATTTTTTCTCGCGTATAATCTTCTTCATAATGATACACGCTTTGCGCGTCTTCATCTTCAGTCTTATGATGTGAACCATCACACAATCCATCTTGATTCTTAGTAAGCCCACATCTGCATATTCCTATAACCTTATCGCCTATAGTGACCTTTGCGGGTCCTATGGCAGTATGTAACACCAATCGTGGCATATAGTTATTCTATTATATATATAGTATACGACTGGGCCATACTGTACCATACCAAGGGTAGCATCAGCAAGGAAACAACACATACTTGCATATACCCGAGCATTCCATATATCGTATACCAATCGGGCTGTAGCGCAGTTGGTAGCGCGCCAGTTTCGGGTACTGGAGGTCGTGGGTTCAAATCCCGCCAGCCCGACCACATAGAGAGAGCAATACACACGTAACAGTGTATAACTTATTTACATTTCTATTGACAAGTAATCCTTCATACGTCATGCTGATGATATATAGAAAACATATATGCTTGCTCAATTCATCCAAGAACAACGTAAAAAACGTACTCTGACCCAAGAATTTTTGGCGTCTTCACTTAATATATCCCGCCCTACGTATATGCAGATAGAACAGGGCACGAGAGATATTACTCTTACAGAAGCAAAAAAGTTGGCTGAGGTGTTCGATATACAATTTGATAATTTCCTTCATGAACAAGAAGATGCTCTTCCCATGGTGAACATTGAACTTGAAAAAAAGGGATTACGTGCAGTGAAAGACGAAATTCGTATCAGTGTCCCTCAAAAAAATCTTAAAAAATTTAAAGAAGTAGTATTATACATTCTTTCAAAAGTCGGTAGTAAACCTAACGTTGGTGAAACGGTTTTGTACAAGTTGCTCTATTTCATTGATTTTGATTACTACGAAAAGTTTGAGGAACAGTTGATTGGGGCCACGTATATAAAAAATCATTATGGTCCTACTCCTATTGAATTCAAAACAATTATTGAGATCATGGAGGAGAAAGGTGAATTAGAACCAGTAAAAAGTAGCTACTTTCAACATGAGCAAAAAAAATATCTACCACGTCGTTCCCCTGACCTTTCTGTACTAACTGCACAAGAAAAGGAACATATCGACGAAGTACTCGCACGTCTTTCAGACAAAAACGCAAAAGAATTAAGTGACTATTCTCATGGTGATATTCCGTGGCTCACTGCCGAGCCCGGAACACGACTTTCGTACGAGAGTGTATTTTATCGTGACGAGAAGTATTCTATGAGACATTATGACGATAAACTTTAATGAGGTACTAGAATTTACCAAGGAATTTCATCGCCTTGAAAAAAAATACCGTTCATTATCTGATAATCTTGAAGAATTTAAACGCGTTCTTGTTATTAAACCGTTAGGCACGGGAAAACATTTTGCTACCCTCACACGGCAGGAAGACATATACATACTAAAAGCCCGGCTGTTCTGTCAGTATCTAAAAGGTTCGTCATTGCGAATCATATACGCATACCATAGTACTATTTTAAGAATTGAGTTTATAGAGATATATTTCAAAGGTGAAAAAGAGAATGAGGATCGTCAACGGATTAAAAACTATTTAAAATAGTAGAGTATACCACCCTGCAATATAACGTCTGTTATTCAAATAATGTAACAAGGTCAGCAGGTAGGGGAATGTAATAATATATATTCAATCTCTTTTTTAATTTTTCTTGAAATAATTCGAAATTCCCGCGAAAGCACCTTGTACTCACGATTTATATCTTTATCTACTAATAGTTTCTTTTTGAATTCATTAAAATTCTTCATATTCTATATATATATCATATATATGAGATTCCATACAAAGAGAGGGGTGTGACTTTATTCAAATGAAAAAGGTCTTACCGTCTGTGCTTATACACGGTAAGACCTTTGTTAGTTGTTAGGATGCCTTCATGCGCCTTATCATGCGGCATCTCAGGAGCCCCCACTTATACCAGGGGCAGCGATTGTGTGAGGGGGAGGTACAGACCCCCTCAAAACACTTGTCATCTCGGGTGGACTCAAACACATTACTCAACCCGATGATGACTAACTCTTTTATCCTTTCCATAGATAGCCTAGTTGACGGGACATCCGGATGCTTAGGACTCCCATTCATAAGGCACTGGGAAGCGATATGAAAATACCACTCCTCAGCGCCCGGAACGGAATTCTCTCCACTAAGAAGCTGCCAGGAAGATGTTACCACCTTACCTTTCGCTTCCTGTTCCTCCCTACGGACCATCTGCGCCACATCGTAAAGTTCAATCTCAGACTTTCTATTCGTCAAGATCGAAACGTGGCCTGACGACCTTTTGAGGATGAGCACTGCGACACCTCCGCCCTTCTTAGAGCGTGCGAAGGTAGCGACTTGCTCGCTGTCACTCACCAGCGTAGCAACTTTTATTGTCTGCCCACGAAGATGAGTAATTTCCTCAACCTCGGCATTCTCAAATTCCTCTTTCGCCGAGGTCCAAAACATTTGCTGATGTTTATATATAGCGCCGAGAGCAACAGCTCCCCACGCTATCACATCAGTGGTAGCTTCAGGATACTGACAATACAATGATCTTGCCAGCCCCAGAAGACTAAACTCAGAACAGCTACGCCCATTATCTCCACCACTAATAAACTCAGTGATAGCTTCAATGGCGTCATCCTTCTCAGTACTACCATCAATACCCAGTGTCTCCGCTATCACCGCCAGGGAGCATCCATCAATACTATCTCCATGTAACGATTTTGAGTTCTTTCGCTCTTGATACTTTCCTTCAAGAGCGATTGTTGTCCACCAAATAACTTGCTCGAGACTATCAGGATACTGGGCATGTAAAGTCTTGACCAACCCAGCAAGCTCTGATCGTCCACCTCCATGGGTATCTTCCCATAACACATATTTCAAAATGGATTGAAGTGTGGGGTCATTCTCAACCCCTAGCTTCTTTGCCACTAGTGTCATGGTGCATTCTTGACGAGTCCGAACCTTGTTCTTGGTTGGGTGCTCATCAGACCACCCCCCAGCTACGCCAATCGCCAGAATTCCATCTTTCTCAAGTTCTTCGGCAGATCGCCCATCAGACGACTTGCCATTTCTCCAAATAACTAATTTAGCAGTACTGATACCGGGAAAAATCTTCTCGGCACCAAACCGCTTGCTCTGCAACAGCCACATTGCCCCAATCTCATCAAGATCAGGGCGAACATGGGTTGCGATGGTATTGAATACCATGATCCCCTCCTTTGGGACTGGTGTAAGTTATGTGATTTTAAAGTTTCATTTTTGGCCAATTCAAGCCATTATTACGTATATGAATATAGCATATATATCGATAAAAGTCAACTTATTGCTAAAATAAACCAAAACAAAGGACTACAAATTGATATGTAATAGCATAGCTAAAGAACCACGCACATGCACATTGATCACCTTCTCATATTTTGCTATCTTAATAATACAAATGGCCATTAGGCCAACTGAGGAGCTCGTAATGGGCTCCGTTTGTTTTTATAAACTTTTAAAATAGATAAGCTCCCTTATTTTGAAAGATGCGCTATGAGTTCAGTGATTGAATTAAAAGGACCGCTTATATTCCTACCTTCCTTTTTGTCTTTCTCAATCTCTGCTATCCAACTCTCCATATACTGAGTCATTTGTTCATCGGAATTCATGCGGAATGTTTTAGTTTAGTAAAATTAAATTTTGGTGGGCGAGGCGGGGGTCGAACCCGCATCTCTGACGAGACACGGTTTTAAGCCGTGCGCGTATACCAATTCCGCCACTCGCCCATATGAATACGATTACGCCCTCTATGAGTGCTCTTCAAACTATGACAGTTTGGACATAAAACTCAAAGGTTAGAAAGTCTATTATCACGACTATCACCGTTAATATGATCAAGCTCTAATGGAAGACGACCATCATCAGAAAATCTTGCCCATCCACACTCTTCACAATGTCGTGGCTTTAATCCAGATGACATTAATCTATTTTTTAATTTATAACTTTGGAATGAGCTACTACTAACCAATATTGACTCTAGAGTGCGGCGTGGTTTCCCTATGCCATGCAGCCCTTTATTCCATCCTTGTCCTTTAAAGTTTGGTATTGAAAGATTCAACTCACTAATCTTCTTAACTTGGGCATAGTTTCCCCCTGATGGACTCAAACCAAGGGAATAAATAATTTCACGTATACTTCGTGCCTTTGATACTGCCTCCTCTAATTGTGCAGCCGTCCATCTTCGAGCCATTAATACATTATAACTCTTGGAAGCAACATCACAATACCACCCTATCATCCAAATTAAAAGTCCCGCGAACGCGTATGCGCTCCGGGACTGTACTACGAAACTTCTATTCCTTGTACCTCGCTCTGAGAAGCAGGTGACTACCCTGCTTACGCACCGAGATAAGATCGGGTCGAGGAATATTCTCAGGAGGAAACTCGTACCCCATCATCAAACTTGCACGAGTTGAATCCTTTGTTCTTCCCGCCATGCCTGGGGCAAGCGTATGGAAATCATCAGAGATCAGCCCTTGATAATGGAAAGCCCCATTCACTGTGGGTCCACCTTCACAAAGTGCGTAGGAAACATCATATGAGGTCTTCAAGGCTATAAGAAGCATCTCTTCAAAGTTCTCTTCAGGGAGGGGTAACAAAGTAACACCAGGAGCTTCTTTTTCAAATCCGCCATTTCTAAGCTCTTTCTGTCCCTTCTCCGTAGTCGCAACCACAGTTTCTATATCCGCATCATGAAACACAGGGTAATCACTTGGGAGACGAATTGACAACGATGGATTATTCTTATCCTTCACTTTTCCCGAACGTGTCACAATCACATTTAAAGGATTACGTGACATTCCCTTACTCACTCTCCACTCAGAGAGAACATCATTCCACTGGGGGAAAATAAATCCTTGTGTCCAAAGATGATGCGGCTCACTCGCAAGTGTTTCACTTCCTATGAACACCGCATCATGGGTTGCTCTTAAAATGGCCATGAATGCGATGTCTCCGATACAACCACCATTGATAGCCTTACCTCCTGGATCTTCTGGGATATTTACAATTCCATCCCAAAGTCCCACGAAATTGATGTTCGCGACTGCGCGATCATCTCGTGAAGGAGGGAGGATGAAATCACTCCCATAGAATTCTTGGAGATCTTTTGGTAATTCCACACCTTTTTTTCCAAGACGAACGTCTTGGTCAAAAAACATTTCAAGATGCGCAAGGTTGCTCATGGGATGTCTCCTTTTGTAGTGTAACTTTTATTTAAACTATGGAGCGGGAAACGGGATTCGAACCCGCGACCTCTTCCTTGGCAAGGAAGCGCTCTAGCCAACTGAGCTACTCCCGCATTATGGCTACTGCCCTCATAGAATGCCAGACTCACACCAAATAATCAAGTTATTTTGTTACCCTATCACGCATTCCTTTAAGAATGCGGATATCTTGTTTTCTTAATTCTTCTTCGGGGGTTTCTAAGATGAAATCCACCTTCCCAAATTCTTTATGAGTGATCAGGGCTTCAAAACCCTCTTTTCCTATCTTTCCTTTCCCTATATGCTCATGTCTATCCTTTCTTTCACCTAAATCAACTTTACTATCATTTGAATGAATCACTTCTACTCTATCCCATCCAAATGATGTACGTATTTCCTTTGCTACTTTTTCTACGTCTTTTTTTGTTCTTATATCATACCCAGAAGCAAATAAATGAGCGGTATCAAGACATACACCAATACTCTTTTTTGATACGTTTTTTTCTGAAAGAGTAATTATGGTATTAATTTGTGTAAGCGTTGCTCCCATTATATTTCCCGCTCCTGCGGATACTTCAAGAAGAAATCTTGTTCTTCCCTTGTAATCTTTGAGTAGTTCTGTGACTGCTTGTGCCGTACGTTCTACTGCTTCTTTTTCAGACAGATCGTGTGCGCTTCCTATATGCGTCATCAAACCCCTTACTCCTAAAAGAGAACATCTCTCCAATTCTTCACGTAATATGCTTATTGACCCATAATATGTTTTGTTATTCGTAGACGCGAGATTAATGAAATACGGAGCATGCACATACGTATGTGTAAATCCATATTTTGTATTCTCACGTTCAAACGCCAACACCATATCTTTTGTAATGGGTTTTACATTTCCTCCTTGGGGAGACCTCGTAAAAAATTGATAGCACTCGCATCCTATCTCATGCGCTCTTTGCGCAACTTTCTCTACTCCTCCTGCGGCCGATACGTGTGCTCCTATATTATTTTTTTTACTCTTTGGTGCCATCGATAAGGGTACGTACAAACGCGGTTACTTTCTTACTTAATAATATACTTTTAATGTAATTATGAAATTGGGGTGACTTTACTTGTGTAAGTATTTCAGGGGTAGCTTTCTTCGTCGCACAATATGCGTTTATATCTTCTTCAATCTCACTCTCTAGTACTATAATCCCTTCTTTTTTTGATATACCTCTCATTAGAAGTGCCATCTTAATTCTTCTCTCAGCTCCTACTTCCATCTCTTTTCTAATCTCATCTTCTGTCTTTTTTATATGGGATAAATAATCTTCGAACTTTCCTCCTTGTTGTTCAACATCACTCTTAAGTTCTTCCATCATTTTGTCTACTTCACCGGGTATAAGAGAGGGAGGGAACTCTCCAAAGGTACTCTTTCCCATTAGTATATCCAACGCTGCAAGTTCTCTTCGTTGTGATTCTTTCTCATTTTTCTCATGCAACAAATTTTCTTTTATCTTTTCTTTAAGATCATCTATATTCTCGAATGCACCAAGAGATTTCGCGAAATCATCATTCACTTCAGGCATATACACTGCATACACTTCATTAATCGTTACTTTAAAATGAGCGTCTCTTCCATCAGGAAGTGATGAACCAAATGCATGCTCATCTCCTTTTTTCTTTCCCTGAATATTTTCATCAAATCCTTTAAGAAGAAGGGGGTCTCCTAATTTCACGCGCATGCCTTTTACAGTACCATCTTCAAGTACTACTCCATTTTGTGACACGAGCATATCTAATTCCACGATATCACCTAAGGCTGCGCTATCCTCTTTCACTTTATGTTTTGCGCGCATTGCCCTCACTTCATCAAGAGTGCGAGTAATTTCTTCATCCGCAATCGCAACGTCCTTTTGATCCACCTTAATATCTTTGTACTCTCCTAACTCAACTGAAGGTACGAGGTCCACTTTTGCGGTATATGAAAACTCATCTTCTTTTTGAGTGAGCACATTCACTTCAGGCTGACCTAATGTTTCTAGTGTATTATCAAATACTGCTTTCGCGAGAGTGCGTGAAATAATGTCATGGAGCGCATGAGACCATATCGCGTCCATGCCAAGTGAATCACGCACTACTGAAAAAGGGGCTCTTCCAGGACGGAATCCTTTTATCTCCTTTTTTTCACTAAGATGCTTCGCACTTTCTTCAAAATACGGAAGTAATTCATCATGAGTGAGCGCAACCTTGATCTCTGCCTGACTTAATGGCAGACGTGTACATGAAGTATCCATGAATAATAATAATTAGCGTGCAATAAGAAGACTGACCATGAGGAGAGCAATGATGTTCACAATCTTGATCATGGGATTGATCGCAGGGCCCGCGGTATCTTTGTAAGGATCTCCGACTGTATCACCCGTGACTGCTGCTTGATGCGCAAATGATCCTTTTCCTCCATGGTTACCTAATTCAATATATTTTTTTGCGTTATCCCACGCAGCTCCTCCAGATGTCATTGAGATTGCCACAAATACTCCTGTAACTATTGACCCCACTAAGAATCCACCAAGTGCTACTGGACCTAATACATAACCAACTACGATAGTGACCACTACGGGGAGAAGCGCGGGAACAAACATTTTTTTAATCGCGTCTTGTGTTACTATATCCACCGCACGAGAATAATCAGGAAGTGAAGTGCCCTCCATTAATCCCTTTATTTCTCTGAATTGTCTTCGTACTTCTTCTACTACCTTACCTGCAGTTTTGCCTACTGCTTCCATGGCATACGCGGCAAAAAGATACGGCATCATACCTCCTAAAAATAACCCCATGATTACTTTAGGATCACTAAGGGAAAACGTAAGTGCTCGTCCTGCGTCAGCAAATTCTTGCGCGTAGGATGCGAATAATACCACTGCGGCCATTGCTGCGGAACCAATTGCGTATCCTTTTGTGACTGCCTTCGTAGTATTACCTACTGAATCAAGAGCATCTGTTTTTTCACGTACATTACTATCAAGATGCGCCATTTCCGCGATACCTCCTGCGTTGTCAGTAATAGGGCCATAGGAATCCATGGCAACTATGACACCGGTAAGTGAAAGCATGCTTACTGCTGCTATCGCAATACCATACATACCTGCGAGTGAATACGCTCCCCAAATACCTAGGACAATCGCGACAACAGGAAGCGCGGTTGATTTCATGGAATACGCCAGTCCCGCAATTATATTCGTACCATGACCTGTTTCAGATGCTGCGGCAATTTCTCTTACTGGCTTATATGATTGAGACGTAAAATATTCTGTGATGATGAATATGGCAGCAGTCACGAGTAATCCTACAAGCGCGCTGTAATATATATCTATGGGATCATACAACCCATTACCTTCAAGTATACGAGTAGTCACCGGTAAGAACGCAACCGCGGATATGACTGCGGATACGATAAGACCACGATACAAGCCACGCATGATAGTTCGCTCTGATCTTGTTTTTATAAACTGAACACCAATGATAGATGCAAGTATCGCGATACCTCCTAATATCAATGGATACAATATTGCGCCTGCGAAAGAGGGGAACAATAATGCGCCTAAAAGCATAGCCGCGATCATAGTAACCACATACGTTTCAAACAAGTCAGCAGCCATACCCGCGCAATCACCTACATTATCTCCTACGTTATCCGCGATTACCGCGGGGTTGCGTGGATCATCTTCAGGAATATTTGCTTCTATCTTTCCCACTAAGTCAGCACCTACATCAGCTGCTTTAGTGAATATACCTCCTCCTAAACGGGCGAACACTGAAATAAGGCTACCTCCTAACCCCAGCCCTATAAGTGCTTTAATGTCATGAGTTACTCCATAAAATCCCGCAACGCCTAAAAGGCCAAGACCTACCACGAATATACCTGTAACCGTACCTCCACGTACTGCCACATCAAACGCTTTTGAAAGTGAATGTGTTGCAGCCTGTGTGGTACGTACGTTCGCACGTACTGCGACGTTCATTCCAATGTAGCCCGCGAGTGCTGAAAAAAATGCGCCTACTAAAAATCCAAGTGAGGTATTAATACCTAATCCCCACCATAATGCGAAGAAAATAACAATCGCGACATACGCGATAGTGCGATACTGTCTATTAAGATACGCTTGAGCTCCTTTTAAAATAGCCCACGCAATTTCTTGCATTTTAGGAGTGCCTGTTTCTTGTTTTAGAACGTGCATGGCAAGTAATCCACCAAATACAAGTCCAATCACTGAAGCTAAAAGAGCAAAATCAAGTGGTCCAAACATACGTGTAGTCCTATTATATTAGTTAAAGAGTTACTTCTTCAGTTTCTTTTGTTTCTTTGACTTCTTCTTCATCTGAGGACATGAATTCTCCTCCGTCAGCTTTCACGTCCAATTTCCATCCCGTAAGTTTTGCGGCAAGTCGTACATTTTGTCCGTACTTTCCTATCGCAAGTGAAAGTTGTTCATCACGTACCCATACTTCTGCGAGCCGTGCTTCTTTATCTAGAAGCTCTACTCGTAATACTTTCGCAGGAGCCATTGCGTTAGAAATATAATCAGAAGGATCTTCACTCCATGGCACTATATCAATTTTTTCACCTCCTAATTCATTAATAACTGTTTGTACACGAGTGCCTCTCTGCCCTACGCATGATCCAATCGGGTCTATATTATCATCATGTGAAATTACGGCTATCTTACTCCTCGCTCCTGCTTCACGCGCCACTCCTTTTATCTCAACTACCCCTGACGCAATTTCAGGTACTTCATTGGTAAACAACACTCTCACCATATCCGCATGAGAACGAGATACCAATACTTCAGGTCCGCGTGACGTCATGTTCACTGACATAATAAGTACCTTACTACGCGCACCAGGAATGTAGGTTTCAGATTCAATCTGTTCTGACGCAAGAAGTAATCCAGTGGTGTGTCCTAAATCTATCAATACCACTCTTCCTTCTTGTCGTTGCACCACCCCTGTCACTAACTTCCCTTCCTTATCTTTATACTCCGCAAATACATTCTCTCTTTCAGCTTCCCTTAAACGTTGCATGATTACTTGTTTCGCAGTTTGTGCCGCCATGCGTCCATAGTCTTGAGGTACTTCAAGATGAATTTTTAACACATCCCCTATTTTTGATTTTGGATCAATCTCGCGAGCAAGGGTGATCATGATTTCCATTTTAGGATTAAAACGTTTTACTTCTTCTTCACTCACTTCTCCTCCTTCAGCACTACGCGTGCGCTCTTCTTCAGCCGCAACTCGTTGCGCTTCTAATTCTTCTTCGGTAAGGTCTTCTACCACTGTTTTTATATCCCATACTGAACTTAATCCTGTTTCAGGATCAAACTCTACCACAATATTCTGATTTTTCTCACTAAAATCTTTTCTAAATGCAGCAGCAAGCGCAAGCTCTATTGTTTGCGTTACTGATTCAAACGATATGCCTTTTTCATCGCATACCTGTTGCATTGCTTGGAGAATTTCTGATTTCATTCTTCGTTATTCTAATATATATCCCCGTATGTACGGGAGGTGGTTACTAAAATCGGCCAGTCATCAAGACTAGCCGTATCACCTATAGTATACAGGGAAACGAGTTTTAATCAAGAAGGGGCCTTATCCACGGAAGGGGGTGGTGGGATAGTACCTTTTTCATCAGGACCTTCTGGGGGATTTTGAGAAAACAACCAATAAAAGAAGATGATGAGTATGAGTACTAATAGTCCTGCTCCTATATACATTGCGACTCTTCTTGATACACCTGGTAATTCTGGAAATGACCCTGTACTCGTTCCTGTATTAGAAACAGGGGATAGGGGAGTGGGTTGTATGTCTTCTTTCACTGATCCTCGCGTGGCTATGGTAAACGTCACATCATTTGAATACCCACTTTCTTTTCCTTCTGGACTTATCGCTTTCGCACGTACCCTATGCGCACCTGGTTTGACACTACGATAAAGAGGGATCACAAATCGTGATGTCCCTGAAGGATGATACGGCGTGGTCATTGACCCATTACGAATCCCATCAACGTACACAATGACTTTCGCGTTACTTTTTGCGACTCCTATGATAAGAGGCTTGGGATTGTTTACTTTTCCCTGCATGTCTACTGACACTATTGTGGGAGCGGGATAGGGGAGTGGTGCTACTGCATGCGCGGGATAGACTGTTCCCATAAAAAATAGAGCTGATATGAAAGCAAGTGTAGTTACTACATACAAGACAGGGGAGTGGCGCATATATGAATACCTCTAACGTACGCTTAGGGTACGGGGGGGTCAAGCAACTATTTGTTTCTTTCTCTGTATATCTTGTGTACATGCTCTTTACATCATATGAAAAAGATGTGCATATATGTAGCACATCTTTATTACTACTTCAAAAAGTTATCCACAGGGCAAGTTTCTAGGGACGGATATACTGTTCCTTTTTCTTGTGCTCCCCTATCTCAATTCTACGTTCTTCAATGTGCACAAATTTCTTCCTTATACAAATCGCGTAATACACAAATACGATACCAAAAAGTACCCATATGATGGGGGCTGAAAGAAAGAATGAGGTTTCTTCTCTAAAAAATACAAGAAGCGCTATACATAATGCGAGTAAGCCAAAGAAAAGAGACAACATTCCTTTTTTCTTTTTAAGAAGTCCTTCATTCTGCTTTTTCCTCGTGTAATGAAAATACAGACTTATTACCGCGAATATGGGAATAGACCACAACACATATCCTCGTATGGGAGGATAAATAAAGCCTAAATTTGAGTTAAATAAATAGTCTACTCTATACAAAGGGGGGAATGTCATATCTAAAGCCTAGCATACTGATATTAAATAATGAATATGTACCTATTTTTGTAACACAAGAAGTAAGTCAGCAACATTCGATCCAGTAATCCCCGTAGTAATGTGTGCGCCTATTTTTTCCCATACCTCATACGAATTATTATCTTCAAGATACTCTGTAATCGAGAGTTTCATTGCATGTACCGCATCCTTCGATATGCTATCTGCGATAGCCCCTGCCCTGTCGCTATTATCAATACCGTCAGATGCAGCGGAAATGAGTACCTGATTATTCTGAATACTACCGAGAGCACCTAATGCAAGTTCTTGATTTCTTCCTCCCTTACCATGTCCTTTCACCGTTACCGTCGTTTCTCCTCCATATATGTAGGCTGTATGAGGACCCCGTGTTTCTTGTGAAAGAGCTAGTCCTACGTCACGAGCTTCTCCTGATAGATCACGGGTAACTATCACACCCCTGTATCCTAACTCCTCTGCTTTCTTTTTCATTGCTTCAAGCGCACGCTCATTGTTCACTACTACTATAGTTTTTACTTTTCTAAAATACTCATCTTCTTTGGGAGTTTCCTGTACTTCACAATGAGGAAGCTCACATGTAGCGAGGACCTCATACTTCGCAAGTATGGCACTCGCGTCCTCCGCAGTAGTTTCATCTTTTGAAAAAGCACCTGACGCCACCATTGATATATCGTCCCCCATTACGTCAGAAAATAGTAATCCTACCACCGTCGCAGGATATATTATCTTCGCGAGTTGTCCTCCCTGCACTTTTGAAAGATGCTTCCGAACGGTATTTAATTCTTGGATTGTTGCTCCTGCATGCATTAATGAAGAGGTTATATTACTTAATGTCGCGCAACTCATTTCATACGGGCTACATAACAATGATGAACCACCACCTGATACTACTACTATCACAAGATCTTTTTCTCCTACTTCTGTGAGAAGTGAGACAATTTCTTTTGTTGCATCTACATTCTCTTGAGTGGGGAGTGGGTGGGTACCCACTAAAGATTTTAATTTTCTAAACGCACCAGGATGCACATCAAGAACTACTCCCCCTGTAAGGTCATCCCCTACAATTTCTTCAATGGCGTGCGCTGCTTCGACCGCGCATTTTCCTATCGCAACCACATACACATGTTCATACTCAGGAAAACAAAGATTCTCATTTTGAATACATAATGTTTTAGTAGCTTCATCCCATTTCAATTCTTCTTGTATGACCGTCTTAGTATCAATCGCGTCATACCCTGCTTCTAGTATTGAAAGCGCGTCAACACGTAATGGTGTAGTAGCTATCTCCTTCTTATTAATTATCCAATCACGCATGATTATTTTTTATGAGTACAGTTAATCATCCACTTAATGCCATATGTATCAGTAAGCATCCCAAAGTATGCACCACAGAACATATCTGCCAAAGGCATATCTATCTTACCACCAACCGAGAGTGAATTAAAAAGAGTACCCGCTTCAGTGGTATCAGTCGCTTCAATTGAAAGAGAAATAGTATTACCGGAAGTAAGGGTATGTCCCATGGATTCTAGCGCGTCAGTACCCATGAGTATGTTATCACCAATTGGTAGCGCAACATGCATGATTTTTTCTTGTTCATTAACAGGGACCCTATCTTTTTCAGGAGTATCTTTGAAACGTTGCACCATCTAAAATTCTCCTCCAAATACTGATTTGTAAAAATTAAATGCGTCTTCGGTAGTACCCATGAAATTCAAATACGGATTAAGTTTCGGCATATTTTTGTTATTACTATTTTTACAATTTTTTATACTAGAAACTCGGACCAGCGGTATCCTTACGAAGTGAAGATGGTATATGTGTACTACAAAAAGCAGAAAAGCCCCTCAGGGCTTCTCTAGACTACTTATGTTTCGGTGACGGAACACGCCACTTACTTTCATTAAGCTCCACATAAGATTTATGTCTTTTTTAGACTACACAAAATATACTAAACTGTCAATAAGTTATGCACAGATTAATTCAAACCGAATTTATTATATGGAAATTTAATGGTCTCACTGATCGTAAGCATACCGTAAAAGTAGTCCTTACCATAAGTGTATTTCGCATAAATTGCATTGGAAACAAGATCAGTCGCCTGGACTATTTTTGAACGTTTCGAGTCAACGTAATGTATATCTAAATTATATACAAACCCCCATTGAGTATAGGCTTTAATTTTTATGTAATCGGCAAGTGAATTTATTGATTTTACTTTTGTAGAATGATTGTCTAATAAAAGGGTGATATCCTCTCGCGTACTTTTAATAGTTTTTTTGACGAGAAAGGAAAAGAGATAGTTGTAGCACAAATTTTTGTCTTCAAGAATCTTCTTATCAATATTAGACTTGTCAGCAACTATGTACGAAATCGTATAATCATTAGCACTGCATAATTTGTTAATTATAGACTGCTTTTGCGAAAAAGATAACTGACTCGCCTTCACCTCTTGGATAGAATTCATAGCACAAAATCTACGCATAAAATTACTAATACGCTTACTCTTTTGAGGGGCGAGTAAGGTAATAACAAAATATCTTCCTTTTGTCCCTAAATCACCGGATTCATCAATGAAAAAAGTTTTCATACATCAAATCTGAAATGGTGGACTTCGTGCGAGTTCAGTGGAACCAGATTATCGAAGAATTGCGTCAGTGGCAACAGCTCAAGGTTGATGCAAAATTCGCATTAGCCACTTAAAATAAGGCAAAACTGAACTCGTGTGCTTATAGCATAGCAGAGTCGGCGGATCTGTTGAAGCGCGCGGATTGCCCCACCGTGCCACTCACTATATTTTTACAGGATCTAAATGGAACCGACCCCCCAGCCCCAAAAACGGGATTCTTTTAGAGGGTACATACATCAAAAAAGGACCCCCGATTGCGCACCTATATAGCTTGTTTCTACAAAGTTAGGGAAAATATCGTCGCTATCGTTTCTATCTTTTAAGTACCTCGTCAAAGAGTTTATCGAAAGCTCTTACTACCTTTCGTTGTGCCTCTTCTTCGGACACTCCTTCTGCGTGCCTATATACAACCTTAACCTTAATCTTTTTTTCTTCTACCTTTCCTTTTCAAAAAAGGTGGTCATGCGTACAAAAATACTACTCCATTTAGAAATTTTAAAAGGACAAAGTTTTATTTGTTCTATAGATTGTAGTAGTAGCCAGTGAACTGGGCAATAAAACTCCTAATGTTGATGGTTGCTTACTCCAAATACTTAATGGAAAAAATACATTACCTTTTATTGTTTTTAATTCCGGTTTAAGATTTGCATATACTCTATTCGTAATGTGAATATTATATATTGTAATGGTGGGAATACTACTACCAATACTGCTTGGTGTTTCTACTTTTGAAAGTTTAACTGCATAATTAGTAGGATTACCCACCCATACTAAATCGTTATTATCATCACCTTTAGCACCCCCCCCTCACGACAAATACATTTCCAACATCTATTCCTATACCACAATCAAAAATAAGATTCTGGGCTTGTTTATTATTTATAAAATAATTTCGTAATTTGGGTTTTAAAATATTCTTTACAAAGTCCATCATTTGCAATGCGCTACGAACCGCATCATCACATTTTGTATCACCATAAAACGTAACTAACACACCATCTCCGTTAAAACTTCTAACTTCACCTCTATTTCTACGGGCAATCAAGGTTACCCCCCTTAAAAATGATTGATACATTCTAGCCGCTGTTTTAAGACGAAAAGCGTCAACGATCTTTGTAGATTCTTTTATGTCAATAAATAACATTGCCATCTCAATTTCTTTGCCATACCTACCAAAAGCTACTTCATCAACACTTGGAACAGTTCTGCCTTGTATAACTTCGTAATCACCGTCAAAAAAATCATCTATATCACTTATTAAATCATCTTTGAAATCAGACATAGTTAAAATTTAGATAATCTAAAAGAGATTTTGAACAATAAGCAAAACAAGAAGAAAAAGCTGGAAAGCAAATACCCAAATAAATTTTTGAATGTCATTGTATTTCTTTTTTGCGATGATAGAATTAATTACGATTTGGCTAGCTAAGTCTCTTTTAATTTCTTGCTCATCTAAATTCTGTAACTCATCTATACCTAGATCTATATCTTTTTCATATGCGTTGGCTATATGTTGAAAATAAATTTTTGATTTCTTGTATTTATTATCAAGTTTTGGATATATAATTCGAAGCCAAAAAAATAATGCCAAAAATATAGATAGGATATATAAAACAAGTGGAATCGTGGCATAAATACTTATATATTTTAACTTATCAAGATTTGCAAGTTGATATATAAAGCTGGCCATATTAAACGAACCTAAAATCAATGCCTTTTGATCTGCTATTTTAATCCATTCATTCACTTGGTTATAAGTGTATTTTAAATTTTCCATAATTATTTTTTAGTAATCCGTTCCCTATATTGTGTTAATAGTGGGTTGACAGAAACACTTTATAGATTTTGAAAAACACGAGAGCCACTTTTGCATATAAAACTAAATTACCATAACTTAATAAGCACTGCAATCGGTACTTAAAATCTTTTCAATATATCTGGTCAGCAAGGATAAACGTCGCCTGATGGACTGGTACATTCTTCCGGTTCAGGAGGTAATGGAGCGTTCAAGTCCGGTGTATTATTATTCTTCGCCATCAACCACCAGAGAAGAAGTATCCAAAACCCAAAAAATAAAATCGAGGTGAGGACTTTATGTTTTTCAATCCATTTAACTATTGCCATGTTATTTGTTGAGGCAAACAAGATACTGTTGGTTGTACATTTCGTCTGCCTTTGACTGAAGAAAATCGAGTCCTTTTTGGGCGCTATTTCTGCAAGAGGAGCGTGCCAAGTCCACCATAGAGTCGATAGTTCCCGGTGCAACTCCGCCACCGCCTAACTGTTGTTGAAGTGTAGCGAATCGATTTTGTACGCATTTTTGGAATCCTTCATTGGCAGCCATCTTACCCGCCTCTAAGAAATTCTTAATACTGGTCTGCGCTTCTATTTTGCATATCTCGATTTTTATTTGCGCGTCTTGTGCCGTTAAGCGCTCTTGCTCGGTTTTAACTCTAGCTTCCTCTACTTCCCTCTGCGCTTTTTTCGTTTCGGCCTTCGCTTTTGCGGTTTCCGCCCTTGCTTTCTCAAGTTCGGTCAATTCTTGCTGCCATTTAAGCTGTTGCGTATCTTGTTTTAGCTCTACTACGGCTGTCGGTTGTGGAGGAAGTTCCGGCTGCGGGGCCGGAACGGAAACCAAACCAACCGCAATGATGACGCTTGCGATTGCGGAAGTAATTTTAATGAAAATTGTGCGAAAGAAATCGAACATGGTTTGTTATTTTTGTTTTCGTCTATAAATTAGATAACTAATTAGAATTAAAATAACTAATGGTATTAACATTAATCGTCCAAAAATCTTACCCAAACCATAGACAGATAATGTGCCTATTGCATATAAAAATGCCCTGCCCAGCCCTTTCAAAGTTATAGATTTTTTATTTGAGTTCTTGGTGTCCATAAATAAAACACAAAACCCGCCGCGGGGTAGTGGCCGAAGCCACTCATGCAAGTTTCCCTGCATGACCGGTCAAGGCAAGAACCCACGACGGGTTTTCTGGCCTTGACCGGACTTTTGACCATACCAGCAGCCGGAGCCACTGGTTTAGGTCATCGGATATTCAATTGTACTTACACTATAACAAAAAACTGTGAAAACTTGCAACGGATGAAGATTGAAAAAATACGATAAAAACAATATACTGTAAACATAATGACTATGAAAATTATTATGAATACTGATGATAAAAATCACAATATTTACGATTCTGGCTTTGACTTGCACCTGAACAGAACGGAAGTAGTGGAAGAAAATGAGCGCCAGTTTCAGCGGCGCATTAAAGAGGAAAGGGATGAAAAGGAGCGACGTGAACGATTGAGAATACAACGTATAGCGGCGAGCGGGAAAGATCCCCTACTTTACAGCCTCGATGAGATTATTAGAAAGTGTGTGATCCATCAGGGCGGGGAGCAAATCGAAATTCCTCTACATGATTTAGGATTTCAATATAGTATTGCCGGCGCTGTCGAGGCGCACCGATTTTTTAATCAATTAAAAGATTCTGGGTGCTTTAAGGATGTCGAACGATCAGCAAATACCTACTTCATTATCACAAAGCCGGATATTGGAAAGTTGAAAGAAGAAAGATCGAAGCTGGAAAATAAATTAGGGTTTCATTCCCCATTGAAAGATCAAGATAAATTACTACACAAGGACAAGCACGGTGTTTACTCTTACGACAAAAAGAAAATAGAAATGGATAATAACAACCTCTATTACAAAGTTCTTGACGCATTATACTCTCATGCTGACCAAAACGGCTTTTTATCCTATAAAGATATTGAAAAACAGCTCATAACTGCAGGGGAAGAAGAAATGCTCGATGAATCAAAAAGAAATAGGAGAATAATAAACGCTATTAGCGAATCACAAGGATTGTTTCGCTTTGCAAAAATAAATGGACATGTATGGAAAAACCGACTGCCTGATGGTGACAAACTCATCGATATTAAAAAGGGCAGGGGACTTCAATTAAACAATCGAGTTGCGTAAATCCTGCGCTTGTATCTGCTTGTGGATAGCCCCAAAGGGGGCTTTTTTGTTTTTTATTTTTCTCGCCTTTCTTTACCTATAAGCCAGAGCAAGAAATTACAAGCATCGTCTTTTTGAAAGAGAATGAGATCAAGCTCAATTTCAATGACTATGACGATATTAAAGCAAGAAAACTTTTATCGCACATCCGACCTTGCGCTTGCAACGGCGATTTCCCTTTTCTATCCCCTTGAGGCGGTAGATAAAGCGAACCCACGCAAAGCGCAATTTTTGTTTCGCCGAGATGAAAATCTTAACGAGCTTATTGAAAATTACTGGTACGGCGGTTTAAGGGTCGAGCCGCAGCAGTTCTTCAACCAGCTCCGGATAGTCAAAGCAAGATTATATGGAGAAGAATAAACCATGCTTACGATCGATCACGTAAAACAATTGTTGGACGATCCAACTATTACGGATCAAGAGGTCGAGGAGATCCGCGATGGATTCCATGCACTCGTCGAGGATGTAATTTTTCCGGCGTGGTTAGAGGAGCGAGAGCGAAATAAAAATAAACAAGAATATGATCACACAAACATCGAATAACGATAAACTATACGCAATATGGAGGAAGGATCGCGAAAAAAACGAAGCGTATCTGATTATTGAATCCGAATCCTATCCGTTGCGCCTCAAGCTGGATACATTCGACGATACTTCAGGAGAACAGAATCTTGAACTGTTAAGAAAGGGGGTTAAAGAATTACTATCGAAATTAAACATCTGCTGTCATTGCTGCGATATGGAAAAGGTTGCGGAGGATGTGGCAAGCTTCCTAATTGATAAAAACACACCCCATACAACCTTAAAGCAATGGTTTAGCTGCAAGTACCAAGCTATTTACGAGTAAAAAATTAAACAATGATTATGAACAACGAAACAATAACAATTAAAGAGTATCTTAATCGTAAAGGTATTGGGATCATAAAAGAAACGAACGATGAACTTGCAGTGCGGTGCGTTTTCGATCACTGCGATGCTGATAGCAAAGGGAATGAGGCGCATTTATATTTCAGCAAAGCGACGAGCCAGTATGACTGTAAAAAGTGTGGCGCAAAGGGTAATATATTTACCCTTACAGAACATTTTGGAGATAAGCCAAAAGATGTTTTATTGAACGTTGCCAAAACCTCAAAGAATACATCGACGAGGACAAACTTGAATCCGAGTATCGTTGAAAGATGCAATCGAGAGATGCCGGAGCGCATACGGAAGTATTTGAATGATCGAGGCATAACCGATGAACTTATAAGAGAACACAATCTTGGCTTTGGTACCTTCTACGATCGAAAATGGATCACTATCCCGATAAAAGACGAGAGTGGCAAGTTCTCTTTTCTAAAACTCCGCAGAGATCCAGAGGATGAAACTAACCCCGATAAAAGTAAGGTTTATCCATTCGGTAAGGAAGCGCAGATCTATGGGTGGGATACACTTCGAGAAGCGGAAGAAAAAATAGTGATCTGCGAAGGTGAATTTGATCGGCTCGTTCTCCTGTCAAAAGGCATACCGGCTGTTACGTCTACCGGTGGGGCAAACACCTTCAAGAGAGAGTGGCTAATGCACTTCGGAAATGTCCGCAATGTTTATATCTGCTACGACAACGATGAAGCTGGCAGAAATGGATCCGTAAGAGTTCTTGAACTTTTTCTTGCAAACGAAAGATTGGATCCACAGTTATTTAAAATCACACTACCAGAAGAAGTTGGTGAAGCCGGCGATATCACGGATTATTTTGTGAAGCTAAACGGCAACGCTGATAATTTGTTTAGTAAATTCGTAAAAGAGTATCCGGAACGAAAGAAAATCGATACATCGAATTTTGTTCCGATGTTTTCAAACGAATTGATTGATGTTTTAGGACTTACAATCAAAAAAGATGAAACGAATAAGCTGATAACTTTTCTCGGTGAACTCTCCGCTTACACCGAGGAATCACAACTGAATATAAGCAACATCTCGCCCTCTTCGACCGGTAAGTCGTATATTCCGGTTGAGATAGCAAGTTTGTTCCCTAAAAAGGATGTTGTAATGGTTGGCTATGTTAGCCCAACCGCGTTTTTCCATGATCAGGGAAAGTACATAGCAGAAAAGAATGAATACGTGGTTGATCTATCGAGGAAAATTATGATCTTTCTTGATCAGCCACACACATTACTTCTGCAACATCTACGTCCGTTCTTATCCCATGATCAAAAAGAACTGCTTATTAAAATTACGGATAAAAACCAGCGTGGCGGACACAGAACTAAAAACATTCTCCTCAAGGGATTTCCTTCAGTGGTTTTCTGTACCGCCAGCTTGAAGCTCGACGAGCAAGAAGCTACTCGCTTTATTCTTTTAAGTCCCGAAACGAATCAAGAGAAGATCCGCCAAGGTGTTGCAATAAAAATAAGGAAGGAGGCGGATCTGCAGGCATACAATGGCTGGCTGGAGAATGATCAACGTCGTCAGCTACTAAAACAACGTATAGAAGCGATTAAGCAGGAAGAGATCAGAGATGTGAAGTTAGGATATCCGGAAATGATTGAAGAAATGTTTTTGAAGGAGCGTTCTATTTTGAAACCAAAACATCAAAGAGATATTGGGCGCGTCATCGCTATTATCAAGTGTTTTGCCGTGTTGAACCTTTGGTGGAGGGGAAGAGAAGGGTCGACAATAATTGCGAATGAGGATGACGTTCAAGAAGCATTTAAGGTTTGGGCAAGAATATCAGAAAGCCAAGAGCTAAACATACCTCCGTATCTCTATAACATGTACTACGAAGTGATTTTGCCAGCATGGAGAGAAAAAAATCCGACGTGGAGCGGTGGCGAGATTGCTGATACCACGCCACTACTGCGTAAGGACGTTTTGAAAAAACATTTAGATGTTTACGGCAGAATTTTGAATGACTGGTTCTTGCGACAACAGGTACTACCGATATTGGAAAACTCCGGATTGATCAGCCAAGAGCCGGATCCGAACGATAAAAGACGTATACTCGTTTATCCGATCGCCGGCATCTCACAACCCAAAGAACAATATAGTGAGTTGGGTGGTGGGGTAAAAGATGAAATTCAACTATGAGCGGATCCAGTTATTACAAACCTCATAGATTTAAATTTTATAAGGACTTCCACTACATCGTATTCTGCAAGATATGCAGGGTGGAGTTCAGACCGCAGCCGCACGACAGATATCGCCGATATTTAGGGTTGTGCTACGTGTGTAGGCAGAAATACTGGAAAAAGCGCTATCGTGAGTATTACATACCCTACTTCAACGCATTGCCGCCGGAGAGGCAGCAGGGCATCAAAAGGGCTTGCTATGAAGCGTGGCGACGCTGGGTACAGACACACATATACAGACGTAGGGCGCAGGCGTTGAAGAGTTACCACACGCACAAGCGTGTACGCACCAAGCCACACGGCGCACTGGCGAGCGCCCACAAACCAATACACATGCACGCGAAAAAGGCTGGATAGGTGCATCGATGTTGATTGTCAAGCCAACCATTGCATGAAAGTAACGCCTGCGTTATTATGAAAATGCACCCAAATTCACCTACAAGTCCGAGGAGCTTTTTATTGCCACGTTGCCCTAAAGGGGCGTCCGCCAATGTGGCTACTCTTCGGAGCAAGTGAATTGGGTGCCGGACGTCCCTTTAGTGTTTCTATTTATGAAAGGAATTATTTATATAAGAGTTTCGAGCGATACCCAAATCTTGGGAACATCTTTGGATGACCAAGATGCTCGCTGCCGTAAATACTGCTCTGAAAATGGCATTGAGGTTTTAAGAGTGTTCAGAGAGGAAGGAGCATCAGCGAAAACCACCGATCGAAAAATGTTGGTGGATGCGTTGGAATTTTGCCGCAAGAACAAGGGCAAAGTAGATGTTTTTGTAGTATGGAAGGTAGACCGGTTTGCTCGCAACGCCGAAGATCATTTTGCTGTACGCAAGATTTTACTCGACTATGGGGTTAGTTTGCGTTCTGTAACAGAACCAATAGGGCAGGATCCATCAGAGAAGTTATTTGAAACAATGCTTGCCGGCTTTGCCGAGTTTGATAATGCCATACGCAAACAGCGCTGCTTAAATGGTATGCTCGCTCGCCTACGACAAGGCATTTATCCGTGGAAGCCACCGGTAGGATATAAACCACTCGGTGCAAAAAAGCGAGGAGAGAAAAAAACTGAACCAGATCCGATAGATGAAAAGATCTTCCCGATTCTTCAGAAGGGCTTAAAGGCGTATTCAAAAGGTGAATTTACATCTCAAGTAGAGTTTGGGAAAGCGCTGGATCAGTGGGGTTTAACGAAAATTCGAGGCAAAAAAACAACCGGTCAATTTGTGGATAGGATTATTGGTAAATACCTGAAGTTTTATGCAGGAATTTTAATGGATCCGGAAACAGGCGAAGAGATACAAGGATTGCATAAGCCGATGTTAACGCGAGAAGAAATATATAAAGTTCAACTTGTTCGCTTTGGCAAAACATCAAGCAACTTTAAAAGAAACAAATTTAACCCCATCTTTCCCCTCCGCAGGACAGTAATGTGTACTTCCTGTAGCAAATCTCTTACCGGCAGCATTTCGCGCGGCAACGGAGGTCAATATCCCTATTACCATTGTTCTTACAAGCAATGCTCTATGTACGGCAAATGTATTTCTAAAGAAAAGCTGGAAAAAGAGTTTATCCAGTATTTAGAGCAGATCACGCCGAAAGAAAAATGGTTTGTGATATTCAAAGAAACCGTACTGAACGTATGGACAGAGAAAGGAAAGAGTTTTGAATTGGATGGGGAAGGATACGAAAAACAACTCGCAACGCTTTTGGAGAAGAAAAGACGGATCCATGATCTTCTTGAAGATGGCACCTATGATCGAGAGGATGGGAAAGAACGCCTCGCAGAAGTGGAAAATCAGATCATGGCAACAAAAGTATCCTTGAGCGAGGCGCACATTGAACAGTTTGACATTGAAACTGCTCTTACCTATGCAACAAACTTTATCAAGAACCTCGGCAGACTATGGTTCGATCTGCCGTCACAACTGCGTCCTCGGTTTCAAAAATTGGTATTCCCTGAAGGATTGCCCTATTCTTACGTTTCCGGTTATGGAACCGCTCGATTAGGACTCATTTTTAAGCTAAATCAGGCGTTTGAAGAGAGAGAAACTGGAAGAAAATCACATTTGGTGGTGTCATTATATCATTTGCTCGAACTTTTTTTGAGCGAGAATGAATCGTTCCGCCACTGCCTCGCAGAGCCTCGGCAACCCCGAAAGAAAAACACTCCTTGCTTTCTTGATTTGGCGGGGGTGAAATTTCTTTTGAAAAAGGAAAGGGTGTTTTTCTTTCGGGGTTCTGCCTTCCAAGTATTCAGGCAGGTGGCGGAACAATGCGGACGAAGTTTTGGCAAAGCAATTTTTTGGGGAAAGGATTTGCCAAAACTTCGGCTGATTCGTTTTTGAATTCGGACGTCGCAAATGGAAAAGGAGGGGTTTGGGGAGGAATTTTCCATTTGCTCCTCTAATTTCTTTTGGCGAAATTCGGGCGGGCTTA
>Ga0209515_10001477_pt1 | contig 39220 bp, 40 predicted proteins | sample Subgroupgradi54m_FD_187454 | JGI IMG/M metagenome (GOLD analysis project Ga0209515, IMG submission 187454) | Subsurface groundwater microbial communities from S. Glens Falls, New York, USA - GMW60B uncontaminated upgradient, 5.4 m (SPAdes)... ... | reverse complement strand
TATGTCCGAATCATCGCCACACCCGCGAACTCGCCTTGCGCACCGGCGAGCGGCGTCAGCGACACCGCCTTCATGCCGGTCACATCCTTCAACATTTCCTGCAGCTCAAACATGCATGCCAGAAACCCCTGGCCGGTAGACGCCGGCGCATGGGGATGCCGCCCGAGAAACGCCGGCAACATCGCCAGCTTGTTGCACGCACGCGGGTTGTACTTCATCGTGCACGACCCAAGCGGATAGAACTGCGTATCGATCGAGAAGTTCTTCTGCGACAGGCGCGTGTAATGCCGCACCGCCTGCATCTCCGAGACTTCCGGCAACAGCGGGCGCTGTTTGCGCCGCAGCTTTTCCGGAATATCTTTCGTTTCCGCTTTTGTCTGCGGGGCTTGAGAATAATTACGGCGGCCGGTTTGCGAATGTTCAAATATCAGCATGTCTCTACTCGATCGATATCGTGCGCGTACTGGCTTCAGGGATTACTTCACCGCCGCGATCGCGGCGTCGTAATTCGGTTCGGTGGCGATTTCCGGCACCAGCTCGGTGTAGAGCACCTTGTCGTTTTCATCCAGCACCACGACCGAGCGCGCGCAGATGCCGGCGAGCGGGCCGTCTTGCATCAGGACGCCGTAGTCCTTGGCGAAGTTGCGGCTGCGCATCATGGAGAGCGTCTTTACGTTCTGGATGTTTTCAGCGGTGCAGAAGCGGCCCTGCGCGAACGGCAGGTCGGCGGAGATGGTGAGGGCGGCCACGTCGGGGCGCGTCTTGGCGAAGTCGTTGAACTTCTTCGCGCTCGTGGCGCAGATGCCGGTGTCGAGCGAGGGCACGATGTTGAGAATCTTTTTCTTGCCGGCGAAATCGGCGAGGCGAACGTCCTTGAGACCGACGTCCACGAGATGAAAGTCGGGCGCTTTGGTGCCGACTTTGGGCAGCTCGCCGTTGGTGGTGACCGGATTGCCTTTGAACATTGTATTAGCCATGACTGATTCCTTTCTTGGGTTAGTTGTTGGTTTGGGCTTTCGTCGCGCGGGGCGATTCCCGACCGCGTTCGGTGAGAATACGTTCGAGCTGGGTCGCATACTGCTGGATGTCCGCGCGGGTGCGGGTTTCGGTCGCACACACGAGCACGGCGTTGCCGAGTTCCGGATAGTACTGCGACAGATCGAAACCACCGACGATCTTCTGCGCCTCGAGCGCGCGCAGGACATCGTCTACCGGTGCCTCGAGCTTGAGCACGACTTCGTGAAACACCGGGCGGTTGAACGCACGGCTCACGCCGTTGACGGCGGTAAGCTTTTCAATCAGCGCGTTGGTGTTGGCGTGGCACGCGGCGGCCACACGTTCGAGGCCGTCGGGGCCGAGCAGCGCCATATGTATAGTAGAGGCCGCGACCACCAAACCCTGGTTGGTGCAGATGTTCGAGGTCGCCTTCGAGCGGCGGATGTGCTGCTCGCGCGCCTGCAGCGTGAGCGTGAAGCCGGGCTTGCCGTCGAGATCGACGGTGCGGCCGATGATGCGGCCCGGCATCTGACGCACCAATGCCTCTTTGCAGCACATGAAGCCGTAGTACGGTCCGCCGGATGACAGCGGCGCACCAAGCGGCTGGCCGTCGCCGACCGCGATGTCGGCGCCTTTCGTGCCCCATTGGCCCGGCGCCTTCAACAGCGCGAGCGAGATCGGGTTCACGAGGCCGATGGCGAACATGTTATCTGCATGCGCCCAATCGGTGAGCTCATCCACGTCTTCGAGCACGCCGAAGAAGTTCGGCTGCGGAATCACGAGCGCGGCAAATGCTTCACCTTCGAAACGCTTGAGCGACGCGGGGATGGTGTTTCCACCCTCGGTACAATAAGGCAATTCGATCAGTTCGATATTCTGGTTTTTGACGATCGCCTGCACCACGTCGCGGTAGATCGGATGCACCGTGCGCGGCATCAGGATGCGCCGCGCCTTCTTGTGCGCGCGCACCGCCATCAGCACGGCTTCGGCCAACGCGGAAGCGCCTTCGTACAGCGAGGCATTCGAGACGTCCATGCCGGTGAGCGAGGCCATCATGGTCTGGTATTCGTACAACAGTTGCAGCGTGCCCTGACTCGCCTCGGCCTGATACGGCGTGTACGCGGAATAAAATTCACCGCGCGTGACGATCTCCCACACCGCGGCCGGGATGTGATGCTCGTAGGCGCCGGCGCCGATGAAGTTGAGATAGCCGCCGTCCAGCGCCGCGCGCTCGCTCATCAGGCGCGAGACGTCCATCTCGCTCAAACCTTCCGGCACCTGTGTCAGCTTGCCGGCGCGCAGCGCTTCGGGAATTTCATCGAACAACGTATCGACGGACGACGCACCGATGGCGGCGAGCATGGCCTTGATGTCGGCTTCGGTATGCGGAATAAACGGCATATTTAAATCCTTAAAGCTTTCTTACCGCAACGGCGCAGAGGACGCAAAGAAAGGCAAAGTATTTTCCAAAAACCTTTGCGCTCTTTGCGCCTTTGCGGTGAACATTCGTTTAGTGCTTCTCGGCTGCAACCTGCGCTTCGTACGCCGTCGCATCGAGCAGGGCGGCGACATCGGTGGCATTCGCCGGCTTGATGCGGAACATCCAGCCCGCGCTATACGGATCCTTGTTCACGGTCTCCGGCGCATCGCCGAGCGCATTGTTGGCCTCGACGATCTCGCCCGACACCGGCGCGTAGACATCGGAGGCGGCCTTCACAGATTCGACCACGCCGCATTCCTTGCCGGCGGTGACCTTCACGCCCGCTTGCGGCAGTTCGACGTATACCAGGTCGCCCATCAATTCCTGCGCGTGCTGCGTAATGCCGACGGTCACGGTGCCGTCCTTCTCAGTGCGCACCCATTCGTGGGACTTGGTGTATTTCAGTTCTTTCGGCGTGTTGCTCATGATGAACTCCGCACGTTATGGAATTTTTTGAAAACGTCCGGCTACGGACTTTTTCAAGCCAGACAACTCTTGCCGTTACGCACGAACGGATATTGCACGACGCGCACGGGTTCGCGGCGACCACGCACATCCACTTCGCAACGGCTGCCCACTTCTACCGCGGCCGGTACGCGCGCGAGCGCGATCGAGCCATCCAGGGTCGGTGAGAACGTACCGCTCGTGATCTCGCCTTCACCGGCGGCACAGAAAACTTTTTGATGACTGCGCAGCACACCTTTGCCCTCCAGCACCAGGCCGACCAGCTTGCGCGACACACCGGCGCTGCGCTGCTTTTCCAGCACGTCGCGACCGATGAAGCCGCGATCATCGGCGCTGAGCGCGACCGTCCACGCCAGCCCCGATTCGAGCGGCGTGGTGCTGTCGTCCATGTCCTGGCCGTAAAGATTCATGCCGGCCTCAAGACGCAGCGTGTCGCGCGCGCCGAGGCCTGCCGGTTTTACGCCGGCATCGAGCAGTGCCTGCCAGGCCGCTTCCACGCTGCGTGCCGGAAGGACTATTTCAAATCCGTCTTCGCCGGTGTACCCGGTGGTGGCGACGAAGTACTCGCCGACGCTTACCGAATGAAACGGCTTGAGCGTGGCCGCGGCACGCAGCGGTTCGCCGAGCGCGGCGTACACCTTGTCCTTCGCCTGCGGGCCCTGCACCGCGATCATCGCGAGGTCATCGCGCTGTGTGACTTTGACGTCGCCGAAACGCGCGGCCACGCTCTGGATCCACGCCATGTCCTTCTCGCGCGTGCCCGCGTTCGACACGATGCGATACGCCTGATCGTCGATGCAGTAGATGATCAAGTCGTCAATCACGCCGCCGCCGGTATTCAGCATGCAGGTGTAAAGCGCCTTGCCTTTGGTCTTGAGCTTGTCGACGTCATTCGCCACCAGCAGGCGCAGGAAATCGCGCACGCCCGTGCCTTTGAGGTCGATCACGTTCATGTGCGAGACGTCGAACATGCCGCAGGCACGGCGCACCGCGTGGTGTTCCTCGATCTGCGAGCCGTAGTGCAGCGGCATGTCCCAGCCGCCGAAGTCGACGATGCGGGCGCCGAGCTTCACGTGCGCGTCGTACAAAGGTGTCCGATGTCCCATTTCCTGAGCCTTGGCTGCGTGCCGAAACGTTAAAACAATAATTTATGGGACCGGATTAAGGATTCGGGCGAAAACAAAATCCTGTGAATCCTGTCCACGATTGTTTTTTCAAAATCCAAATAAAAAAGGGCGATGGCTGAACCAGCCATCGCCCCTCTGTCCTGTAACCTGAGAGCTTGAGCCCCTTCGGTGTCTCGCGCACCGGGGCCCTTGAGTTCCAGGGGTCCGGGCGGCGAAATCTCTCCAGAGTCGTCTGACGCGCTCACCCTTCGGTGAGGCGCGTCACAAGCCAGCGGTCCTTTTGCCTGAGCGATTCCGGGCGGTTGCGCCTTCGGCGTCGCGTATCCATTTAGATAGATACGCGATCTCTCCCACTGAGCTACGACGAGCCGGGACTATATCGCAGCGGGCGGGACCCGCCAAGACAAAAAACGCCGACGCCTACTCGGCCTTAAATGCCTCGATATCTCCGGGCCGGCGCAACATTTTGTCGACCTCGCCGAGGTGCTGCTCTTCCAGGAAGATCATTTCGCGAGCGTATTCCTCCAACATCACGGACCGGCCTTCGACCATTTTCAGCAATTTGTGATACGTCGCCAGCATCTCGCCTTCGTGCGCCAGCGATTCGCGCAGGATATCGCCGATGTCGTGCTTGTGCGTTTCGAGCAGCGGGCCGATCGACAGCGACGGGTGCCCGCCGAGATGGGTGATCAGCTCGCCCGCATGGCGTGCGTGGCCGAGCGATTCGTCGCCCTGCTCGCTCAGCCATTTGATGATCGGGATGCGCGTATAGCCGTACACCATGAGCGCGTAATGCGTGTAACGCACTACGCCGGCGAGTTCGAGTTCGAGGATTTTGTTGAGGGTCGCGATGACCGCTTTCTTGTCCATGTCCATAAAGCCTCCGATTGCGGTTGAGGACTATTTTAGATGAGAACTATGGGTTTGATTTCGGATCCGTGACGAAACCAATGCGCTTCAGTCCCGCGGTTTGTGCGTCGGCGATTACCTGCGCGATATGCTCGTAACGGGTGTTGCGATCGGCGCGCAGATGCAATTCGGGTTGTGGCTGCTGCTGCGCGGCGTGCCCGAGGCGTGCCGGCAAATCACCGTCGACGACCAGTTGATCGTTCCAGAACACGCGGCCCCGCGCGTCGATCGCCAGGCTCACGGTTTGCGGCTTCTCGACGTTCGCCTGATTGCGCGCCTGCGGCAGATCAATCCTGACCGCGTGCGTGAGCAACGGCGCGGTGACCATGAAGACCACCAGCAACACCAGCATTACGTCCACCAGCGGCGTGACGTTGATCTCGCTCATGGGTTCCTGATTACCGCTGTCGAATCCGCCGAAGGCCATGGTCAGTTTCCTTATGCCGCCCCGCGCGACTTCTTCTTCGACGACCTCGCCTCCGCGCGCGAAGCGTCATGCACCGACAGCCGCGCCCCGGTGGTGAGGTACGCGTGCAGGTCGTGCGCGAAGGCATCGAGTTCGGACAGCGTGCTGCGGTTGATGCGCGTGAGCGTGTTGTAGGCCAGCACCGCCGGCACGGCGACCGCGATGCCAAAGGCCGTCATGATGAGCGCCTCGCCCACGGGGCCGGCGACTTTATCGATCGTGCTCTGGCCGCTAATACCGATGCCGACCAACGCGTGGTAGATGCCCCACACGGTACCGAACAGCCCCACGAACGGTGCGGTGGCGCCAATCGAGGCGAGCACGGTGAGCCCGGCATCGAGGCGCGCGGTCACGCGACCGATGGCACGGCGAATCGCGCGCGTCAGAAATTCCGAGAGGTTAAGTGTTTCGGCAAGTTTGTCGCCCACATGGCGCTCGTGATGGGCGCGCGCATTCGCGCCTTCGGTGGCCGTGATGGTAAACGGGCTGTCCGGCGCCACCTGTTGCATCTGCATCACCGCGCCGGCGAGATCCGGTGCGTTCCAGAATTCATCCACGGCGCGGTCCGATTGACGGCGCACGCTCCACATCTGCACACCCTTGGAAAAGATAAGGTACCAAGTGAGCAGCGACATACTGAACAGCAGGAACGCGGTCGTTTTGCCGATCACATCGGTTTGTAGCCAAAAAATCAGCAGTCCACTCGATGTTGTCGTGTCCATCGCTACTTTTCCTCAAACTGAAATGCATATGAAATGAGTGGTGCCCACGCTCCGACTGTAACGTCCCCGTTACGTGCTGGAAGATACTTCCAGCGCCCCACGGTGCGGCGCGCATCGTTGTCCAATCGGGCGTATCCGGAAGAACGCATGACAAATACCTCGCCCACAGCCCCATCGGGCTTTATATACGCCCTCAACAACACGGTGCCCTGCTCGCCGAGACGTATCGACATGGACGGATAAGGGTTTACCTGATTATCAATGTATCTCGGGTCGCGTCGCGGTAACTCTGCCGGCGGCGCACCGGCGGCGGAGTTCAATGCAGTAATCTCCGCTTCCTCATGCGACTCGGCAGGCTTCGTCGCATGGGCCTGGGGAGTTCGGAGCACGGTGGCAACTGGACGGGAAATCGGGGAATCCGCGATAGGCAACAGCGCGGTTTCTTTCTGCGGCACCGCACGCGCAGATTTCGCGGAGGAGGACTGCGTTAGGGTTGGCGCCGGGACGCGCGCCTGACTTTGCACCAGAAAAATTTCCACCCGATGTTCGTCCTGCGAATGAAGGTGCATCCATAACAGCGGCAACACGAGCACGGAAAAGTGCAGCGCGAGGGTGGCGCCGAAACACCAAGGTCGGTAATGGCCGAGCGTGATCTTCATGCCGTAAGGGTCAACTTGCCGGTGTGGGTCTGATGCAAGTCACTGCGCCGAGTTTGCCAACCGCAGCGAACTGCGCGCTTTATATCGCTACTGACTTCAGGACTGCGCAGGATCATCGCACTGCCCGGCCCGCCGGGTAAAGCATCTACCCGGCGTTTATACACAACGGGTCTAAAACTCCCATTCCAGACGCCCGCGTACCAAGCGCTGCTCGGTGGCATCGGTCCGACCAAAGCCGACGCCGACGGTCGCAAACAGATGGTGCGCCACGCGGAAATCGATGGCCGGCGATATCAAGTGCTGTTGCTCCGCGTGCGGAGCGAACTTGCTCAACGGGCCAAAGTCGCCGAAGAAATCGAGCCGCGGCTGAACATATTCGCTGGCACGGTAAATGAGCGATACCGCGTACTTGAACGTCCAGCCTTCGTCCTTTTCCGGCCCGGTGCCGCGCAGCACGCGCTCGAAAATCGGATTCACGTCGAGCGTCCAACGCCCCATGTCCATTTCGACGATCCCACGCAGTTCGCCTTCGAGATCGGTTTCTTCACCGCGCGGCGTGGAAAATTCTGTATACAGCCCGAGATCGGCGGGCAGTTCGCCTTTTTCGAAAAAGCGGGTGCGGGCGTGATAGCGGCTTGCGACATGCTCAAAGCTCTCACCGCGCGCATGCGCGTAGTCACGGTAATAGGCGACTTCGGTCTTATCGGTTACGCCGTACGTCAACTCCAGGGTGCTGCGTGTGAGCCCCGCGTGGTTCTCCGGCGCTTCCACATCTTTCGACCCACGTCTGGTGTAGGTCGTGAAATTTTCGACTTCGACTTCGCCGCGGTTTGCGGTTTTGTATGGATACGTTTCGAGCTCGAAATAGTTTAGCGCTGAAGCAGTGCCGCTTGAAAAAAGCGCGAGCACACCCGCGGCGCCGATGATGCTGCGCGTAACGAATAACATTGGAACTCCCCGAGTTTGTGTGATTAAACCATTTGACGGACTTCGCGCGCTCGCAAATCCGAGGCCCGCGTGCGCACGCGTACAGAACCAAATAAACGACTCAACAACAAAATCGTCCCTAACGTGACGGCATAGAAAAGAACCTGCATGCCGGACGGACGATCAAGGTAGCCCACGAGTGCCTGCATCACGCGTCCCGCCAGACTGTGTAGCGACAGCAGCGCCGATGTGTCCCATAGCGGATCGCCCCACGACGGCAACAAGTCCGCTTGCACAAGAAAGCCCGCGGCTTGGGCCGCCATGCCGGCGGCGAGCAGCGAAATAAGCCAGCCCGTGACCTTAAACAGGTAACGACTCGCCAATCGCATCAAGCCCAGATACAACGCCAAGCCGAATCCCATACCAAGGACAAGACCGAGCAACGCACCGGTCCACATCCCCGACGCCTGTTCATGCTGTGCAAGCGCAATGCCGTAGAGGAAAAGTACAACTTCGGAACCTTCGCGCAACACCGCCAGCCCGACAACGCTTGCCAGCAAATACTGGGGGCGCGCTCCGGCGACGATATCCCGGCCGACGGCAGTAATCTCACTCGCCAGGCCGGCACCGTGCCTGGCCATCCAGATGTTGTGCCAGGCCAGCATGCCGACGGCGAAGAACAGGACGGCGGCGTTGAAAATTTCCTGGCCCATTCCCTGCGCCGCCGACGTAATCGCACCCGCGAACATCGCCACAATGACCGCACCGCCCAAGCCCGCAAAAATCCCTGAGCCAACCCATAACCCGCGGCCGCGTAAACCACGGGCGGCGGCAAGCACCAGACCCACGACGAGCGCGGCCTCAAGAACTTCACGTAAAACAATAATGGCAGTAGCAAACATGGTTTGGTTTTGGATGCCGCCTACTTTGCGACGATCTGCCCCTTGGCTGTCTTCGGATGAAATTCGCCGAAGAACTCATACGTACCAGCGTTCAGCGGCCCAAGAATGATTTCCGCCCTCTGTCCGGCGGGAATGACTTTCTCGCGGTTTAGCGTACGGCTTTCGAACTCTTCCGGACCGGGGCCTTCGTTGTTGACCACGAGCTTGAATTTTTTTCCGGCGATGACTTCGACGGTCTCGGGACTAAAGCGCCCGTCCTTAGCGGTCAATTGATAGATCGGCAGATCCGCGGCGAAAACGGCCGCACTCGCCAAACTCAGCATTAACAATGTGGCGCCGCGCCGAACGTGGTGATAGCAAGACGTCTGAAACGGCATCGAAAATCTCCGGGGCAATGAAGCGATACGGGTATTATCCATATCCGTATTCTAAATGCAAATCGTTCTCATTTGTATTACGTATGGCGTGGCAGGCCGGGCGGCGGGAACCATCTGAGGAAGGCAACATGCTGCTTGGGGGGTAACCAAACGGGGAATCCCGTACACCGGATCAATTCAAATCAAATTCAGCCATCACAGGGGCGTGGTCCGACGGCCGCTCTGCGCGCCGGGGCTCGACGTCCACGCGGCATGAACGGCATTCAGCGGCCAGTGCCGGACTGCAAAGGATATGGTCGATACGCAGCCCCCAGTTGCGGGCAAAGCCGTTCAGGCGGTAATCCCACCACGTGAAGCTTTTTTCGGCTTGCGGAAAACTGCGGAACACGTCCACCAGACGAATGCCGATCAGCGCCTGGAACGCCGCGCGCTCGGGCTCGCTGAACAACACCTTGCCCTCCCAGCGCTTGGGGTCGTGCACGTCGCATGGCTCGGGCGCCACGTTGAAATCACCGAGCAGCACCAGCCGCGGATAACGTTCAAGCTCCGTCGCAAGAAACACCGTGAGCGCGCGCAGCCAAGCGAGCTTATACGTGTACTTATCGGAACCGACGGCCTCGCCGTTCGGCACGTACACGTTTACGACGCGCACGCCGTTTACCGTCGCCGCCAGAAACCGCTTCTGAATGCCATCGCCGTCGGGCAGGACCACTACGGCATCGGTCACCGGTATGCGCGTGAGCGTCGCTACTCCGTTGTAGGTTTTCTGTCCGCTGAAGACAACGTGATAGCCGACGCCGCGCAGGGCCTCGGCTGGAAATTCCTCGTCCGTCACCTTCGTTTCCTGCAGGCACAGCACGTCCGGCGCTTCGCGCGCGAGCCAGTCGAGCACTTGCGGCAAACGCACGCGCAGCGAGTTGACGTTCCAGGTGGCGATTTTCATTTTAAGGAAACGACGGGTGCGGCGATCGCGACACCCGTCACATGCGAACGTATCGCGCTATCGTACCGGCGCCTTGTTGGTGTCGTCTTCAGCGGGCTTTTCCAGTTTTTCGTCTGGCTTATCGGAGTTAGCCTTTGCATATCCAGCCTGATCGAGTTCGCTGTCGAGCCAGCCTTCGCTGTACGTGCTCAACACCTTGGTGCCGACCGTGAGCGCCGGCACCGTGAGCGACCCCGATTTCTTCTTCAGTTCTTCCTGCAACTTCACGTCCTTTTCAACGTTCTTTTCGGTAAACGTCACTTTGCGTTTCTTGAGTTGGGCACGTGCCTGATCGCACGGCGCGCATACCGGAACCGAATACAACACGACCGGCAGCTTCTCACCCGCGTCCTCCGATCCACGCGCCGGGCGCGCGTTTACATTCTTTTCTTCCACGCGATAGCCGGTATCCGAGATCGGCGGGCGGTCGTGGTACGACACGTTGCCCTGGCTATCCACCCATTTGTACATCTTCTCCGCCATCGCCGTGCCACACGGCAACAGCAGCAACGCGGTAATCAACACAACGAGTTTTCGCATCATGGTCAGATCCTGAGGTACATGCCGCCAAGTTTTTTGCGATGGCGCTCGCGCAACCACACCACGCCAGCGCCGAATCCAATCCACAGCATAGCAAACGCCAGGACCAGCCAGCCCCAGGAAAAGTCGTAATTGTCGGTCGCGGGAGACTCCGGCACCGGCGCCGGTTCAGCCTTGGTCTGCTCGACGGTCTTTGCCAGCTCCGCGCCGCGCGCGCTTTCCTGCTTCAGCGTCGCTTCAAGCTGTTTGACGCGCGCCTGCGTCTCGGTCAGTTCTTTCTGCAACCGGACGGTCTCGACCTGTGCGCGTTCGAGCTGCGGGCGCGGCGGCGGCGCGTTGCTCAGCAGGCGTGCTTCGATCCAGCCCTCGGCACCCTGCACATCGCGCACGCGCGCGTACTTGTCGGCGCGTTCGAGGACTTCGAGGGTGGCGCCGCTGTCGATGTTTTTAACGACCGGGCTGCCGTCGGCAAAGGCCGCATGCAGCGGCACCGACAACCGGTCGGTCACGTACATGGATTCCGCGTGCACTGAGACGGCCACCATGAACAGCAATACGCCGACGAGTTTCTTCATGATTCTTTTATGCTCCTCAACATTCACGCGGTCAGGCCGGAATGCCGCAATAACGCGTCGATCTTCGGTTCGCGTCCGCGGAACTGCACGAACAACTCCATCGGTTCGCGCGACCCGCCCTGCTCCAGAATATTATGCAGAAATTCGAGGCCGGTGTTTCGATCAAACACGCCGCGCTCCTCGAACTTGGAAAACGCGTCGGCCGACAGCACCTCCGCCCACTTATAACTGTAGTACCCGGCGGCGTAACCGCCGGCAAAAATATGACTGAAGCTGTGCTGGAAACGATTGAAGGGCGGTGGTATCACCACGGCGACCTCGCGGCGCACTTCATCGAGCAGCTGCTGCACGCTCGTGTTTCCCTGGGGGTCGTATTCGGCGTGCATACGCATATCGAACAACGCGAATTCGAGCTGGCGCATGGTCTGCATGCCGCTCTGGAAATTTTTCGCGGCGCGCATCTTCTGGTACATCGGCTCCGGCAGCGGTGCGCCGGTTTCGTAGTGGCCGGCAATCAAATCGAGCGCCTCGCGCTCCCAGCACCAGTTCTCCATAAACTGCGACGGTAGCTCGACCGCGTCCCACGCCACGCCGTTGATGCCGGCGACGCCAACGTAATCGACCAGCGTCAGCATGTGATGCAGGCCGTGACCGAATTCGTGAAACAGCGTCTCGACTTCGTCGTGCGTCAGCAGCGCCGGCTTGCCGTCGACCGGTGGCGTGAAATTACAGGTGAGAGTCGCCACCGGCACCTGCACGCCGCCGGCGGTACGCTTGCGCGCAATGCAATCGTCCATCCACGCGCCGCCACGCTTGCTGGCGCGTGCGTACAAATCGATATAAAAACGCCCGCGCACGCTGCCGGTCTCGTCGCGAATCTCGTAGACGCGCGCGTCCGGATGCCACACCTCAACGTTTTTGGCTTCGCGGATGTCCAGGCCATAGAGACGGCGCACGGTCTCGAACATGCCGGGCACGACGCGCGTCTCGGGGAAGTACGGGCGCAATTCCTCTTGCGAGATCGAATAACGTGCCTGGCGCAGCTTCTCCGAGTAGTAAGGCATATCCCAGACTTCAAGCGCCGTCACACCATGGTCGTCGCGGGCATACGCGCGCAACTGTTCGACATCCTTTTGCGCGTACGGCTTGGCGCGCGCGCCGACTTCGTGCAGAAAATCCATCACCTGCGTAACGCTCTTGGCCATGCGTGTCTGCAGCGCGTACTCGGCGTAATTGGCGAAGCCGAGCAACTGGGCCGACTCCGCGCGCATGGTCAGGATGCGCTGCATGAGCGGACCGTTGTCCCACTTGCCGGCGCCGGGTCCGAGTTCTGAGGCGCGGGTGACATAGGCCTCGTACATCTGCCGGCGCAGTTCGCGCTTATCGGCGTATGTCATAAGGGCGATGTACGACGGCGCCTCGAGCGTGAAACGCCAACCGTCTTTTCCCTTGTCGCGCGCGCTCTGGCGCGCCATCGCGCGACCGCTCTCCGGAATACCGGCAAGGTCGGCCTCGTCGGTCACTAACAAATCCCAGGCCTCGCTGGCATCCAGCACGTTGTCGGAGAACGTGCTCGCCACGGTCGAGAGTTCTTTCTGGATGTCCTTGAAGCGCGCTTTTTTCTCCGGCGACAGCTCAGCGCCGGCAAGCCGGAAATCGCGCAGTGTGTTATCGAGTATTTTTTTCTGCGCCTGCGACAGCGCCGGGTACTCGGGGCTCATGACGATCTGCTTGTACGCCGCATACAGGCGTTCATCCTGCGCCAGATCGGTGTAGTAGTCGGAGAGTCGCGGCAGATTTTCGTTGTAGACCGCGCGCAGCGCTTCGTTGTTGGTGACGGCGTTCAGATGCGACACCGGCGACCACAGCCGCGACAGGCGCTCGTTCATGTCTTCAATCGGCTGGGCAAAGTTTTCCCACGTGTAGCGACCGGCCTGCCCGAGTATGTCCTCGCGCAGGCGGCGGTTCTCGACCAGCAACGCATCGAGCGCGGGCGTGACGTGTTCGGGCCGAATCGCGCGAAAACGCGGCAGGCCGGAGAAGTCAAGTAAAGGATTGTTGTTCGCGCTGTTCATCTCAGGTAAAAGGTCCGCAAGCTCAGTGAACTCTAGCATGCCAGAGTTTATCGAACTGCGCGCAGTGCGCGCATCGGTTAGACCTTATGGAAGATTCTCACCAACTCCCCCGCTCCCGCCTGCGGGAGAGGGCAAGGGGTGAGGGCTGCCCCGGTAGACGCGGTGCAAAAAAAGCACAAGGGACCTATTTAAGTCGTGACAACTACCATGCATGCCACCCATCCCTACGATGCGCTCGCGCCCGAGATCATTCTCGATGCCGTCGAGACCTTCGGCCTGCGTTGCACCGGCGCATTACTCGCACTGAACAGCTACGAAAACCGGGTCTACCGCGTCGGCATCGAGGATGCCGATCCGGTGGTGGTGAAGTTCTATCGTCCACACCGCTGGACCGACGCGGCGATTCTTGAAGAACACGCGTTCACGCGCATGCTCGCCGACCACGAGATTCCGGCCGTGGCGCCGACGGTGCACGCCGACGGCCGCACGCTGTGCGAACACGTCGGCTTTCGCTTCGCGTTATTCCCGTGGGCGCGTGGACGTGCACCGGAACTCAACACGGCCGCGGATCGCAAGCTGCTCGGTCGCTACATGGGCCGGTTGCATCGGCTCGGTCAGGCCGAATCGTTTCAGCATCGCATTACTCTCAGCATCGAAGAATTCGGCACCAGCTCGGTGGCGCTGATCGAGAAAACCGATTTCGTTCCGAAAGATTTGCGCGACTCGTACTTCCGCACCACGGAGATGTTGTTGCCGCTGGTAAAAGAAGTGTTTGCCGAAGTCAGCGACGTTGCCTGGATCCGCCTGCACGGCGACTGCCATCTCGGCAACGTGCTGTGGGGCGTAGACGGCCCGATACTGGTCGACTTCGACGACTGCCTCGCCGGCCCGGCGATGCAGGATTTATGGATGCTGCTCTCGGGCGAGCGCGAAGACATGGAATCCGATCTCGCCGACTATCTCGCCGGGTACGTCGAGTTCATGGACTTCGAACCAGCCGAGCTGCGGTTGATCGAACCGCTGCGCACGCTGCGACTGCTGCGCTACAGCGCCTGGCTCGCGAGCCGCTGGGATGATCCGGCGTTTCCGCGCACCTTCCCGTGGTTCACCTCGCAGCGCTACTGGGAAGAACAGATCCTCGCGCTCAAACAACAGCTCGCACTGCTGAACGAAGCGCCGCTCGCATGGCGTCCGCGCTACGATTGAAACCGCTGCAAACTCCTTCCCCCTCTCAGGGGGAAGGTTGGGATGGGGGTTAGCGGTTTCCGAATTCTCGAGCCGTGAAAAGACAGGTAAGTGCAAATTTAAACATTCCACCCCCACCCATCCCTCCCCCTAAAAGGGGGAGGGCAATTGTTTTATGATCGCGTCACGCCGAGTCTTTCATTTCGAACTGACATTACAACCGACAACGGACAACGCACCATGGCTATCCGCCCCTACAAAGGAATCGTTCCCACTGTTGCCGCTACCGCCTTCGTCGATGAGTCCGCGGTCGTGATCGGCGATGTCGTGATCGGTGACGACGCCTCGATCTGGCCGATGGCCGTAGTGCGCGGCGACGTCAACCGCATCCGCATCGGCGCGCGCAGCAACATCCAGGACGGCACCATCATTCACGTAACCCACGACCACCAGGCCGCGCCGGGCGGGCGCCCGACGGTGGTCCACGACGACGTCACCGTCGGCCATCAATGCATCCTGCACGCCTGCACCGTCGGCAACCGCTGCCTGATCGGCATGGGCTCGCAGATTTTGGACGGCGCCATCATTCAGGACGACGTGTTCCTCGGCGCCGGCAGCCTGGTGACGGAAGGAAGTATTTTGCAAAGCGGCTACCTGTACCTCGGCCGCCCGGCGAGAAAAGCACGCGAGTTAACTGCGGAAGAAAAAGCTTGGTTCGAATATTCGGCTAAGCACTACGTGAAACTCAAGAACGAGTATTTACTCGGCTGATGTTTGCGGTTCGGCGGCAAGTTTTTGGACGGACTGTGGAGAGTGTAATAATAGCGAGACACATTGAGCCCAGGTCGGTTGCTACTGGTTACTACGCCGTCTAACCGTTAGGACTTCAGCGACACATCCATGGAAGTCATAATTTTTTCACTCCTGTTCTTGGTCCTTATTGCGACGACGATATTTATGTTTGTTGCCCCGCCCGGTGTTGCGGTGTTGGGTTATTACTTTCTACGCAAGAAAGGCTTAAGTGTTGGGCGAGCAATCTTCTTGAGCGTTACACCCGTTCTTGGACTGGTCGCATGGCCTCTTAGCGGTGTCGTTGATCTAAATGATCAGTGCGGGAGCAAAGCTGTAATTCTGACAAGTTCGGAAAAGCTGGAACTAAAACCAATAGATGCGTTGTTGATTGAAGGTCCTGGAATGTGGTGGCTTGAGGGAAAAATTGATATAGAGCGACCCGAGTACGGAAGACCAAATTTTTTTAGAAGAAAAGAATCTTCCATCGTAGGCAAGAGCGTCGTCGTGCTGCGCCAATTCCGGAAGCTGAGCTGCGAAGCCGCTATAAGATAACCATAAATCAGCCGGCGGCCGGCAGCTACGCTCAGCGCTACGTAACATCGGCATCCATTCTTGTTGAGGAAAGATCAACCGGGGCCGTCGTGGCTCGCGCTGAAGAACCTGCTTGGGGTGGAGGACTGTTCGGTCACTACGTTGGGATATTTGCGAAGAAGAACCCCTTTATCAATAGCTATCTAAGCTGCGGATACGCAGGACAAGAGATCGGGCAATTCCGAGGCGGGCCAAAAGAGAGGTATGAACTCTACCGACGTGCCGATCAACAACTCATTGAGCAAGTCTTCGTTTTTTCCTCCGCCAAGTAATCCGCCCTACTGAACTGACGGGTTAACCCGTTGCGTCACTCACCGCGGCGCAAGGCCGCAATCACCGGCCGCGTCTGCGGGCGCACACCATTCCACACGAAGTACGATTCGGCCGCCTGCTCGACCAGCATGCCCAGGCCGTCGGCCGTTTTGCCGATACCACCGCGCAGTGCCGCCCATTCCATGAACGGTGTCGGTTTGTCGCCGTACATCATGTCGTAGGCGAGCGCGCCGCGGGTGAAGATGGTTTCCGGCAACGGCGGCACTTCGCCTTCGAGCGACGCGGCGGTGCCGTTGATGACGATGTCGAAATGCTTGCCGCGCAACTCCTCGAACTCGCAGACCTCGACCTTGCCGTGCTGCGCAAACTCGCGCACCAGGTCCTTGGCCTTGGCCACGGTGCGGTTGGCGATCATGAGGCGCGCCGGGTTGTGCTTGAGCATCGGCGCCAGCACGCCGCGCACGGCGCCACCGGCACCGAGAACGAGAATCTGTTTTTCCTTGATCTGGGTACCGAGGTTATGCAGCAGATCGTGCACCAACCCGGCGCCATCGGTGTTGTCGCCGAAGACCGTGCCATCGGCATCGAAGCGCAGCGTGTTCACCGCCTGCGCGAGGCGCGCGCGATCGGAGAGATTATCAGCGAGTCGAAACGCATCGATCTTGAACGGCACCGTGAGGTTGAGGCCGCTGCCGCCGGCGGCGCGAAACTGGCCGACCGCTTGCGACAGGCCGCCGACGTCGACCTGGATCGCGGTGTACTCGAGGTTGTGCTTGAACTGATGCGCGAACTGCTTGTGGATGGCCGGCGACTTGCTGTGCGCGACGGGATTTCCCATCACGGCAAAGCGTTTAGGTCGCTCAAAATCGAAAGGGTCGGCCATGGATATCTCGGTTGCGGGCGGTTGGCGGCGTTCATTCTACTACCGCGCGCCGGTGCGCGTGCGTGAAACTCTCAGGCCGGCGGAACGCGGGCGGCGAGCCGTTCCTGCACCACGGCGCGCAAGTCATGCAGCCGGCCGTGAAAGAAGTGATCTACGCCCGCGAGCACGACTAAATCCGGTGACGGCTGGCGCTGCGCGACCCACTTGCGCACCGCCTCGACCGACACGACTTCATCGGCATCGCCTTGAATCACCAGCCACGGCACTGGCGGGAGGGTCATGGATTCAAAGTCGTACAAGTGAACCGCGGGCGCGACCGTGACCAGCTGCCTGACGTCGTCGAAACGATGCGCCGCCTGCGCCGCGACATAACCGCCGAAAGAAAAACCGGCGAGCCAGATTTCATCGCGCGGGCGTTGCGCGCGCGCCCAGGCGAGCACCGCGAGCACGTCGTCGGTCTCGCCTTCGCCGCGATCGAAACTGCCCTGGCTCGCGCCGATGCCGCGGAAATTAAAACGCACACTACGCAGACCAAGTTCGCCAAAGCTGCGTGCAAGCGTGTGCACGACCTTGTTGTGCATGGTCCCGCCCTGGAGCGGATGTGGATGGCAAATCACGACCGTGGCGGGCGCCTCTTTACTCGGGTCCGGGCACGCGCTCATGACTTCGAGCACGCCGGTGGGTCCGGGAAGTAGAAACGTTTTGCCGCACGGGAAACCGGTCGGCATCGTGGTGTCTGCAATCTGCATGGGCATCGGTAAAAACCTTAAGGAAATTCTGATTAATGCTTTTTCACCGCAGGGGCGCCTTTGCGGTGAATATCAATGCAGGTGACTACCCGCGCCGAAATTTATGTTGGAGGCTGTGTCGCCGCGAACGACGGACGCGCGGCGGCATGTAAGAGCCAGTTCGCCAGCCGTGGATGCGCGAGCCGCCACGCATGCGGATAACGGAAATCGACGTACTCGAGCGCGGTCGTCAGCGCGATGTCCGCGAGCGAGAATCGATCCTCCACCAGCCAGGCACCGTCTCCGAGTTGCTGTTGCGCGAACGCGATGGCGCGCGCGACTTTACCCTCCTGGTGCGTGCGCGCATCGGTCGATTGCAGTTCGGGCGGACGGCGCCCTTCCAACATGCGCGCAACCGTGGCATCGAGGATGCCGTCTGCGAGCGCTTGCCAAGCGAGCACCTGCCAGCGCGCCTCGCCCCCGTGCGGAATCAACGCCGGCGCCGTGAACGAATCGAGATATTCGGCAATCACCGGCGAGTCGAACATCGTCGAGCCGTCGTCGCGCTGCAGCACCGGCAATTTGCCGAGCGGGTTAAGTGTCGCGACGCGCGCATCGGCCGCCGACGGCAGCACGACAAACTCGACTTGCAACTGCTTTTCGGCGATCAGCACGCGCAACTTGCGTACATAAGGCGAGGCGAGCGAACCGTAGAGTTTCATGCGCGTCTCCTGCGGTTACCAGTAATCGAGCACCAGACCGGCGAAGACCACGGCGCCGAATCGATTGTTGTTGAGAAACGCCTGAAAGCTGCCATCGCGCCCGCGATCATGCATCAACATCTGCTGATACGCAGCAAATCCGACCGCGGTAACGAGGCTTGAATAATATAGTATGCCGCAGCCGGCGATAAAACCGGCGAGCGCCAACCACATCAGTGTGCCGGCGTGAAACAGCGCGATCATCGCTCGATCGTAGCGGCCGAATAATATCGCGGTCGACTTTACGCCGACGCGCAGGTCATCGTCGCGATCCACCATGGCGTACGCGGTGTCGTAGGCCACCGACCAGCACACATTGGCGGCGAACACGACCCACGCCAGCGGCGGCACGTCGCCGGTCTGCGCCGCAAACGCCATCGGGATCGACCAGCCGAATGCGGCGCCGAGATAAAACTGCGGCAGATGGGTAAAGCGTTTGAGAAACGGATAGCTCGCGGCGAGGAACGCGCCGGCAAACGAGAGCAGGATTGTGAGGCGATTCAGCGTCAACACCAGTGCAAAGGCGGTCAGGCACAGCGCCGCAAACAATATCAGTGCCTCGCGCGGTTGCACCAGGCCGGCGGCGATCGGCCGCGTACGCGTGCGTTCGACGTGCGGATCGAATGCGCGGTCGGCGTAATCGTTGATGACGCAGCCGGCCGAGCGCATCAGTACCACGCCCAGCACGAACACGGTCAACACGTGAACGTCGGGTTGGCCGTGCGAGGCAAACCACAACCCCCAGAGCGTCGGCCACAGCAACAGAAAAATTCCGATCGGCCGATGTAGCCGCATCAGCAACGCGTATTGCGTGAGACGCGCGCTCAGCGACATGGCGCCGCCGGCAGGTCGGGCAAAAAGATTTCGCTCACCAGTAACGGCTTGCCCGAAACGCGAAACACCGAACGCCGGGCCCATACTTCCCGCGGCGCAGGCACGAGACCGGCGGTGGCGAGCGCATACAGAACACCACCCGGGATCAGCCGCGCCACCTCGACCGGATCGCGCGCCATGGTCGGGTCCGCAAACAACGCCGCGCCGAGCGGTCGCGCACCCAGATGCGCCAGGCGCCGCTGGCGCCCACTCAAGGTGGCGCGCGGAATCACCGTGCGCGCGTATACCCACGGTCGTTCGTTGCACAACAGCTGCACCTGTCTTACCAACGCCATACTGTCTTGGCGCAAACCGAGCCGGCGCCGTTCGTCCGGCAGCGGCCGAATCCAGCCGAGGGCCAGTACCTTTACCCGGAATTGTCCGGCGCAGGCGCTCGTCAGGCGTTGCGTAAGCGAAGACGGATCGAGGAGCCAGGAGCGGTGGCTGTCACCGATAGCCGAGTGCGGCAACTGCGACGCCGGCCGCCAGACCGCTGACCGGTGGGTAGAAAAGGCATCGTGCATGCCGCGCATTATTGCACACACGGTCGATCCCGGATCGCGGCAGGAGCCAGGAGGCAGCGGTCGATCGGCTTGCTACACTATCCGGACTGGAGAGCGGTCACGTCGCTAAATCTACTATAACGGGTTCCATGAAATTTCATTTAACACTGCCTTTTTTGGGCGTGCTTGTTTGCGCACCCGCATTCGCCGAACAGAAAATCTCCGTTGAGGTCGGGCCCGGATCGAATTGGTCCAAAGCCGCGGACGCCGGCTTCGTACGCTACAGCGATGAAATTCACTTTCCGAATTTTCCGGAGCAGGAAGGCTTCTACGAACTGTCTGCGGGCTCCTGGAAAAACAAGGTCGAGAACAACGCTATCGGACTCGCGATCGGTACGCGCGAACGCTGGAATAACTTCCATCTGGATGGCAGTGCCGGTGTCGCCGTCCTCGAAAACAAGACCTCATTTTCGCAAACCCACCAGCAATTTATCCTGCGCGTGGGCGGCGGATATACAGTCGGACAATTCGATTTTGGCGTGTACCGCAGCCATTACTCAAATGCGCGCGTGCTATTCAACTGGGAAGGTAAAAATGTGGGATACGATTTTATTACGTTCCAGATCGGCTACCTGCTGAAGTAAATAGCCGTACCGGCGGCGCACGTCGGCGTTACAACCAACCCGCCTTGCGAAAACGATAGTAAAGATAAGCATTGATCCCGAACATCGCACCGACTGCGAGCGGGTAACCGAAGCGCCAGTGTAATTCCGGCATATGCTCGAAGTTCATCCCGTAGACACCGGCGATCAACGTCGGCACCGCCACCAGCGCGGCGCACGCCGCCAGGCGCTTGGTGACCTCGCTTTCGGAGAGCGTGATCATCGACAGGTTCACCGACAACGCCGTGCTCACCATGTCGCGGATCGAGTCGATGCTCTGGTTGAGCCGAATCAGGTGATCGTAGACGTCGCGGAAGTAATCGCCCATGCCGGCGCAGATATGCGGTACCCGTCCGCCGTGCAGCTTGCCAACCGCTTCGAGCAACGGGCCGATGGCATGCTTCAGTTCCATCAGCTTCTGCTTCAACCCGTACAGCGCCTCGATGTTGGCGCGCGCCGACTTGCCGGCGAAGATCTGGTGCTCGATGTTGTCGAGCTCGGTTTCGATCGCATCCAGGATCGGAAAATAACGGTCGACCACAGTGTCCATCAACGCGTAGAGCACGTATCCGGAACCGTGCTTTAGCAACTCGGGCTCGCGCTCGGTGCGGACCCGCACTTCAGCGAAACCCTTTTCGACACGGTTTCGCACCGACAGGATGTAATTTCTGCCGACGAAAATATTTACCTCGCCGATGCGCAGGTCCTTGCCGTCCATCTCGATCATCTGCAACACCACGAACAGCGAATCGCCGTACTCTTCGATCTTGGGGCGCTGATGGCCGTGGTGCGCGTCCTCGACCGCCAGTTCGTGCAGGCCGAACTCCTGTTTCATCTCGTCGAGCTCGACGGCATTGGCATCGTGCAGCGCCACCCACACAAAGCAATCAGGACGCGCGACGTAGTCGCTGATCTCGTGTTGGGCGATGTCGGCAAGTTTCTTGCCGTTCTGGTAGGCCGCACAGGTAACAAGCATGTCTTCTCTCCGACCCCGATTCGACTAACAGTGTGTGTTCTTGCAAAACCGCCGACACCAATACTATCTACTTTTTCGGATTACACATTGCTGTAGGTCTCGGTTGCGCCCAACCAGCGACGGATGACCGGCTCGACCGCCTGCGGATAATGCTGCGTCAGTTGCTCGGCCGTTGTTTGCACCTGCGGCAACAGTGCGGCGTCGCGTAACACATCGGCGATGCGCATGCGCGGCAGACCGGCCTGGCGCGTGCCGAGCAATTCACCGGGGCCGCGCATTTCCAGATCCTTGCGCGCGATCTCGAAGCCATCGTTGCTGGCGCGCAGCGCCGCGATGCGCTCGTGCGCGAATTCAGACAACGGCGGTTCATACAGCAGCACGCACACGCTGGCCTCGGCGCCGCGCCCCACGCGCCCGCGCAGCTGGTGCAGCTGCGCTAGGCCCAGGCGCTCGGCATTCTCGATGATCATAAGCGTGGCGTTCGGTACGTCGACGCCCACCTCGATTACGGTCGTGGCAACGAGCAAGTCGATTTCGCGCGCCTCGAACCTGGCCATGACCTGCTCCTTGTCTTTGGATTTCATGCGCCCGTGCAGCAACGCCACGCGCACGCCGGGCAGGGCCTCCTGGAGCGTGTCAGCGGTATCGGTCGCCGCCTGAATTTCCAACACCTCGGACTCTTCGATCGCCGGACACACCCAATACGCCTGACGACCGCTCTCACAGGCGGTGCGGATGCGCGCCACCACGTCGGCACGGCGCGCGGCCGGCAGCGCCACCGTCTCCACCGGCTTGCGTCCGGGCGGCAGCTCGTCGATGACCGATACATCAAGATCGGCATACAGGCTTTGCGCGAGCGTGCGCGGGATCGGCGTGGCGGTCATGATCAACTGGTGCGGCTGTTGCGCGCCGCGCCGGCCTTTTTCGCGCAGCTTCAACCGCTGGTGTACGCCAAAGCGGTGCTGCTCGTCGACCACGATCATACCGAGCCGCGCGAACTCGACGTCATCCTGGAACAGCGCATGCGTGCCGACCACCACCGGACATTTCTGCGCGGTCAGCGCCGCGAGGGCGGCGTGGCGCGCGCGCGTTTTGAGCTTGCCGGAAAATCCCATGACGTCGATACCGAGCGGCGCCAACCAGTTGGAAAAATTTCGCAGGTGCTGGTCGGCGAGCAATTCCGTGGGCGCCATGACCGCGACCTGGTAGCCGGCCTCGATAGCGACCAGGCTGGCCGCGGCCGCGACCACGGTTTTTCCCGATCCGACATCGCCCTGCACCAGCCGTTGCATCGGATGCGGCTGGTGCAGGTCGGCCAGAATTTCTTTGAGCACCTGCTGTTGCGCGCCGGTGAACTGAAACGGCAGCTGCGCGAGTAATCGCTGCAGAAGTTTACCGGCGCCATTTAACGCCGGCGCCGTGTACGCCGCCATCTGCACGCGCCGGCGGCGCAGGCTCAGGTGATGCGCCAGCAGTTCTTCGAACGCGAGGCGCTGCTGCGTTGGATGGCGGCCAGCCAACAACTTTTCGATGTCGGCGCCGGGCGGCGGGAAATGTACGAACGCGAGCGCGTCGCTCAGCGATGGCAGGTTCAATTGCTTCAGCACTGTCTCCGGCAACCACTCGGGAATCTGCGCCGCCGCACGCTCGAGCGCCTGCGTGGCAAGACGACGCAGCACCGAGGCGTGCACACCTTCCGTGGTCGGGTACACGGGCGTGAGCCGGTCTTCGGCTTGCGCCGGGGTCTCGGCATCGAGCCGCTGGTATTCCGGATGCACCATCTCCAGACCGCCCGACCCGAAACGCACTTCGCCAAAAACGCGCAGCCGTGTGCCGCGCGCGAGGTTCTGTTGCTGCACGGCGTTGAAATAAAAGAACCGCAGATTCACGTGACCGGTGCCGTCCGCCACCCGCGCGATCAGGCTGCGCCGACCGCGATACACGACGTCGGAGAGTTCAACCGTTCCGGTGATGAGCGCGGCACGCCCGGGCTTGAGCGCGCCGATCGGCGTCAGGCGCGTGCGGTCCTCGTAGCGAAGCGGCAGATGAAACAGTACGTCCTGCACCGTGCGCAGACCGAGACGCGCCAACTTCTCGGCGAGCTTCGGTCCAACGCCCTTAAGCACCGTGATCGGCGCTGTGGCGACATCCATGAGCGTGTCGAAATGCCGCTGTATTAGAGGAGGACTTTATAACCCATATTGGCGGGGCCGAGAACGACCGGGGATTGTGATAGGTGCTGTGGCTGGGAATTTCTGATTAACCGACTGTTCACCGCCGTATTTTTTGGAGTTATTCAGAACCCCTAGCGCGACCAGGACCCGCGCTTGAGACCTTCGCGGTCCCACGACACCCAGCATTTATCCTTGTACTTGTCGGTCAGGTCGCATTCGAACTCGACGCTGCGCGGTGCCGGGGCACGGGTTTCGCTCCACAGCGTTTCCCAGGTGTCGTCCGACAGCACACACAGTTGATATGGTCGCGCGGCGTCGCCGTCGCCTTTGTTTACTCGGCTTAACTGGAAGTGCCCGCGCTTGTCGGTTTCCGTTTCGAGGCCACCCTTGGCACGGCAATCGTCGGCGGCAGTAGTCACCAGGCGCACGCGCGCACCGGCGGCGGGTTTTTTATCCTTGAGAATCACGCCCTGGAATTGCTGTTCGTGCGGGGCGGTCGTGGTCGAGGCGCAGGCACCAAGCAACAGCGCGACGATGAAGGCGATGAACATTCCATGGTTCGGGCACATGACGGGTTACCTGCCTTTACGCTTTGTCCTTTTCTTCGACGGCGTCGGCTTGACACGCTTGCCAGCGGACTTTCCGGCGCGCGTGCCGCCCAGTACCAACACCGCATCCATTTCGACCGACGCACCCTTTGGCAACGAGGCCACGCCGATGGCGGCGCGCGCCGGATAAGGCTCCTTGAAGTACTGCGCCATCACTTCGTTGACGAGTGCGAAATTCGACAGGTCAGTCAGGTAAATATTGACCTTGACCGCATCTTGTAAGTTCCCACCGGCGGCCAAAGCAACCGCCGAAAGGTTGCTGAACACGCGCGCGATCTGCGCCCGCATGTCACCGCCGTCGACCTGCATGGTTTCGGGGACAAGCGGAATCTGGCCAGACAGATAAACCGTCTCGCCAGCCTTGATCGCCTGCGAATAGGTGCCGATGGCGGCCGGGGCCTTCGGGGTCTTGATGACTGTTTTTTTCATGTTGTTCCTCTTGAATGAGCATCAAAAATGAAGTTTCACCGCAAAGACACAGGATACGCAAAGGAACGACCGGAAATTCTGAGGAGGGCCTGGTTTTCTGCTTCGCGCGCCTTTTTCTTTGCGTACTCTGCGCCTTTGCGGTGAACGGCTTTTATTTAAAGGGGATGGCTTAACTCTTTCTGCGGTTGACGCGCACCACGCTGTCGAGGGCGCGCAGGCGGCGCATGATGCGCGCCAGGTGTACGCGGCCGCGCACCTCGATGATGAAATCCATGGACGCCATCTGGCCGTCGCGATCGTCGAGGGCGACGGTGTCGATGTTGGCGTCCTGTTCGGAAATGGTGGCCGCCACCGACGCCAGCACGCCGCGCTGGTTCTTCACTTCGACCCGAACATTGACGGCGAAGACGTTGCTGATCTCGCGTTCCCATTGCACGTCGATCCACTGTTCCGGGTGTTCACGATACTTGGCGAGGTTGCGGCAATCGTCGGTGTGAATGACCACGCCGCGGCCGGTGGACATGAAACCTACGATCTTGTCGCCCGGAATCGGATGGCAACAACGCCCGTAGGTCACCACGACGCCTTCGGTGCCACGGATCGCGAGCGCCGATGTTTTCGGACCGCGGCTGAGCAGGTCGCGGAAACGGCGCGTCAGCGATAAACCGGATTCTTCGTCCTGCAGGCTCGGCACCAGCTGGCGCGCCACCACCGCGGCCAGGCGGTTACCGAGCGCGATGTCGTTCAACAACGTGCTCCACGTTGACAGCCGCAACGAGGCCAGCAAGGTATCGCGCTGCGCTTCAGTGACCTGCGCTGCCTCGACGCCAAAATCCTTGAGCGCGCGCTCGAGCAGGCGCTTGCCGAGATTTACCGCTTCGGTGAATTTCTGGTTTTTCAGGAACTGACGGATGTTCGCACGCGCCTTGCCGGTGACGACGTAGTCGAGCCAGGCCGGGCTCGGGTGCGCCCATTCGGCCGTCAGAATTTCGACCCGATCGCCGTTCTTGAGCATCATACGCAATGGCGCAAGCTGGCCGTTGATCTTCGACGAGATGCAGTGATTACCGAGATCGGTGTGCACGTCGTAGGCGAAATCGACGGCCGTCGAGCCGCGCGGGAGTTTCTTGATCTCACCGTTGGGGGTGAATACGTAGACCTCGTCGGGAAACAGGTCGACCTTCAGGTGTTCGAGAAACTCGTGCGGGTTGCCCGCCTTCTGCTGCGTCTCGAGCAGATCCTTCAACCACTCCAGCGCATGCTGGCGCATGGAGTCGCCGCCATCGCCGGTCTTGTACAGCCAGTGTGACGCCACGCCGGCCTCGGCCACACGGTGCATCTCTTTGGTCCGGATCTGCACTTCAATCGACACGCCGAACGGACCGAACACCACCGTATGCAGGGATTGATAGCCGTTGGCCTTCGGGATCGCGATGTAGTCCTTGAAGCGGCCGGGAATCGGCTTGTAGAGATTGTGCATCACGCCGAGCGCGCGATAACAGTTGTCGGCCTTGTCGACGAGCACGCGAAAACCGTACACGTCGTACACCTGCTCGAAAGAGAGATGCTTCTGCTGCATCTTTTTATAAATGCTGTGGAGATTTTTTTCGCGTCCGTGCACCTCGGCCGTGAGCGCTTCCTGCTCGATCTGCTGGACCATCGCCGTACGAATCTTCTCGACCAGCGTCTTGCGATTACCGTGACGCTTGCGCATGGCGTCGGCCAGTACGCGGTGGCGTAGCGGATAAAGCGCAGCAAAGCCAAGGTCTTCGAGCTCTAAACCCCAACGGCGCACGCCGAGGCGGTTGGCGATCGGTGCGTAGATGTCGAGCGTCTCGCGCGCCAGAGCGCGCTGGCGTTCGCGCGACAACGCCGCCACGGTTCGCAGGTTGTGCAGACGATCGGCCAGCTTGATCAGGATCACGCGGATGTCGGCCGCCATGGCGAGCAGCATCTTGCGGAAGTTCTCCGCCTGCGCCTCTTCCTGGCTCTGGAACTCCATGCGCGTGATCTTCGACACGCCGTCGACCAGCTCGGCGACTTCGACGCCAAACTCCTGTTTGATGCGCGTCAGTTCAGTGCCGGTGTCTTCGACAACGTCGTGCAACAGCGCTGCGCACAACGTGCGTGCATCGAGCCGCAGCGAGGCGAGCAGGTGCGCGACGGCGAGCGGATGGGTGATGTAGGGTTCGCCGCTGACGCGGCACTGACCTTCGTGGGCGTGGGCGCTGAAATAATACGCGCGCTCGACATCGTCGATGTCAGACGCGGGGAGATACGCCTCCAGCAGCACGCGCAGGTCCGAGAGCTCGACGCTGCTCTGGATACCGACGCTGCCGGCGGCGGCGCGGTCGGATGCGCCGCCCGGGGCGGCGCGAACCTTCGCCTTAGGCGTCGGTCCCGGCTCCGGGGGCTGGGATTTCGAGCCCGAGCGCTTCCGGTTGGTTGGCTGTATCTTCATTTGCTATTGCCACGGAGGTGATGACCTCCTCGTCGAGAATCGCGTTCGTCACATACCCACCCGCGATTTCACGCAGCGCGACTACCGTCGTCTTGTCATTTCCCCGCGCGACGTGCGGCTCGGCACCGAGCGTGAGCTGACGCGCGCGCTTGGATGCGACCAGCACCAGCTGAAAGCGGTTTTCCACGTTATCCAGACAATCTTCTACAGTGACACGGGCCATAACATCCTCATTCTGAACTTGTACTTACATTAATCAGGAATTTTTGCGAGCGCCAACACGATCGGCGGGGTACGGCGCCTCCCGGGATAAGCACTGGCCACCGGGAGGAGGAACAGCTCTATAGTAGCCGACCGGGATGGGGGTTTGCCAGCGACCTGGCCGATATTCCGGCAAATGCGTGCGCTGCCGTAGCACGGGGGAACACTTACTCGCGCAACAAGGCCTCAATATCGACGTGCGAGACGCGCGGGTCGCCTTGGCCACGCACGATTCGCTGCAAATCGGCCAGCGCCAGATCGAATTCATCGTTCACGACGATGTAATCGAACTCCATATAGTGGCTCATCTCCGAGATCGCCTCGTGCATGCGCCGCGCAATGACATCGGGGCTATCCTGACCGCGATCGACCAGCCGCTGCGCCAGCACCTCGCGTGACGGCGGCAAAATGAAAATGCTCACCGCCTCGGGCATCAGGCGCTTGACCGACCGCGCACCCTGCCAATCGATGTCGAGCACCACGCCCTTGCCCTGGCGCAGGCGGTTCTCGACTTCGTTGCGCGAGGTGCCGTAGGAGTTACCGAATACCGTGGCGTGTTCGAGAAATTCGCCGCGCGCGACCATGGCGTCGAAGGCAGCCCGGTCCACGAAGTGATAGTGCACACCGTCCTGTTCACCGGGACGCGGCTTGCGCGTGGTATGCGAGACCGACGTTTCCACGCCGGACACGTTCTGCACCAGCGCCGAGGCGAGGCTGGTTTTGCCGGTGCCGGAGGCGGCGGACAGGATGAATAGTTTAGCGTGTGTCACTGGCGCGCAATTACACCCCAAGCGTGCGCGGTTTTAAAGCGAAACCTCGCGGCTCGAACGCGCCGTTTATTTACCTGCCGCCGAGGGCGCCGCGCAGCTGTTTGCCGGGACAAACACCACGCGCGTGCCGGGACCGCCAAATTCGCGAAACGACCGTTTGTGGGCACCGATGGCGAGCACCTGTGGCTCCCTGGTGGCAACACGAAACGCAATCGCGCCAAACCGCCGCTCGATTGGCAGGTCGGTGTCGACGGCGCCGTCGAGCTCAAGGTATTCGAGCACCTTCGGGCTGGACGAGCGCACCGTCATCAAACGCAACTCGGTTTCTGTCACCACGAACGACTCGGTGACCGGCGCGTCGTACATCGAATGCCAGTAGGTCACGCTGAAACGGGCGTCAGGTTCGAGCGGGAAGCGGAGCGTGGGACCCGCATCGACGTTGATCTCCAGCATGGGTCCGCAAACGAACGCCAGCGCCATGGAGACCAATGTCATGGGTCAATGCAGGCGCGGATCAGCGCAAGATGCGCAGGCCCTGTTCCTGAAAGTACTTCTTTGCACCGGGGTGGAATGGGATCGGTGATCCGCCTTTGGCCTGCGTCTTCAAATCAATGTTCGCCGCATCCGCGTGTGCCACCACCAGATCGGTTTTGTGTTCGAACAGCGCCTTAACGACGTTGTATACAAGCCCTTCGTCCATGTCGGCGCGAACGATGAGCAGATTCCACACCTGCGATACCGGCACGGGTTTGCTCACCCCCGGATAGACATTGGCGGCAATGTCACCGTCGGTATAGACCGGACCGTACTTGCGCAACATCGAGTTGACCACGTAGGCGGTGTTGAGCAACTGAATTTTGACAGTGGCATCCCGCGCCAGATCGGTGATGGCCTTAGTCGGCACACCGCTCGACCAGACGAAGGCATCCAGCTTCTTTTCCTTGAGCGCTGCTGCCGATTCCGTCGGGCCAAGTGAATGGCGTACCACGTCCTTTTCCGGATCGAGGCCCGCGGCCTGCAACATGCGAAGCGCCCAGATTTCGGTACCGCTGCCTTTCGGTCCGGTGGAAACGCGCTTGCCATGCAGGTCGGCGATCCTGGCGATCCCGCTGTCGCGTAACGTGATGAGTTGCAAACTATTCGGATACAGAACCGCAATCGCGCGGATCGGTTGCCGCTGGTCGAACTTGCCGTAACCCTTATAGCCATCCCAGGCGGTATCGGCCTGAGAAAAAGCGATGTCGGCCTTGCCGGCGACGACCATGCGGATGTTGTCGGCCGAGGCGCTCGTGGCCTCATGCGTGGCGATCGTATCGGGAAGGTTGCCGGTTAACACCTTGGCCATGGCGCCACCCAGAGGAAAATACACGCCGCTGGCGGGGCCGGTCGCTATCGATAAACGTTTTTCCGCGCTGGCGCTGCTGACCATGGCGACGCCCAGCATGGCGAGCACCGTACACACGACTTCCTTTTTCAACGACACAAAACGCATTGCACACCTCCGCGGATAACTAAATTGGTTCGCGCTCACTGCCGCGAACGGGCGACCCCCGCGTCCGGTGCCCGATGCCGGGCTACCGGTTTATATTTTTTTTAACTTCTGTAACGAATTGGAAAAAATTGGCAATGAGAGCTTAGTGCACGACTGGGGGAAGACAAACCTGCGGAAAATACGTAGACAATTTACGCTGCCACAACGTCGCCATCGTCCTTATTCAATATTTTGCACCTGCTCACGCATCTGCTCGATCAGCACTTTGAGCTCGACCGACGCATTGGTGACCCGAAGATCAGCGGATTTCGAGCCCAGGGTATTGGCCTCGCGGTTAAACTCCTGCATCAGAAAATCGAGTCGCCGCCCGACCTGGCCGCCGCCGTCGAGCACGCGCCGCGATTCCTGTGCGTGCGCCGCGAGACGTTCGAGCTCTTCGGCGACGTCGGTGCGATTGGCGAACACCACGATCTCCTGCTCGACGCGCGCCGGATCCAGCTCGGCACGAAACTCCGCCAACCGTGTCTTCAAGCGCTCGCGATACGCCTGCACCACCTCCGGCAGTACCGCCGTCACCGCCTGCACATGCGTATCGACCGCGGTCAGGCGCTCGAGCATGAATTGTTTCAGGCGCGCGCCTTCGCGCACGCGCGTCTCGCGCAACTCATCGAGCGCCTCACCGAGGAGCGACAGCGCTTCCCGGCTCAGACCGTCGACATCGAGCGCGGCGGCGCGGATGACACCAGGCCAGCGTAACAACTCAAAGGCATTCGGCTGCGCGATCGACAAACCGAAACGATCTAGCGATTTGACCGCCTGCATCAGGCGCGTGACCTGCGTCGGATTGAGCTCGATGGCATCGGTACCGGCCTCGGCCGGCTTCCAGTACAAGCTCGCATCCACGCGCCCGCGCGTGACCCGTTCGGCCACACACTCGCGCACCTTGGGCTCGAGCGCGCGCAGTTCTTCGGGCAAGCGCAGCGCCACGTCGAGATAGCGATGGTTCACCGAACGGAGTTCCCAGGCGAGGTTGCCCCACGGCGTGGAGCGCTCCCGTCGGGCAAATGCGGTCATGCTAAGTGTCATGTGGCGAACCGGGCGTGTGAGAACGGTCCGGATGGTAAACCTAAAACACCGGCCACAACACCGTTCAACCGGCGGCTGCAGTCCTGGGTATATAATGGTGTGACTGGTATCGACATCGACCGTATCCGCTCCCGTGGCCATCAAACTCGAAAACGCACTGCCTCCGGGCTACATGCTGCACCACTACCGCGTCGTCCGGACCCTCGGCGGCGGCGGCTTCAGCATCGTCTATTTAGCCGACGATACGCAGGGCAAGCGCAAAGTCGTCATTAAGGAATACCTGCCGAGCAATCAGGCCACGCGCCTCGAGGGTGAAACGGTCGAGAGCATCTCGGCCGAAACCGACAGCACGTTCAAGCAGGGCATGCGCCGCTTTTTTGAAGAAGCGGCGGCGCTCTCGAAGCTGCAACACCCGAACATCGTGCGCGTCACCGACTTCTTTCGCGAGAACAACACCGTGTACCTCGTGATGGAACACGAAGACGGCATGGACCTGCGCGGCTACCTCAAGCGCCACGGCGGCCGGCTGTCCGAGAAATTCATCCGCACCGTGTTCCTGCAGTTGCTCGACGGCCTGCGCGAAATTCACAAACTCGGCCTGTTTCATCTCGACATCAAGCCCTCGAATATCTGGCTGCGTCCCGGCGGGCGCCCGCTGTTGCTCGACTTTGGCGCTGCCCAGTCGGCGTTCAAGGGCAACAAGCACGCCGGCGCGCACACGCTCACCCTTGGCTTCGCGCCGCTGGAACAACATCGGCGCGGCCACATCGGGCCGTGGACGGATCTCTATGCCATGGGTGCCACCATGTGGTCGTGCATGACCGGCAGGGCACCACCGGCGGCGCCGGAGCGCGCGGCACGCGATAAACTCAAACCCGCCGTGAAGCAGTTTCGGCGCCACTACTCGCGCCAACTGCTGGAGGCGGTCGACTGGTGCCTGCTCATGAACCAGATCGAGCGACCGCAGAATGTGGATGACCTGGCGGCAGTGCTGAGCCAGCCGTACACCGCGCCGCATCTGGCCGGCGGTTCATTATTAGAACGCTTGAAGCTCAAGTGGCCATGGTGGAAAAAGCCGACCGATACCGTGACGTGACATGAACTACGAGGTTTCTTATCACAGCGAACGTGGCGCGCGGCCCATGAATCAGGACCGCGTCGCCATCGCGGAACGTGATAATGCAGTGTTGTTGGTAGTGGCAGACGGGCTCGGTGGACATCGCGGCGGCGAGATCGCCGCCGAAATTCTGACGCAAACCATCGTGCACGCGTTTCAAACCGTGCGCGGCCCCGTCATCAATCGGCCCTCGGCGTTTCTTGCGCTCGGCATCCTGCAGGCACATCAGGCGATCCTGCGCCGTACGATGGCGAGCGTGGCCGACATTCAACCGCGCACCACCTGCATCCTGTGTCTGGTGCAAAACGGTTACGCCTACTGGGCCCACGTCGGCGACAGCCGCCTGTACCACTTCCGTCACGGGCGGCTCGTGCAACGCACGCAGGATCACTCCACCGTCGAAGAGCTGCGCAAGGACGGGCTGCTCACGGAAGAAGAGATGCGCAGCCATCCGCAGAAGGGCAAGCTCACCAAGTGCGTCGGTGGACCGAACAAACCGACCATCGCACTCGGCGAGGAGACCTTGCTCGCACGCGATGATGTGCTGCTGCTGTGCTCCGACGGCGTGTGGGAAGCGCACGCGCCAGAAGACCTGGAACGCTATTTCAGTCGGCAGCGCTCGCTCGACGACACTGTGTCCGAAATGCTGGGCAGCGCCGAACATAAAATGGCGGATGGCTGCGACAACATCAGTGCCGCCTGCCTGCGCTGGCTCGAAGACCTGCCGCTGGCGTTGCCGCTGCAGGGCAACGCCTCCATGCACGTCGATGAACACACGTTCATCGGCGGCACTGCGGCCAACACGAGAAATGCGCCGAAGGCGCAAGAAAATCCGGCCGCCCGCAGCGACAGCGAACCGGAACGCAATATCGCCGATGAAATCCGCGAGCTCGAACAGTATCTGCGCAGCCGCGAACCGAAACCGTAGTGCACCAGTACCGACCGGAGTAACTCTATGCGACCCAGTGGCCGACAGCCCCACGAATTGCGCGCCGTGCGCCTGACACGCAACTTCACCAAACACGCCGAAGGTTCGGTGCTCGTCGAGTTCGGCGACACGCGCGTCATCTGCACCGCCAGCGTCGAGGAAAAAGTACCGCAGTTCCTCAAAGGCAAAGGTCAGGGCTGGATCACCGCCGAATACGGCATGCTGCCGCGCGCCACGCACACACGCACCCATCGCGAAGCCACCTCCGGCAAACAGGGCGGGCGCACGCTCGAAATTCAACGCCTGATCGGCCGCAGCCTGCGCGCCGCGGTCGACCTGAAACTGCTCGGCGATCGCACGTTTACCGTCGACTGCGATGTCATCCAGGCCGACGGCGGCACGCGCACGGCCAGCATTACCGGCGGCTGTGTCGCGCTCGTCGATGCCATCAGTCGTCTGCGCGAACGCAAACTCATCAATGCCGATCCGCTGCGCGGCCTCATCGCCTCCGTCTCCGCCGGCATTTACAAAGGCGTGCCGGTGCTCGATCTCGATTACGCCGAAGACTCGAACGCCGAAACCGACATGAACTTCGTCGTGAACGACAAGGGTGGCTTCATAGAAGTCCAGGGCACCGCCGAAGGCCAGGCGTTCTCGCGCGAGGAAATGCTGGCAATGACAGCGCTCGCCGAGGCCGGCGTGCGCCAACTCATGGCGGTACAGAAACAAGCGCTGGGCATGGCATGACAAACAAGGTCGTCCTCGCCAGCGCTAATCCCGGCAAGCTGCACGAGATCAACCAGATCCTCGCCGACCTCGAGATCGAGGCACAGCCGCAGTCGCAGTTCCACGTGCCCGATGCAGAAGAAACAGGGCTAAGCTTCGTTGAAAATGCGATTTTAAAAGCGCGCCATGCCGCCCGGCACGTGCATATCCCCGCGATTGCCGACGACTCCGGCATTGAAGTGGATTACCTGCAGGGCGCCCCCGGCATCTATTCCGCCCGTTACGCCGGCGAAGGCGCGAGCGATGCGCAGAACCTGCAAAAGCTGCTCGATGCGCTGCGCCACGTGCCGGACGAACAGCGCACGGCGCGCTTTCAATGCGTCATGGTTTATCTGCGCCACGAACACGACCCGACGCCGATCATTGCGCAGGGCACCTGGGAAGGCCACATCCTGTCGGCCCCGCGCGGCACGCGCGGCTTCGGCTATGACCCGATATTTCTGGTGCCGACACACCATTGCTCGTCAGCCGAACTCACCTCGGAAATTAAAAACCAGTTGTCACATCGGGGACAGGCATTAAGGACGCTCGTCAGCGCAATACGTAACCAACAAAATATGAAGAAATAATTTACCGCTCAATCACTCTCATTTCGCGGATAGCTCGTGACAATGTCTCGAACGCACGAGTCGCAAGTTCCGCCTGTCCCTGGTCCACCGCGGTGGCACCGTAACGGGCGAGACTGAATACACCGGTCAGTAGCGCCACCGGGCCCTCCAACCGCGGCACCTGAGCATAGAGATGGCGCTCGTACTCGCGCGGAGTCCACGAAGCGTGTCGCGCCCACCCAAGACGGGCAAGCAAACGTTCCATCGCGGCATAGTTGGCAAAGACGACGGCGGACGGACCCCTGCGACGTGCGCGCCAGAGTCGAAATTTCTCCACCAGCAACGCAAGCATGTAGCTACGTATCACCCGGCGCGCCACGTAACCGATCGCTGCCAACGACAGCACGGCAGCGCCAAACAGGAGTCCGTGGCTCTTAAGTGCCTTCCAGACGATATGGATCATCTTTCCAAGCACGCGTAACAGCTTGCGCCATAAATCGCGCGCGCCGTCCCACAACCGCACGATCCAATCGCTCACCGTCGTCGTCCAATCCGTCATCCTTGCCAATTGATCGTAGCGCACCTTGTGTCGCAGTTGTTCGATGAGGGTGCCGAGCGCCGTATGCGCGGACGCAGCACTGGCAACCTCGTAGCCCGGGGTGGGCTCGAAGCTCACCCAGCCTTTACCGTCCACGTAGGCTTCGACCCAGGCATGTGCGTCCAGGAAGGTCGCCTCACACTGGTTTGTGAACGGATCGCACTTCGGGTTGGCAAACCCGGTGACAAGTCGCGCTGGTATGTGCACGGCGCGCAACAGCAGCACCATCGATGTCGCGAAGACTTCGTTGTGCGCCTGGCGCCCGTCGAAGAGAAATGTGGCGACCGGGTCGATGCCGCGTTTCGTCTCTCGCACCTGAACCGTTCGGGCAAATGAGCTTTGGAGGTAACGCTCGATCGCCTCGGCCCGGCTCATATCGCTCGAACCGCCGCGCGTGAGCTGGCGCGCCAACGACGCCACACGGGCATCGGCAGCCTCCGGCAGTTGGAAGTGACGCAATCCCGGTAAGTCGTTCGACCCACTGGAAACTATAGGATGGGTATCTTCATCGACGTAGCGCACTGTTAACTGCACTCGATACACCGCTCCAGACCACAGGCGAGTTGTCGATCGAAACGTGCCGTCGTCGCCTGGGTCGATGTGCCAACCACCGTATTCCACTCCGACCGCACCTTGACCCGTCGGCATGAACTTACCAAGCGGTTGGTGAATCTCGATTCGCTGGCGTCCGGCGGCGGAGCCCTCTTCGTGCCCGACCGAATCCGCTGCGAACGACGACGTTGCAGGATCGCCAATCGTGGACTCTCTCCAGCGCTGCCCGTCAAACTGATCGAATGTCCGCGCACGAAGGTACACCGCATGCGTGGAGTACCACGACACCACCGTCTGCTCGGAAGAGCCCGCCTCCCGCTCTCGACCATCCCACGGCTGTTCGACATCGAATTCGTCCTGGAAACCCCGGTATGGCGACACGGAAGGCGTTCCGCCACCATCGGCAGGCGAAGGTGTGCCGCGCGAACCGCGCGCGCCGTGACCTGACTCCGGCGTGCCAGGTCCGGAAGCTTTACGAGACGCACGGGAGTTCTGGCGATTCAGATCACGCCACCCGCCGTCGGCAGGAAACATTTCCGCCTGGGGACTGGACAGACGCGGCGTTACCAGAAAGATGCCGGTCGCCAGAATGAGCACGGTGATCGCGGTTGAAAAGAGCGCGAATGGAAAAAAGAACCGTCGCGCCAGTGCGTCCCGATCGCCGCCGCGGGCAACCGCCATGCGCGAATCGACATAGTCGGACGTAAACGTAAACAGCGTCGCTAGCAGATACGCCACCACATAGATAAAAAGTCCGTCTTGACCGCGGCTGTTGATTCCGTCGAAAAATACGATGAATGAAATGACCAAGGCAAAATAGAAATCGCGCCGCGCATGCAATGTAAAGTTGCGCGCCACCTGCATCGATAACAGAAAGACCACGAACATCGTTTCGAGGTTATCTGATGCTAGCGCCGCCACTGTCACCAACAGTGAAATCACCATTAATAAGTGACTGAGGTGCACCGGCCAGCGTGCCCCGGACTTGCCGTGGGCCCGGCCACTGGCTAGCCCGATCCCAAACAGCGCTCCCCAAAACACTAACGCCGGTAACAGACTCGGTCCCAGCGGGTTTACACGGAAAGCCGCGAGCGCGGCCAAGGTCAGGCTCGCCCACAAACCGACATACGCCGGGAGATAGGCGATCGCGGTCATGCCCCGGAAAAGATCCGCTGCAGATCGTCGCCCCGGCGAACGAGGTAAACGGTCAGACCCTGATTGACCAGGGACGGCCGCCCAGTGGTCTCCGGCGTGGCAGGTTTGTTGGCGTCGAACGATTCGGACTCGAAAAGTACACAGATCGGCCGAATGTGTCGCGACTGCAGCAGTGCCAGCGCAGCCCAGAGCGGGGCCACGTCTTGCCCGGCGTTGAAGAACAATACCGCAGTCGAACCTTCGCTCATCCATGCAAGCGCTTGCTCAACCGATTTCACATAAGACAGTTCACCGTCGGCCTGGACGCGCGCCAGGGTTTCGAGCACACGCTGAAAATGTGCATCGCCACTTCCGGCCGGTACCCAACGAACCTCGTTGCCAAAACCCATTAGTTGCACACTGTGGCCGTTATCGAGCGCGTAGGCGGCGATCGAGCCGGCGATCTTGACCGCATACTCGAGCGTGGTGTCACGCTCGACTCCGATATTTGATGTCATGGCGAGATCGAGCACGACATTCACTTCTGTCGCCGCGCGTTGTTCAAATTCTTTGACGATCAGTTCGCCATGGCGTGCCGTCGAACGCCAGTGGATATAGCGCGGGCTGTCACCTTCCCGGTATTCGCGGGTACCGAAAAAATCCTCGTGCCCGCCGGCGCGCGACATCGTCTCTACACCGCGCAACGGCAGATTCGCGCCACCTCCGAGACGAAGCTGCGCCACGGGAAAGATTTGCGGATATATCAAAATCGAGGAAATGCTGTCGGCGAGTTCACGCGTACGACGCGATATTCCAAGTGGAAAACCACTCCCCAATGTCAGCGGCCCAAGCTGGTACTCACCGCGCCTGTAGCACTGGACGCGCAACGTAAATCGCCGCGAATCCCCGCCCGCCAGTCGCGCCACCAGCAGCAACGGCTCGCGTGCCGTCGGGTCAGCCAGCGGCACACGATCTACGACTTCGAACATGCGCCGCGTACGCAGTCCGGGATTGACCAGCGCCACGACGATCGAAAGAACTTCGCCTTCAAACGCCATCGGCGGATGCAGGCGTCGCGCAGTAATTCCTGCGAGCGCGGAGCGAGGTTGCACGTGCGCGACAACAAGCGTGGCCAACAGCAGGGCGAAAACTGCGTAGAACGACGGCAGGCCGCGATTCCACGCGACCAGAAACACAATCACGGCGAACGCGAGTAACAGCCGCCGCTTTGTGAGCCAGCGCTCCATCAGCAGACGTTCACCGGCACGCTGACGCTGGCGAGGACCTCTTCGAGGATGATCGCGGGATTCTTGCCTGCCAGCAGTGCCTGGGGTTTGACCAGTAATCGATGCGCGAGCACCGGAAGTGCCGCTTCCTTTACAAACGCAGGGTCCACAAAATTCACGCCGCGAACCAACGCCATGGCCTGCGCGGCGCGCATCAAGGCCAGCGAGCCGCGCGGACTGGCACCGAGTTTGAGATCGGTGTGCCTACGCGTGGCTGCCACAATTTCAGCCGCGTAGCGCTGCACCGCCGTTTCCAGGTGAACGGCCTTGACCGCATCCATGGCGGCAATGACATCGGCTTCGCCCAACACTGGGCCAATCTGCTCGATCGGATGATTATGCGCCTGCATCGTCATCACGCTCATCTCTTCATCCACGGACGGATAACCCATCTTGATGCGCATGAAGAACCGGTCCAGTTGCGCTTCCGGCAACGGATAGGTTCCCTGAAGTTCAATCGGGTTCTGCGTTGCGACCACCATAAAAACGCGCGGCAACTCATATGTATGTCCGTCGGCGGTCACCTGATATTCGGCCATGCATTCGAGCATGCTCGACTGCGTGCGTGGCGTGGCGCGATTGATCTCGTCGGCCAGCAGGATATTGGTAAAGACCGGCCCCTGTTTGAACTCGAATTCGGCGGTCTTCTGGTTGTAGATGGAAACGCCGGTGACGTCCGAGGGCAACAGATCAGGCGTGAACTGGATGCGACGGAATCCGAGCGCCAGTGAACGCGCCAACGCGCGCGCCAGCATTGTTTTGCCAAGCCCCGGTACGTCTTCGATCAACAAGTGGCCGCGACATATAAGGGAGATCAGAACTAGTTCAATGATATTGCGTTTGCCGACGATGACCTTTTCGATATTGTCGGCAAGCGCGTTCAGAACACGCTGAGGTGAAGACATAGAAAGAACCTCCCTTTTCTGCTTTTTTGTGTTTGGCCTGAAGAAGGCCGCAATTTTTTAGCATAGCATTCGAGATTCGCTCTGCGCTATGGCGACTCGGGCATCCCCGTACCGGAACAACACGCGACAAACAATAACGGCGATACCGCCGAGCGGCAGCGCTGCGGTCAGCGGCTCCCGCGTAAAACGAAACGACTTACCGACTGGTGCGCGACGACCCGCCGCGCGTGGAGCCCGGCGCACCGCTCTTGTCCGTGGTCTTCTGGCCGTCCTCGACTTCACCACGCCATGCGCCGGTTTCACTGCCGCGGCTCTCGATGAATTCCTTGAACCGTTCCAGATCGCCTTTCACCCGGCTCGACACGACGCCGAGCGTATCGCCGACATTTTCGGTGGCGCCTTCCGGGTTGTACTCCAGCACCAGATCGATGCGCGCCTTGTCCGGACCAAGCGGCTGGAAGCTGACGGCGCCGGAATTCTCGGCACCCGAGACGCTGCGCCAGGCGATGCGCTGGTCCGGCACCTGTTCAGTGATCTCGGCATCCCATTCCTTTTGCTTGCCACTGATCTCCGCTGCCCAGTGAATGTGTGTGTCATCGAGTTGACGCACCTCACGCACGCCCTCCATGAAGTGTGGAAAATCTTCGAACTGGGTC
>Ga0209515_10001476_pt1 | contig 39260 bp, 40 predicted proteins | sample Subgroupgradi54m_FD_187454 | JGI IMG/M metagenome (GOLD analysis project Ga0209515, IMG submission 187454) | Subsurface groundwater microbial communities from S. Glens Falls, New York, USA - GMW60B uncontaminated upgradient, 5.4 m (SPAdes)... ... | reverse complement strand
CTCCGCCGTCGCGGAGCGAAGCCCAGCCCCGCCATTAGCGGGGCTGGGCGAGCGAACACTCTCATCTTCAAAAAATGAGTTCGTATCTAGTTTCTTGGCTCCCCGGCCAGGGATCGAACCTGGGACCTTCTCGTTAACAGCGAGCCGCTCTACCGCTGAGCTACCGGGGAATATTTAATTGTATTTCTATTATACAAAATCTTATTATTTTTCGCAATAATCCGCGCAATAGCCATTATGGATAATGTAGGTGCTAAGGGCGACGTTGGAGTTGTGGTATATATGGTATATTTAAATAATATGAAAAAAATTCTCATCGGCGTAAGTTTTTTGATTATCAGCTTGGTCGCGATAGCTACCGTCAATCCCGGAGGAATACTCACGCCGTGGCTTATGAAAATTTCGCTTGGTCCCAAATCTACTCTCTCAACTAAAAAAGGGGACAAGGACATTCCTTATAGTAAGTTATTTACAGTCAAAGCGCCTAAAGTAGTCTTGTCTCGCCAAACAAGTAAATTAATTACAGCCAAATTAGGCGGTTCGCTTTCTGTGACCGATGCCGCCGGCGTGGTTGCGACTCTCGTCATTCCTCCGGGCGCCTTGGGAAAAGACACGACGATTACCATAGCCCCACTCCAAGAGGTGCCTATTGAGAAAATCACCGGAGCTCTTGGTAATGGTGTAGTTATAAATCCGGAGGGGTTGCAATTTTTGAAAAGCGCCCAAATAACTTTTGATTATAAACCCGCCAAATTAGCCAACCGCAATAATCAATATCTGGCGCTTGCCGGTTTGGCTCTGACGAGCGATGAGGAAAACGCGGCATTTTATGAGCAATTAAAAAATTCTCCACCGGAGGATTTCGAGAGATTATTTAATGAAAGAATTAACGCTGCCACCGAACAGTTGCAAAACTTGGGTTTTCCGGTTGGCGGTGCTTCAACGAGCCAGCCTCCGGTTGGCGTATCAGCCATCAATCCTTTGCAGTTGGGTGGCGCGATTAACGCAACCATTGTTCCCCAAAATACTCTCCCCAAGCAATCCGCGATTATTCACATAGATCATAAAACCGGGCGAATCAACGTCGCGGAAACTACGCGGTCGGTCTATGGGTCTAAATTAACGGCAGTTGTAAATAGCTTAAGTTCTTTTGGTGGTTTTAATATCGGTGGATTATTAGGTGATCAACTTGGCAATAATGATTTGCAAAACGGGGCGGCTGATGCCGGCGGAGCTTGCACGCCCGCATTCCTTAACGCTATGTTGCGGGTGGCTTCTTGGCAACAAAGATTTGGCGGACTGGGTGGTGACGTGACAGCGATGCAGGCGGTGAGGGATTGTGGCGCGAGCGCGCTCGCGGAAATGGAGCTACGATGCGAAGTGGCTCCCGAACACGTCACCCGACGCGAAATGCTTGGCTTGATTCAGATGCTTCAATACCTTAATTCTACCGAAGAAGTGGCTCGCGCTACGGCATTAATGGAAAGCTGTAAACGTATTTATTCTGTTTCAGCGGACGTGGAGCCGATAGTTCAGGAGGGTAAGTCCAAGTATGGTATCAGCGCGCAACTTTGCGGCTATTTGGACGAGAAGTGGGTCGGAACGGAAATTGTGGATTACCGACTTGATGCCGGAGATGCTTGGGCGGAACAAGTTTATGTGGGTGATATAGGATTTAAATTGCCGTACGGAGGCGGTTCGTTCCAAATGACGACGCGCGGCACGGGTATTGCGTCCGGAAAATATATGAGCGAATTCGAGATATCGGTTGAGGGCGATGGGCAGATTGGCACATATGATGGTAATAAACAAATGATCGTCAATTATCGTATGTATGGCAGTATAGACGTGCCGCTGACTATAGAAATCACTAAGCAACAATGTGAGAGTACTAATGAATTACTGGAGCAGTCGGGATATTAATATGAGTAAGCAAATTGCAGCTTTGTTAATGGTGGTAACTATCGCAATTCCCGGCCTCACCTTTGGCGCAACGAATTCGGGTATAAAACCGGGGAGCTTCTTTTATTTTCTAGATACTGCCTTTGAAAAAATAAGTTTATTGTTTACGTTTTATCCTGAGAGTAAAGTCAGGAAGGCGTTAAAATATGCCAATGAAAGACTCGCTGAAATAGAAGCTACTTCGGCAGGGGAAGATCTCGCCGCGATGAAAACAGCGGTCGCCGGTTACGAGCGCGATATTATTATAGCCACAGAAAAATCAAAAGAGGTTAAAGATGCGCAAAAGGCATTTGGATTATTTAATCTCATTAATGAAAGTTCTTTAAACCAACAGGGAGTTTTATCCGGCATTTCGGCTAAAGCTTCTGACGAAGCACGAGGAGTGATTGCCGGGGCTATTGAAGCCGTTAAGATTGGCCGGGAAGAGGCACAAAAACAAATTTCGGAATTTGAGGCGGGGGATAAGCAATCTAGTCGGGAAATAGTTAATCCGAAAATACCCGAGTCCGCGTTTCAGAAAAGATTAAAAAGCGACCCGGAATTTAAGGGGGTATATGGACGATTAAATCCCGAGGATAAAGCGCGAGCGGAAAACCTTCGTATTGAAAATCGGCCCATTTCTCCACTTGAGGGATTACCAAGCAACGTTTTTCCTATTTTTGAAGCGCCGCCGTCAGACCTTGTTTTACCAAAATGTCTTTCTTCCGGCGTGGTGTGTGGGGTTAACGGTAAGACTTACGTGAATGCCTGTCTGCCGGAACAAGCGAAAATAGCAATTTCTCATAACGGTTCATGTGAAGCTAATCGGGTTGGTTATTGACCGGGTCTTTGTTTTGGTATTTTTTGTAACATAAGAATTCGCTATTACCAATATAGTGAGATTATTTTATGCAAATCTCTAAAAAAAGTTTTTTATGAATTTATAAAAGCAGGTTTTTGAACATCCCAACATTCTCTAAAATGTTGGGATGTTAACGTTCGGATGGCAAGGGTTGGAATTTTCAGAATTTAGCGTATTATGTATAAAATATGACCCAAGAACAGGCTTTAGATATTTTAAAAAGCGGAGCCAGTGTTTTTTTGACGGGTGAGCCGGGGTCGGGTAAGACGCATACCATAAATAATTACGTGTCTTATTTGCGCGCGCAGGGGATAGTGCCGGCGAAGACCGCCTCAACCGGCATCGCCGCGACCCATATAGGCGGTATGACCATACATTCTTGGAGCGGAATAGGAATAAAAAAAGAACTCACTAAAGAAGATTTGGATAGAATAGCTGGCAATGAGTATGTTGCCAGGCGTATCAGGAAAGCCAAAATTTTAATTATAGATGAAATTTCAATGTTAGATGGAGCGACTTTAGAAATGGTTGAAGCGGTGTGTCGAAAGGCACTTGCGTCACCCGCGCCTTTTGGCGGATTGCAAGTTATTTTTGTCGGTGATTTTTTTCAATTACCGCCGATTTCTAAAGAATTACAAACTTTTCAATTTGCTTTTCAATCGGGCGCTTGGGCAAAAGTTAATCCCGTAGTCTGTTATCTTACCGAACAATACCGCCAAAATGACCCGGCTTTTCTTTCAACGCTTTCGGCCATCCGCTCTAACGATTTAAAAGACGAACATATCAAGCATTTGGATTCACGCGTAATCGCGGAAGAGTCTATGCCCCGAGGCGTGACTAAACTTTTCGCGCATAACGCGGATGTGGATCGCATGAATGCCGCGGCGCTCGCGCAACTTTCCGGAAAAACTTTTACTTTTTTTATGTCATCGCGGGGTTTTGGCCCGGCAGTGGAAGGTTTGAAGCGAAGTTGTCTCTCGCCCGAAAAATTGGAATTAAAAATTGGCGCTTCCGTGATGTTTACAAAAAATAATCCCGGCGAGGGTTTTGTGAACGGCACGCTCGGGCATGTCGTCGGTTTTTATAAGGACGGCGGATATCCCATAGTGCGAGCGCAGAGTGGCGCTATGATACATGTCGAGCCAATGGAATGGACGCTTGAAGACGGCGGGTCAATCAAAGCGAGGGTTGAGCAAATGCCGTTGCGCCTCGCATGGGCGATGACGATTCATAAAAGTCAGGGCATGACGCTCGACGCCGCTGTTATGGATTTGAGCGCGGTTTTTGAATTTGGCCAGGGGTATGTGGCGCTCTCGCGCGTGCGTAATTTATCCGGATTATATCTTTTGGGTTATAATTCCAAAGCTTTATCGGTTCATCCGATTATATTAAATGAAGACCAAAAGTTTCGGGCCGCCTCATCTCGCGAGGCGGAGGCGCTTGGCGCGCTCCGAAGAGAAGAGCTCGGGCGCCGACAAAATAATTTTATAACATCTTTGGAGGGTAAAATTAATAGAGCCGCGCGGCATACTGAACCTAAAGCCAAGAAGATAAGGGTCGATACTCACGGAGTTACAATGGCGTTGTTTAAAGAGGGGAAAAATGTCATAGAAATAGCGAATGCCCGGGGTTTATCTCCAACCACTATTTTATCTCATTTAGAAAATCTATTTATCAAAAATAAAATTGGACGGGAGGATTTGGCCCGACTATTGCGCCCGGAGATTGCCGCGGCGTTGCCGCGAATCCAAGAAGTTTTCCGTGAATTTAATGATGGCAAGCTTTCGCCTGTTTTTGAAAAATTTGGCGGAGTGTATTCTTATGATGATCTGCGTTTGGCCAGGGCGTTGATGGAGTAAAGCTACAATCGGCTCACCTGACGCGTCAGGTGAGCCGATTGTTTTTTCGTTATTGCGAGGCTTTGCGCGGCAATCTTCCCTCGATGCTTATTTAAAATAATCTCCCTGGCCAAAGTCGGTCCCGAATACTGGAATGCCCTGCGTGTTATTGGGGAAGGTGGGGATGTTTCAAGCCGCTTAGTTTGGTTGTCGGCTGGTAACTTGACACAAGTCAATTCCGGGAGTATAATGTCGTTATATGACAAATAATGACAACCTTGTTTCAATAGCAGACCTAGCGCGTATCCTTGATATGTCAAGGCAAGGAATTACAAAAAAGCTAGATAAGACAGGTCTCCAGCCAAAAAAAGAAGTGGGGTCAAGCTTTCTATACGCAATAGACGAGTTACCAGCAGATCTTCGTGAGCGCATTCGTAATGTGCAAAAAGGCGCAATAGAGGCGGCGATTCACGGCGGCAATGCAAAGCATAGGGATATTAATTTCGAAACCGAACTTTGGGCCGCCGCTGATAAATTAAGAGGCAACATAGACACATCGGAATACAAGAATATCGTACTCGGCTTGTTGTTTCTGAAGTATATCTCCGACGCTTTTTATAAACGTCGCGAAGAATTAGAGGCGAAAACGCGCGACTCGAAAAATAAACAATATTACGTCGCTGACGAAAAAGCCCGCAAACAACTACTTGAGTTGAAAGATTTTTATACCGCTGCGAGCGTCTTTTACGTTCCCGAAAAATCGCGGTGGGAATATTTACAAAGTAGAACAGCCAGCGCGGAGATTGGGCAGATTTTAGACAAGGCGATGGAATATATTGAGAATGATAATCGCTCACAACTTGAGGGCGTGCTCCCCAAAATTTATGCGAAGGCAAATCTTGACTATACGGTCATCGCCGAACTCATCAATATTTTTTCGCGGATTAAATTTGATCACAATTTTGATAAAGAAAAAGATGTGCTCGGGCGAATTTACGAATATTTCCTTGGCAAGTTTGCTTCTGCCGAGGGTAAGCGCGGCGGAGAATTTTTTACCGCGCGATCAGTGGTAAAACTCTTAGTTGAAGTGCTTGAGCCTTATGAAAATGCGCGAGTATTTGATCCGGCCGCCGGTAGCGGGGGCATGTTTGTCACTATGGCGGCGTATTTAAAAGAACACGGAATGGACGAATCAAAACTCGCAATCAGCGGACAGGAAAATAATCAAACAACGCTTCGATTGTGCAAAATGAACCTCGCTATTCGGGGTCTTTCTGGAAAAATTGAACTTGGTAATACCTATTACCAGGATAAGTTTCCAAGCTTGCGGGCAGATTTTGTGATCGCGAATCCGCCATTTAATGCGGATTGGGAGCCATCTAAGCTTGCCGATAACGACCCGCGCATCACGCTGGGCCTGCCGCCTAGTGGTAACGCAAATTTTATGTGGATCCAGCACTTCATTCACCACCTTGCGCCAAACGGCATGGCGGGTTTTGTGATGCCCAACGGCGCCCTCGCCGTTTCTGGCCGCGAAGGAGAATTGCGTAAAAAACTTATTGAGCAAGATCTTGTGGATGTGATCATCGCCTGCCCGTCAAAACTTTTTTATAATGTAACACTTCCAGTTTCGCTGTGGTTTGTCGCTAAAAATAAATCAGGCGACCGGTTTCGAAAGCGGGCTGGCGAAACCCTCTTTATTGATGCGCGCGATACATTCGAACAGATTTCGCGGAAACAAGTTGTATTTACCGACGCGCATTTGGAAAAGATTGCCGGTACAGTCCGTGCGTGGCGTGGCGAACAGGGAACAAAGAAATACAAAGATATCGCCGGTTTTTGCAAGGCCGCGACGCTTGCCGATATCGCGAAGAATGGTCATGTGCTGACGCCAGGGCGTTATGTCGGACTGGTGGACGAAATAGACGACGGCATCTCATTTGAAGAAAAAATGAAGGGGTTTTCAAGCGAATTACGCGCTGCATTTACCAAAGGGCGAGAGTTAGAAAAGGAGATTGAGAAAAATCTTAAAGAGTTAGGATTTTAAATATGAGCAGAAAACAATCACAAAATAATGTCGTGGTGTATCAGGCAAAAAGCGGGGCTATCGAGCTACGCGGAGATTTTGCGCATGAAAATATTTGGGCAACACAAGCGCAGATTGCGAATGTTTTTAATGCTGAACGTTCCGTAGTCACGAAACATATACGAAATATTCTCAAAGATAGGGAATTGAATGAAAAATCAGTATGTGCAAATTTTGCACATACTGCCGCAGACGGCAAAACTTACCAAGTTCAATATTATAATTTGGACATGATATTGGCAGTTGGCTACCGCGCCAATTCCGCCCGCGCCATAGAATTTCGCCAATGGGCAACGAAGACTCTACGCAATTACATTGTAGACGGTTACGCCATAAACAAAGCCCATATCGCAAAAAACTACGGGCAATTTTTAGAAGCAATAGAAAACCTCAAGCATCTTTTACCCGCCGGTACGCCAATAGATCACGCAAGCGTTCTGGAGCTTATTTCTGCCTTTGCCGATACATGGGTGTCTCTTGAGGCATACGATGAGGACAAACTTGCTACAACGGGCGCGACAAAGCGCATTGTTGTCATAGCCGCAGATCAACTCGCCGAAGCACTAGGCGCATTCAAGGAAGCGCTCGTAAAGAAGGGCGAAGTTAGCGATCTCTTTGGTGCTGAGCGGCATAAAGAAAGCATTGCCGGAATTGTTGGGAATGTTATGCAGTCATTTGGCGGCAAAGCCGTATATCCGACCGCTGAAGAGCGGGCGGCGCACCTTTTGTATTTTATGGTGAAAAATCACCCATTCACCGACGGCAACAAACGCAACGGCGCGTATGCCTTTATCTGGTTTTTGAAAAAATCCGGCATACTTAACCGTGCGACTATGACTCCGCCGGCACTCACCGCTTTAACGCTTTTTGTCGCCGAAAGCGATCCAAAAAACAAAGAACGAATGATTCGCCTTATTTTACAATTATTGAGATAAAAACTATGGAAAGAATCCTTATAAAACAATCGGACTCCGCATTTCTGCGGAGTCCTCGGAGGCCGAAGCCCTAATACTTGAAATGTAGCATACCTAACCGTTCGGTGTCAATAATTGAGGATAATTAAAGGAATATAAACAAAACTATGGAAATTAAACTTACGAAAGAACAATACAAAATGCTCATGAAAATGGTGATGGTTGGAAACGACATATATGGCATTCTTGGTGACGAGATATCCGAGGATTATAAAAATGAATCAAACAAGATAGATGAATTTAGAGGGTATATTTTGGGACGCGCCAAAGATTTTGGTTGTGGTCATCTTACCGAGGAATACATGGGCAAGATTATTCCGAGTGATGATTTTTCGGAAGAAATGCAAATGGTTACCGACGATTACGACGACGAAACATTTTGGCACGAACTGGAAACGCGTCTCGGCAAAAGGGACTTTGAATTCGCGATGACCGACGAAGAGCGCGCAAAGGCAGAGAAAACCGGCATACTGCCAAGCCGCGTATTTGATTTTTACGAAAAGTGGAGGAAAGAGTTTGAGGAAAATGGCGTTGAACGATTGGGGATTATAGGAACATTTTGGCGAAGATTTTTTTAAAAAATTCTAAATATCGCACGATCATTGGGTAAAACAATCAGACTCCCGCAAAGAAATATGAATACGTTATTGGAAAAATTAAAAAGCGCAAAAAGAGAAACCAAAAAACTTGGGGATATTATTGGCTATATTGCAGATAATAGAGGCAAGAATCCATCTTATTATTCCGAAAGCGGCATTCCTGTTATTGATAATTTTATGATTACCGGGAAGAGAAGTATTGATCTAGGTCAAACAAAAAGATTTATCAATGAAGCGATGTACGCGTCTTTTATTAGAAAAGAGATTAGGGAAAATGACGTGCTGGTTACTTTAGTGGGCAATGGTTTCGGAAATATAGGTTTAGCTCCGAAAGAAAAATCAGTAATTATTCAAAATACTATTGGCTTACGAGCAAACAAATTCTCAGTAAACAGCTATATATTTTATTTATTGAGTTTATATAAAGAGAAAATTATTGCCCGAGATAGGGGAGCTGCGCAGCCAAGTATTAAGGTCGGGGATTTATTGGATATAGAGATTAACCTCCCCGACCTCCCTACTCAAAAAAAGATCGCTTCAATTTTGGGAGCATACGACGCGAAAATTGAAAACAATAACACAATTATAAAAAATCTTGAAGCTACCGCGCAGGCGATTTTTAAGGAGTGGTTTGTGAAATTACGTTTTCCCGGCTACGAAAAAGTGAAAATGGTGGAGTCGGAGCTGGGTTTGATTCCGGAGGGGTGGGGGGTGAAAAAAATTTCTGATGTTGCCACGCTAAATAAAGGGGTATCATATTCCTCTCCTGAAATTAGCGATAAGCCGACGGGTCTCCCATTGGTTAATCTGAAATGTTTTACCCGGGGTGGCGGCTTTAAGCTGGAGGGGTTAAAATATTACACCGGCGAATTTCGCAAGAAGCATGAGGTGGTGCCGGGACAAATCGTAATTGCATTAACCGACTTAACTCCGACGAGAGAGGTGATTGGTCGTCCAGCACGAATTCCGATTATTACGGGCTTCAATAAAATTCTTATTTCTTTGGACGTTTGTTCGTTGCAAATTAAAGAGGGAATGGAGGAGTCCCTTGAGTTTATATATTACACACTAAGACGTCGCGAGTTTGGTGAGCTTATGGCACTTTCGGCTTCCGGCACTACGGTGGCACACCTTAGTGCCACAAATATTGAGGATTATGAATTTGTTTTCCCAGAACAATCAATAATTAAGAAATTTCATGATTTTATTGAAGAACCTTTTACGCTTCACGGATATTTATCAGTCGAGAATCAAAAACTCAAAGCGTCGCGCGATCAATTATTGAAGAAATTGACTTAGCATGATTATAGAATGGAAAAAAGTCAGTAGTAGATTTGGAGCCGGCTTGACGCCGCCGGATTTTAGAACTCACGCAAATTATATTGAAGCAATGTGTGGAATTTCCAACGGCCTATCGGCGACTTTCCAGCACAACCTTCAAATTAAAATTGTTAAAAGCGGCACGCTCAGCAAAAAACTTGGTCTTATTCGTCTGACTTTGGATAGTATTGACGGGGAATATGCCGCTATTTCAAAGAATTCGGAATACGCTCAATTATGTGTTTCGTGGATTTCAGTTAAGGCGTATTATTTACTATTCAATATGTGCTTAGTATTAGAGTATCTTATTGGCGGAAATGATAACGCATTTCATTGCACTCATAAAAAAGTTCTAGACAGCATCAAGAATCGGATTAAAAATAGTGAGATAGTTTTTTCTAATAAAGAGTTTAATGCTACTCATTCGGCTAACGCGGTTTCAAATATAAAAATTAAAACCGGTTCGAATATAAAATTGGTGAATTATGATTCGCAAGAAAGGTTATCGCAGATACTGAAAAAGTTGGTTGAATATCAACTAGAAGATTTTCAGAAGAACAGCCGTATAAAAGATTTTCGTTCTAAAGTTAATAGGGAGAAAAGAGCCTTATTCTTGAATGTGGCCGAGGTTTCCTTGTTTGAATTCTTTTATTGGTATCGCATAAAAGCAAATTATCGCGACCTCGAATTTCTTAGCCACGATATTATCAGCGATAGCGACTTCGCCACCTTTTATATTAATTATTATTCGCTCACAAAATCATTTTATAAATGTTTTAAGGATTTAATCAACAATTTAGCAATGATTCGACTTAAGGAAATAATAATAAATTAACTTATGCCTATCACCGAAAAAAACTTAACCACCCAGTCCCTCATTGACTGGCTCAAAAGCGAAGGCTACGAATATATTCATGGCCCGGCGCTTGGTTTTGGCCAGCCGATTGCGGAACGCGACGATAAAGATTTCCGAGACGTGGTCCTTAAAGGCCGCTTGCTTGGCGCGGTGCGGCGGCTGAATCCTCAACTGCCGGTGAAGCAGGCGGAAGATGTAGCTGATGATATAGCAAAATATCATCATGCGGATTTAGTGTTGGGTAACAAAGAACTCTACGGCTGGATAGTTGATGGCATCAAAAAAACTTGGCGGGAAGGTGGGGTTGAGAAGACCGAGACAGTTAAACTTATTGATTATATTCATCCTGAAGCGAATGATTTTTTGGTTGCGGATGAGTTTACGGTGCGTGGAGTTGACGAGCTTTGTCGGTTGGATGCGGTGGCGTTTGTGAATGGGTTGCCGTTGGCTGTGCTTGAGCTCAAAAGTGCCGTGCGGGAAGCGGCGACCATTGGTGAGGCATATCGCCAGATAGAGCGATATAAAAAAGAAATTCCGAAACTCTTCCTTTATAATCAGATAGTTGGGTTGTCGGATTTGAATCATGCGCGGCACGGCACGATTTCTTCTTCGTGGGAGCGTTATGGCACATGGAAGGGTATCGCGAGCGAAGCGGATGCGCCGAAAAATGCGTATGAGCTGGAGATTTTGACAAAAGGCCTCTTTAATAAAACGCGGTTTATTGACGTGCTTCAAAATTTTATTGTGTTTGAGGCGGATAGCGATGGCGAGGCGGTGAGTTTTATAAAAAAGATGTGTTTGTATCACCAGTATTATGGAGTAAATAAAATTGTCGCGAGCACATTGCGGTCGGTGGGCGGCGAGCAGGAACATAAAATCGGTGTCTTTTGGCACACGCAAGGGTCGGGCAAGTCGCTGTCAATGGTTTTTTATGTGAATAAAACACGGCGGTTGGCGGAACTCAACAGTCCGGCATATGTGTTTTTGACTGATCGCGAGGACTTGGACGATCAACTGCATCGCTTATTTAAGCGCGTGGGGTACGGGCCTTTAGCGCAACGCGCGGAAACTATTTTGGATTTGCGGAGGAAAATTAAAGAGTTTGATATGGGTGCTCGCAACCTGATATTTTCTACGATTCAGAAATTTCAGGATTATAAAGAGGAGTTCAAAGATTTTTCGTCGCGGGAAAATATTATCGTGCTGGCGGATGAAGCGCACCGCACGCAATATAGCGGACTCGCGGGCAATGTGCGTAAGGCGCTGCCCAAGGCCAGTTTTTTGGCAGTAACCGGCACGCCGATTGCCGCCGCGGATGGACGTAATACCCAAAAAGTATTCGGCGAAATTGTAAGTTCGTATAAAATTGGGCAATCGGTGGATGATGGCGCCACGGTTCGTATTTATTACGAAGGCAGATTGGTGCCACTACATGTTTCAGATCATCTTATTGATAGCAAACTTGATGAATATTTAGGTGAGATCCCAACGGATGATAAGGCAAAACTACAGAAAGAAGTTGCGGCGTTAGAGCTTGTGGTTGGACATCATGAGCGGGTAGCGGAGATCGCAAAAGATATCGTAGCGCATTTCAATCAACGTCCGCTGGAAGGTAAGGCGATGGTGGTTACTATGAGCAGGCGGATTGCGGTTGATATGTACGAAGAGATTAAAAAAATCTCCGGCGCACCGGAGTGCGCGGCGGTTATTTCGGGCATGGAGGACTTTTCCGGCAAGATTCAATCCGAGCATAACGTCAAAATACTGGAGAAACGATTTAAGAAGGCCAACGATCCACTTAAAATTGCGATCGTCTGCGATATGTGGTTGACCGGCTTTGATGTGCCATGTCTGCACACCATGTATCTCGATAAACCGCTCAAAAACCACGGGCTGATGCAGGCGATTGCTCGCGTGAATCGCGTGTATAAAGATAAACCGGCCGGACTTATTGTGGACTATATTGGCATTGCCGAACACTTAAAAAAAGCGCTTGCGATGTACGGGTCAGAAATCACAAATGACGACCTTTCGCAGCTTGAAAAAGTGGTCACGCGGATGAAGGAATTACATCACAAAGTAGCCGGATTTTTTGGTGATCTTGACTACACGGGCTGGCGCAAGAAACAGGGCAAAGAACTTTCAGTTTTAATGCGTGAAGCGATTGAGCGTGTTATTACGGGACCGCGCGGAGTTCACTCGGATGATAAGAAGATGCTCTATTTTGGCGTGGTTGCAACGCTTGGGAAATTGCATGCCTTTGTAATGCCAGAAGATCAGGCAATGCAGGTACTGCCCGATATTCAATTTTTCCAGGCAGTGAAAGAAGGAATTGCCAAACTTACCGTAGTGCCCAAGACCGTATTCCCGGAGGAAACTGAGAGCGCGATCCGGTCGCTTATTGCGGATGCGGTGCGCGCCGAAGACATTATTGATCTATTCAAGAAAGACGGTGAAAAGGGGAGAATTTCAATTTTTGACCCGCGTTTTGAAGAGGAGATTAAGAAAGTGCGTTTCAAAAACTTAGCGGTTGATGCGGTGCGAAAATTACTTGATAAAGAAATCGTTGCTCGTATGAAGCGCAATAAGGCACGTTATGAAACGATGCTTGATACATTGAAACAATTAATTGAGAAATATGAAAACAATGTCATTAGTTCCGCTGAAATTATTAAGCAACTAGTGCAAATTGCGCTTGAAATTAAAAAACTTGATCAAGAAAGTTTGGCGAGCGGATTGTCGGAGGAGGAGATTGTGTTTTATGACACACTAGTTAAGGACCCATATCTCAAGGAAGCGGGCATTGATATAAAAAACTTTGTTAAGGAATTGATTAGTCGTATTCGCCGCGATTTAGCGATTGATTGGACGAATAACGACGTTATCAAAGCGCGTATCCGACAAAACGTGCGTTTACTTTTGATCCAAAAAGGCATCATTGAGCAGATGCAAACGGAACGACTTATTGAATCAATTTATCAGGAAACGATTCGCGTGTATCGGGAATATATCCCTGCTTAACGTGGGGTTTTCTGCTAAACTAAATTTATGAACCTATTTATAGCATTTTTTATTGGGGTGGTGGCGGGCGCAGCGGTCATGAAGTGGCGGGGCGGGGAAAAAGATGGAGGCGGGGAAGGCGGAGAAAATATCGTTCAGAAACAAACGCGGGAGATGGGGGAGAATTTGGAGAAGATAAAGGTAGTTCTTCGGCAAGATCAGGACATAAATAACAACGATGTTCAGAAATTGCTGAATGTTTCAGATGCGACCGCGACCAGGTATTTGGAGATTCTGGAAAAAGAGGGTCTGATTCGTCAAGTCGGCCGAAGCGGCCCGGATGTCTATTATATAAGAGTTAAATAGGCAATCGGCTCACCTGACGCGTCAGGTGAGCCGATAAATTTTCTGTTTAATCCCCACGTCTAAATTCCGTATTTTTAGGTCTCTAATTCGTGCGAATAAGCGAATAGGCGAATATAAAAAAACGTGATAGAATTGTATATAATCATTTTATGAAACAAGTGGAAAAAATATTGAAAGCATTGGCTAACTGCAGACGGCTGGCGATTTTAGTTTATCTTGGCAAGTGCGAAAAAGCGACAGTGGGTGAAGTCGCGCGCGAAATCAACCTTTCATTTAAGGCTACGTCAAAGCATCTGGTCATCCTGCGCGGAGCAGATATTATTGACCGCGGACAGTTGAGTCTCCGGGCGCAGTATAGTTTAAATAAGCCCCTGTCGAGCATAGTAAAATTGGTTCTCTCTATTTTTTGATTTATTAATCCTCTAATTCGCGCGAATAAACGAATAGGTTGCAATCAATATATAATTTATTTATAATCATGTATAATTATGACTGATTCAATTGTTGCAAGAATGGATAAAATGTTTAGGGTATCGAAAGACGTTGCCGATCGAGTCGGGATTGCGTCAGAGAAAATCGGCGATAGTTATGTATTATATGAGTCTCGTCCGGTCTGGGGTGATAATTTAAAACCTTGGACAAAATCTGAAGTGGCGAAAATCACTTTTGTTAAACGACGCAAAATATGGAAGTTATTTTGGAAGCGCGCTTCAGGAAAGTGGGAGCCATATGGAGAATATAAATCAATTAATAATGCTTTGAATATTGTAAATAAAGACACGGACGGTTGTTTCTGGGGATAATATGAGATTTCTTATATATAAAATTTGGACGGCACTAAGGGTTCGGTTGACTTATTGGTGGTGGATTTTAAAATATCGCGGAAAGAAAAATATTCCGTTGGAAGTGGTTTTGGGTAGAATGGATGAAACAATGAAATTACTTTCAGAGAATATTTTAAAAGCCGTACAGGCATCATCGGCAAATATGTCAGAAGACGAGAGTAAAATGGTGCGCGACTTACTTGCTAAATTGCGGGAACTGGAGGAAGGAGTCGCAGACGCGACAAAGCAGGATGCTCACCGGCAGATTTTATAACTCTTTTTCAAAAATCATTTTTAGAATGCTCGAATATCAGGGTTAAATAGGCAATCGGCTCACCTGACGCGTCAGGTGAGCCGATTGTGATAACGTAATATATTTAAGTCAGTATGTTATAATTAAAATTAATCATTATTAATTTATAAATTTTAAATAAAAAAATTATGCAATTAATCGGAGGGTTGTTGTTGGCGTTGGCTTTGACAGTGGGTTTGGAAACGGCCAATTTTGTGAGCGGGGGAGAAATGTACCTCGCTAATTTACAGTTGTTAGCGCAAGATACTGGAGGCACCCTTCCACCTCCACCACCGCCTCCACCGCAAGAGTCGGTACCGCCACCTATGCCAATGACCGCGCCGGAGGCGCCGTCAACAACTGTTTCTCCATCCACTTCAACTCACGAGGGAACTATGCCAGCTATTATGCCGCCGCCCATGCCGCCATCTACATCCGAAACTCATCCTCCAATGATGCCGCCACCGCCTTATCAAGACGGAGGGATGCAGCCTCCGGTGCCTTATTATAATAGAAGCGGGGGAACGACGGAGCCGTCTCAATCTCATGGAGAAGGCGGTTTTATGGAAACTTTGCCCCGAGGAGGAGATTCCGGCTTGGAGCATCAAAATGAAAAACCTCCAATGATGCCGCCTCCGCTTAGAGAAGGTGGTTTTATGAATTCTTTGCCTCGAGGCGGAGATTCCGGATTGGAGCATCAAGTTGAAAGATCTAAAATGATGCCACCTCCTCCGCCTTCCGGCGGGCCGCGTCAAGGTGGTAAGTCTATGTATCCACAACCGCCGTCAATAAATCCGTTTGGCGGAATGCCCAAGAGCGGTCAGGGAAATTTTAAAATGATGCCGCCACCGTCCCCAATGCCACGAGGAGGCGGGAATATGCCTCCGTCCGGAAACATGATGAAGCAATTTGGCTCTTTTGAGAATAAATCAGAGAGCGGCGGTTTTGAAAATGAAAATTTTGAAGGAGAGGAAGAAAATAATTCTTTAGATCAACGAGAATTGAGTCAAGTGCTCGCGGAGATAAAAAAGATGCAGGGTGATGTGAGGCGTCTTCAATCGCAGGTTAAAAAATCTGGTTTGGGTGGGGATATAGCTCAAAAACTTTCCGACATCGCGGCGGACTTACAGCGCTTCCAAGGCGCGCTTGCGGGCTCGGGTGATGATGACGAAAAATTAGACGCCATTCATGAGTTTAGAAATGGAGAATATAATGAAGCCATCAATGAAATTCGTTCGATGGTGGAAGTGCCGCAAGAAATTAAAAAGTTTTCTCAAACTATAAAGCGTTTGGAGAAAATCGTTAAGACTAAAGTTATTAAAAATCTAGGCGTTGATTTGGGACGTGTGAACGCGGACATCGCCGAGATGAAGCAAACGCTCCAAGAGGCCCAAAATGCTTTGAACGGCGGTGATTATGAAGAGGCGCGTTCCGCTTTGCAGGATTTTCATAGCGAAGGCGGGCCTAAAGAAATAGAAAGCGCTTTGTTTGGGGTGAGGGACGCTAAGACTTATTTGAAGCGTGTGCGTGACTCGGCTGTTAAATCCAAATTGGAGGGCATTATTCAAGAAGCTATCAATTTGATTAATAACGGAGAGTATCGCGACGCCAAAGAGTACATGGAAGCGCGGATGGTCGAGATTGTTGGTTAAAATTCTCTAATGTGATTTTGAGGAGTTGAAAAGCATTATTGGGCTGGAGTGATTCGGCCCGATTTTGTTTTATTAAAATTTTTGATTTTGCCTGTGGATAAGTTATATGGTGATATATGATAATATGAGAATATTATCAAGATTATTTTATTTAGTTGTACGCCACTATGCTAAATTATGCCACTCGTCTAGTTATTGTCAGTGGTTTTTTTTTATTATTAATTTCTAATTTTTCATATGTATCAGCGCAAGAAGCTCTCCCCGATCTCATTGTTGAAAATGCCGTTTTAACCGCCACCAATCTTTCTTTTACAGTCCGCAACCAAGGCACGGCGTCTTCCGGCGAATATCATAACAAAATACAATGGACCAATGCCGACGGCGTGAGTGTCACCGGTACGTCATATACCGAATACGGCCAAAGCTTCAATCTCGATCCAGGCGCGTCTTTACCCGTTTCTGTCACCTTTGCTCCGCCGAATTATCTCGCGACTCCTCCGGCCAATGCCCGGTATCTGCGCATTACCGTTGATTCCGGTCTCGCCGTTACCGAACCGGATGAAAACAACAATGCGAGGGAAGTTGCGAGGCCATCGTCTGCCGGCGGCGGTTCGTCCGGCGGTTCATCGGGTTCGGGTGGAAGCGGAAGCGGCGGTTCTTCGGGTGGTAGCTCCGGTGGCGGAGCCGGAGGATCTTCCGGCTCGAGCGGCGGTAGCTCCGGCGGCGCTCCGGTTCCCGAAAGCGGCTCGGGGTCAAGCCTCGCTACATGGAGTCAACTCGTAAGCGGCGTTTCTAATGATTTGAATAGCGTTGAATGTCCGGCCGAGAGTATTTGCTACATCGTCGGCGGCGCGCCTTTTATTGGCGGCTCCGGCGTGATTTTGAAAACCATAAATGGCGGTGATAGCTGGGTTAGCCAGAGTATTCCGATTACCAATCCTTTGCGCGGTATTTCTTGTTTGAGCACCGAGCTTTGTTACGCCGCCGGTGATGGCGGAGCATTGCTTAAGACCGTAAATGGCGGCGGTGCGTGGACGCGTCTAGCCGCGAACACTGTCGCGGGCGAACAATACTATTGGGATATAGACGCAGTTGATGCTTCTAATGTTACAGCTGTTGGCAATGCGGGCATAATTTACAGGACTACAAACGGCGGTGCTACCTGGACGCGGATGACGTCCGGTACTGTAGAAAATTTGCATAACGTTCATTTCGCCGGCGCGATCGGCTGGATCGCGGGCACGGGAGGTAAAGTTTTGAAAACGATCAATGGTGGCTTGACTTGGTTTTCGCTTTCTACGCCCTCGGGCCTCAATGTTCTCTATAATATAGATTCAAACGGCAACAAGCTCTGGGTTAGCGGTGACGTGGGTAGGGTCATAAAGAGCGATAATGCCGGCTTGGGTTGGATATTGCTACGGCCGGATACGTTCTCCAGTTTTCGCGCCATTGATTTTTTGAATGAAACCGACGGCTTTATAGCCGGGAGTATCATTAGGCATACGACGGACGGCGGCGTGACTTGGACAGAAGAATATTTGAATGCCAGCGTAATTTTGCGCGGCATGGCTTGCCCCAGCGCCGCTGTGTGTTATGTAGTTGGTGATGACGGCATGATTTTGCGCCGTGGATCGGCCGGGGCGGCAAGCGATGCATCTGCCCCAGAGGAAGAGAGCGGCGCATCCGGCGGGGGCTTAAATTTTAGCCGTATCGCCGGCGCTTTTCGTAATTTGTTTAGGCGATCGGCTGAACCGGAACCGGTTACAGAACCGGCGCCGCCACGAAGGAGCGCGCCACCACAGGGCCCGGATCCTGATGGGGGAGAATCTACACCTCGTCCGGGCATTTCCCCTGAAGCCGGCCGACGTATTGCCGGAGCCGTGCGCAGTCTGTTTGAAAATAATTTGAACGCGGAGCAAAGACAGCGGGCGGAAGGTGCGTCCAAGCGCAATAGAGCCACCACAAAAATTCGCGGCCTCAATTTGAACCCGGGCGTTCTTAATCAAAATCGGGTTTTGCTTAACTTGTTCCCGGAAAAAGAGCTGTCAGTTGAAATTAAACAACGTCAAGAAAAATCCGGCGGTATTAAGATTTTCAAGGGAAATGTGGAAGGCGTTCCGGAGAGTAAGGCCAATTTTGTTTCCGTTGGCAATGTTACTGTCGGAAACATACACACTCCGGAGGGGATTTATGAAATTCGCTATGCCGGGGGCGGCGCTCACACCGTGCGGCTCGTGGACCCATCGTTGTTTAGAGAAATTCACCCGAAAGTATCTCCACCGGCTCCAAGTGGCACTGTGACTGCCACTTATACTCCGCCACCTCCTTCAGAAGTCGCCGATGCAGTCGTGGACGTGATGGTGCTCTTGACTATAGAGGCCCATGACGCGTTGGGCGATGATGCAGACGCTACGCAGGCTTTTGTGGAGTTGATGATCGCGGAAGCGAACCTTGCCTATGATTTGAGTAATGTTGGCATGCGTTTGAACCTTGCGTATTGGGCGGTTATTGGCGGTCAAATTTATCATGACGCGAGGAACGTAAGTTCAGATCTTGCGACGATGTCGGATACGACACCTGCCCCGAGCAATCGTTTGCATGGCTTTGTGGAGCATTTGCGCGATGAGTATGAGCCGGATATCGTCACTTTGCTTGTATCGGATGCCGGAAATGAAGGCCGGGCCTGCGGTATCGGATATATAATGAACGAAGAAAACGAATATCGTTTTGGCGACATCGCTTATAGCGTGGTGGATGTGGATTGCGTTAGTAATTATTCTTATATTCACGAGCTGGGTCATAATATGGGTCTTGGCCACGATAGGATAAATACCGAGGACGATGATGCCCCGCCGCGTTATTCTTACGCCTTTGGCTATCAGGATCCACAAGAAAGGTTCCGGACGATTATGGCCTACAATTGCGATGATGCCGATTGCCAGCGCATTCCATTCTTTTCTAACCCGAATATGACCTATGTGGGCATACCTTTTGGTACAGCAACCGAAGATAACGCTCGCGCTTTGCGCAATAGCCGGTTTGTCGTAGCTAATTACAGTGAATCGCGCGGAGACGGCGGTGCGGGTGATAGCGCATCTGATGCGGCTGATGCTCTGCGGCAATCGGCGGGCCAAAAAGCCGGAGTGGCTCCCAGCGGTCCTCGAGTCTTTAGGAACCTCAACCGCGTTATTCAAACCTTCTTTATGTTTGATGAAAAGAAAAAAGCCGAGTTGGGCCTTAAATTCGCGAACGAAGATCTTTTGGATGCTAAAAAATTGGCGGACATTGGTGATAGTCGCGCCGCGGAAGCCCAACTTGAGAGTTTTGGTAAAAACTTGGACAAGGTTGAAAACATTGCCAAGCAGTTGGATGAAAAAGATAAGACTAGCGCGCTGGAGTTTAAGAAAAACTTTATTGATAACCAGTTGAAACAGCAGGCCGTTTTGCGCGCTATTCAAAAAGAAACCGGGAGTGATGCAAAAGAAAAAATCCGCGATTTTCGGGAAAAAGAAGCCAATCGTACGGCGCGATCGTTAGAAAAAGTAGATCCGCTGGAGTTTCAAAAAATATTTGAAAAGACGACATCTTCGGCTTTGCCCGCTCTGGATCGGGTACTGGAAAAAGTTCCGGAAAAAACTAAGCAAGTTATTCAAGAAGTTCAGAAGAAATTAATGGAGGAAAAGGCCAAGGAGGCAAAACTTCCTTATACCAAATGTCCGCGCGACGTGAAGGACTTGATGTGCGGCGAAAATGGCCTCACCTATTTGAACCCCTGTTTTGCCGAAGAGTCCAATGTGAAAATCGCTTATAAAGGCGAGTGTAAAGACGAACAAAAATCGGGGGATTGCAAAGACGAGTTTAAGCCGGTTTGCGGCACTGACGGCCGGAGCTATAAAAACATTTGTGAGGCCTTGGATAACAAAGTCAAGATGTTGTATGAGGGTAAATGCGGAGAAGAAGTTAAAAAGGAAGAGCCGGTCGAGACCTCAACGTATAATATTTGCTCAAAAGAAGAGAAGGCCTTGGTTTGCGGAGCGGATGGCTTAACTTATTTTAATAAATGTTTTGCCGGAGCGGCCAAGGTGAAGGTGGTTTATTCGGGTGAATGCGGACAAAAAGCCGTGAAATCTCCCGATCTTTGCACTGATTACTACGAGCCGGTTTGTGGCGTTGATGGTAAGACTTATTTAAATTCGTGCGAAGCTGAAATGCGAAACGAGGTGAAGATTGCTTCTAAGGGTAAATGCGGAGAAAGTGAAATGCCCAAAGCTTCGGAATCTACAACGGCCGCGCCGACCACTCCGGTACCCTATACTGCTTGCGATCGGAATATTAAGGCACTGGTTTGTGGTCAAAACGGTTTAACGTATCTCAACAAGTGTTTTGCCGAAGAGTCCAACGTGAAAATCGAGTATATCGGCGAATGCAAGGTCGTTAGCCAGCCCAAAGTCGCGGAGCCGACCTCAACAGTTGCTCCGACGCCTGTTGCTCCCACAGCTGTCGCGCCAACTCCGGCCCCAACGACAACGACCCTTTCTTGCTCCAAAGACGCGGCCTATGTTTGTGGCGCGAATGGCCTGACTTATTTGAACGAGTGTTTGGCTAAGCAAAATAACGTTACCGTTGCTTATAAGGGTCAGTGCCAAGTTACGACCACATCGAGCGTTGCTCCAACTACCGAAAAGATTGGTACCCCTTCGATACTCATTCCGGTGGTTACGGTTTTGAAGCCGGTTATATCGACCTTTGCGGCAAGCCCGACCGCGATTGCCATTAAACAATCATCCACATTAAGTTGGGTAGTTTCCGGCGCCGATAGCGTGATTCTCGCGAATACCAAAGAGTCCTTGCCGGTTTCCGGCAAGAAAGTTGTTACTCCCGTGGGGACGACGACATATACCATTACGGCTACCAATAAAGCCGGATCAGTTAGTGCCTCCGTAGTAATATATGTTAAATAGAGGGCGGCCTCTTTTATCGGCCCGGGAGTTTACACCGCGGCGCGCCGGTTTTCTAATGTGCTATAATTAAATTATGATGCAATATATGTATGGGTCGTGGGGGATGTCGGCCGGGTTTGGGCTCGTTGGGGCGCTCACTTGGCTAGTGATTCTCGCCGACTTGATCCTTCTGGGCTTCTGGCTCTGGAAGCAGGTTAAGAAATAATTAAAAACTCCTCTGATAATTGTCAGAGGAGTTTTTAATTTAATAAAAAAAACATCCGCGAACGGATGTGTGAGGTTAGACTTGGCTCCCGATAACATTTCGGCTCTTTCCTATGAATTTCAGCTACGACTTTGTTAAAAATATTAAACAGATTCTCTGAATATGCTGAATATTTTTAACTTTGTCTCGCTTGAAATTCATCAAAAATAACTCGAAAGCTTATCGGAAGCCAAGTCTATTAATAATTAGTAGGCTTCGCCTTGAGCGTAAGGCTTTTTAAACGAATGACTCAGTCCTTTTACCCAATCTACTCGGCGGTTGCCGCAGTTGCAGCGTTTGCTTTCTCCATCCCAGCCGTCGCAGTCTTCACAATTCTTACCGCTAAAATCAAATGGCCCACCTTTTTTCTTTTGGAATTCCACTTCTTCTTGGAAAGCGATTTCATCGGCTTGAGTAATAGCATCTTTAGCGGTGAAATCTATACCCATTTTTTTGCCTTTTGCCGTGAGGTAGATAATGGCTTCGGCCGCAAGAGCTATGTGATTGTTTATGGCTTCTTCCCTTGCGGTTGCGAGTCGAGCGGCATTGATAATTTCTTGAACCGCGCGTCTTACATCAGCTAGATTTTTTTGCCATGGATGAGTCGGGGATTGTTTCTTGAGATATCTTATGATTTTGTGATGATTGCCAAAGATTTTTGAAGCATCATCAATCAGTTTTTTAAGAGCTTGAGTTTTCTCATTATGCTTTTTCATCAGTTCTTGATTGTAGTCAGTTGTTTCTTTCTCCCATTTTTCCCAATCTTTAGCAGTTGCTGTGATAAGTAGGGCGTGGTGTACTGTAAAAGGATAGGGTGTTTTGAGTTCCATCGTTCTCCCTCACATGTTGTCTTTTACTTACTGCATATTATAGCAAGTTAATTTCAAAAAGTCAAGATTTCATAATTTGACATCGTTTGCGTGATAATGTATAATGTATCGGAAGATCGCTAGAGTAGCGGTCATTCGAAATCAAGGTTTGGAGGGAGAAATTTGCGGATTTTGGACATTCCATTGCAATCCGATCGGTGGGGTTATGGCGGATCAAGAAGTGTTAAGCCGACCATTAGTCGGGTGAATAATGAAGATTTTATTCGTGAAGTGTTGGGCGCCCCCGAGAAGATCCATTTCTTGAGCCGGAAGGATCGTTACCATGTGAAAGGCGAGAGATATGACGTGGCTTCTGTAAGCTTGGGCATCCAGGCGATTCATGAGGCTTTTAGTCAGCATGCGTCTTTAACGCTTAACCCTGATCTTTTGTGGTATATGATTGCGCACGAGTTGGCGGTGTGTGTGAAACAGAACGCCGAGCGCTATGCCAATTTTTTTAAAGGCGATGTGAAAGAAAAGAAAGAGATTGTAGTTCGAGACGATAGTTTGATCTATGACGGCGACAATGACTGGATGAGATCTATCAACCTGGTCAGGAATCCTTTGCGCGAAGCGTTGTCTGAAGAGACTCTTGATCTTTTTACTCCGCGTTTTAGCACCTCGACTCCAGAGAGTGAGGTATCGGTTTTGGTTGCGTTTATGGACATTGTCTCATCTTATTACAAATTTAAGTGGCAGACTATGTGTGGCATCCCTAAAATTCGACTTGAAGGAACCCCTGAAGATTGGAATTTGCTTTTGGAGCGAGCCGAAGCCCTAAAGGGCGTTTTTAAAAACGAATTAGCTCCGTACTTTGATGATTTGATTCCGGTTTTGCGTGAGATTGCCCGCACGGCAACCGGAGGCGATATCAATATTCAGTTCTGGCAGTCGATTTATAAGTACAAGCATCAATCAGGCGGGCCGAGCGTAACCGGTTGGATTACGGCTTTTATGGCTTACATAATGACTGACAAGGGCTTTGTGGCTAAAGAGAAGTATGATTGGAGAGCTTTGGATCGTGCATTTAGTGGTATTTCAACTAATAGTTTCCCGACGCACGTGTCTAAGGTGCCGTTTGTATGGGAGTATTATGGGAAGATGATCCCCATGATGTTTGGCGCCGGAATTTTTGGCATTGATTACGATGATGGTTTCTTGGCCCCGCGATTGGGCTTTGGGGTATTTGAAACCCGGTTGTAAAAATAGTTTTAGGATTGCCTATCAAGCTTCGACTTGATAGGTTTTTTTATTTTTAAATTTGATATAATGGATTTATGAATGAAAAAATATTTGAGTCAATTAATAAATCAGAAGGCGGGCGTGAAATAAAAGATAGCGAGGTTATTAAAGCCTTGAAAGAGAAGGGGATTGAAGATGAAGGAACGCGTAAGCTTTTGATGAGCTGGAATGAATGGTGGGAAATGAGGATCTCCACTCCTCGTCAAAACGTTAAATTTAGTTTAACGAAAGCCAAGCTGTACCGCGCAGCCGGATTTTTAGACGAAGCGTGGGAGAGCTTGGAGGTGGCGCGAATGGAGGCAAATGAATTGAGTGAAGACGCGCTTCGGCTAGAAGCCGAAACTATAATGGATGATATGGATGAAAGAGGCGCGTAATTATTGAAATGAAGATGTTGATAACCAAATAGCGCAATATTTAGATAACTTGTATACTTAATAGTATAGTTTAAATATTTTTTTATGGAGAGCGGTAATACAAAAATAATTGTGTCAGTTATTATAATTTTAGCGCTTGCGGCGGGTGTCGCGTGGTTTGTGTTTTTTAAAAAGGGCGCGGAAGTCAAAGAGGAATCTGAAAGTTTAGGAGGGCAGATTTCCTCGGCGGTCGAAAATCCGGTATCACAACTGCCTGAGACCAACCCTTTTCAAGGGGATGTAAATCCTTTTGGGGCCGATACGAACCCGGCTTCGTCTGTTAATCCATTTACCAATCCTTATAAAAATCCATTTGAATAAAATATTAATATAAAGACCACCGCTTTATGAATACTTATAGTTTTAATAAAAATTTAATAACTTATTTTTCTATTGTTGCCACAGCGGCATTTTTATTTTTCGGCTTCAATGCTCTTGCCCAGCAGAGCGGGTCTTCCAATTCGTTTGTTGAATTAAAGAAAGATAAATCATCGGGTTTATTTACGTTGACTATGCGGGATCCCCAAGGGATTCAGGAGTTTTCTCTTAAGCCGGCGGGCAATAAACTGCCGTATAGCGGGTTGTTGTCGGGGTGCCCCTCGTCGCGTGTTTTAACTAACGTGCTTTTCAGCGAGCCGGAGGATTTTACCCCGAATATGGATGTTTTAATAATTGACTGCGCTGGCAATGAAGCGCGGCTTATCATGCCGCCGACTAAAGACGGTATTACGAGGTCAATAACCAAACCGGCCGAACCCAAGCCCGAGCCGGAAGTTGTGAAGCCGTCTAAAATCGAAGAAAAAGAAGAGGTGAAGAAAGAAGAGGAGGAGGTGAGAAAGAGAGAAGATGCTAAAAAATCAGATGAAGAGACTGATACTGTTTATCCAGTTGAAGAATTAGGCGGTTGCGCCAGTGAAGACGAATGCAAATCTTATTGTGAGAAACCGGATAATTTTGACGCTTGCCTTGATTACGCGGAGGAAAATAATTTAATCAGCGAAGACGAAGTCGAAGAAGGTAGAAAATTTGCTTCGGTTGCCAAAAACGGCGGTCCGGGAGGATGCAAAACTGAATTTGAATGCCGCGCTTATTGCGAAGATTTAAATAATTTTGAAGAGTGTCTTGAACTTGCCGAAGAGTTTGGGTTACAAGAGGACGATGATATTAAATTAGCCAAGAGAATGGTGCCGCTTCTTAGAGATGGAAAAATGCCGGGTGGGTGTAAAAGCGAAGCCCAATGCGAGGCCTATTGTTCGGAATCGGCGCATCTTGATGAATGCGTGGCTTTTGCTAAAGAGAATGGATTGTTGTCTGATGAGGAATTAGCCGAAGTTGAAAAATTCATACCGCTTATAAAATCCGGTAAAACTCCCGGCAAGTGCGATTCTAAAGAAGCTTGCGAGCTTTATTGTTCCAATGAGGAGCATATTGATGAGTGTATTGAATTTGCCGATGATTATAGCGTTTTGCCTGATGATGAGCTAGCGCAAGCGAAAAAAATGTTGGGGTATATAAAATCAGGAGAGACTCCCGGCGGATGTAAATCTAAGGAGAGTTGTGAGAATTATTGCGGCGACCCTAACCATATTGACGAGTGCATAGCTTTTGGAGAAAAGAGCGGGGTGATACCAAAGGAAGAATTGGAACAGATAAAGAAAATTTTACCGCTTATGAAAAGCGGGAAGATGCCGGGTGGTTGCAGGGGCAAACAGCAATGCGAAGCATATTGCGACGCCGAAGAGCATTTTGAAGAATGTATTAATTTTGGTATTGAGGCCGGATTTGTGAAACCGGAAGAAGCGGAGATGATTAAGAAAACCGGCGGCAAGGGCCCCGGCGGATGTAAGGGGCGCTCGCAGTGCGAATCGTTCTGTCGAGATCCTAAAAATCAAGATGAATGTTTAGAGTTTGCTTTGAAAGCCGGCTTAATGAGCCAGGAAGAATACGACAGAATCAAACAGTTTAGCCAAGGAGGTGGAGGTTTTGGCGGAGGCCCGGGCGGATTTTCCGGACCCGGTGGCGGGGGTCCCGGTGGCCCAGGAGGTTTTAGCGGGCCGGGTGGCTGTACGTCACCTGAAGAGTGCCAGACATATTGCTTTGAGCATTTTGATGAGTGTAAGAGTTTTATGCCTCCGGGCGGAGGATCTGGAGGAGGAGGTTTCCCTGGCGGAGGGTCTGGGGGTTTTAGCGGTCCCGGAGGATGCTCGAGCCCGGATGAGTGTGAAGATTACTGCTCCGAACCATCTCATATAGATGAATGCCAATCTTTTGGCGGCGGTAGTTCGGGTGGTGTTCCTCCTGGTGGCGGCTTTGGAGGCGGTTTCCCGGGTGGTGGTTCCGGGAGTTTTGGAGGCCCCGGTGGATGCAAGAGTATGGAAGAATGTGTGGCGTATTGTGAAGATAATCCCGATGATTGCGAGGGATTTGGTCCTCCATCCGGAGGAGGTGGATTTGGCGGTGGTTTTCCTCCTCCCGGTGACTTTCCCGGAGGCGGGTTCGGTGGGGGAAGTGGTGATGGAGGAGCCGATAAATCAGCGATGTGTCCTAAGATGCCGACTGTAAATGAATGTCCTTCGGGGGAGGAGAGGTTTGTAGCTTATAAGTCCGAAGATTGTGGGACATATTATAATTGTCGTCCGAAACAACAGGCCGAAGATCAGGTTTCGGTAGGAAGGCAAGGGTGCGTGGAGCCGCCTTCGGGATTGGTTAGTTTTTGGGATGGAGAGAGAGTCTCCGGAGCGACTGTGCCCGATATACAAAATGCTCATAATGGAAATATTTCAGGAGGGGTTAATATTGTTTCAGGGAAAATCGGGAATGCTTTTCAGTTGAATTCGGGAAGAATTACTATGGGCGATCACTCGGGTTTGAATTTTGGCACCGGCTCTTTTTCATTGGAAGTCTGGTTTAATTGGGCGGGAGGCGCCGGATCATCAGCTAATAATATTTTTAGAAAATCAAATTATCCTGTTTCGGGAGATGGCGCCGGTTATTGGCTTCGAACCGGTAGCGACGATAAGATATTGGAGTTTTTTACCGGAGAAACAGTGGGGAATCCGGGTAAGCCGCGCGGGAGGATTACCACTCCGGTTAGTACTAACACTTGGTATCATGCTGTCGCGACTCGCGACTCCTCCGGCTTGATGAGTTTATATTTGAACGGCGAACTTAAAGGAACGGCCGAAGCGTCGGGCGCGAATACCTCAAGCGGAGCTCCGTTTGTGTTGGGCGCGTGGGATGACAGGTTTGGCGTTACTGAATTATTTAACGGCATATTGGATGAAGTCTCGGTGTATAATCGCGCGTTGAGCGCGGATGAGGTAAGAAAGCTTTATAATGCTCCGGGCGGCAAGTGCGTAGCTCAATCAACTTCGGGCAGGTCATCCGGCTCCGGGGGTGGCTATGACGGAGGTTATGGGGGGCTGTCACCCGAACAATGCTCATCATATTTTAGCAGTGTGCCCCAATGCGAATACGCGGGGCCTCCGGGATCTCAAAATTATAATTACTGCAAGCAGTGTTATCCGGATAGATAAAAAATTTCCCCTTTTTGGGGAGTTTTTTTATCTATTTTTACGCGCAGTGGAAGTCTGCATATTTTTCATCATCAGTAAGCATGGGCAGAGATATGTAATTTATTTTTTTTCGCTTACGCCTCTTATTTTTTTTGTGGTTCTTTTTTTGGGAGAATGATGGGCGGCGGCGGGCCTTTTTTGGTTTTAGTTTCATTCGTGGGCGCGGTAATTGTTGGCGTCTCTTTCGGTGGTTGATTAAACGATCGGAATTGCAGAAGCCACATGGCAAATTCAAATTCGGTTAGCAAATCCATATTGTAAAGCGCTGGGGTGCCGGGTTTTGTATAATCCGGCGTGTAGCCGTGTTTATATTCAGCCTCATTTATAGCATTCCAGAAGGCGATATAGTCTTTGCCTTTGTACCCAAAATGGAAATGATTATTCGGTGTGCCGGCTTCTTCCAAAATGATTTTTCTAAGTTCTCCAAAGGTAGGCACTGTCTTCCACTCCTATTTCTTCGATGCTCGTATCATACCTCATCTTACTTTAGTAGTCAAATCAAATATTGTTGACTTTTAATTTATTGTATGTTATACTAGTGAATTATGAAAGTATCTATTTTGATACCTTGTTTTAATGAGGAAAAATCAATAGAAAAGTGTGTTTTGTCTTGTCTTAATCAGTCTCGAAAACCTGATCAAATAGTGGTAGTCGATGATTCAAGCACCGACAAAACCCCCGATATTTTGGCTCGTTATAGGGGTCAGATTAAGATTGTGAGAACTCTAAAACGTACCGGTAAAAAAAGTTCAGCTCAAGAGTATGGCTTAAAATTTATTGAAGGCGATATTTTTGTTGTTACCGACGGCGATACTGTTTTACATAAGAATTTTATCAAAAATATTATTAAGGGATTTAATGGTTCAAATATCGTAGCCGTATCGGGTTATGTAAAGAGTATTAAATATAATTGGCTTACAGCTTGCAGGGCCTTTGAGTATTCACTTGGGCAAAATGTTCATAAATTAGCGCAGAGTTTTATTAATTATCTTTTCGTTATCCCCGGAGCGGCGGGCGCTTTTGAAGTCGCTTTTTTTAAAAAATATCTGTCTTTCGAGCACGACACTTTGACCGAAGATTTGGACTTTACTTATAAGATCCATAAGGCAGGCAAGCGTATCGGCTATCGAAGAGACGCGATTGTTTATACTCAAGATCCTCCGAATATCAGGTCTTATATAAATCAAATGCGCAGATGGTATGGCGGCGGATGGCAAAATTTGATTAAGCACTTGGACATCTTAGAAAAACCGGCGCAGGCTTTGGAGCTTTCAGTGGTTTATATCGAAGGGTTAATATTTTCTATTTTACTCATGCTGCTTCCGATTATAAACATTAAGATCGCATTGTATACTTTGGGATTGCATTTTGTGATTACTGCGTTGTTATCAGTTTTTACCGCTATACGCGAGAAGCGAGCGGATTTGTTGATGGTACCGTTTTTTTACTATGTACCTACCTTTGTAAATGCTTGGGTGTTTTTAGAGCAATTTATTAAAGAAGTTATTTTGCGTAGGAAAAATTTAGTTTGGTTTACTCCGGATAGAATTAAAGTTTAAAATTATGGCACCTATTTTTGGTTTATCGATTTTAATACATTTTATGATTATAGCCATAGTAAAAGTGGTTGGGTTTTTTTCAAGAAAAAAATAATTTATGAAGATTTTAGCATATACAATTTTGACCTCCGTTATGATAGCGCTTTTGGCGTTGGGATTTTTTATTATAAGATTCGCCGTTATTTCTGATAATAATTTTTATTTAGCCACGATTGCTTTGAATAAAGTTTTTAGACCTGAAGCGGTTGGCCGAACTCTCGCATTGGCTGAGTTAAATTTAGACCATGACGTTCGGATTTCGGGAGATATAGTTATGTCTAAGTACGCATGCTTTCCGGATTTTAATTCAAAATCAATGAGAATTAAGGTTTCTATCGTGGATTTTTTGAATATAAATAGTATGGATAGTTCATTTGAAAATCGTACCGAATTTGCCGATTTTTTTGATATACAAAATTATAAAGGCACAAGAGAGCAAAATCTTAAATTACTTGATTTATTAAAATCACAAGCCGAACTTTGCAGGATTTTTTCGTAATTTGCCAGTGAGACTCGGCAGTATTAATTTTTTGCATATTTGACAACAATCATTTCATAATGTTATAATGTTTGAGGTTTTAAGAGAGGGGGGTTGATGAAATGAAAGACGTGGCGAAGCCATTGGTTTTGAGTAAGGAAAATTGTTTTCATGAACTATCCTCCATGGGGACGAAGGGTCAATTGCCGCTGGAAGTGGTTCATTTGGTTCAGAATTTGATTCTTCAAATGATTAAGAATTTAATTTCTGATACCGCCACTTCGCGCGACGTGGCGTTGGCTAAGGAATATTTATCAGATGGAATTCAGTTGGGTGATCGTCTTTATGATGTTTGCGTTTATGTGCCGAACGATAAGAAGCATGGGCGTTCATTTTTCACGCTAGTACGACGTTGGCCAAACGGGGAGTTGAAGCGGTTGGAGGAGGTGTAAAGATGAAAGTTGAGATCAGAGAAAATGAGATTGAGCTAATTCCCGAGAGTGAGCACGATCGAGACGCTATTGTGAAAATTTTTAGACAAGGAATTGTTTCAGTAAAAGATGGCCTTACAACCGACAGGAATTATCCGCCCAGCTCCAGAAAGACAAATTTGGTATTGTGTTTGCGCGATCCGAACAAATGGTAGCAAAATGGAAAGGAGAAAAATAATGAACAACTCCTATCGTTTTTGCCCGTGGTGCGGTGGAGGGCTTTCAGCTAGGGACGAAAAGGGTAAGATGTCATGCCTTAAAAAAGAATGCGGGTTTGTATTTTATAACAACCCGATTCCGGTGGTGGTGGCTGTGATACCGATGTATAGTCTAGATTACCGTTACCATCCGTTTAATTTGCCGAAAATAAAAGAATTCCCAAAGGGGGGATTGGTATGCGTAAAGCGTAAGTTCGCGCCGCATCCGGGCGAGTGGTGCCTGCCATGTGGATTCGTTGACGCACACGAAGATCCCAAAGATGCGGTCGAGCGGGAAGCGCTGGAAGAAACCGGTCTTAAGGCGAAGGCTTATGGTAATCCGATTGTGATTTGTAACTCTGGAAAGTCGAACAGATTAATGCTTGTTTACTTAGTATATCCTTGCGGAGGGGAGTTAAAGGCCGGAGATGACGCGGAAGATGTCGCAGTGTTTGGTTATGACAATACGCCGAATCTATGTTTTCCCGTTCATGTGGATGTAGCCAAAGGCTATTGGCGTGGCGATTTTCGTCCTTAAATATTTACCACGCGAAAGTTTTAAAATACTTCGCGTGGTTTTTTGACTAAAAATTTCATAATCCATATTTTGATGTTATATTATCCTCGTTCTTTGAAACCCCAAAAGATTAATTTTTAACTTCCGCCAATATGTCCGATCGTACATATTGGCGGAAAGTTGTGGGGCAAACTTATTTGCCTTTTACCTACTGGCATGTTATATTCTTACCGTCCTTTGATAATCAAGAAAGATTAATGTTTAATGTGACAAGGAATAATGGAAGACAAGCAGAAGACAAGAAAAAACAAAGAAAACGAAAGGAAAACCAATGCCTCCCATCAACCATCTCTCCGACCTAAATCCTGAAATATTAAAATTACCCCAATATCTCCAAGATGAATTTAATAAAAGATTTGATAAAGAAGGAACCGCAGATTATTTAATTCTAAGAGCCGAAGATTGCATAAAAATCATAGAAGTTGAAAAATGGGCAGAAATCAATAAAAAGAATGAATCCCTAAAACAGAAAAAGATAATAGAACAGAATAAATCCTATCTCCAACAATGGCAAAAACTCTATCAAGCAGAATGGAACATTGATATCAGAAAAGACCTAGAAAATCTCAAGATTCCAGAAAAACAACAAGGTTTTAACTGGCTTATCATAGTCCATAAATCCCTAAAAAACAGTCAAATCTACGCAAAACTCAAGGAAAAATTTGTTTGCTATACAGATTGTAATAATTTAGATGAAATAAAAGACATTGCCCAAAGACCAGATACAGACATCTACGCTATCTGGGTAAGGGACAGACTTGAAGCGGATGTTGAATTAAAAAACCTCTCTGCCGATCAAATTCAAGAACGAAACATCAACTCCATTACTCTAAAGGAAAGATTGCTTCTTGAGCTTTACTATTGGAGATTTAAAAAAAGCCTCTGGATATATACAACATGACACTCTGCGCCGGCTCGCGGAGCTCTGGGGGTAGTGTCCTCTACGTGGGCTGGCTTCGTGTCGATCAGATGCTCTTCGTCGGCTGGGACGGTGCGTCCTATGCCAATGGCAATCTGCGTTGTCGCGAGGTAATTTCTGCCCCTTAAATCTTTTAAACTTTTAACCTTCCCTCATAATCCCGTATTTGGGATTGTGAGGGATTTTTGTTTTGGGGTAATGAAGCGAGACTAACAAATTATTGACAAACGATTATTTTTTTGATATAATGGTTGAATGACCTGAATTAGTTGGTCATTCTAAGAGATTTAGTCGAGCTTTTAGGCAACGAAACAAAAGAATTGAAAATATGCAAGGAACAATTAAAACACTTATCCCAGGCAAACCATTTGGTTTTATTGCCCGCGAAGGTGAAGCGAAGGATTTATTTTTCCATGAGAGCGAATTAAAAGGCGTAACATTGGCCGAATTTAAAGTCGGCGATGTTGTTACTTTTGAAATTGGAGATGGAGAAAAAGGTCCTTTTGCCAAAGGCGTGTCACGCGTTTAAGCGTTGATGCTTAAAAATCACCCCGTTTGGGGTGGTTTTTATTTTAAAATAAAATACCGGCTCTGGCCGGCGGAGTAAATTTTGATTTATTTTTTATCCTCATCTTTCTTGTTTTCTTCTTTATCTTTACCCTTCAAACCCTCCTTAATGCCTTCGATGAAGCCTTTGACCGTGCCTCGCGCGGCGCCCTTAGCTCCATTTTCAGCCGTTTCTTCGATGTTATCTTTGATGCTACGCCCCACGCCTTTCAAGCTGGCTTTCTTGCGCGTGGCCGTTAGATCATCCGAGGTGTTATACAACTTATCCTTGCCGGCTGACCGGACAGTTAACTCTTCCATTACCAGGCCATTAGAGTAGGAAACTTTCAGCATGTTACCCCAAGAATCAGTTTCAGGCAAGTCTTCGGTGGGGTATTGCCGGTAAGTGCCAGAGGGGGTAGTCTCCTTGGCAAGTTTGTCTGCCCAGCTTTGGACTTTTGCCTCCGCGCTTCGTGCTAGGCGCGATTCTTCCATTGCTTGCTGGATGGAGGGAATCATAGAAATCACCACAATTACTAGAATCAAGGTACCGATAGCAACAGTAAGAATCTTAGGAATAGTGGAGCCGTTTTTGTCCATGTTTTCACTTCCTTATTTGAGCCTTGACTTATTATAGCAACTTACTATCTATTTGTCAATATGCGTGGGGATTGATTTATTTTTGTTGGTATGTTAATATCTGTTCAGTCCCCGATAGATGGATTGCGGGGTGGCGAAAGGTGGAGGGGAAAGCGTGGACGAGGTAAGGGCTGTCGGATCTTCTCTAGTTGATGAATTTGAGTTCGCAAAGGAGGCGATTTTGAGAAAAAGAGAAGATTTGAAGAATTTGCTCGAAACGAGAGACGCGCAGTTGGCGGATAGAGTTCTTGATCTTCGATCTAGAATCTTAGACGAAGTATTGGCATTCGTAAGGACGGCTGTAGCCGCGAAACAGCTATCGTGCAGGGTAACTCATGTGGAATTCCCATATGGTCCCAATAGTGAAGATGGAAGGGTCAGATACTTAGCTCTTCAAGATGTTATGAATTTGTTTAGGAAAGAGCCTTATAATTGGACTATTGGTGAGAAAAGCCAGGATAATCTTTTGAAGGCATGGCAGATGGGGGGTAAGGTAGAGAATATCAAGATTGATTACCAATGGGATATTTCTTGTTTGCTGATTAATGTTTAAGTAATTTATTTTTATTCCGCCGTAAAGATGGGCGGATTTTTTTCATTTGCTTTACTTATAGAATTATTATATAGTATGTTTAGATTAAATATTGGGAGAGAAAAGCGTGGCTCATGACGAGGATTTGAATCAAGAATTTGCCCGACTTTGCGACGCAGAAGATAAAAAACAGCGAGAGCAGAGCGTTGAAGATTTATTGCTTGCCAAGCATATTGATACGACATTGAAGACGTTTTTAAAATATTTGAATGAGGGATTGATTAATGATCAAATGAATGCTATAGAAGCGCTTGTAATTTTGGAAAAAAGAAAGTTTGAATTGATTGGCATTGACCCGGAAGAAGCGGAAGAGTCGGAGGAGGACTAGATGAGAGAAGATGTGTATTATGGCATTCCGGAAAATATAGTTGATACGCATGATTGGGATTGGCATTTCAGTGATCGGTGGATGCCTTGCAGATTTTGTGGGACGATAAAGTGTAAAATGGAGTCGGGGGAATATTCATATGAATCTGAACTACCGCCATGTGGAGATACCATCCCCGAAAAGTTCCTTCCGCCTTGTAGGCAGAATAGATTGCCCGAAGGTAGCTATGTGGTTAAGATATTAACTTGCATGAGGTGCAAGAATGTTATTACGCGCCCCGATGGCGCATGCGTTTATGGGTGTGGAGTTGGCGCCGATGAAAATCTTGTTGTGTTGATGAGAAAGCAATAAGGATATTTAATTATTACCGCCTCAATGGCGGTTTTTGTTATCCACAACAGCTTAATTTTTAGCGTGGTATAATGAACTGGTAAGTTATATTTCCGCACGTCTAAATTTTGGTTATTAAATAATTTTTACGGGCGGTTTTATTTTTATGGAAATAGCTAATTTTATACATCCGGAAGCGCCTAAGAAAAGAGAGGCGTCTCCCGGGGAAAATTTAGAAAAAAAGTTTGACAGCGTGAGTCAAGGCGAGCGAGAGCGGATGGTTGAGGAGGTGATTGAAATTAAGAAGCATGGCAATTGGCTCCAGCAATTTATTTTTAAGCATCAAGATTCGCTTAATTTGTCGGAGAGTTCGCTCTCTGACTTGTTATACGTTGCCAAAGACCGACTTAATGAATTTGAAGGCGAGGGCACTGATGATGCTATTATTTCCGCCGGCGTGTTAAAAGAAGAAATTAAATGGTTTGATAGGAATAAAGATGTTATGAAATTAGATTTTCTTAAAGATGTTATGAAAAAATTAGGTCAGAAAGAGCGGGAGTTAATGTTTAAAATCGAATCTGGAGAATAAATTTATGGAAAAGTTTCAACTTTCAAAAAAAGAGAAAAAAGGTATTGCAAAAATAGTTAAGATGGGCCAAAAGGAGGGGGAGCGATTTCGAAGCATGTCTCCGGAGCGACAATTAAAAGAATTAGATTTGCATTTAGATAATCTCGTTCGGCATATAGAAAACATGCGCGAGATGGGGGATGATAAGAGTTTTTTAAACATGGAAGACTTGAAAGAGATGCATCGTAATTTTATGGACGCTAGGGCAGAAATTAGGAAAAAGTTAGAACAAGGAAAGAGTAATTTGTCATAGGAGGCGGGTTTTTTATATTCATATTATGACAGAAATTATTAAGGGAATCGGCGGGGCGCTCGGCGAAGGGTTGGCGGTTTCACTTGGGAAAACCGTGGTATTTGTAGTTGTGGCATTTTTGTTTTTTATTTTGGCTTCATTTATATTCGGTTTTCTATTTTTAGGTTTGTCAGTTTGGTTTTATAAATCGCGGAAGCCCAAATTGTTTTTATTTTTTGGGATTTTGTCCGCAATCTCTATATCTCTTTTTAGTTCTATTCTGCTAAGTAGCGCGTTGGCCAGCGACTTAACTTTGGCGGTTGTTTTGCTGCCGATATTTTTGATCTTTGGCGTAAGCGTTGTAATTAAGCAATATAAGAAAATAAGGTGAGGCCAGGAGCAATGGATAATTTTAAGGAAAAGTTAGAAGCACGGAATAAAAGTAAATTCGGGCGTTGGGTTAGATTTTATGATAACCTTTTTTATTGGATATTTTTTAAGAAAATTTATGAAAAAGTGATTGATATTTTTGATAAAGAATTAGTGATTTTACCTAATCAGGTTGTAATGGATGTGGCCTGCGGCACGGGCGAGATAATTTACAGACTGTTTAAAAAATATCCGAATTTTAAATTTTTTGGCATTGATTTGACTCCGGAGATGGTTTTAGCCGCGAAGGTCAAAAATTCAGAAAATAAGAATGTGAAAATTATTGAGGGCCGAGTCGAGGCAATACCTCTTGAAGACGGGGGAGCGGATGTTTTGATATGCACCGACGCTTTTCATCATTTTGCAGATGGGGAAGCGGCGGCTCGCGAATTTGCCAGAATTTTAAAAGTCGGAGGCAAAGTCTTGCTGGCTGATCCGCCGGCGAAAGCCGGATTTAAGGGAAAAGTTTTTGATTTTTTTGGGCGATTGATTGATGCCTATAATAAATTATATAGTCACGAAGAGGTGGTTTCGGTTTTTGAGTCTTCCGGATTTAAATTTGTTAAGGCGGATGAATTTTATTTCCATAAATTTTTTATTTTTGAGAAAATTTAATATGTTATAATTAAATTATGATTAATACACATAAATTAGGTTTGGTTTTCGGAACTTTCGCGGGGTTGGTTCACTTAGTATGGTCGATTGTCGTGGCTATGGGTTTTGCAAAGCCGCTTATGGATTTAATGCTAAAGCTTCACTTTATTAATTATTCTTTTACTATCGCCGATTTTAGCTTTAAAAAAGCAATCGCGTTGGTTGTAGCTACAAGCGTTGGTGGCTATATCGTAGGCAATGTTTGGGGGATAATATGGAATAGAGTGGTGGGAAAATAGGCATAAAATTCAAAACTCCCGTCGGGAGTTTTGAATTTTGGAAAGACTTGCGTAAATTGTTTTTTTATTATACAATGCATCAAGCTTAACAGAGGAGGAAAATATGAAAGTCATAGTTGACTCACAATCATCGTCAAAAGAGGGGGCTATTGTTTTGCGGTTTGACGCCGGAGACAATGTGATTTCCGGTCTTAGAGATTTTTGCGACGAGCGGCAAGTTGAGGCGGCGCAATTTTACGGCATTGGATCAACCGGCGATTTGATTCTTTCCTATTATAATTTGAAAACTAAAGAATACGAAGATAAGCAATTTAAAGAAGATTTAGAAGTTTTGGCTTTAAATGGAAATATCGGCTTCTTGTATAAAAATCACGGGGGGGAGTGTGAGACGATTGTCCACGCGCATGGCTTGTTTTCTGATAGAGCAATGACCGTAATAGGCGGCCATGTTAAAAGCCTTGTTGTTTCCGCTACTTGTGAGATTATTTTGCGAGAGATTTCAGGTGTCATAGAGCGGAAATTTGACGAAAAGACCGGTTTAAATTTGATGATCGCGGAGTCGGAGCGCAATTCCCCTTAGGGGGATTTTAAATTTTAAAAGTATTAGAATTAAGAAGTGAGGATATTTTTTATAATTTTTGCCGGTTTTATTTTTTGGCCGTTAATTTCTTTGGCGGAGGATATTAATTTTTCATCAAAAGATGTTTTGCAAGGCGATACGGTGGTTGTGAGTGTTTTTAATAAAATTCCGGTTGAGGCGACTTTGGGCGGATTATCCTCGTCTATTTTCAAATACAGGGACCATTATAGAATCGTATTTGGCGTTTCTCCGGATAAAAAACCGGGGCAATATAGTTTAAAAATAACCTTTCAAGATGGGACGATTTTTGATGATTATATTAATGTAAGAAAGCGGAGATTTAGAATTGTTGAGTTGGGAATCCCCAAGGAGCTGGATCTAACCCCCAAAGCTTTAACAAAAGAGCTTGGCGTAATTAAAAAATCTTTATCTCCGATTTTGGATAGCGTGAATCCGCGAGTATTTTTTGATAAATCATTCGGATTGCCTTTGGCTGATAACAAAAGTATTTCCAGTTATTTTGGAGAAATTAGAAAAACCGGAAGCGAGTCCATCAGGCATTTAGGCGTTGATTTTGGGGCGCCGTTGGGCAAATATGTTTATGTCATAAATAGCGGGGTGGTTAGCCGCGCGTATGAGGATAAAGTTTACGGCAAATCAGTTATAATTGATCATGGAGCGGGAATTTATTCTTTATACCTTCACTTGAATAAGGTTTTTGTGAGTCAGGGACAATCACTTTCTAAGGGCAATATTTTGGGAACAGTAGGAAAGACCGGTTATGCCACTTCGCCACATTTACATTTTTCCGTTAAAGTAAGAGGAGTGTCCGTTGACCCCATTGGGTTTGTAAACGCATTTGCCGGTCAGTGAGTTATATAAACATATGGGTATTTTGAACAGCGTTTTCACTATAATAGGACTTATTCTTTTTGAGGTGATATCGAGCATCGATAACGCCGTTATTAATGCTCATGTTTTAAAGACATTACCCGAAAAATTCAGAAAGTTTTTCTTATTTTGGGGAATAATTTTCGCGGTTTTTGTGGTCAGAGGCGTTTTGCCGTTTTTGATAATTTGGATAGCCAACCCGGCGCTCTCTTTCATAGAAATTATTTCTTTCGCGTTTTCCTCTAGCTCCGATATCGCCGGGTATGTTCACGAAACTAAAGCCCTATTGCTTTTGGGCGGCGGAGTTTACTTGCTTTTTGTATTTTTAGGCTGGCTTTTTTTGGAAGAGAAGAATTACGCGTTTTTAGTTGAACATTTCATACATAGGCAAAGCGTTTGGTTTTATGCCATTGTCTCGATATTTTTGACAACAGTTATCTATTTTTCAGTTAGGATTAACCCTTTTTTGGCGCTTTCCGCCTCAATCGGCGCCTCGGCATTTTTTATAACCGACGGTTTTCGGCATAACGCTGAGAAAAAAGAAAAAGAACTTTTAAATCCGCATCTTTCGGCTTGGAGTAAAGTTCTTTATTTGGAAGTTTTAGACATGTCTTTTTCTATTGATGGCGTCATCGGCGCTTTTGCTTTTACGCTTTCCGTGCCTTTAATTATTTTAGGCAACGGGTTGGGGGCATTTGTGGTCAGAGAATTTACAGTGAAAGGCATGGATTTTGTGTCAAAATTCGCTTATCTTAAGAACGGCGCCATGTATTCTATAGGAATGTTGGGGGCGCTTATGACCCTTGAGAGTTTTGGCAAAGATTTTCCGTCGTGGTTGGCCCCTCTAAACACCATCGCTCTTTTATTGTTCTTTCTTTTCTTGTCATATAAAGAGATGCATAAGGCCACATACATATTGCACTCTCTAACCAATCCTAGAGATGAGAATATTCAATAGATTTCGAGGTACAAAAGGCTTCATCAAAACATGGCAG